>Ga0207675_100001179_pt1 | contig 26005 bp, 10 predicted proteins | sample KBSSwiS42_FD_184305 | JGI IMG/M metagenome (GOLD analysis project Ga0207675, IMG submission 184305) | Switchgrass rhizosphere microbial communities from Kellogg Biological Station, Michigan, USA - KBS Switchgrass S4-2 (SPAdes) (version 2) | ecosystem: Host-associated > Plants > Roots >...
CCCTACGGCTCTCGCAGGCAAACGGGCTAAGAGATCCAGGCCGCCGCGCAGGCACGGCAGGTTGCAGGAGGCGCAGGATGTTTCACAGTTCGCCAACGGCCCGAGGCTCACGTCGAGACGCGAGCCTCGTCCTCGCGTTGTGGTTGGGCAACGTTGCCGTGGGTTGCTCTTCGGATACGAGTGCACCCGGCTCGCTGCCGTCGAGTGCTCCCGCGGTCGGCGCTGGGAGCTTGGCGCCTTCCGCTGCGGCAGAGCCAGGCGCCGGCACGAGCGCTCCGAGTGCGAGTGGCGACTCGGGCGAGGGCATGCCGACCGAGCTCGTGGGTGGCGGCCCCCCGCCGGTCGCGCCCGACGAGAGCGCCAGCCCCCGGGGTGAGGATTTCGTTGCGGATGTGAGCGTCGCGGTGCACCCCCAGGTCAACACCCTGCTGGTCGTGACCTGGTCGCAGGCGGCGGCAGCGGACCGCACCTGGCTCGAGTTCTCCTTTGAGGACGGCAAGGTCATGCGCTCGCGGGGCACAGCGGGAGTGCTGGGCCAGCATCGCGACGTCGTGCTGGGAGTACCGGGCGAAACGGACGTGACGCTGCGCGTGGTCAGCGAAAGAGCCGGTATCGAGTACGCGACGCGCGACTACTCCGGCAGAACGAGAGCGGTCCCGGGTGGCGCCAACGGTATGCCGGTACCGAGCGTGCTCGCGTACGACGCCAGCCTCGCGAGCCCCGATCGCTGGCTGTTCGGCTCCGTGGAGAACTCGACCGGCGGAGGCGACGTCGACTATTACCGCGCGACGTTCTGGCTCTACATCCTGGATCGTCAGGGGCGGGTGGTCTGGTACTACGCGGACCCCGCGAGCAACGCCACCTATTCATTCCAGCGCATCGCGCGCGACGGAGCGTACCTGTGGTTCGAGAAGCGCTGCTACGGCTGCGGCAACAATTACGCCGAGTCCGTGGTCAAGATGACGCTCGACCGCGCATACTTCGAGGAGATTCCGGTCCCGGGCCTGTCCGACGCCATCGACGTGACGGACGACGGAAGCTTGCTCTACGACGTCAACGGCGAGCTTCGTGAATTGAGCCGCAACGGCGACACGCGCGTCATCTGGAGTTGCCGGCAGCAATTCGGTCAGAATTTTCAGTGCTATTCCAACACCGTCAACTGGAGCTCCGCCACAGACAGCGTGATGATGTCCTTCCCCGAGCCTGGCACGGTGGTGGAGATCGATCGCCAGAGCGGGCAAATGATCGGGCAGTTCGGCAATGCCCCCGGTAGCTGGGCGTTTGCGCCGCCGCTCAGCAACCCGCCGCAGGCGTGGGGGTTCGGCTTTCAACACTTTCCGAACCTGTCTGCGCAGGGCACGCTGATGGTTTCGTCGCACATGCCGGGCTACGAGGAGACGTCCAACCCGGTCGCGAACCAGCACGCCTTTCTCGAGTTCGAGATCGACCGGGCACGCCGCATACTGACCGAGAAGTGGCGCTACACCGCGGGCCCCGAATGGGCCCACGCCAAAGGCATGGCGATTCGCCTCCCGAACGGCAACACCCTGGCCAACTATGGAACCGGGGGAACGATCCGGGAGATCACCCCGGACAAGCGCACCGCATTTCAGGTCAAGTTCGACACGCCCGGCGGCAGTGACTTCTACAACAAGATGGTCGGCAACAATGTGCTCATCGACGACCTCTATGCGCTCAACGGCGGAGGTCCGGAGTGATACCGGTGCCCGGCCGCGCTTGCTTCCGCACAGCGATGCTCGGGCGGCGTTCGGTCCTGGCCATAGCCTTGTGCGCCGGGTGCGGGGACAGCGACGAGCCCAAGCCCGCCTGGGAGGGCCGCACGTATCTCTTGGACATCCCCAGCACGAGCTGGTCCGAGCCGGCGGGGGTGGGCCGCGATATCGGCGAATTCGTCCCTCAGTTTCTGATCACGCTGGAGCGCGCCTCCGGTGACACCTACGACGCCCTGCTGGGTACCGCCGAGGCAGGCGTCCAGAACACGTGCAATCCGACCACGCGAGTCGAGGCGGTGGCACGCCCCTATCCGAACGTCGAGATCGTTGCCCGCGAGTTTCCCATGTATCTGCGCCACGTCCGGGAAGACGTGGTGGTGACCGCGACGATTCGCGACCTCTCCCTGCGCAACATCCTGCCCGATGGCGCCGCTTTGGCAGAAGAGGGCCAGCTCACGGCGTTGGTCGATGCGCGAGAGCTCTACCCGCTCTTCACGCTGATACCCCAGCCGAGCGCCGCAGCGGTCTGCGCTGCGCTCGCTGCCTTCGATGCGCCCTGTGGCCCGTGCGCCACGGATGATGAGCCTTTCTGCCTCGCGCTCGAGGCGGTGCGGCTGGGAGCCATCGAGCTCGAAATCCCGGTCGCGCCCGTAGCTGCGGACACGCTCGACCCCGCCTGTCTCGACTGAAGTTGCACGAGGAACCAACCATGATTGCCGGTCACTGGTCTTTCTCTGGTTCTAGCGCCCTCCTCGGCGCCACCCTGATCGCGGTAGCAGGCTGCGGCTCGGGCGATTCGACGGCGTCGGCAGGAGCGAGCGAGCTGCTGCCGATGACGGGTGCTTCGGAAACCGCTGCTGCGACGGCCGCACCGGCTCCGAACGGGCAGACGCCGGACGTGAGCGAGGCTTCTCCGCCCGTCGTCTTGGCCCCGGGCACGACGCCCGAAGGCGCCGCCCCCGGGGCGATGCCGGCGGCCCAGGATCCGCCGCAGTGCCGGTTCAGCCTGAGCAACTCGCGAGTGAGCCCCGTGATCCCGACCGTCGGGATCGTGGAATGGTCCAGCGACCTGGCTGGCATCGATAGCGCAGCGATCGAGTTCGGACTGGATGACACGTATGGACTGAAGGCGCCCGTCGATCTCGGTGCGCCGAACCATCGAACCTTGTTGCTCGGCATGAAAGCGTCGCGCGAGTATCATTTCCGCATCGTGGCGGGCAATGGCACCTCGGAGTGCAGGAGCGAAGATTTCTCGCTTCGGACGGGGCCGCTCGCCAACAACCTGCCCGACATCGAGGTCACGACCAACGACGCCGCTGCCCTCGCCGGCGGCTATCTGGTGACGGGTCAATATCAGGGCGGGCCCGCATATATCCTCGACGCAGATGGCGACTTCGTGTGGTGGTACAACCTCGACGAAGTGACGCGTGCACGACTGAGCTACGACGGCAAATCCATGTGGATCGGCAACGGCAACGTGCCGCAGCGCCAGGCCATCGTCCACCTCGTTTCGATGGACGGCCTCGACGACCAGGATCTGAGCGCCTCGTTCCAGGACTACAACCACGACCTGGCAGTGCTGCCCGATGGAACGGTGCTGTTCATCGCGTACGCGGATGGCTGTGACGACATCCGCGAGCGCTCGCCCAGTGGCAGCGTCCGCACCATCATCAACTCCGGCGACGTGGTCGGCGCCCGGATGTGTCACTGTAACGCGATCCACTACTCCACGCCGGACGACACGGTCGTGTTCTCGGATCTGGATTCCGACACCTACAGCAAGGTGACGCGCAGCGGTGACGTCGTTTGGGTCCTGGGCGGCGACAGCAGCCGTTTTACCGGCAACGGCGCGACCTGGGACAACCAGCACGGCTTTCAGATGCTGGGGCTCGATCGGCTGTTGATCTTCAACAACGGCGCAGCCGGTGACAGGGCCGGCTCGCTGGCGATCGAGATCCTCCTGAACCTGAACAGCATGACGGCGACGCGCGGCTTCCAGTACGCAGCGCAGCCAGCGATCGCCAATCAAGTCATGGGCGACGTCCAGCGGCTCGACAACGGCAACACGCTCGTTGCGTACTCCACACAAGGAGTCGTGCACGAGGTCGATGCCAATGGTCGCTTGTTGCAGCAACTCGAGTGGGGGCTCGGTGGTGCCATCGGCTATGTCGAGAAGCGCAAGTCCCTCTACGGACCCCCGCCGAGCTGAGTATGAAGCATTCGCCAATTTACGCAGCCCTGTGCTGCACTCTTTCGGCGTGTGGCTCTGGGGGCGGTGAGGCAGCAGCGGGTCCGACGCTCACTCAGCGCAACGACCCCGCTCCGGGCACCGCTGCCGACAGCGCGAGCAACGGTGGCGGCTCGGGCACGAGCGGAGCCGCGTGCGCTGCGCCGCTCGGCGGCACGGAGAAGCGGCGCGTATTTGCCAGCGAAGCCAACGACTACTCGTTCTCGAGCACACTCGCCTTTCCGCCCGTCTTCGTCGCCCCCGACAGCGAGCTTTCGTTCGACTGGAGCGCCCTCAGCGCGGACTTCCTCGGCCAACCGCTGAACGTTCCCGGCGATATCGATACGGTCAACCTGACGCTCTGGGCGCTGACCCAGCAAGAACTGGAAGCAAAGCTCAATGACGACGAGCTGACCCAGAGCGATCTCGAAGTGATCGCGACCGTCTACACCGAAGACGTGCTCGACTCCGCGACGCTCTTTGATTTCACGTCCGTCGGCTTGCCGCTGAAACCAGCGCAAATACTGCCGTTTGTCAACGCGGAGTCGTACGACCCCGCAACGCACACCTATACGCTGATCGCGGCTACCGGCACGCGACTGGGCCAGGGTACTCGGATGATCCAGGCGTTCAAGCTCGACCCGTCCAGCACCAATACCGAGGTGGTGATGACGAATGCGTCGACCAAGCTCGATTACACGGTCGACTTGTTGAGCCTGCAGCAGACGGAGCTGCCGGCGAGCAGCTCCGCCATCCAGTTCGATTGGTCGCGCATGACGAGCAACGCATTGGGCAACGAGTTCCTCGAGACCAGCATCGATCTCGCCGTCGTCGCTCGCTACGCGCGGACTCCTGCCCAGCTCGAGACCGACTTTTTGAGCCTGATTCGCTTCGACGGATCGATCGTCGCCGACGACCTCTGGCAGGCCGCCGTGCCTTCCGGTACGGCGGTCGCTCTCGATTCGCTCACGAATGCGGCTGGCGCGCCGTTTGCAGGGATCGACGACACCGGCACCTGGATGATCGCGCTATTTTGCACGAGGTGTCAGAACCCGGCACCGTGGTACCTATCGTTTCTCACCCCGTGTGGGCGCTGAGCTGCGGCGCGCTCGGTGGCAACAGATGGCTTTCCACCCAGGTCCGCGAGTACCCGCGGTCCCGTACCACCCGTGTGACTCTGTTCCGCCCGAAGCTACAACTGCTCTCGACGGGTACGTTTCCACAGCTGCAGTGCAAATATACGCATTGGCATATTATCTGCTCTGTAGGTCGCATGCTGTCGAATTCCTCTCATCAGGCGCCGCGACCCAGCCAAATTCCGCCCCGGGATCGACGCGGCCACCAACGTTTCGAAATGCACACGGAAGCTCTGCTCTTCGACAACGACTGGCAAGCTCAGAGCTGCCGATGCACAGACATCTCGCGCGGGGGCGCATGCGTGTTTTCCACGCACTTGCACAGACCGGGAAAGTTGGTCGAGCTCTGGTTCGAGCTGTCCGACTCGTCGAGCATCGAGTGCGAGGCGGAAGTCGTCCGTCGCGAGCGCGATCGCATGGGCGTGAGGTTCATCGGTATGGATCTCGAGCAGATGCGTGAGCTCGAATGGTACCTGGCGAACGCGCAGCGGCTCGACTGAGTCCCGGTGTGTCCCGGAACGCGATCTCGAATCTGGTCCCTTGATCCGACCTGGACTGAAGGTCGATGCCTGCGCAATTCATGGACGTCGGGGCTCGAGAGAACCTCGTCGCCCGGATCCCTTCAGCGAATCACGGTTGCACAGCCGAGCTGGAGCTGGACCTGGGCGGAAGCGGCCGCCTTGATCTGCGTGCACACGTCGGGACAGACCTGGATCGACGACGGCCGGCTTTGCTTTGCGTCCACGTCGTAGTGCCAGCCGGAGGGGTTCGCGGCGCAGCCGGCACCATCGCGCACGAACGGCAGCTGCTGGGAGCGGGTGCCGTCGCTGAAGCGCAGGTTGACCTTGAAGTAGTCGAGCTGGACTTGGCTCGCCGGGAGCTGCAACTCGCAGCCGAGCTGGCCGCTCTCGATGGCGCGGAGCGCGTCTGAGAATTGCTGGTCCACGTCGCCCGAGCTGTCGATGAAGGCCGCTCGCTCTGTCCCGCCCGCTACTGCGATCTGGTTGACGTTGTCGCGGCCCTCGGTGTCTCCCGACTGGAACACGCCGACCACGAAGGTGCGCACGGGCACATCGCCGCTCAGGCCACCCGCGGCGATGTTCCGCACGTCCTCGAGCGGCTCGAGGACGCCCTGGCCCTGATTGGTCGCATCCGTCCCGCAGCGCGTCGGCAAACCGTCGGTAGCGAGCAGGGCCACGACGGTCTGGTCCGGGTGCGCCCTTCCCCACGCGCGGGCGTGGTCGATCGCACCCTGGAGCGCCGGGACGGTGGGCGTCAGCCCCTGGGGTATTTGCACTTTCAGAGCTTGGTCCACGGCGGCGAGATTCTGCGACACCGAGCCGATCTCCACGGCCGGCGTGGCGTAGGCGTTCGGATCACACGTCGTTGCGTTGGTGCACGGGCGATTGAAGTCCGAGCACAGGCCCAGGTTGCCAGCGCAAGCGGCCGGTGGCGCGCCTGGCAGCAGCTCACAGGCGACCGGGTTCTTTGGATCGGAACCCGAGCAGAGACCAAAGGGCAGGCATGGGTTGGAAGTGGAGCCGCCAGGACAATCGTCGCCCGAAACACAGAGCGTGATCTGGTCGCCTGCGCGGCACGTCTTCAAAAAACAGGGTCCGCCATCGGAGACTCCATCGCCATTCGAGTCGGGGCCGCAGTCGGACTCGACGCTACAATTGAAACGGGAGCCGGGCTTGGCGCGTGGAAAGAACTGGAGGCCGACCTGCAGATCGCTGTCGCGCGTTTCAATCAAGAACCCGCGGATGGCTCGCGTCACCGAGTCCCACTTGGTGCGCAGGGTGCCCGTCGATTCGAGCATGGAGCCAGAACTGTCGAGCATCATGTACATCGCGACCTGGCGCCGCTCGGCCGCGGTCGTTTGCGTCAGGCACGCCGTATCGACGGGTGGGGGCGGGTCGCCCTGGACGAGGCCCGTCGCCGCCGCGGGGTTGGCCAGGCTCGACGGATCGTCGGGTAGGCTGACCTTGACCGGATCGGTACTGCACGCCGCTGCGGCCAGCAGCGCAGACGCCCAGAGCGCAGCCTGAACGAGCGCCGCGGCTTGCAGCCCCTCGACGGGGCAGAGCAAATCGGCCAGGCACCGGTGAGAACGGCGGCGGCTCTTCACTCGGACAGTAGAGCACAGCCTCCCGGGTCCTACCAGATCGCCTGCCGTCGTGGCGGACGCGCTCTCCGCTCCATCAGCGCTCGGGCGGCCACTCCCAGCTCGGAAATTGCACGCGCAGCGATGATTTGAGAAACTTTCCAGCGGACGTCTTCGGGATCTCGCTGACGAAGGCAAAGGCTTCCGGCAACCACCAGCGCGGGAAATGCGGGGCCAGGTGTCCGCGTAGCTCCGCATCGGTCGCGCATGTACCGGGCCGGAGCACGATCACCGCCAGAGGCCGCTCACCCCATTTGGGGTGCGGCACCGCAATCACGCACGCCTCCCGCACCGCCGGGTGGCCCATCAGCATGCATTCGAGCTCCATCGAACTGATCCACTCTCCGCCCGACTTGACCAGATCCTTGATGCGATCGACCAGCTTGACGTAACCCCGCGCCTCGATCGTCGCTACATCGCCGGTGCGAAACCAGCCGTCTGCGGTGAACTTCTCCGGATCCTGCGAGCCGCCGAAGTACGCGCTCGCGACCCAAGGCCCTCGCACCTGCAGCTCTCCCATGGCCTGGCCGTCGTGCGGCAAGACGCCGCTGTCGCCCACGATGCGCGCGTCCAGCAGCGGCACGGGCTGCCCCTGCATGGCGCGGTAGCGATACTGCTCGGACTCGCTCGCTGACTCGAGCTCTGCAGTGAGCCGGCTGACGGTGCCGACTGGCGACGTTTCGGTCATGCCCCAGGCGTGGAGGGCCTGCTGACCGTGGCGGTCGAAGCCACGCAGCAGCGCGTCTGGCGCTGCCGCTCCGCCCACGATCATGCGCATGCGCGGCAGCTGCCAGCGCTGAGGCTCGCGATCGAGAGCCTCGAGCAAGGCAAACCAGATGGAAGGCACCCCGGCCGTGACGCTCACGCGCTCGGACTCGTACAGCTCGAGCAGACTCTCGGCATCCAGCTGCCGGCCTGGAAATACGATTTTTGCTCCCACCATCACCGCCGCGTACGGTAGGCCCCAGGCATTGACGTGGAACATGGGGACGACGGGCAGCAGCGTGTCCCGCTGCGACAGGCCCAGGCTGTCGATCAGGCTCACCGCGAGGCAGTGCAACACGCTCGAACGGTGGGTGTAGAGCACGCCCTTCGGGTTTCCGGTGGTGCCCGACGTGTAACACAGGCCACAGGCATCCTGCTCCGCCGCCACCGGCAGCTCGACGGAGCCAGCCCCGGCGTCGAGGAAGGCCTCGTACTCCTCGCAGCCGGCAGGCAGCGCGCTGCTCGACGCAGCGGAGCTGCGCACCACCAGCACGCGCGCGAGCCGGGTCCGGCTGCGCCACTGCTCGAGCAGCGGCAGCAGCACTTCGTCCACGATCAAGAAGCGATCGGCCGCGTCATTCGCGATCCAGGCGAGCTGATCGGGGTGCAGCCGCAGGTTCAGTGTGTGCAACACGCCGCCCGCGAGTGGAATGCCGAAGTACGCTTCCAGGTGCGCGTAGTGATTCCACATCAAGGTCGCGACCCTGTCGCCCGGTTTCAGCCCGGCGCTGACCAATGCCAGAGCGAGCTGACGCACCCGGCGCGCGAATTCCCGATAGCAGTAGCGATGCAGCGAGCGATCGGGCAAGCGGCTCACGATCTCCCGCTCCGGAAACAACGCTGCTGCTCGCTCCAGCAATGGCTGCAGCGTCAGGGGGACGTCCATCATCGTGCCGAGCATGCCCACAGGGTAGCTCAGCCGCCCTGGCTCGCGACAGTACCTTCAGGGGCTCGGTTCCTGCTGCACGCCGACTCGACGCCAGGATGGCCATCCTGGCGTCGAGCAGTTTCGCTCTGCCCGAGCCCCTGAGCGCCGATTGCGTCGAACGCGCTCGAGCCGCTCGGGAGCTCGATGGCTTAAGTTTAGCCAGCGGCCGTCGAACAGGAGCCGTGCTGCTGCTAAACGACTACGACTGTTCCGAGCTCATCCGACAGTCGCCCACATCGGTCATCTTTCGGATCGAGCGAAAGAGTGACCGGGTCGCTTTCGTCGCCAAGCTGGCTCGCGCCGAGTATCCGACCAGTGTCGAGCTTTGCCGGCTGCGGCACGAGCATACGTTGCTTTGCTCGCTCGTGCTGGCGAGCGTGGTGCGGGCGGAGGCGCTGGTAAAGTGCGGCAACGGTCTCGCCCTGATCCTGGAGGACGTCGGCGACCGGTCGCTGCGGACGTTGATCGACGCCGGTCCCCGTGCGCTGACGACATCGCTACAGATCGCGCTGCGCCTGGTGGACGCCGTCGAGGCGGTGCATCAGCAGCGCGTCGTGCACAAGGACCTCAAGCCGGATCACTTCATGCTGCGCGACGGTGATCGCGGGGTGGTGTTGATCGATCTCGGGATCGCGACCCGTCTCTCGCTCGGGAGCCCGCCGAGCGCTGACTCGTTCGAGGGGACGCTGGCGTACGTCTCGCCCGAACAGACCGGGCGCATGAATCGCGCGGTCGATCGCCGGAGTGATCTGTATTCGCTCGGTGTCGTGCTGTACGAGCTCTTGACCGGCGTGCGGCCCTTCGTGGCCAGCGATCCGCTCGAGCTCGTGCACTGCCATCTGGTGCGGACGCCGCGACCGCCGCACGAGGTCGTGCCCGAGCTGCCGCGCGTGCTGTCGCGCATCGTGATGAAGCTGCTGGCCAAGGCGACCGAGGATCGCTATCAGGACGCCGGCGGACTGAGGCTGGATCTCGAGACTTGCCTCGCGGCGCTCGACCCGAGCGGCGGCAGCCCAGATTTCGCGCTCGGTCGGGCCGACCTGTCTGACGAGCTGCGTCTTTCTCAGGCGCTCTATGGCCGCGAGACGCAGCTCGCGGTGTTGAGCGCCAGCCTCGAGCGGGTCCGAAAGGGCGCGGTCGAGCTGTGTCTGGTGCGAGGCGCCTCGGGGACGGGGAAGTCGGCCCTCGTCCACGAGCTGAACCGGGTCCTCGGGCGCGGTGGCCGGTTGATCGCGAGCAAGTTCGATCAGTTGAATCGCAGCGTTCCTTACGCCCCGATCGTCCACGGCTGCCGCACACTCGTACGTGGCGTGCTCGCCCAGTCGCCGGAGCGACTCGCGGCTTGGCAGCAGCAACTCGCGGAAGCCCTGGGGCCCAATGGCGGGCTCCTGGTCGATCTCATCCCAGAGCTCCAAGCGGTGGTCGGGCCGCAGCACAGCGCGCCGGAAGTGGGACCGGCGGAGGCTCAGCGGCGCTTCGAGTCGACCTTCGAGAGATTCCTCCAGGTGTTTGCTTCGGCCGAGCACCCATTGGTCTTCTTCCTCGATGATCTACAGTGGGCGGACCCCGCTTCGCTGCGACTGATCCACCTGATCTTGACCAAGACCGGCGCCGGCTATCTGCTCCTGATCGGCGCTTACCGCGACAACGAGGTCGGGCCGCTTCACCCACTTTCGCTCGCCCTCGCTCAGCTGCGGGCGGCGGGCGTCACGCTGGGCGAAACGGAGGTAGCTGCGCTGGATCGAGCGACGCTCGGCCAGTTCCTCGCCGACACGCTACACGCGAACGCCTCGGCGATCGAGCGGCTCGCAGAAATCACGCTGCACAAGACCCACGGCAACCCGTTCTTCGTGAGCCAGTTTCTGGCCGCGCTCCACCGCCAGGGGCTGCTCTACCTCGACCGCTCTGCGCGCGCTTGGTGCTGGGACGCCGACGCCATCGCGGGCTCGATGATGACGGACAACGTGGTCGACTTCATCGTCAGCCGCTACCTCGAGCTGTCGCCGCGCGCGCAGCGCTTGCTTGAAAGGGCGGCCTGTCTGGGCCATGAGTTTGACCGCGACGCCCTATTCGTCATCGCCGAGAGTCCGCCCGACCAAGTCGCCGCCGATCTGTGGGAGGCGCTGACCTTCGGGCTCATCGTCCCGCTCGACGGCAACTATCGCTTCTCGGTGACCGACGACGACGGCGCAGCGGCCGCGGGCGTGAACGCGAGCTACCGTTTCCTGCACGACCGGGTGCAGCAGGCGGCCTACTCGCTCATCACTGAGGCCGATAAGCAGGCGCTGCACCTGCGGATCGGTCGCCGCTGGCTCGCAACCTGTGCCGGTGAGCCGAACGGCGAGGACCTGTTCGGCGTCGTCGACCACCTGAACCTCGGCGCTCCTCAAATCACCGACCCGCTGGAACGGCGGCAGCTCGCCCAGCTCGACCTACGGGCAGGACGTCGCGCGCAAGCCGCCGCCGCCCATGTCGTCGCGGCCGGGCTGTTCGGTCATTGCCTGGCGCTGCTCGGCGACGCGCCCTTTGCGACCGACTATGCGCTTGCCTTTCCAGCCCAGCTCGCCCGCGCCGAAAGCCAGTTCCTCGACGGGCAGATCGAAGAAGCCTTCGCGCAGATCGCGCTTCTCGATGGTCAGGCGCGCACGCCGCTCGATCGCGTCAGCAGTCGCTCGCATCGGATTTTCATGTTGACCTCGATGAATCGCCTGGCCGAGGCGATCGACTGCGGCGTCGAGAGCCTCGCGCTGCTCGGTGTGGTACTGCCGGTCGAACCGGCCTGCTTGGGGCCGGCGATCGGGGCCGAGCTCGAGGCAGTGACGACGGCGCTCGCCGGCCGCCAGCCTGCCGAGCTGATCGCCCTGCCGACGCTGGGCGCCGGTGAGCAGTTCGTCGTGGTCGAGCTCCTGTACAAGATCATGCTGGCCTCGTTCTCGGCAAACCAGGCGCTGATGGCGCTGGCGGTCCTGCGGGCGGTTCAGCTGATGCTGCGGCACGGCAACGCTCCCGCGGCGCCTCAGTTTTACTGCGTTCTGGGCTTGATCCACGGTGAAGCGACCGGCGATCGTTTGACCGGCTTTCGCTTCGCCGAGCTCGGCATCGCGTTGAGCGAGCGGCTCGAGGAGCAGCTCGGCTGCGGCGCCTCGAGTGCGACGCGCTTCGCGTTCGCCGCCTTCTTCTCGCACTGGCGACAGCCGATCGGCCAGGCACTGCTGCACTTCGAGCGAGGGCTGAAGGCAGGTCTGGAATCCGGCGACCTGTCGAACGCCGGACTCTCGGCAGCCATGTCCCTACTCTATCGCTTCTACCGCGGCGAAAACCTCGACGAGCTCGGCGCGCACGCCTTGGCCGTGGACGCGATGTTCGCGCGCAAAGAGTCGCCCCTGGTCGCGCTGTACGCGGCCCTGGTGCTCTGGGCGATCGCGGAGGCGCGAGGAAGTCCCGATGGCGAGCAGGCAATCGGGGGCGGACTTCTGGACAATCGAGAGCTCGGGCGCCAAATGGCCGCCAATCAGACGGCGCTCGGCACTCACCACGTGGTCCGCGCGGCGAGCCTCTACCGCGCCGGCGACTATCGCCGCTCGCTCGCCGCCGCAGACGAGGCTGCGCGGCTCTTGCCGTATTTCGCCTCCCAGCTCACGGCCGTCGAGCAAGTCTTCTATCGCGCGCTGGCGATCGCCGGAGTGCTCCGAGCGGCAGAGAGTGAGCAGGGCGACGCGAGTGCGCTGCTCGAGACCCTGCACGGGGACGAAGCGGTCTTGCGCGGGTGGGCGGCAGATTGCCCGTACAACCATGGGCACCGCCATGCCCTGGTCGCGGCCGAGCTCGCCGCCGCTCGTGGAGAGCTCGACACGGCGCTCGACCTCTACGAGTGCGCGATCACGAAGGCCACGGCGCACGGCTTCGTCCACCACCAGGCGCTCGCCAACGAACTCTGCGGAGTCTTCCATCTACGCCGTGGCCGCGCCAAGCTCGCCCGCAGCTATCTGGTCGAGGCTTACGAGGTGTACCGGCACTGGGGCGGCAAGGCGGTGGCCGATGCCCTTGCGAGGCGCCATCCGATGATCGTCGAGACTCGGGCGGAAAACGTGTTGACACGCAGGACCGTCAGCAACGCCGACGGCGAGAGTGTTACCGGCGGTTTCGATCTGCTGGCGGCGATCCGTGCGACCCAGGCGATGGCAGGCGAGCTCGATCTGGATAGATTGATCGAGCGCACGCTGCGCCTCCTGCTGGCGAATGCCGGAGCCCAGCGGGGTTTTTTGGTGCTGAGCCGGGAGGGCGGGCTGGAGATCGTCGCGCTGGCCACGGTACAGCCCGACAGGGTCGACGTCGGGCTCAGCGAAGCCGTCGACGCCAGCGACCGGATCGCCGCTGGCGTCGTCCAGTATGTGGCGCGCAGCGGGGAGACCGTGGTGCTGGCGGACGCCAGGGCAAGCGACCGCTTCGCGCTCGACCCGTACGTGCTCTCGGCCCAGCCCCGCTCGCTCGCGTGCTTGCCGCTGCAGCACCAAGGGCGAATGACGGGCGTGCTGTATCTCGAAAACAATGCCGCCACCCACGCCTTCAATCCAGCCCGGGTCGATCTGCTGCAGTTCCTCGCCGTGCAGGCAGCGGTCGCGATGGAGAACGCCAAGCTGTACGGTCAGCTGCGCGCCGCCAGCTTGGACCTCCGCCGCGCCAACGAGACCCTCGAACACAAAGTCGACGAGCGCACCCGCGAGCTAGCTCGACGCAACCGCGCCCTGCGGGTCGTGCTCGACAACGTCGGTCAGGGGCTGTTGACCGTGGATCTCGAGGGTCACCTGCTCGAGGAGCGTTCCGCCATGGTGGACAGGTGGTTCGGCCCCTGTCAGGGGGCGCTACTGTTCGGCGACTACGTCTCTGCCGGCGACCGCGTTTTCTCCCAATCGTGGCAGCTGGGGCTCGAGGCGCTGCGCGAGGGCATGTTGCCGCGCGAGCTCTGTCTTGACCAGCTCCCCAGGCGCCTGGCAGCCGGAATTCGACGCTTTCAGTGCAGCTATCTGCCTATCGCCGCGCTCGGGCAGGGGACGGAGCTCAACGGACTCTTGGTGGTCATCGACGACGTGACCGAGCAGCTCCTCCACGCTCGGGAAGAGGCGGCGCAGCGCGAGCGGCTTGCTGTGTACACGGCGTTGATGGCCGACCGCGAGGGCTTCTTCATGTTCTTCGACGAAGGGTGCCGGATCATCGGGGAGCTCAGCAAGGGTCAGCAGGGCCTGCCGCAACTGAAACGAAGCCTGCACACCCTCAAAGGCAACGCGGCGATGCAAGGGCTCGACCTCTTTGCTGGCTTGTGCCATCGGGCCGAGGACGAGATCCTCGGTCAGACGGAGCCCGAGGCCGGCGAACGTGACGGACCTCGACCCTCGACCCTCGACGAACTTCGAGCGCGCTGGTCGGAGATCGAGCGCACCCTGACTGCGGTGATCGGGAAGCGCGACCGGCGTGGGCTCGAGATCTCCAGCGACGAGTTGCAGGCGCTCATCCGGCGCGTTCGGCAGGGCGAGTCGGCTGAACAGACTTTGGTCGAGCTCGAGCGCTGGGGCTTCGAGCCCATCGAGCGACCCCTGGGCAGGCTGGCGGCCCACGCTCGCGCTCTGGCGCAGCGACTGGGCAAGGGCGACGTCGCCGTCGAGCTCGACGCCGGTGGGATCCGCCTGGATCCGGAGCGGTGGAGCCCGTTCTGGTCGGTCCTGGTGCATGTGGTTCGAAACGCCGTCGATCACGGCTTCGAGACGCCGGAGGATCGTCGAGCTGCAGGCAAAGGCGTTCCCGCGCGCCTGCGACTGGTGGCGTATCATCGCTGCGGCAACCTCGTCATCGAGATCGAGGATACCGGGCGCGGCATCGACTGGGCGCTGGTCCGCCATCTGGCGGTCGAAAGGGGTCTGTCCAGCGCGACTGCCGCCGATCTGACGCAGGCCCTTCTGGCTCGGGACTTCTCCACTCGTCGTGAAGTGACGGAGTCTTCCGGCCGTGGTGTCGGGCTCAGCGCAGTGGACGTCGTGGTCCGCCAGCTCGGTGGATGCGTCGCCGTCGACAGCGAATCGGGAAAAGGTTGCCGCTGGCGATTTACGTTTCCGGTCGACGGCAGTGTGGCGATTCTTGCCAAGTCGAACGGGGAAGTCGAGCGTCTGGCGTCAGCGGCCCTGGCGAGCTAGGGCGAGTACGAGCCCCCCGGTACGTTTTCCGGCCCAGCTCCCGCGCTCATTCGAGCGGTCGCGGAGCGAACCGAAACGCCGCTTCCGGCACCGGCACCCCCATCACCCGCAGTTGCTGCGCGCGGCTCACCACGGCAGCCCCCTCGAGCAGGTTCAACGCGATCTGCACGACCGAGCGGTTCTCCGGGGCTTCCAGGAACGAGCCCTTCACCCAGTCGTTGAAGGCACCCATCGCGGGACCACACCAGATCTGGTAGTCGAGCTGACGCTCCGGGTCGCCTTCGATCGCCCAGTGGCTCGACGAGCCCAGGTACCAGCGGAACACCAGCGCCATGCGGTGTTTGGGCTCGCGCTCCGCCCGGCGCAGCTGCTCCGGATCGCGCCCGGCGAAATAGCGCTGCACCCGCAGCCAGACCTCGTCGCACGACGTCCCGAGCACTTCGCGCTCGAGCCGCTGCCGGACGTTGCTCGGCAGCGCGTCCAGGCTCTCGTAGTTGCGATACAGCTCGTACAGGCGCGACGCCCGCACGCCAAACAAGCTGCGGTGCTTCAGCACCTGGACCTTGACGCCGAGCTCGAACATGTCGGCTGCCGGCGCCATCATCACGTCCGACAAGCTCGCCTGCGCCAATGCGGACTTGGCCGCTGCCGAGAGCCCGGACTCGAGCGCGCTCTGATTCACCGAGCCAGTCAGGACGTAGGCCGCGCCGAGCGCAAACGCTGCAGCCACGGCGGACGGAGTGCCGAGGCCTCCGGCGGCGCCGACGCGAATGGGCGATTGAAAACGATGACGCTGCATCAGCTCGTCGCGCAGCCCGAGGATGACGGGAAACAGGGCTGCCAGGGGCCGATTGTCGGTGTGGCCACCAGAGTCAGCCTCGACCGTGATGTCTTCGGCGACCGGAACTCGTTGCGCGAGCTCCACCTCCTGCTCGGTGAGCTGGCCCTGGCGCAGCAGAGCCTCGAGCAGCGGTAGCGGCGCGGGAGCCAGGAAGGCGGCAGCCAGCTCGGGGCGCGAGAGCTTGGCAAAGAGCTGGTGGCGGCGCGTGATGCGTCCCGCAGCATCCTGCGTCAAGCCCGTGGCCGCGCAACGCACCACGGCGGGCGTGAGCGCCATGAACGCCGAGACCGAGATGTGCCGGATGGCGCGCGACAGGTAACATTCGGCCACGGCTGCCTCGAGCTCGGGGTCACTCGGCGAGTGGATCAAGTTCGTGCCCCAGGGCGCGCCGCTCGCGGCGAGGGCAGTTTCGATCTGGGCGATGCCGGCTTGGATCTGCGGGAGCGCCAGCCCTGCGGCGCCGAAGAAGCTCAGCATGCCGGCCCGCGCCATGGCGATGACCAGGCGTGGGGTCGCAATGCCATTGGCCATCTCGCCGGCGACGTACGGGAAACGCACGCCGTGCGCTTGCGTGAAGGCACGGCCGCCCAACCACTCCGGGTACATCGGTGCGAGGACGCCTGTCAGTCGAAAGGCGTGTGCCTGCTGCGAGGCACTTTGCGAGGTGGATTCGTGTGTCTCACAGCGACCTTCGAAGCCAACCCCGATGCGGCCAGCGCGATCGCGCACCAGGTACGCCGGCTCGCGCAGGCGAGCGACACACGCGCTGATGGCGCCCGCGTCGAAGGCGGGCGGGCTGGTTCCGGCTACCCACCTCATGAGGGCTCGAGCACGATACGCGAGCGCCAGCGCAGCGTCCACGATTGCGTTTTCTGCGGCTGCGGACGATAAGCGGGCAACGACTCGAGTCAGAGGTGAGACACACGATGCAGGGCGTAGATTCGACGTCAGCCATCGCCATCGTCGGAGTTGCGGCGCTGTTTCCGGGCTCGGTCGACAGGAACGGCTTCTGGCGCGACATCCTGGCGGGGCGCGACCTGATGACGGATGTACCCGCTTCGCACTGGTTGATCGAGGACTACTACGATCCGGATCCGCGGGCGCGGGACAAGACGTACGCCAAGCGCGGGGCATTTCTCCCGGAGCTGCCCTTTGATGCCGCGGCCTGGGGGGTGCCGCCGCAGAATTTGCCGGCGACCGACACGGCACAGCTGCTGGCGCTGATCGTGGCGCAGCAGGTGCTCGAGGACGCCTGCCGGGGTCAGTTTGCAGAGCTGCCTCGCGACCGCACCAGCGTCATCCTGGGGGTGACATCGGCGCAAGAGCTGCTGGGTTCGATGGTCAGCCGGTTGCAGCGGCCTGTCTGGGTGAAGGCGCTGCGCGAGCAGGGCCTGGGCGAAGCGCAGGTCAGGCAGATCTGCGATCGCATCGCGTCTCACTACGTGGAATGGCAGGAGAGCACGTTCCCGGGGGTGCTCGGCAACGTCGTGGCGGGGCGGATCGCCAATCGCCTGGATCTGCGCGGGACCAATTGCGTGACGGACGCGGCGTGTGCCAGCAGCCTGTCGGCGCTGTCCATGGCGGTGGCCGAGCTGCGCCTCGGGGAGTCGGACCTCGTGATCACCGGAGGGGTGGACACGATGAACGACATCTTCATGTACGTCTGCTTCAGCAAGACGCCCGCGCTGTCGCCCACGGGGGACTGCCGCCCGTTCTCCGACCAAGCTGACGGCACGATGCTCGGAGAGGGCATCGGCATGTTCGCGCTGCGGCGTCTGGCCGATGCGGAGCGGGACGGAAACCGCATCTACGCCGTGATCAAGGGCGTCGGGAGCTCGTCCGACGGGCGCGCCAAGAGCGTCTACGCACCGCTGCCGGCAGGGCAGGTGCTGGCGCTCGAGCGCGCCTATGCCCAGGCGGGCTACGGCCCCGACAGCGTCGGGCTGGTGGAGGCTCACGGCACGGGCACGCGCGCCGGCGATGCGGCCGAGTTCGAGGCGTTGCGTCAGGTGTTCGAGCAGAGTGGCCGCAGCGACTACGGCTGGTGCGCGCTCGGCTCGGTCAAGTCGCAGATCGGGCATACCAAGGCGGCCGCAGGTGCCGCCGGGCTGTTCAAGGCCACGCTCGCTCTGTCGCAGCGTGTGCTTCCGCCGACGATCAAGCTGGAGCGCCCGGATCCCAAGCTCGGCATCGCGACGAGCCCCTTCTTCCTCAATACGCGCGCGCGTCCCTGGGTCCAAGGGGGTGCCCAGCCACGTCGGGCGTCGGTGAGTGCGTTTGGATTTGGCGGCTCCAACTTCCATGTCGCGCTCGAGGAGTACAAGGGCTCGGGGCCTCGCGCGCTCCGAGTTCGAGGCGCAGCGACGGAAGTGCTCTTGCTCGGCGCCGCCACGGCGGAAGGGTTGAGCCGTGGTTGCCGGGAGCTGGCAGAGCGTCTGAGTGCCGGCGCGAGCGTGTCTGCGCTGGCGCGCGCGAGCCAGCAGGGGTTCGATGCTGCGTCCGGGTGGCGCTTGCTCGTGCTGGGAGCTTCGGCGGACGATCTGAGCGCGAAGCTGGCGCAGGCTGCGGAGCGCTGCTCTGCCGGGGTAGAGTTCAGGCTCCCGGAGCGCAGCGAGCTTTCGAGCGGACCAGCGCTGGGCACGGTCGGCTTCGTGTTTCCGGGGCAAGGCAGCCAGTATCTGAACATGGGCCTCGAGCTCTCGCTGTCTGTGCGTGCCGTGCAGGACACCTGGGACGAGACGCACGGGCTCCGCTTCGGTCACGGAGAGCCTGCTCTGCACGAGGTGGTGTATCCGAAGCCGGTGTTCGACGCGCGCACGCTGAGCGACAACGAAGCACGTCTGCAGCGCACCGAATGGGCGCAGCCGGCGATCGGAGCGCTCAGTCTCGCCACGCTCGCGATTCTGCAAGAGCTCGGCGTGCAACCGAGCGCCGTTGCCGGACACAGCTTCGGTGAAGTCAGCGCGCTCTGTGCAGCCGGTGTCGTGTCTCGGCTCGACCTGCTGCGCATCGCACGCCAGCGCGGCGAGCTGATGGCGGCCGCCGCGACCGACTCACCCGGGGCGATGCTCGCCGTGGCTGCCAGCAGCGATGAGCTGCGACCGCACCTGGCCGACGCCCCGGGTGTCGTGATCGCCAACCACAACGCACCCCGACAAGTGGTGCTGTCGGGCCCGACGGGGAGCCTCGCGCAGCTCGAGCGCCGCTTGTCCGAGCTGGGCCTCGCTGTCACGCGGCTGCCGGTCGCCTGTGCCTTCCACAGTCCGATCGTCAGCGCTGCCTGTGCTCCGCTGCGTGCGTTCCTCGATACGATCCCCTTCCGTGCGCCCGTGGTCGACGTGTACGCCGGTGGCAGCGGGCAAGCCTATCCGCGAGAGCCCGATGCCATCCGCGAGCTGCTCGCGCGGCAGCTGGCCGAGCCGGTCCGCTTCATCGATCAGATCGAGGCCATGTATGCCGCCGGTGTGCGCACGTTCGTGGAGCTGGGGCCCGGCAGCGTGCTCAGCGCGCTGGTCGGAAAGATCCTCGGACCGCGCCGCCACCGCGCCATCGCGCTGAACCACAAGGGCCGCTCCGACCTCACGAGCCTGAACGAAGGCCTGGGGCAGCTGTCGCTGTCGGCGGTGCCGCTCGCGTACGACCGGCTCTGGGCGGACTTCGCGCCCGAGCCCGAGCTCGCTAGCGGCGGCAGCTCGAGCTGGATGGTCAAGGGCTCGAGCTACGGCAAGCCGTACCCACCCCCGGGAGGTGCGGCGGCGCTGCCCCCGGCGAATCCCGAAGCAGCGGCTCGGGCGCCGGCAGCGGCAGCTCCGGCAGCCGAGGATCCTGCCCTGCAGCTCGCCTGGCTCGCCGCCTTCCAGGAGACACAGCGACAGACCGTCGAGTGTCACCAGACCTATCAGCGTCTCACGGCCGAGGCGCACGCTCAGTTCTTGCGCGGGGCCGAGAGCTCGCTCGCGAGTCTGAACGCACTCCTCGGCGGCACTGCGCAGGCGGCGCCCGCTGCGGCGCCGAGCGTGCCCGTGCCGATGGCGGTGGCTCTCGGGGAGCCTCGTCGAATACCGGAGCCTCCGGCAGCGGGCCTCGAACGACCCCCGGTCGAGGTCTTGCCCGTCCGTGTCCCCCTCCCATCCACAGCTGTCAAAGCCACACCGGTCGAAGTCGCGCCGGTCGAAGCCACGCCGGTCAAAGCCACACCGGTCAAAGCCACACCGGTCGAGGTCGCGCAGCTCGAAGTCGCCCTCTCGGCGCCAGCGCTGGAAGCGCTCGCGCTGCGCGTCGTGGCTGCTTGCACCGGCTACCCCGAGGACAGCTTGGGGCTCGACCAGGATCTCGAGGGCGATCTCGGCGTCGACTCCATCAAGCGCGTCGAGATCCTCTCCGCCCTGCGCAAGCAGGCGCCCGCCTTACCCGACGTCGCGGCGGAGCAGCTGGCGTCGCAGCGCAGCATCCGTCAGATCGTGGCCCTGTACGCCGCGCAGCAGCGCGACGCCTCGAACGGCGCTGCTGCGCCCACGCCCGCGCAGCAGCTCGAGCGCTGGGTCGTCAGGCGGCGCGCCGCTGCCGCCATCGGGCTCGGCACTCCGGGCCTGTTCGCAGCCGAGGGCGTCGTGGTCACGGACGAAGGCTCGGGCATCGGCGCGGCGCTCGTGGCCCTGCTCTCGCGTCAGGGCGCGCGAGCCCGCTTGGTCGAAGAGGTGCCAGCGGACGCCGGCGCCGTGATCTTTCTGGGCGGCCTGCGCACGCTGGCGGATCGCGCGGCGGCGCTCGCGGTCCACACGCAGGCATTCCGAGCCTTTCAGGCCGTGGCCGCAGCTTTCAGCGCCCGCGGTGGCACGTTCGTGACCGTGCAGGACACGGGCGGAGATTTCGGGCTCGCGGGCTCGGAACGCGCCTGGCTCGCGGGTGTGCCCGGCCTGGCCAAGACGGCAGCGCGCGAGTGGCCGAAGGCGTGTGTGCGTGCGCTCGACCTCGAGCGCGGCGAGCTCTCGGCGCTCGAGCTCGCCAACGCCCTCTGGCAGGAGCTGTGCGTGGGCGGCGCCGAACGCGAGGTGGGGCTCACGCGGGGCGGGCGCTGCGTGCTCGAAGCGCAACCCGCTCGGCTCGAGCTGGCGCCGAGCGCAGCGCTTCGCTTCGACCCGGAGTCGGTCGTCGTCGTCTCCGGCGGCGGCCGTGGAGTGACGAGCGCGTGCGTGGTGGCTCTCGCCGAGCAGCTGCGTTGCCGCTTCCTGCTGCTCGGGCGCACCTCGCTAGCACCAGGCTCCGACAGCTCTCCCGCTGCGCAGGAAGTCCGCCAGACGCTCGCGGCCGTCGAGGCAGCAGGCGGCCGCGCACAGTATCAGGCGCTCGACGTCGCGGACACGGACGCGGTCCAGGCGGCTCTCGCGGGCGTGCGCGAGCGGGGCCCGATCGCGGGTCTGGTGCACGGCGCAGGGGTGCTAGCGGACCAGCTGCTCACCCGGCAGTCTGCGGCAGAGTTCGAGCGCGTGTTCCGCACCAAGGTGCTCGGTCTCGAGGCGTTGCTCGAGGCCACGCGCGCCGATGAGCTGCAATTTCTCTTGCTGTTCTCGTCGCTGGTCGCGCGCGTGGGCAACCCCGGGCAGGGCGCGTATGCGCTCGCCAACGAGGTCCTGAACAAAGTGGCCGCGCTCGCGCAGCGCCGCCGCGGTCCGGCGTGTCGGGTGCGCGCGCTCGGCTTTGGTCCCTGGCAGGGCGGTATGGTCGATGCCGGGCTGCGCCGGCGTTTCGAGGCTCTCGGCGTGCCGCTCATTCCGCTCGCCGCCGGTGCCCGGCAGATCTGCCGCGAGCTGGGTGCCTCGGCGGACTCGGGCAACGAAGTGATCCTGGGTTACCAAGCCGCGCTCGTGCCAGCGGTTCCGCGCACACGGCACTGGGAGCTCTGCCTGGACGCCGAGCACTACCCGTTCCTCGACGCGCACCGTATCGACGGAGTGCCCGTGGTGCCGGTGGCCCTCGTGCTCGAGTGGTTTGCGCGCGCTGTCCGTGCCTGCTGGCCCGACGCTAGCGATGTGTCCTTCAAGGGTGTGCACGTGCGGCGCGGCATCCGCCTGCTGGGCTACGCCGAGGGGCAAGCGCTGCGCCTGCACTTGCGGGCGGAGCACACGGGCACGGCCGCGTCGCCCGAGCTGCGACTCGCGTTGTTCGGCGCCGATGCCACGCAGCACTACGTGGCGACGGCGCACGAGGGCGTTGCCGCGCTGGCCCGCGGTCTGTCGGGTACCAGCAACGGTGCGCATTTTTCGGGCGCGATCTACAGCCCCGACGCGCTGTTCCACGGCCCCGCGTTTCAGGTCATCGAGAGGATCGAGAGCGTGTCCGACCAGGGGATGGTCGCCTGCCTCTCGGGCGTCGTGGCGCGCGCTTGGCCGGGAGCGTGGCTCCTGGATCCGGCGCTCCTCGATGGCGGACTGCAGCTCGCTCTGCTGTGGGCGCGACACCGCTCGGGCCGAGCGGCGTTGCCGACGGCGATCGGCGCCGTCCACGCGAAGCTCGCTGTCGCAGACGCGCGCGAGCAGAGCGTGTCAGTGACGTTCCCCGTGCGCTGCTCGCTCACGGGGCGGGAGGAGCAAGGTGACCGCATGCGCAGCGATCTGGCCTTCGTCGACGCCGCGGGGCGTACGATTGCCGAGTTGCACCAGCTCGAGACGCATTTCTTGCCTGCCCAGGCGGAGCGCGCCGCCGCCGTCTCGCGATGAGCTTCGAGCCGATCGCGATCACGGGGCAGGGCTGCGTCTTGCCGTCGGCGCTGAGCCCGGCGGCGCTCTGGCAGCTCGTCCTCGAACGACGCTGCGTCCTCGGCAAGGTGCCCGCGGGGCGCTGGCGCGTGCCCGAGCCGCTGATGCTGCGCACGGCGCAGCAAGATCTCGGCGACGGGACGATCTCGGATTGCGGCGGCTACGTGAGCGGCTTCGAGGACGTCTTCGATGCCGGCGGCTTCGCCCTGCCGGCGGCTGACATCGAGCAGCTAGATCCGCTGTTTCGCTGGCTCCTGCACGTGGGGCGCGAGGCGCTCGAGGGCGCACGCCATGCGGGCGATCGCGCGCGGGCGGGCGTTGTCGTCGGCAATCTGTCGTACCCGTGTGCTTCGCTCGCGCGCTTCGCGGAGAGCGCCTGGCTCGGGGCGCAACCGGCGCAGCTCCTCGGCGCGCGCTGGCACGAGCACTTGCGCCTCGCTGCGGTGGACCCGCGCAACCGCTTCATGTCGGGTCTGCCCGCGCACCTCTTGGCCCGGGCACTCGCTCTCGGCGGACCCGCATTTGCCCTCGACGCGGCCTGCGCCTCGTCGCTCTACGCCATCAAGCTCGCCTGCGACGCGCTGCACGATGGGCGGGCGGATCTGATGCTGGCAGGCGCGGTGAACTGCGCGGACGATCTGTTCATCCACGCGGGCTTTACTGCGCTCGCTGCGCTCAGCCCGACCGGACGGAGTCGGCCCTTCGCTGCCGATGCGGACGGCCTGGTGCCCGCGGAAGGTGCCGTGTTGGTCGCCTTGCGACGGCTCTCGGACGCCCTCCGGGACGGCGACTCAATCCTCGGGGTGATCCGCGGCGTCGGGCTTTCCAACGACGGTCGCGGTCGCGGCCTGCTCGTGCCTTCACGAGCAGGCCAGGTCCGGGCGCTGCGCGCGGCCTACCAGGCCGCACGGCTCGAGCCCGCCGATGTTTCCCTCGTGGAATGCCACGCGACCGGCACTCTCGTGGGCGACGCTGTCGAGCTTCAGACGCTGACCGAGGTCTTCGGCGGCAGAAGCACCCCCCTCGCGCTGGGGTCGCTCAAGGCCAACGTCGGGCACCTGATCACGGCGGCGGGGGGCGCGGGCCTGTTGAAGCTGCTCGGAGCGCTCGCAGCGGGGGTCTATCCGCCCGCGCCGCTCGTGGCCGAGCCCTGCCGGGAGTTGCTCGCGGCGCCGCTGCGACTCGTCGAGAGCCCCGAGCCCTGGCGAGTGTCGGGCCCCCGCCGCGCCGCGCTCGACGCCTTCGGCTTCGGCGGCAACAACGCGCACCTGATCGTCGAGGAGCCGCCTGCCGGGCGGTCCCGAAGCACGCCTGCGCGCCGTCCGCCTCGCCACATTTCTTCCGCGCCGATCGCCGTCATTGCGCTCGGGGCACGAGTCGGCAGCGGCTCGAGCACGGCCGACTTCGCTCGCTCGCTGTTCGAGGGTGGCGCTGAGCCATCGCCGCGCGAGCGCGCCGCCGCAGAGATACGTCTGCCGCGCTCAGGGCTGCGCTTTCCGCCCAGAGATCTGCAGCAAACCCTGCCGCAGCAGCTGCTGCTCCTGGCAGCGGCGCTGGAGGCCGTGCACGGCATCTCGCTGCCGAACGAGCGCACGGCGACGTACGTCGGCATGCAGTGCGACGCAGAGATCGCGCGGCACGGCGCACGCTGGCGAGTCGCGGGCTGGGCCGAGACGCTCGGCGCGCCGCCGGGCTGGGCGGCTCAGGCCCGCGACGGCTTTGTGCCGCTGCTCGGAGCGGCGGGCGTCATCGGCGCGATGCCGAACATCGTCGCCAACCGTTTGAGCCAGCAGCTCGATCTCGGCGGGCCCAGCCTGGCCATCTCGGCGGAGGAGCTGTCGGGCCTGCGCGCGCTCGAGCTGGCCCGCCGCAGCCTGCAGGCGGGCGAGGCCGACGCCGCGCTGGTCGGAGCGGTGGATCTGTGTGTCGAGCTCGTGCACCAGGCGGCCCTCGCGGCCATCGGTCACCGTCCGGGCAGCGCGGCGGGCGACGCCGCCGTGGTGATGGTCCTCAAGCGCCAGGAGGATGCCGAGCGCGACGGTGACCCGATCCTGGCCCTCTTGCGCGACGCAACCTCCGAGGCGCCCCCGTCCGATCAGGTGCTCTGCCTGGGTGACGGCCCGTCCGACGCGAGCCTCGGTCGCTTCGGCTACGCGCATGCGGCCTGGGGTCTGCTGCACGTGGCCGCCGCGGTGCTCTGCTGCGACCGGCGCCTGCGTCCGAGTGATCCGCGCTCGGGGCGGCGCAATCCCTGGGTTTGCGCTGCCCGGCGCTCGGCCAGGATCACGATCTGCGCGCTCGGCGGGCAGACTAGCGAGTCGTGGGTCGAGGAGCACGCTCCGAGCGCGTCGCACGCGGGCAACGATCGGGCGCCAGCGCAAGACGCAGAAGAGAGTCTCCGTTTTGCTGCGCACTGGCCTGACCCCATCCTGCCGCCCCTGTCGCTGGGCTTGCCCAGTGGCACGGACGCGCCCAGATTCGCGGCGCTGCAGCGCATGCAACCCCCGCCGCACGAAGCAATGAGTGAGGCCGTCGCGTTGCCCTCACAGCTCGGCGATCGCCGAGCGAACCTCGCCCTTCAGCAGGCGCGAGTGCACAGCGCAGTGGCTGCCGTCCACCGCGAGTACCTCGAGTCGCAGGCGCAATTGCAACGCAGCTTTCTGCACCTGCGCGAGCTCGCCGTCGAGTCCCTGGTGCGCGCGCGCACCAGCGGCGAGCTGCGCCGACCCGAGGCCGTCGTTCCGGTTCCAGCGGAGGCGCCCGCGCTCAGCTTTTCCCGCGCCCAGCTGCTGGTGCACGCCTCGGGCCGCATCTCCGAGCTCTTCGGCGAGCGATTCGCGGCGCAGGACGAGTACCTGCTCCAGGTGCGCATGCCGGAGCCGCCGCTGTTGCTCACCGACAGAGTCGTGGCCGTGCACGCCGAGCCGCTATCGATGGGCCTCGGCAACGTCCTGACCGAAACCGATGTGCGCGCCGACAGCTGGTACTTGCATGCGGGCCGCATGCCCGCGGGGCTGCTGATCGAGGCGGGGCAGGCGGATCTCTTCCTCATCTCGTATCTCGGCATCGATCTGCTCAACCAGGGCCGCCGTGTCTACCGCTTGCTCGGTTGCGAGCTCACCTACCACGGCGAGCTACCCGAGCCGGGCGATACGCTGCGCTACGACATCCAGATCGACGGTCACGCCGAGCAGGAAGGGATCCGGCTGTTCTTCTTCCACTACGAGTGCACGAGCGCGGGCCGCCCGGTGCTCAGCGTGCAACGGGGCCA
>Ga0207675_100001180_pt1 | contig 25996 bp, 24 predicted proteins | sample KBSSwiS42_FD_184305 | JGI IMG/M metagenome (GOLD analysis project Ga0207675, IMG submission 184305) | Switchgrass rhizosphere microbial communities from Kellogg Biological Station, Michigan, USA - KBS Switchgrass S4-2 (SPAdes) (version 2) | ecosystem: Host-associated > Plants > Roots >...
CGAATGCGCCTTGTTCGCCGCCTCCCACAGCATCAGCCCGATTCCGAGCGTCACCATCAGCCGCGTGAGATCGCCGCCACGCACGACGAGGAAGCTGACGGCGTAACCGGCGATGCCGGCGACGACCGCCGCCGCGGCAAGCCCGGACAGCGGCTCGTGCCAGCCATGCACGGCGAGCAGTCCCGCCGTATAGGCGCCTATGCCGAAAAACGCCGCGTGGCCGAGCGACACGATGCCGGCGTAGCCGAGGATCAGGTCGAGCGAGACAGCGAACAGCGCGGTGATCAGTACCTGGCTGCCGAGCACGCGGTAGTTCGGCAGCAGGAAGAAGCACGCGACCGGAATCACCCAGAACGCGATCTCGAGCGCACTCCAGCGACCGTCGGGCAGGCGTCCGACCGTTGTGGCCGCTTCCGATGCGCCAACGCGCGTTGCTGGAGCCGTCATCGCGCGACCGCCTACGTCCGGCGGCCGTACAGGCCGGCCGGAAAGAGGATCAGCAGGACCACCATCAGCGCGTAGATGACGAAGCCGCCGATCTGGGGCAGATAGTATTTGCCGGCGACGTCGAACACGCCGAGGATCAGCGCCGCGACGAGCGGTCCCTTGATCGTGCCGGTGCCGCCCACGCTCACCACCAACAGGAAGTACACCATGTATTTCAGCGGAAACGTGGGATCGAGCCCCAGCACGTCGATGCCGAGTCCGCCGCCCAACCCTGCAAGCCCCGAACCCAGCGCAAACGTGAGGGCAAACACGCGATTGACGTTGATGCCGAGGCCGGCCGCGGCCGTGGCATTGTCGACGCTCGCGCGCACCTGACTCCCGAACCTCGTCTTCTCGATGATGTACTGCAGCGCCACCGTCAGTGCCGCCACGACGACGATCAGGAAGATGCGGTAGACGCCGAAGTCGAGCCCGAGAAAGTGCACCTGGCCGCGCAGGTACGGCGGCAACGCCATCGGCTGTTGCGACGCGCCGAAGAAATACGTGGCGATCGCGATCGACATGAACACGAGACCGATCGAGAACAGCACCTGGTCGAGGTGACTCGACTTGTACAGTCGCTGGTAGAGCGTCCGCTCGAGGACGATGCCGACGACGGCCGCCGCAACGAACGCGATGGGCAGCGTCAGCAGGAACGGCACGCCGAGCCGTGTCATCAGGAGCACGCAGACGTAACCGCCGACCATCGCGAACGCACCGTGCGCGAGGTTGACGAAGTTCATCAGGCCGAGCGTCACCGACAGCCCGACGGCGATGATGAACAGCAGGCTGCCGTACGCCAACCCGTCGAACAGCACGCCGATGACGTTGCCGATCACGGCGGGCTCGCGACGGTTCCGGCCGGGGTTACTTGCCGGGGTCCTTGACGTCGGCGATCTTGTCGAACTCGACGTTGGCGAGCTTGCCGTTCTTCTTCTCGACCTTGCGGATGTACACGGTCTGCGTGATGTCGCGCGTGTCGGCGTCGATCGCCACCGGACCGCGCGGGCTCGTCCACTTCATCCCCTTGATCACCGCCATCGCCTTGTCGCCGTCGATGTTGCCACCGAGCTTCTTGGCAACTTCGTAGATGACCTGCATCGTGTCGTAGCCGGCGGCGGCCATGAAGTTCGGCGCACCGAGCTTCGCGTCGTTCGCGTCGGCGTAAGCCTTCAGGAACGCCGCATTTTCGGGTGAGTCGTGGGCGGCCGAATAGTGGAACGATGTGATGAGTCCGAGCGTGGGATCGCCCATCGCCGCAAGCACGTGGTCGTCGGTGATGTCACCTGTGGCGATCAACTTGATGCCCGCCGCAGCGAGCCCGCGCTCGTTGAAGCCCTTGACGAACGAGATGCCCTGCTCGCCGGCCGGCAGGAACACGAACACCGCCTGCGGCTTCGCATCCTTCACGCGCTGGATCGCCGCGGAGAAATCGGGATTCTGCAACGGCGTGCGCAGCGTGCCGACAACCTCACCGCCGCCCGCCTTGAACGACTTCGTGAACTGCGTCTCGGCGTCGATGCCGGGGCCGTAGTCGGCCACGACGGTGTACACCTGCTTGATGCCGTTCTTCAGCGCCCACTCGGCCATCGGTGCGCTGACCTGCGGGATCGTCATCGAGACGCGCGTCACGTACGGCGACTTGGTCGTGATCGACGACGTCGCCGCGTTGGAGATGATCATCGGGACCTTCGCCTCGGTGACGACGGGTGCCACCGCCATCGCGTTGGGCGTGAGACCGAAGCCGGCCAGGAACTGCACCTGGTCGCGCGTGATCAGCTCCTGCGCGAAGCGCTTCGCAACGTCGGGGGCCGGCCCCTTCGTATCGCGGGTGATGAGCTCGATTTTCTTGCCGGCGACCGTGTCGCCGTGCTGCTTCATGTAGGCCTTCATGCCGGCCTCGATCTGCGCACCGTAGTCGGCGAATGGACCCGAGAACTCGGCGATCACGCCGACCTTGATCGTGTTTTGCGCATACGCCGGTGCAAGTGCCGCGAGACCCGCGGCGGCAAACGCGATGGTGCGGAGCAATTTGTGCGACATGGAGGATCCCCGTCTGGCGTCGATGCGGTACCGGGAAGCCCGGCACTCCCCACGGCCTTCGTCGCCGGAACCGCGCCGAGCGCCCGACCGGCCATTGGGGGGCGAGCATACTACAATCAGCCGTCGCAACCGGGCACGCGCCCCGGCGCCCGCGCGAGGAGATTGCAACGACATGGTGTTCACTGCTCCACGCACCACACCCGAACGCGAGGCGTTCTACCAGCGTATCGACGCGCAGCACCTGACGCCGCTGTGGGACGTGCTCGGCGATCTCGTGATCCCGCAGCCGCGCACGCCGTGCGTGCCTGCGCTATGGCGCTTCGACGACGTTCGACCGCACATCATCGAGGCCGGCCGCCTGATCTCGGCGAAGGAGGCGGAGCGGCGCGTGCTCGTGCTCGAGAATCCCGGCCTGCGTGGTGAATCGAGCATCACGCGGACGCTCTATTGCGGCCTGCAGCTGATCCTGCCCGGCGAAGTGGCGCCGAGCCACCGGCACACGCAGACGGCGCTGCGCTTCGTCGTCGATGGCGAAGGCGCGTACACCGCCGTCGACGGCGAGCGCACGACGATGCATCCAGGCGATTTCATCATCACGCCGTCGGGATCCTGGCACGATCACGGCAACCTCGGCGACCAGCCGGTCATCTGGATGGATGGCCTCGACATACCCTTGATTCGCCAGCTCGACGCCGGCTTTGCCGAACGCTATCCCGAGGAAACGCAGCCGGTCAGCAGGATGGAGGGCGACGCGATGCTGCGCTATGGCACGAACATGGTGCCCGTCGATTACGAGCCGAGCTCGCTGACGAGTCCGCTGTTCGCCTATCCGTATGCGCGAAGCCGCCACGTGCTCGAGAAATTGCGGCGCGACGGTGCCACTCATCCGTTGCACGGGCTCAAGATGCAGTACGTCAATCCCGTCACGGGCAGTTACCCGATGCCGACGATCGCCGCCTTCATTCAGCTGCTGCCGAAGGGATTCGCCGGTGCTCCCTATCGATCGACGGACGGAACGGTATTCACCGTGGTCGAGGGTCGCGGCCGGAGCGTCGTCGGCGACGTGACGTTCGATTGGGGACCGCGGGATATCTTCGTCGTACCGTCGTGGACGCCGGTGCGGCATCACGCGGTCGACGACGCCGTGCTGTTCAGCTATTCCGATCGTCCGGTGCAGAAGGTGCTGGGACTGTGGCGCGAAGAAATGCTTGCGGCCTAGCACCGATCGGCTTCCGATCAGCACGGCACGGAAGTCGTTGACGTCCCGCACCGATCCCCTGCGCCGGCTGCTCGTCGCGCGAGGCCTGCGTGCATTCGGCGACGGTTACATCAGCCTGCTGCTGCCGGTGTACCTGCTGTCGCTCGGCTTTTCCGCATTCGACGTCGGCATCATCGCAACGGCCACGCTGCTCGGATCGGGGGCGCTGACGCTGCTGCTCGGCCTCTGCGCCCACCGGTTCCGGACGCGGTCGCTGCTCCTGGCCGCTGCGGGGCTGATGGCGGCCACCGGGATCAGCTTCGTCGCGGTCAGCGCCTTCTGGCCGCTCGTCGTCGTCGCCGTCTTCGGCACGCTCAATCCGTCGAGCGGCGACGTCAGCGTATTCCTGCCGCTCGAGCACGCGATGCTGGCGCACGTCGCACCCGAGAAGCAACGCACGTCGTGGTTCGCGCGCTACAGCCTCGTCGGCGCGCTGATGGGCGCCGGCGGTGCTGTCTGCGCCGGACTGCCGGAGTGGCTCGCGTCCGCAGGTCTCGCGCATGCAACGGCGCTGAAGGCAATGTTCGTGCTGTATGCGCTGCTCGGCGCGGCATGCGCGCTCGTATACCGGCGGTTGCCCGCCCCGCCTCCCGCGACGACTGACACGACCGCCGGACCGCTGCGCCACAGCCGGCGCATCGTGTTCACGCTTGCAGCGCTTTTCAGCCTCGATGCGTTCGCCGGCGGATTGATCGTGCAGTCGCTGCTCGCGTTGTGGCTGCTCGAGCGGTTCGCGTTGTCCGTCGCGGCGGCCGGCGTCATCTTTTTCTGGACCGGCGTGCTGTCGGCATTCTCGTACCTCGTCGCCGTGCGCATCGCGAATCGCATCGGCCTCGTGTACACGATGGTGTTCACGCACCTCCCCTCGAGCGTGCTGCTGATCCTCGTTCCGTTCGCGCCGAATCTCGCCACGTGCATCGGCCTTCTGCTGCTGCGCAGCGCGCTTTCGCAGATGGACGTTCCGACACGAAGCGCCTTCGTGATGTCCGTGGTGCCACCCGCCGAGCGCGCGGCAGCCGCCAGCGTGACATCCGTGCCACGCAGCCTCGCGTCGGCGACCGGACCGCTGTTCGCCGGCTACCTGTTGACGCTGTCGGGTTTCGGCTGGCCACTCGTCGCCGCAGGCGTGCTGAAGATCGTCTACGACCTGCTGCTGCTCGCGTTCTGCCGCACGTTACCCGCACAGCGTCCGCCGCCGCTGACGCCGCCGCGTCGGGAAGTCGGCGACGTGTAACATTCACGACGATGTCACATGGTGAAGCCGATTCGGCGTCCGCGTGGATTCGTCTCGCAATAACGCTGGCGCTCTCGACGATCGGCGGCGTCGGCATGTGGTCCGTCGTCGTCGCCCTGCCCGCGGTTCAGACGGAATTCGGTGTCGCGCGCGCCGATGCGTCGCTGCCGTACACGCTGACCATGATTTCATTCGGCCTCGCCGGCATCGCGATGGGCCGACTGTCCGATCGGTTCGGCGTGATGACGCCAGTGATGCTCGGCACGTTGCTGCTCGCGCTCGGCTACGTGGCCGCCAGCTACGCACCGTCGCTTGGCACGTACACGCTCGCGCAGGGCGCGCTGATCGGCGCCGGCAGCTCGGCGACGTTCGCGCCGCTCATCGCCCACACGTCGCTGTGGTTCGTGCGCCGGCGCGGCATCGCGGTTGCGATCTTCGCCAGCGGCAACTACCTCGCAGGCGCGCTATGGCCGCCGGTCGTCGAGCATTTCATCCGTACCGACGGATGGCGTCACACATACCTGGGCATCGCAGTCTTCTGCGTCGCGACGCTGGTGCCGCTCACGCTGTTGCTGCGGAAAAAGCCGCCGCTCGGCGACGGCACAGGCGCGACGGTCACCACGCGCAAGCTGTCGCCGGAGTCGCTCGGGCTGTCGCCCAGAGGGCTGCAGTCACTGCTGATCATCGCCGGACTGTCATGCTGCGTTGCGATGGCGATGCCGCAGGTGCACCTCGTCGCGTATTGCAGCGACCTGGGCTACGGTCCGGCGCGTGGAGCGGAGATGCTGTCGCTGATGCTCGCGTGCGGCATCGTCAGCCGCCTGGTGTTCGGCGGCATCTGCGACCGGATCGGCGGCCTGCGTACGCTGCTGCTCGGCTCGGTGCTTCAGGGCACGGCGCTGCTGCTGTTCCTGCCGTTCAACGGCCTCGTGTCGCTGTACGTGATTTCGGCGCTGTTCGGACTGTTCCAGGGTGGCCTCGTGTCGACGTACCCGATCATCATCCGCGAATTTTTCGATCGTGCGGAAGCGGGCGCGCGCGTGGCGACGGTCATCATGGCCACGCTGTTCGGCATGGCGCTGGGCGGCTGGATGTCCGGCGCGATATTCGACGTCACCGGCTCGTATCGCGCAGCGTTCCTGAACGGCAGTGCGTGGAACCTCGTCAACGTGTCGATCGTGGCGTGGCTGTTGCGGCGTTCGATTCGGCCGCGGGCGTTCGCAGCGTAGGCCTGCGCCGGTTTACGCGCTCGCCTGATCGAGCGCGCGCACCGCATCCGCGTCGAGCCGCAGCCGCGTGGCGGCAATGAGCTCGCCCAGCTGCTCGACCGTCGTCGCGCTCGCGATGGGTGCCGTGAGTCCGGGACGGTCGATGAGCCACGCCAGCGCGACTGCGGCCGGCGTCGCATGCTTGTCGGCCGCGACGCGATCGAGCGCCGCGAGAATGCGCAGACCGCGCGGATTCAGGTACTTCGACATGCCCCCGCCCCGGGCACTCTTCGCGAAGTCGGCCTCCGACCGGTACTTGCCGGTGAGAAAGCCGGCCGCGAGCGCGAAGTAACTGATGACGCCGATGCCCTCCCGGATGCACAGGCTGGCGAGCGGCCCTTCGAATGTCGCGCGATCGTAGAGGTTGTAGGGCGGCTGCAGCGTCAGGTAGCGCGGGAGGCCGTTGCGGGCACTGACGTCGAGCGCCTGCTGCAAGCGATCGGCGGACAGGTTCGACGCCCCGATCGCCCTGACCTTCCCCTGTGCGATCAGCGTCGCATAGGCCTCGAGCGTTTCGTCCAGGGGCGTTGTCTCGTCGTCCCAGTGCGACTGGTAGAGATCGATCGCGTCGACCTGCAGACGCCGCAGCGACGCCTCGGCCGCCTGGAGGATGTAGTCCTTGCGCAGGCACTTGCGGCCAAGCCCCATGTCGGAGCCTACTTTCGTCGCGATGACGACGTCGTCGTGGCGACCCCGCGCCGCGATCCAGCGGCCGATGATCGTTTCCGACTCGCCGCCCTGGTGGCCGGTGACCCAGCGCGAATACGAATCGGCCGTGTCGATCAGGTTGAAGCCGGCGTCGACGAACGCGTCCAGCAGGTGGAACGACGTCGCTTCGTCGACGGTCCAGCCGAATACGTTACCGCCGAACGCAAGGGGCGCGACGTCGAATCCGGTATTGCCAAGCTTGCGACGATTCATCCAACTCCTCCTGGAATGGGCGGCGCGAGTGCAGCGGCGCGTCGCAAGTCATCGACCAGCGTTTGCAGCAACGCTGTTCGGGCAGCATCATCCGGCGCACGCAGGATCGCTGCCGGATGATACGTCGCAACCAGTCGGCGACCCTCGGCAAGCTGCAAGGGTCGTGCACGCGCCGCGGCGATCGCCATCTTCTGACCCGTCAGCGCGAAGAGCGCACTCGCGCCGAGCGCCACGACGACGCGCGGCTTCACGTGGCGCATTTCGTCGTCGAGCCAGTGCCGGCACGCGGCCACCGCCTGTTGCGACGGCGTCTTGTGAATCCGGCGCTTGCCGCGCGGCTCCCAATTGAAATGCTTGACGGCGTTGGTGATGTAGACGTCGTCCGCGGAGATACCGGCGCGTTCGAGCGCATTGCGCAGCAGCTTGCCGGCAGGCCCGACGAAGGGCTCGCCCGCGAGATCCTCCGCGTCGCCGGGTTGCTCGCCGACGAGCATCAATGCGGCGCGCGGCGGGCCCTTGCCGTTGACACCTTGCGTCGCTCGTTCCCACAACGGACAGCGGCGACAGCCATCGATGTCGGCTTTCGTCGGTGCTGCATCGCCCGGTGCGCGGGCAGCGACAGGCGCCGGCTCACGCGCCTGCGTGCGTGGGAGCCTGGGCGCCGACACAGTCTCGACCATCTGGCCAGCCCGCTGCGACGCCATGGCAACGAGCTCCGGAATTCGCGTCGCCTCCGGCAGGTTCGCCCAATATTTCTGCGGCATCTCCTTCTGCATCGCGCGAACGTTGAGACGTGCGGGATTGAAGATGCTCTCGTAGTAAAGAAGCCACAGCGCTTCCTTTCCGTCGTGCGCGGGACGCGCGATCGACGCGTCGTACGGCAGCAGCGCGAGCGCCGAACGATCCCAATGCGCGATGCCGTCCGGCGTGACGATCGTCCAGACCATCGTCGCGAAGCGCTTGACGAAAAACGGTGCCGTCCGTGCGACGATGTGGTGCGAAGGCTCGTACCAGGCAATCCACGTCGACTCCGCGGCGCCTTCATCGCGCACTTCGCGAAAACGGACGAACGCCGTCATCTTGTGGCTGTCGAGTCGAACCGCGCGCACCATTCGCGCAACGACGCGCACGTCGTCATCGGCGGCATCGTCGAGCAAACGCGGCTCTCCGTGGGTCACCCGCCACAGCAGCCGGTACATGACGTAAAACCGGCGCTCGTCGCGGTGGCACGCCGCGGTCTCCAGCATTTCGTAGAGCTGCTGCGAGATGCGAAACGAGCCGGCGTCGCCGCTGCTCGCGACGGGGACCGGCGCAGCGAGCACAGGCCTCTGGCGCGCATCGTCCCACTGGGCGTGCTCGGGCGCGACACCCGCTGCAAGCAGCGTACGAGCCCTTGCACGCCAGTCTGCGAAATCGTTCACCGCACTTGCTACAAAAGCGGCAGTTGTTGCGCCGGCGAGGCAAGCCGTGCGCGCAGCGCCGGTGTCGCCAACGTAGCATGCCGGGGCCGGTGATCGACCGTGACGACAAACGGCTCGGCCTTGCGAACGTCGCAGCGCAGCTTGACGAGATCGGCGTACCGCACGCGCCGCTGGCGCCGCAGCGCAAGCAGCCGCTTGACATTGCGCACGCCCAGGCCTGGCACGCGCAGCAGCGCCGCGCGCTCGGCAGCGTTGACATCGACGGGGAACGCCTCGCGATGCGCAAGTGCCCATGCGAGCTTCGGATCGATATCGAGGTCGAGTTGTCCCCCGCGAAGCGGTGCGACGATCTCGTCTGCGCCGTAACCGTAGTGCTGAAGGAGCCAATCGGCCTGATAAAGACGATGCTCGCGCGCCAGCGCCGGGGCTTGCACGGGCAGTTGCGCCGATGCGTGCGGAATGGGACTGAACGCCGAGTAATAGACGCGCCGCAGGCCATACGCCGCGTACAGCGTTTCGGCGGTGCGCAGGAACGTCGCGTCGGTTGACCCATCCGCTCCGACGATGAGTTGCGTGCTCTGCCCCGCCGGCGCAAAGCGACCCGATCGTGGCTCGGCCCGCGCGTGGTCACGAAAGGTGCGGATCCGCCCCATCGCGAGCTTGATCGTGTGAATGCTCTTTTCCGGTGCGAGCGCCCTCAGCCCCGCTTCAGTCGGAATCTCGACATTGATGGACAGGCGATCGGCATATCGCCCGGCATCGCGAATCAGCCGCTCGTCGGCCTCGGGAATGGTCTTCAGGTGGATGTAGCCGCGAAAGTCGTGAACGGTCCGCAACGTGCGCGCAACGTCGACGAGTTGCTCCATCGTGTAGTCGGCGTTGCGGATGATTCCCGACGACAGGAACAGGCCCTCGATGTAATTGCGGCGGTAGAAATCGAGCGTCAGGTTGACGACTTCGCCGGTCGTGAAGCGCGCGCGGCGCACATCGCTCGACCGCCGATTGACGCAGTAGTGGCAGTCGTAGACGCAGAAATTCGTCAGCAGGATCTTGAGCAGCGAGATGCAGCGGCCGTCGGGTGCGTACGAATGGCATATACCGGACCCGGTGGTCGAGCCCAGGCCGCCGCTCGCCGACGATTGACGGCCGGCCGCACCGCTGCTGGCGCACGACGCGTCGTACTTCGCGGCGTCGGCGAGCAGCGCCAGCTTGCGGGACAGTTCCATTCGGGACCGGGCCAGAGAGCCGTATAAGTATACGGTATGAGGACACGGCGCCCGCAAGCAAAGTTCCGCGTTTGCGGGCGCGTGCGCGGGGGTTTGTTGCGAGGCTGGTTTCGCTCGCCTGTTCAACGTTCGTGCAACTACGCGGTGTCGGTGCGGGCCTCGCGTTCCGCCTCGTAACGCGCGCGGGTCTCGGCATTGGGCGGATAAAGCCCGAGCAGCGGCGCCCCGCGGCCCACCTCCTGCATGATCCACGCCTCGAGCTGCTCCTGCTCGAGCGCAAGCGCCACGACCTCGTCGACGAGCGCGGCCGGAATGACGACGGCGCCGTCGTCGTCGGCAACGATCACGTCGTCGGGAAACACGGCGACGCCGCCGCAGCCGATTGGTTCCTGCCAGTTGACGAACGTCAATCCGGCCACCGACGGCGGCGCGGCCGCGCCGGCGCACCACACCGGCAATTGCGTCCCGAGAACGCCTTGCAGATCGCGGACGACACCGTCGGTGACCAGTGCCGCGACGCCGCGCTGACGCATCCGCGCGCACAGGATGTCGCCGAAAATGCCCGCGTCGGTCACGCCGCGCGCATCGACGATGGCGATGCAGCCCGCCGGCATCGCTTCGATCGCGCCGCGCGTCGACGTCGGCTTGGCCCATGACTCGGGCGTCGCCTGGTCTTCACGCGCCGGGATGAAGCGCAGCGTGAACGCGCGTCCGACGGTACGCGGCTGGCCGCTGCGGATCGGCTGCGTGCCGCGCATCCAGACGTTGCGCAGTCCCTTTTTCAGCAACAGCGTCGTCAGCGTCGCGGTCGTGACGCTGGACAATGCGGCAATCGTCGTACGGGGAAGGTCCATGCGGTCTCCGCTCTCGATCGTGGGCACGCTAGCGCAATTCGCCGGCGACGAGCTCGTCGACGTAGCACCACACCCACGCTTCGCCAGGCTCGATCGAGCGGATCAGCGGATGCTGGGTGCGACGGAAATGATGCGTGGCATGCTGGTTCTTGGACGCATCGCAGCAGCCGACGTTGCCGCATTCGAGGCATAACCGCAGATGCACCCACGTGTCGCCGAGCTTCACGCATTCGGCGCAGACGTGCGTAGCGGCCCGCGTGATCTTCACGGTATCGAGGTGGGTGCAGGCGGTTGCCATCGAGAGGTCCTAGTGGTCGGGGGTCGACGCATTTTCGACGCGTTCGAGTGTCGCGCGGTTCCACTGCGCGAGATTTGCGCCCGCTGCGTAGGTCGATTCGCAGAAGTCGCGCAACGCAGCGCTCGGCGAGCGCGCCGCGCGAACGTCGTCGTACATCAGCACGAACTCCCCGAGTGCTGCGCGATACGCGGCCGCTGCGGGCAGCACAGGCTGGTCGCGCAATCCCGCAGGCTCCGGCGCCGTATACGCATAGAACGCTGCATCGGCGATATCACCGCTGCCGGGCCAGAAGCCGACGCTGCTCACTTCGTGCGAGTACGCTTCCTGCGTGATGCGATCGGCACCGGGCCGCTCCGGCGCGCGGCGCCCCGAGAAGCGCGTCACGCAAAGATCGAAGCTGCCCCAGAAGAAATGCACCGGACTGCATTTGCCGATGAATCCCGCACGGAATGCATTGAACGCGGTGTCGACAGTGACCAGTATCTGCGCAAAGCGCGCGACGGCTTCGCGATCGTAGCTCGCGTGGACCGTATCGTCTTCGAAGCGGATCGGGTTGGGGATCTCCACCGGCATCGTCCAGATGGCGACATCGATCCCGGCGTCGTGCAACAGCGTCATCAGGGCGCGATGAAAGTCCGCCACCGACCGCGGCTCGAGCGGCAGCGAATGACGGGCACCGTCCCCGACATCGAGCACCAGCGTGTGCGAGACGAAGTCGAACCGGATCGCGAACGCACGGCCGCGATACGGCATCATCGATGTCGTGAGGCCGCATGGGTACACGTACAGCGGCACGTTCCACCAGTGATTGACCCTCGGCGTGACGGCGAGCCGAATCTTGCCGACGACCTGCGTCCACATGTGCAGCGTCTCGCACGTGGCCTGCCATTCGCGCAGCGGCAGCGCCGGCCAGCATGCCGGCGAATCGAATGCGGTGCTGGTGTCCGTCATGGCGAGCCACTCCCGTCGTTGCGTTCGGCGCGCGGCGCACGTGCCGCCGATCCGGTCACCGCCGCGCGGCGACCGTTGCGCCAGTGGTGCACGGCGCCCCCGGCAACGACCAGTGCAGCACCCCCCGCAACCGCGGGCAACGGCAGGCTGGACGCGAGCAGCACGCAGCCGAACAGTCCGGCCACGGGCAACGCAAGGGCTCCGCGACGCTCACGCGCATTCAGCGTTATCGCCGACGCATTCGCGATCGCATAGTAAAGCAGGACGGCGAACGAGCTGAAGCCGATCGCCTCGCGGATGTCGGCGACGATGACGATCGCCGCGACGATCATGCCGGCCGCGACCTCGGCACGATCGGGGATCCGATGATGCGGATGCACCGAGGCGAGCCATCGCGGCAGGTCCCCGTTGGCAGCCATTGCGAACGTCGTTCGGCTGATGCCAGCCAGCAGCGACAGCAGCACGCCGAGCGACGCAACGGCTGCGCCGACGCGAACCGCAGGCAACCATTCGGCGAAGCGTCCACTCGAGACGGCGGCGGCGAGCGGCGCCGCCGTTGCGGCCAGCACATCGGCGCCCACCGCGGCGAGCGCACTGATCGCCACGATCGCGTATATGACGAGCACGATGCCAAGCGCGATTGGGATCGCGCGCGGTATCGTTCGCTCGGGTGCAACGACTTCCTCGCCGAGCGTCGCGATCCGCGCGTACCCCGCAAACGCGAAGAAGAGGAACCCCGCGGCCTGCAGTATCCCGTTCCAGCCCTTGCCGAGTGTAGGCACCGCGCGCGCCGAGTCGGCGCTGCCGCCGAATACGGTTGCCGTCACGACGAGCGCGAGGCACCCGAGCACGAACGCCACGATCACGCGGGTCGCCAACACGGTCTTCGCGACGCCGAAATAGTTGACGGCGGTCAGTACGACGACGGCCAGCACGGCAAGCGGCCGCGCGAACGCCGGCGCGGCGTAGGTGGCGAACGTCAGCGCCATCGCCGCGCAGCTCGCGAGCTTGCCGACGACGAAGCACCAGCCGGCGAGGAAGCCCCACGCATCGCCGAGACGCTTGCGGCCATAGACGTACGCGCCCCCGGACTCCGGATAAAGTGCCGCGAGCGCCGCCGACGACGTCGCGTTGCAGTACGCGACGAACCCCGCAATGAGAAGGCCGATCAGCAGGCCGTCGCCCGCAGCGCGCGCAGCGGGCGCAATGGCGGCAAAGACGCCTGCGCCGAGCATCGCGCCTAAGCCGATGACAACCGCGTCGGCGGTGCCGAGCTTTCTCGCGAGGCGCGTGGGCGCTGGGGTGCCCGTCGGTGGGTCGACGTTCATCGGGGCGCGCGCGACGCGGGCGCGTGGTTCATAAATCGGGGCGCGCGCGACGCGGGCGCGTGGTTCATAATTTTGGATCGGAGGGCGTCATGATCGAACTCGTCATAGAATCGCGCAGCCGCGATCTCGGTGGATTCCAGGTGGGACGCGTGCTGCCGTTCAGCCAGAAGCGGATGGTCGGGCCGTTCATCTTCTTCGATCATTTCGGTCCGGTGCGATTCGAAGCGGGCATCCCGCGCAGCGTCGACGTGCGGCCGCATCCGCACATCGGGCTGTCGACGGTTTCGTACCTGTTCGACGGCGAGATCATGCATCGCGACAGCGTGGGCTCCGAGCAGCCGATCCGGCCGGGCGAGCTCAACTGGATGACGGCGGGTCGCGGAATCACCCACTCCGAGCGTTTCGAGCGAGCACGTGCGGAGGGCGGCACGATGCACGGCATCCAGGCATGGGTCGCGCTGCCCCGCGAGCACGAGGAAACCGAGCCCTCGTTCTCGCATCACGCCGAGGCGGACCTGCCCACGTTCGAGAGTGGCGGGTTGTGGGCGCGGCTCATCGTCGGCAGCGCGTTCGGCGCGCATGCGCGCGTCAGGACCCACTCGCCGATGTTCTACGTCCACTGGCAACTGCAGCCGGGGGCGAAGGCGCAATTGCCGGCCGAGTATCCGGAACGCGCGGCATTCATCGCCGCCGGCACCGTCGACGTCGGCGGGCAGTCGTTCGCGACCGGCCAGATGATCGTGTTCAAGCCCGGCGAGCCCGTGCTGTTCACGGCGACCACGGCCGCGACGATCATGCTGCTTGGCGGCGAGCCCATCGGCGAGCGCTTCCTCGAATGGAACTTCGTCTCGTCGTCGCTCGAGCGGATCGAGCAGGCGAAAGCCGATTGGCGCGCGGGTCGGATGAAGCTGCCCGACCTCGACAACCAGGAGTTCATTCCGCTGCCGGGTGGACCGCCACCGCCGGCGCCGGCGATGTCCTAGCGCGATTCGCCGCGCGCGTTGGATCACCGGCCACGCGACGCGCGCTGTCGACGGTCAGCGGGCCTCTTGCGCGGCCGTCCATTTCCCGTCGCGCGCGAGGCTGTTCATCCGCAGCCGGTGGGCGAACGCGGACTGTGCCGCAGCGACGTTGCCGGGCTTGCCGCGCCACAACTGCATCACCGGATCCTGCAGCGCGCGGGCGAACGAGAACGACAACACCCATGGCGCGTGCGGATCGAGCGTGTTGAGCGCGTTCAGATTCGCCGTCGCTTCCTCGGGTGCTTGGCCGCCCGACAGGAAGTTGATCGTCGGCACGCTTGCGGGCACCGTGCGGCGCAGCACGCGCAGCGTTGCGGCAGCGACCTCCTCGGGGCTTGCACGACGCGAATGCTTCTTGCCGGGGACGACCATGTTGGGCTTCAGCACGATAAGCTCGGTGGCGACGCGATGCCGACGCAGTGCGTCGAACACGGCGGCAAGGACGCTCTCGGTCACCTCCTCGCAGCGTTCGAGCGAATGGTCGCCGTCGATAAGCACCTCCGGCTCGACGATCGGGACCAGGCCCTGCTCCTGGCAGATGCCGGCGTAGCGCGCGAGCACTTCCGCATTGGCCGCAATGCCCAGCGGCGTGGGATTCGCCGGCGTGATCGCGTACACCTCACGCCACTTCGTGAAGCGCGCGCCCTGCGCCTTGTAGCCTTTGAGCCGGTCGGCCAGCCCGTCGAGCCCTTGTGTGACGAGGTCGCCCGGCGCGCCCGCCAGCGGCGTGGTGCCCTTGTCGACCTTGATGCCCGGCGCGATGCCGTTGCGGACGAGCAGCTGGGCGAGCGGTGTTCCGTCGTCTGCATTCTGTCCGAGCGTTTCCTCGAACAGGATGACGCCTGCGAGGTATTCGCTTACGCCCGGCGTCGTCAACATCAGCGTCCGATACGCGCGGCGCGAGTTCTCGCTCGATTCGATGCCGACCGCATCGAAGCGCTTGGTGATCGTCGGCGTGCTCTCGTCCGCCGCGAGTATGCCCTTGCCGGCCTCGAGAATCCTGGCGATCGTCGACTGCAGCTCGCTGCGCGTGTCCATGTCCATTTCCTTTCGTTTCGATTCGACCTGATTGACGGTTTCATGCGCACCGCTAGACCGTCAGCGTGTCAGTGCCGCTCCAGCGAGCCATTGGGCGCCATCGGCATAGAGCCGCTCGACGGCGGCGCCCGTCAGTTGCGGCATGTCGCGCTTGACGGTGAACCCGATCCGCGTCTGCGCATAGGCCAGGTGCCGGTAGCCTTCGGGAAACTGTCCGAGCAGCGCGCAGTCCAGTGTAACCGTCGCCGTTGGATCGACGGGGTCGAGGCGGTCTTTCTCGTAGATGGGCTGCCGCAGCACGATCTTCCACTCGCCATCGCGCCGCTCGAAGAAATCGTAGAAGCGACCGTCGCAAGCCACGTCGCACAGCACGCCGTCCACGTCGGCGCGTTGCGCGATCGTCATCCGCGTTTGCGCGATCGCCCGCACGCCCGCGACGTCGACGGTGGTACCCCCGAGAAAGTGCAGGATCCGCACGCCCCTGTCGAATCCCTGCCGGCTCACCGCGATGAAGTCGGAAGCCGAGCCCTGGAACCACGTGGCCATCATCCGCCCGTCGGGATGCCAGACCGTCGCAAAGCGCGACCAGTCGCCCGCATCGCGCCACAGCGTCCAGTTCTCCACCACTTCGCGAATGCGCAACCGCTCGATCAGCGCATCGTCCATCGGCTCTCCGGTGACAGGCCCGGCCGCCCCAGCCGGCGCAGCGACCACACGGCGAGTGTACGCCGCGCGCCCGCTGCGGCTGCCAGGTCGCAACGCACGCTACACTTCCCCTCGTGGCCTCCCGCCTGCCTGCCTATGCCGCTCGCTTGTTGAAGTCGACGCCGCTCGAGAATCCGGTCTTCCGCAACTTCTACGTGGGATCGATCGGCGCGGCGCTCGGCTACACGATGCAGGCGACGATCTCGGCGTGGCTGATGGCGACGCTGACGACTTCAGCGCTGATGGTGGCGCTCGTCCAGAGCGCCAGCACCGCACCGACACTGCTGTTCGGGCTCTTCGCCGGGACGCTCGCAGACATCGTCGATCGCCGCCGCGTGATCATCGTCACGCAGATCCTGCTGTTCGCCGCGAGCCTCTTGCTCGGCTTCGCGGCCGTCGTCGGCATCGTCGGACCCGTGACGCTGCTGTTCCTGACGTTTCTCGTCGGCGCCGGCTTCACGTTCTACCTGCCCGCTCAGCAGGCGAGCATCAACGAAATGGTGTCGCGCGACAACCTGTCGCGCGCCGTCGCGCTCGGCTCCGTCGCGTTCAACGTCGCGCGCGCACTCGGCCCGGCACTTGCCGGCGCAGTCGCGGCTGGGCTCTCGTCGGGCAGCGCGCTCATCGTCAGCGCGTTCTTCTTCGTGCCGATGTTCGTCGCGATGAAGCGCGCGAAGCCGCGCGAGGCCGCGCTGCCCGGCGTTCCGGAACGTCTGCTGTCGGGGGTGATGAGCGGCTTGCGTTACGTGCGGCACTCGACGCCGATGCGCGCGCTGATCCTGCGGAACCTGACGTTCAGTGTCTGCGCGAGTGCGTTCTGGGCGCTGCTGCCCGTGATCGCACGCGACCAGCTAGGCCTCGGCGCCGGCGGTTTCGGCCTGCTGTCGGCGAGCTTCGGCATCGGCGCGATCGTCGGCGCGGTATCGATACCCGGGCAGTTGCACCGGCAATCGATGAATCGCGTCGTCACGTCCGGCGGCATCCTGTGGGCCCTGGCGATCTTCATCGTAGCGCTGACCGTCAACACCGGACTCGCGCTGATCGGCACCGCCTGCGCGGGTGCCGCATGGGTCTACGTCTTCGCCACACTCTCGGCCGGCACGCAAAGCAGCGCGCCGGGGTGGGTGCGCGCGCGGGCGGTTTCGATGAACCTCGTCGCGACGCAGGGATGCCTGGCACTCGGCAGTGCGATATGGGGCGTTGTCGCCTCCGGATTCGGAACGCGCTGGGCGCTGGCCACGTCGGCGTCGGCGGTCATCATCCTGCAATGGCTTTATCGGCGTGTTCGCGTCGAGATGGGCCAGGAAGCCGACGTGATTCCCGGCATGCAACTGCCGGAGCTCACCGTCTCCGCCGAGCCATTGCCCGACGACGGTCCGGTGCTGATCCAGCTCGAATACCGGATCGACGCCGACAACCGCGACGCGTTCCTGAAGGCGATCCAGCGGGTCGGGCCCACGCGCCGGCGCAACGGTGCGACCAGTTGGCGCGTCTTTCGGGACGTCGGCGAGGACGGTCGCTTCGTCGAGCGCTACGTCATCGCGTCGTGGGCCGAGTACGTGCGCCTGCGGGCCAGGATGACGATGGCCGACAGCCGCCTGCAGCAGCGCGTGGCGGAACTGCAGCGCGCCGATGTCCCGATCCGCGTATCACGTCTCATTGGCGTCACCGCCGAGAGCAGCGGTCAGTCGCGGGTCGCGTAGAATTTGGCCGGGTCGACAGTTGTCGAATGCGTCGCCAGGTAAACCTCGCGCAGGAACGACGTGAGTCCGCCGATGACCCCGAGCATCGCCAGCACGAACAGCACTCCGGCGGCCCAGCGCAGGTTCGTCGCGAAGAATTCGTCCACGAACAGCACGGCGATCACGAGACACACGAGCAGTGCCGCGGCCGTGCAGAAATTGATCGACCAGCTCGCGAACCTGCGGCGCCGCTCGAGGTAGGTGAGCTCGGTCCGCGCCTGCGCGCGCGACTTGTCGTCGAACGTCCGCCATGCCGCCTCGAGCGCCCTGGCCCGGTCGATGACCCGCGCGAGTCGGTTCGCCATCACGCCAAGCAGCCCGGCGATCCCGGTCAGCAGGAATACCGGCGCGATCGCCAGCTGGATCGCGTGCGAAATCAGCGGCATTGCGTCACTGGATGGCATCGTGGGCGAGGCTGCGGAGTTCGGAATGGCAACGATAGCACTGCCGCAGCGCGGCGACGCAGTATAGTCGCGTCGCGCATCGCCCTTTGACCACAGCGGAGACACGACGATGACCGACAACGAGCAATCCGGCGCAGCCTGGTCCCGACCGGGCTCACGACATGCTTTCGCGCTTGCGGCGCTGACAATGCTGGCCGTGTTGGCCGTGTCCGGCTGCGCGGGGCCGCCGTTCAGTCCGGAGCCGCACGACCTCACGTGCAACAGCGCGCAGCAATGCAAAGTCGAGGTGAGCGTCGCGTGCACTGGAGGTGCCTGCAAGCTGTCCGTCGATCATCCGCGCGTCTTCGCAAAGGGTTTCGCCGTCGTCTGGAACATCGTCAACAACGCCGGGCAATCGTACAAGTTCGCCGACGACAATGGCATTGCGTTCAAGACCGAAGCCGGGCGCAACGCCTTCCGCTGTCATGTGGAAGAAAACGGCGGCCGCATTGCGTGCATGAACCGTGGCACGGCCGGCACGTTCGAGTACGGCGTGCGCGTCAGCGGCATGCCGGCCGTGCCGCCGCTCGACCCGTGGGTCGTCAATCACTGAACGGCGTTGATAGGACCGGCCGAAATCCTCGCTGTGCTGCTGGTCCTGCTCGGCTTGTGGCTGGTGTGGGACACGCTTCGCGCACGCGAGTACGCGAACACGGCGATGCGGGACGCATGCGAGCGTCGCGGATACCTTTTCCTCGATGACACGGTATCGCTGCATGCCGTGCGACCGATCCGCAGCGCCGACGGCCGCGTGCGCCTGCGCCGCGTCTATCGCTTCCAATACAGCGATACGGGCCACAATCGGCGCGACGGCTCGATCACCATTGTCGGTCAGGCCGTGTCGGCGCTCGAGCTCGATGGCGTGACGCGCGCTGAGACGGCCCATTGAGCAGCGGCGATCGACGCCGATGAAGGCGCGCGATATCGCCGTCGCCGCGATCGCGATCGCGTTGACCGCCGTCGCCGGCGTGATCGCGCTCAATTTTCGCACCGGCGAGAAGCAGATCGAGCAGACGGTGACGCGCCTATACGCGACATCGGACCCGCAATTCGATCGCGCAATGGGAGTGCTGCTCGGACCCCCGATCCTCGAAGGCAACCGGTTCGAGGTCCTGGTGAACGGCGACGCCATCTTTCCAGCAATGCTGGCGGCGATCAGCGGCGCGCGCGAGACGATAACGTTCGAAAGCTACATCTATTGGTCCGGGGCTGTCGGCCGGGCGTTTGCCGAGGCGCTCGCGGAGCGGGCGCGCGCGGGCGTACGCGTGCACCTCCTGCTGGATTGGCTGGGCAGCAGCAAGCTCGATCCCAGTCAGCTCGCGCTGATGGAAACTGCCGGCGTCGAGGTGCGCCGGTTTCACGAGCCGAGCTGGTATCACCTTGCGCGTTTCAACAATCGAACCCATCGCAAGCTGCTGGTCGTAGACGGCCGGATCGGCTTCACAGGTGGGGTCGGCATTGCTGACGAATGGTCCGGCAATGCGCAGGACCCCGCACACTGGCGCGACACGCACTTTCGCGCCGAGGGGCCGGTCGTCGCCCAGATGCAAGCCGTGTTCATGGACAACTGGATCAAGGTAACCGGCAACGTTCTGCACGGTGCCGGGTATTTTCCCGCGATCGCCGTGGCGGGCAGGAGCCGCGGCCAGGTCTTCAGCAGTTCCCCCGAGGGCGGCAGTGAGAGCATGCGGCTCATGTACCTGCTGGCGATCACGGCGGCAACCCGGTCGATCGATTTGTCGAGCGCGTATTTCGTACCGGACGCGCTGACCCAGGCGGCGCTCGTCAGCGCGGCGAAACGCGGCGTAAGGATCCGTATCATTACGCCGGGCGAGCACATGGACGCGGAAACGGTTCGGCGCGCGTCGCGGGCAGGCTGGGGTGCCCTGCTGCGGGCCGGCGTCGCGATCCACGAGTTTCAGCCTACGATGTTCCATTGCAAGGTGCTCGTCGTCGACGCGCTGTGGACATCGGTCGGCTCGACCAACTTCGACAGCCGTTCGTTCGCGCTCAACGACGAGGCCAATCTCAACATCGACGATGCCGCTTTTGCGGGCCGGCAGGTCGACATATTCGAGGCTGATCTTGCGCGGTCGAAGCCAGTGACGCTACAGGCGTGGGAGCAGCGCCCCGCGTCGGAGAAGCTGCTCGAGCACGCCGCAGCCCTGCTGCGAACGCAGCTGTAACCGCGGCGTGGCGAAACGTCGCACGCAGGTTCGCTAGACTTCCGGTATGTCGCTCGCACTCCTGCTCGCGCTGCCCTTCATCGGCAGCGTCATCGCGGCGCTGTTGCCTTCCAACGCGCGCAACGCCGAGTCGACGTGGTCGGCGGCGATCGCCGCCGCTGCGCTGGTCCGCGTCGCAGTGATGTTTCCACAGGTGCGCGACGGCGGCGTCGTGCGCGAACAGATCGCGTGGATGCCGAGCGCCGGGCTCGACCTCACGATTCGTGTCGACGGCTTCGCGTGGATGTTCGCGATGCTCGTCACCGGCATCGGGTTTCTGGTGATCCTGTATTCGCGCTACTACATGTCGCCGTCCGATCCGGTGCCGCGTTTCTTCGCGTTCCTGCTCGCGTTCATGGGTGCGATGCTCGGCCTGGTCACCTCGGGCAACCTCATCCAGCTCGTCTTCTTCTGGGAGTTGACGAGCCTCACGTCGTTCATGCTGATCGGCTATTGGCATCACCGCGCGGACGCAAGGCGCGGTGCGCGGATGGCGCTGCTCGTCACCGCCGCCGGCGGATTGTGCCTGTTCGGCGGCGCGCTGCTGATCGGCCGAATCGTCGGCAGCTACGAACTCGACGTCGTGCTCGGCGCGGGTGCGCAGTTGCGCGCCGATCCGCTCTATCGTCCGCTGCTGGTACTGGTGCTGATCGGCGCGTTCACGAAAAGCGCTCAGTTCCCGTTCCAGTTCTGGCTGCCGCATGCGATGGCGGCGCCCACACCGGTATCGGCCTACCTGCACTCCGCGACGATGGTGAAGGCCGGAGTCTTCCTGCTGGCGCGACTGTGGCCGGTTCTTTCCGGCACGCCGGAATGGTTCTGGATCGTCGGCGGTGCCGGTCTTTGCACGCTCCTTACAGGTGCTTATGCAGCGATGTTCCAGCACGACCTCAAGGGCCTGCTGGCCTATTCGACGATCAGCCATCTTGGCCTCATCACGCTGTTGCTCGGTCTCGATAGCCCGCTGGCCGCCGTCGCTGCGGTCTTTCACATCATCAATCACGCGACGTTCAAGGCAGCGCTATTCATGGCAGCTGGCGTCATCGACCACGAGACCGGTACGCGCGACATCGAGCGATTGAACGGCCTGTTCAAGGCAATGCCTGTCACGGCGACGCTCGCGATGGTCGCCAGTGCCGCGATGGCGGGCGTGCCGCTGTTGAACGGTTTCCTGTCGAAGGAGATGTTCTTCGCCGAGACCGTCTACATCGTGTCGAACCCATGGATCGCATGGGGCCTGCCGATCGCCGCGACGATTGCGGGCGTGTTCGCGGTCGTGTACGCACTTCGGTTCACCGTCGACATCTTCTTCGGCGAGCCGTCGCGCGATTTGCCGCGCAGTCCGCACGAGCCCTCGCGCTGGATGCGCGTGCCGATCGAGTTGCTCGTGCTCGCGTGCCTCGTCGTTGGCATATTCCCGGCGCAATCGATCGGACCGGTGCTCGCCGCGGCTGCGAACCCCGTTGTCGGCGGCGACATGCCGGACTACGATCTTGCACTGTGGCACGGGTTCAACGCGCCGCTCGTCATGAGCGTGCTCGCAATGATCGGTGGCGCGCTCGGTTACGCGTGGCTGCGCCGTCAGCTTGCCCGCGGCCGCTTCCGGCGAGCGCCGATCGTCGGGCGCCTGGACGGCAAGTCGGCCTTCGAGTCGTTGCTGGCGCGATCGAGCCTCGTCGCCCGCCATGCGCTCGAGTTCTTGGGCACGAGGCGGCTGCAGCCACAATTGTTCCTGCTTGCGCTGATCGGCGTGCTGGCGCCGACGGCCGCGATGTGGGCCGACGGAATCGGCTGGGGACCGCGTCCGCGCGTGCCGGCTTCGCCGGAGTTCGTCGCGTTCTCAGTCATCGGCATCGCGTGCGCGATCGCTGCTACATGGCAGGCGACGTATCACCGCCTCGCTGCGCTGACGATGCTCGGCGTCGTCGGTCTCGTCGTCTGCCTGACGTTCGTATGGTTCTCCGCGCCCGACCTCGCACTGACGCAGCTTGTCGTCGAGGTCGTCACGCTCGTGCTGTTCCTGCTCGGGCTGCGCTGGCTGCCCAAGCGCGTAGCGGCGGATGATGCGCGCCCATCGCTGCGCGTGCGGGTCCGACGCACCCGCGATCTCGTGCTCGCGCTCGTCACTGGCGCCGGCATGGCGGCGCTTTCGTACGCGATGCTCACACGGCCCGCGCCGCAGAGCATCTCGCCATTCTTCCTCGACCAGGCGCTGCCCGGCGGCGGCGGTGCGAACGTGATCAACGTGATGCTCGTCGACTTCCGTGCCTTCGATACGCTGGGCGAGATCACCGTGCTGGGCGTCGTCGCGCTGACCGTCTACGCACTGCTGCGACGATTCCGGCCGCCGCGGGAAAGCGCGAGGCTGCCGCGGCAGCAAAACGCGTCGCAAGGCGTTGCGACAGACCTCGTCCATCCGCGTACGACGCCCGATACGCTACCTGGCTACATGCTGGTGCCTGCCGTGCTCGTCCGCTGGCTGTTGCCCATCGCGGGCATGATCGCGGCATATCTGTTCCTGCGCGGGCACAACGAGCCCGGTGGCGGGTTCGTTGCGGGCCTGGTGGTCGCGATCGCGATCGTCACGCAGTACCTCGTGGCGGGTGCGCAATGGGTGGAGGCGCGACTCGAGTTGAATCCGCTGCGCTGGATCGCGCTGGGGCTGCTGGCGGCCGTCGGCACCGGTGCGGGGTCGATCGTCTTCGGCTATCCGTTCATGACGACGCACACTGCGCACATCGAGGTGCCGGCACTCGGCGTCGTCCACGTGCCGAGCGCGCTGTTCCTCGACGTCGGAATTTTTGCGGTCGTTGTCGGCTCGACGCTGCTGACGTTGATCGCGCTCGCGCACCAGTCGCTCCGCGGCCGCCGGCTGGCCGCCCAGGCAGCCGACGAAATTCACGGCCCGGACGCCCGCTGATGGAAGTCCTCATCGCGCTTTCGATTGGCGTGCTCACGTGCTGCGGCGTGTGGCTGGTGCTGCAATCGCGGACCTTCCAGGTGCTGATCGGGCTTGCGTTGCTCGCCTACGGCGTCAACCTGTTCATTTTCAGCATGGGCAGCCTGTCGGTGGGCGCGGAGCCGATCATCCGTCCCGGCGTGCCGGCGGATTTGCTCCATTACACCGATCCGCTGCCGCAGGCGCTGGTGCTGACCGCCATCGTCATCAGCTTCGCGGCGACGGCATTGTTCCTGGTGGTGCTGCTCGCGTCGCGCGGACTTACCGACAGCGATCATGTCGACGGTGAGGAAGAACGACCATGAGCGTGTCGTCCATGCCGCTGATGCCGCACCTGATCGTCATGCCGGTATTGCTGCCGCTCGTCGCCGCCGCCGCACTGCTGCTGATCCGCGAATCGAGGCATCGCGTGAAAGCTGCTGTCGGCATCGCAGCGACGATCGGCGGCCTTGGCGTCGCGACGACGCTGCTCGTCGCCGTGAACCACGGCGCCGGTCCCGCCGCGATCGGAATCTACCTGCCCTCGAACTGGGCTGCGCCGTTCGGCATCGTGCTCGCTGTCGACCGGGTGGCGGCGCTTATGCTGGTGCTCACCGGAGCCGTCAGCGTTGCTGCCGCGCTGTTCAGTGTGGGGCGCTGGAATCGCGCCGGCGTTCACTATCACACCCTGTTCCAGATCCAGCTCGTCGGTGTCAATGGCGCATTCCTCACCGGCGACCTCTTCAACCTATTCGTGTTCTTCGAAGTGATGCTCGCCGCGTCGTATGGCTTGCTGCTGCACGGATCGGGAACGGTGCGGGTGCGGGCGGGACTGAAGTACATCGCCTTCAACCTCCTTGCTTCGTCGCTGCTGCTCGTCGGCATCGCGATCCTCTACGGTGTCACCGGCACCCTCAATTTCGCCGACATCGCACAAAAGATTCCGCAGATCCCGGCGTCGGATCGCGGCCTGCTGCACGCCGGTGCGGCGATTCTCGGCGTGGCCGTGGTTGCGAAGGCCGCGATGTGGCCGTTGAATTTCTGGCTCGCCGCCGCGTATTCGGCGGCAGCGGCGCCGGTGGCGGCCGTGTTCGTCATCCTGACCAAGGTCGGCGTCTATACGGTGCTGCGGCTATGGACGCTGCTACTGTCCGCCGAGACCGGGGCATCGGCCGTGTTCGGAAGCGATGCGCTGATCGTCGGCGGGCTGGCAACGCTTGCATTCGGCGCAATCGGCATGCTCGCGTCGCAGCAACTGCGACGCGTCGCCGGATATTCGCTGATCATCTCGTCGGGCACGTCGCTCGCCGTGATCGGCGTCGGCGATGCGACGCTGATCGGCGCCGCGTTGTTGTACCTCGTCGGTTCGACGCTCGCGTCGTGCGCGTTGTACCTGCTGGCCGAGCTGATCGAGCGTTCGCGCGAAATCGACGCCGCACCGCCCATCCGCGAGCACGAATCGGATCGACTGCCGTTTCGACTGGAGAATCGGGACACGCTCGCCGAGAGCGAAGATGATGGGGTGCGCCCCGGCACCGCGATTCCGGCGGCTACGTCATTTCTCGGTCTCAGTTTCGTCGCTTGCGCGCTAATGATTGCCGGCTTGCCGCCGCTTTCGGGCTTTATCGCGAAATTCGCGATGCTGAGCGCGCTGCTCGACCCGAATTCCGCCGGGGCGCCGGCTCGTCACGTGGCAATTGCGGCGATGCGCACGACGCTGCTCGTCTCGCTCCTCGTGTCGGGGCTTTTATCGACGATTGCACTGGCGCGCGCCGGCCTGCGGCACTTCTGGGCGCCGCACGATCGTGCGCCACCGCGGCTGCGCGTCGTCGAATGCGCACCCGTCGCGATGCTGCTATTGGCTTGCGCCGCACTCGCCGTCGGCGCCGATCCGGCGCTGCGCTATACGCGGGAAGCCGCACAGGCGCTCGTCGAACCCGCGCCCTATATCGACGCCGTGATGTCCGCGACCGTAGTGCCCGGACCTGCAGCCGCACTGCCAATGGCCACCGGTATTGCCACGCGATGAAGCGACTGTTGCCCGCTCCACTTCTGTCGGCGGCACTGTTCTCGCTGTGGCTGCTGCTCAACCAGGACCTGGCCGGCAACACGCTGGCGATGGCGGCCGTGCTGGCCGTGGCGATACCGCTGCTCACCGCGCCGCTGCGCCCGCTCGCCGTGCGCATCAAGCGGCCGCGGGCGGCGCTCGCGCTGTTGTGGATGGTGCTCTGCGACGCAATCGCCTCCAATCTCGATATCGCGCGCAGCGTCTGGCGCCCACGGCGTTCGCCCCGCGGCGCATTCGTGCGGATCCCACTCGACCTCCACAACGCCAACGGTCTCGCTGTCCTCGCGATCGTCACGACCATCGTGCCGGGCACCGTCTGGTCCGAGCTCGCCATCGATCGCAGCGCGCTGCTGCTGCACGTATTCGACCTCGACGACGAGGCGGCATTCGTGGCGCGCTACAAGCTTCGGTACGAGCGCCCGCTGATCGAGATATTCGAATGAGCACGGTACAACGAGGGCGAGCGGCGAAGCCGAGCCAAGGGCCGCAGGGCCCGACGCCGCGCGGAATGAGCGAGGCCGACGCGC
>Ga0207675_100001181_pt1 | contig 25992 bp, 28 predicted proteins | sample KBSSwiS42_FD_184305 | JGI IMG/M metagenome (GOLD analysis project Ga0207675, IMG submission 184305) | Switchgrass rhizosphere microbial communities from Kellogg Biological Station, Michigan, USA - KBS Switchgrass S4-2 (SPAdes) (version 2) | ecosystem: Host-associated > Plants > Roots >...
CTCGATGGCGGCGATGAAGCCCCGGACCGGCGACGGTCCACTGGAAGCAACCAAGGAGGGGCGCGGCATCGTGATGCGGGTACCACTGGAAGGCGGCGGACGACTAGTCGTCGAACTCACTCCCGAAGAAGCGGCCGCCCTCGGCGACGAGCTCAAGGGCGTCACCAGCTAGCAATTTCGGCGTGCTCGGTTGCGGTGAGCGCAGCCGTTCACGCCGAAATTCATGAGGACACTTTTCGGTAGATCTCCAGGGTCTGCTCCGCGATGTGCGCCCAGGAAAACTCTTGGATACAGCGCTGCCGCCCGGCCCGGCCGTACTGGCGGGCCTTCCCCGGATCGGCCACCAACGAGTTGACCGCGTCGGCGAGCCGACGCTCGAAGGACTCCGGGTCGCTCGCTTCGTAGTGCACCAACAGACCCGTCTGCCGGTCCGCGACCACCTCTGGAATGCCGCCGACGTCGGAGGCCACCACGGCCGTCGCGCACGCCATCGCCTCGAGGTTGACGATCCCCAGCGGTTCGTATACCGACGGGCACACGAAAACGGTTGCTGCTGAGAGTATTTCGCGGATCTTGCCGATCGGCAGCATCTCGCGCACCCAGAATACGCCGCTGCGGACGCGCGCCAGCTCCTGTACTGCCGACGTCACCTCGGCCGCGATCTCCGGGGTGTCCGGTGCGCCCGCGCACAGCACGAGCTGGATGTCGGGTGCGAAATGATGGGCGGCCGCGATCAGATGTGCGACCCCCTTCTGCCGGGTGATCCGACCGACGAAGGCCACGATGGGGCGCTTCAGGTCGACACCGAGCTCTTCCAGTACCGAGTCGTCCTGCCTTCCCTCGACCGCGTACCAAACATCGGTGTCGATCCCGTTGCGCACCACATGCACTCGGTTGGGATCGAGTGCGGGATACGTCTTCAGCACGTCGTCGCGCATGCCGGAACTGACGGCGATCACCGCATCGGCGGCATCGACCGCGATCTTCTCCACCCACGACGACACCCGGTATCCGCCGCCGAGTTGTTCGGCCTTCCACGGCCGCATCGGTTCGAGCGAATGCGCGGTCAGCACGTGCGGAATGCCGTACAGCAGCGCGGCCAGGTGCCCGGCCAGGCCGGTGTACCAGGTGTGTGAATGCACGACGGTGGCGTTCGACGCGCCATTGACCATGTTGAGGTCTGCCGACAGCGTCGACAGCGCGGCGTTGGCGCCCTTGAGTGCCGGATCGGGCTGCGCCACGGACACCCCCGGACGAGTGGCCCCCATGCAGTGCACGTCGACCTCGCACAGATGGCGCAGCTGAGCGACAAGCTCAGTGACGTGCACCCCTGCCCCGCCATAGACCTCGGGTGGATACTCCCGAGTCATCATCGCCACCCGCATAGTCACGACCGTATCCAAAAATGTGGGCCGTTGCTTCCGCATGAACGCTTGTTTTGAACGCGATTGCGCCAAATACCTTGACCGCCAGAACCATCAATAGCCGCCAATGGCTAGCCGCGGCGTCAACCTGCGGATAGGTTTGGGGCATGAGGGAGTTGCCACACGTCCTTGGCATCGTCCTGGCCGGCGGGGAAGGCAAACGGCTCTATCCGCTGACAGCTGATCGCGCCAAACCGGCCGTTCCCTTCGGAGGCGCCTACCGGCTGATCGATTTTGTGTTGTCCAATCTGGTCAACGCCCGATACCTGCGAATCTGCGTGCTCACCCAATACAAGTCGCATTCGCTGGATCGCCATATCTCGCAGAACTGGCGGTTGTCCGGGCTTGCCGGCGAGTACATCACCCCGGTGCCGGCGCAGCAGCGACTCGGCCCGCGCTGGTACACCGGGTCTGCCGATGCGATCTATCAGTCGCTGAACCTCATCTACGACGAGGACCCTGACTACATCGTCGTGTTCGGCGCCGACCATGTGTACCGCATGGACCCCGAGCAGATGGTCCAGTTCCACATCGACAGCGGCGCAGGCGCGACGGTCGCGGGCATCCGGGTACCGCGGGCCGAGGCCAGCGCATTCGGCTGCATCGACTCCGACGAGTCGGGCCGCATCCGCGAGTTCGTCGAGAAGCCTGCCGATCCGCCGGGCACACCCGACGACCCCGAGCAGACGTTCGTCTCGATGGGCAACTACATCTTCACCACGAAGGTGCTCATCGACGCGATCCGCGCCGACGCCGACGATGACCACTCCGATCACGACATGGGTGGCGACATCATCCCGCGGCTGGTCGTCGACGGGATGGCCGCGGTCTATGACTTCAACAACAACGAGGTGCCCGGCGCCACCGAACGCGACCACGGTTACTGGCGCGACGTCGGGACGCTCGACGCGTTCTACGACGCCCACATGGACCTGGTGTCGGTGCACCCGGTGTTCAACCTCTACAACAAGCGCTGGCCGATCCGCGGCGAGGCGGAGATGCTGGCGCCCGCCAAGTTCGTCAACGGCGGTTCGGCGCAGGAGTCGGTAGTCGGAGCCGGCAGCATCATTTCGGCTGCCTCAGTTCGCAATTCGGTGCTGTCGTCCAACGTGGTGGTCGACGACGGCGCGATCGTGGAGGGCAGCGTGATCATGCCGGGTACGCGGGTGGGCCGCGGCGCGGTGGTGCGCCACGCGATCCTCGACAAGAACGTCGTCGTGGGGCCCGGCGAGATGGTCGGCGTGGACCTCGAGAAGGACCGCGAGCGGTTTGCGATCAGTGCAGGGGGAGTGGTCGCGGTCGGTAAGGGCGTGTGGATCTAGCCGCTTTCCGTCGCTGCCTTGCGTCGTCGGCGACGCACGAGCCGCACCACCGCCAAGACCAGTGCGATCAGGGCCACGAGTACCAGCACCGGGACCAGGATCGCCAGGAAGACCAGCCCGACGCTGGTGATGTCCTCGATGGTGGACAGCACCGGCGCAGCCATGCCAGCGGTGGCGACATTGGCCGCAGGCCGCACGGTCGATTTCGTCAGCGACACCACCAGCGCGGTCACCACTCCGATGGCGACGGGAACCCATTGACCCGAGTGCACAAACGCTCCGGGATCGGACACCGCGGACGTCTGCGCGGCGGTGCCGGAACCGAACACGATGCCGCCTGCCGTCGGCCGGACGAACGTCTGGATAGTGTCGTTGATGCTGTCGAGCGCAGGGATCTTGTCGGCGACGATCTCGACCACGAGCAGCACCGCGACGATCGTCATCACCCAGCCGTTCTCCAGCCAGGCCCAGCCGTGCGGCAGCGTCACCAGGTGGGTGAACCGGGACAGCAGGCCGAGCGCCAGCAGCGGGATGTAGGCGTTGAGTCCCGCCGCCGTGGCCAGCCCGAAGCCGGTCAGCAATTCCACATACGCATTATCAGCCCAGATCAGTCCGGCACGGCCAAACTGACGCGACGCAGCCGCTGCGGGTCGGCGGCGATGTCGATCTCGGTGATCTTGTCTCCGACGACACCGAAGCGCAGTACCAGCGCCAGCTTCCCCTTGGGCGCGACGACGATGCCGGCGGCGCCGTCCACCAACGCGTGCTCGGCGAACCGCGCGTTGGCCGAGAAGGCGTGCGCATTGGTGGCCACCGCTTGGGCGCCGCGGATGGTCGTCGGGGCGCCCGCCGCGGTGGCATCGATATGCAGCACCACATCGCTGTCGAGCACTGCGAGCAGCGCATCGAAATCACCCTCGCGGGCGGCGGCGAGGAACGCGTCGACGAGCAGGCGTTGGCGCACCAAATCCGTTGCGGGATCGGGAGTCTTACCGCGTACACGGCGGCGGGCGCGCGCCGCGAGCTGCGCGGCGGTGTTCTCCGTGCGGCCCACGATCGGTGCGATGTCCGCGAAGGGCAGATCGAACATGTCGTGCAGCACGAATGCGAGGCGCTCGGCCGGGGACAGGGTCTGGAGGATGACGAGCAGCGCCACTCCGACGGAGTCGGCAAGCACGGCTTCGGCTTCGGGGTCGACGGCATCAGGTGCGGCGACGGGCAGAACGTCGTCGAGCGGCTCCTCGGGCCGCGAATTGCGCGCCCGCAGCATGTCCAGGCAGATGCGTGCGACGACCGTCGTCAGCCAGCCGCGCAGATTACGCACGTCGCTGACGTCGGTGCGGTCCATCCGCAGCCACGCTTCCTGCACGGCGTCGTCGGCCTCGGTCAGCGATCCCAGCATGCGGTAGGCGACCGCCCGTAGATGCGGGCGGTGCTCCTCAAAGGGCTCTGCGGGCACGTCGCACCTCCTGTCGCCATCTGTATGACGGATGACGGACCGTCGGCATGACAGGCAGGGCTGACGTGAGTGGGCCGCCGACGGTCACCAGACGCCGGGCACCAACCGGTAGTGCACCTTGCGCGTGTACTCGTCATAGCCGTCGAGTTCCTGCCGCAGCATCTTCTCTTCGTCCTCGATGCGGGCCGCAAGAACCGGCAGTGCCAGGACAATGGCCAGTAGTCCCCAGTACGAGTCGAGCGCAAGCGGCGTGCCGATCATCATGATCAGCGTGCCGACGTACATCGGATGCCGGACAAGGCCATAGAGGCCGGTCGAGACGACCTTCTGGTCCTCCTCCACCGTGATGGTCGCGGCTGCGTAGCTGTTTTGAATGACGACCAGCTGCGCGACCACGAGCCCGACGGCGACAAGGATGTTGCCGACGATGACGATCGGTGTCGGGACGCTTGACCAGCCGAACCGGTGGTCCAGGGCGCTGATGACCAGCACCGCGATCACGGCAAGGATCGTCCCCGTCATGACAAGTTTCTGCACGGATCTGGTTTCGGCCGTAGGCCCGGCCTTCATCCGCCGCTGCAGCGCAGCCGGATCCTTCACGGCCAGATAAGCACTCGGCACGAGCGTGCACACGATGAACACGGCGATGAAAACCCATGCCTGCCAATAGTTCAGCGTGCCAGCCGGCCAGAACAGCAGCGCGGCGAAGAACGCCACCCCGAAAATACCCGATGCCAGTGTTTGCACAGCGATCTTCAACTCTCCTCCTTCACCAGACGTAGGGCACCAGCCGGTAGTGCACCCGCTGCGCGTAGTCGCGGTAGCCGGCGAGCTGTTGGGTGAGCACCTTCTCCTCGTCGAGGATCCGAGTGGCGAGGACGGCAAGACCGGGGATCACAAACAGAAGTCCCCAATAGGAGCCGAGCGCCAGCGGGATGCCGATCATCAGCACGACGTTTCCGAAGTACATCGGGTGCCGGACCACGCCGTACAAACCTGTCGATACCAAGTCCTGTCCCGACTCGACCTTGACGTTCGCGGCGGCATAACCGTTCTGGATCGTCACGATCATCGAGATGCCGAGTCCGAGCGCCACCAGCACGTCGCCGATCACCGAGATCGCCGCGGGCACGCTGGACCAGCCGAAGCGAAAGTCCAACGCGCTCACCACGATCGTCGCCCCAAGTGACACGAACGCGAACGAGATGATGAGTTTCTGCAGCGGCCTTGTCTCCGCGGCAGGACCCGCCTGCATACGCCGCTCGAGCGCCGCCGGATTCTTGGCTGCGAGATAGAGGCTGGGGATCATCGTCGACGCGGCGAACACGGCGATGAACGCCCAACCCTGCCAGTAGTCGAACGTGCCTGCCGGCCAGAACACCAGCAGCCCGAACACGACCAGTCCGATCAACCCGGACGCAATTGCCTGAATAGCGACCTTCATGATTCGCGACCCTCACCACACATGCGGAACCAGCCGGGAATGCACTTTCTCGGTGTACTCGCGGTACCCGGCCAACTCTTCCGTCAGCGCCTTCTCCTCATCGAAGATGCGAGCGGCGAGAAGGATCACGCACGGTAGCAGGACGACGAGCCCCCAATAGGAATCGAGCGCGAGAGGGATGCCGAGCATCATCAGGAGACCGCCGAAGTACATCGGGTGCCGCACCAGGCCGTACAGCCCGGTTGACACCACCTTCTGGTCGGGCTCGACGGTGATATTCGCGGCGGCATAGCTGTTTTGGACGACCACGAGCATGCTGATGCCGAGCCCGACCGCTACCAGGATCTGCCCGATGAGCACGACCGCCGTCGGCACGTTCGACCAACCGAACCGATGGTCGAACGCGGAGACGACCAAGAGTGCGAAGAACATCAGCACCACGCCGGAACTGACGACCTTCTGTACTGGCCGGGATTCATGGGTCGGACCTGCATTCATCCGACGCCGGAGCACCTCGGGCGTCTTCACTCCCACATAGACGGTGTAGGCCGCCGACAGGATCACGAATATGCCGAGGAAAACCCATGCCTGCCAGTAGTCGAACGTGCCGCCCGGCCAAAACAACGCCAGACCGATCAATGCAAGTCCAAGCACCGATGACACCGTCAATTGAAGCGCGGTCTTCATGTTCCTTTCTCTTTCTCTCTTTGTCGTTCGCTTGGCGATCACCAGACGAACGGCATCAGCCGGTAATGCACGTCGCGGGTGTACCCGAGGTATCCGTCCAGTTCCTCTGTGAGCATCTTTTCCTCGTCGACGATGCGGAAGGCGAAGGTGAACGTGGCGGGGACGAGGACGAGCAGCCCCCAATAGGAGCCGAGGGCAACGGGTGTGCCCGCCAAGATGATCAGGATCCCGACGTACATCGGATGCCGGACCAGTTCGTACAGTCCGGTCGACACCAATTTTTGTCCTGCCTCCACGGTGATATTGGCCGCCGCATAACCGTTTTGGATGATGACTGCGAACGTGATGGCGATTCCGACGGCGACGACGACATCGCCGAGAAGGGAGACCGCCGCGGGGACTTCCGACCACCCGAAACGGCGGTCGGCCGCGCTGATCACCATCGCCGCCGGAAACGACAGCAACGTGAACGAGCTGGCGATCTTTTGCGCGCCGCGGGTTTCCGCTGTCGGGCCGCCACGCATGCGCCGCTGAAGCGCTGCCGGATCTTTCAGCGCCAGGTACACGGTGGGGACGGCCGACGCGACGACGAACACGGCGATGAACAGCCACGCTTGCCAGTAGTCGAAAGTGCCTGCGGGTGTGAACAACAACGCGCCGAACAGGACAAGCGCGATAAAGCTTGACACCAGTGTTTGGGCCCCGAGCTTCACGATCGCCTCGTTTCAGATTGCGTCGCGGTTGCGATAGATCCAGCCGGCAAGCAGCGTCAACGCCGCGGCGACGACGACCATGACTGTCAGTGCACCGACGGAATAGTGTGACGGTGCGGTGGTGCGACCCACCGGCGACAGGTCGATCAGCCAGCGCGGTAGCCTCAGCAGTGCGCCGAGGTACAGCGACGTGACGACGAATGTGACCGCGAGCCAGCCGATCCAGCCATGCCGCACGGCGACGGCCAGCGCCGCAACGCCTGCGATGACCGCCATGGCAGGCACATAGGCCAGTCCGGCCAATGTGAGGCGCCAGATGGTTTCGGGCTCACCGACGGTGATGCCCGCACCGAGCCCGTTGCCCAGCCCGGCGAAGAACATCAGCACGATCGACCCGACAAGGGCGGACGCCACCGCGGTCAGCAGCCACCGCCACCGTGATACCGCGCCGGCGAGCACCGCCTCGCCGAGGCCCGACTCTTCGTCGCTGTACACCCGGAGCACGGCGCTGACGACGTACGCGGTAGCGGCGGCCGCCAGGAATTGCGTCATCGTGGTGTAGACACCGTCGGTGCCCTGCGCCGTGAGCACCCGTGCGAGCAGCGGGTTGTCTTTCGCGGCGTCGAGCAGTGACTTGGTCATCGAGCCAAAGGCCAAGCCGCCCAGGAACAATCCGATGGTCCAGCCGATGGTCTGGCCTCGCTGCAACGTCAGATGCAGGCCGAAAACGCCGTTGATCGGACGCGCGTTCGGGCGCTCACCGGTGGACGGGATGACTCCGTCGTCGTACTGCCGCCTGCTCTCCAGCCAAGCCGCCAGTGCCATCAGCGCGATCGTCAGCGCAACGAGCATCGCAAACGGCCACCAGCGCAGGTCGACGAACGCACGCATCTGCTGAGCCCACGCGATGGGGGAGAACCAGCTCAGCGCGGACCCGGAATTGTTGATGACGTCACCGATGCCGCGCACCAGTGCGGCCACCGCCAACGTAGCCATCGCCGCCCCTGTCGCGGTGCGGGCCTGCCGCCACAGCTGCGCGGTGACCGCGGCCACCGCCCCGAATGCCATGGCCACCCCGGTGACGCCGAGGCACATCGCCGCGGTGTCGACGATCCGGAAACCCGTCGAGGCCATCGCGAGCGTCATGGTGATCGCCAGCACCGCGTTCACGCCGCCGACCAGGATCAGCGCGGCGAATGTGCGCGCGTAGCGGCCGACGACCGATGACATCACCAATTCCGCGATGCCGCTCTCCTCCTCAGCGCGAGTGTGCCGAATGACGGTGGTGATGGCGAGGATCGATGCAGCGACGATCAGCGTGAGCACCAGTTCGTTGGCCATCATCACGCCGAGGTCGGTCTCGTTGCGGCCAAACATGGGGCCGCCCAGCATCATTCCGGCGGGCGTCTTGAGCAGGTTCACCCGAGCCAGCCGTTGCGCGTCCTCGGGGTAGGCGAGCTTGACCGCATTCGGGGCGTACACCATCATCAGCGTCAGGACCGCGATCCCGATGGATAGCCGAATCCGGTCGCGGCGCAGCGCGAGCCGAAGCAGGCTTGGCACGCCGGTCAACGGCGATCCCGTCTGGGCCGCAACGTGCTGCGCCGCGTGGGGCGCGACGGTAGCGGTGGTCATCGGTTCGCTCCCTGATACTCGCGCAGGAACAGATCCTCCAGCGACGCCGGTGTCACGGTGAGCTCCTCGATGCCGAGTTCGGTGAGGTGCTCCATGACGAAGTCCAGGTCGTTGCGATCCACCGAGAAGCGGACGTAGGCGTCCTGGCCGGTGAAGTCGTGTACATACGGAACCTGTTGCAGCGCAAGGGCGTCGCTGCGGGTACGCACCGTGATCGTGGTTCGCATCAGGTGTCGCAGCTCTGCGAGCGTGCCGGATTTCACGGCGTGGCCGGCACGGATGATCGTGACGTTGTCGCAGAGCTTCTCCACCTCGGCGAGGATGTGGCTGGAGAGCAGCACCGCGGCACCACGGTCGGCGACCTCTTGGACGCAGGTCTGAAACGCCTTCTCCATCAACGGGTCCAGGCCCGACGTCGGCTCGTCGAGGATGTAGAGTTCGGCATTCGTGGAGAACGCGGCGACGATGGCCACCTTCTGCCGGTTGCCCTTCGAATACGTGCGCGCCTTCTTGTGCGGGTCGAGTTCGAACCGCTCGGTCAGCTGGTCGCGGCGCCGGGTGTCCACGCCGTTGCCCCGCAGCCGGGCCAGAAAGTCGATGGCCTGAAGGCCGGTCAGGTTGGGCCACAACGTGACGTCGCCGGGCACGTAGGCGATCCGCCGGTGTAACCCGACCGCGTCGCGCCAGGGATCGCCGCCGAGCAGCCGGACGGTTCCGCCGTCGGCGCGGAGCAGTCCGAGCAGCACGCGGATGGTGGTGGACTTGCCCGCGCCGTTCGGGCCGAGGAAGCCGGTGATGTCACCAGGCGCGACGGTCAGATCCAGGCCGTCGAGCGCCTTGGTGTGGCCGAAAGACTTGGACAGACCCCGGATTTCGACGGCGCGCTGCGACCGTGTGGTGTCAACGCGCTGCAGGGACCGGGCTGTTTGAGCCGTCATGGCCTTCTCCTTCGTTGGAAGTGAACGGGATTCCTTTTTCACGCGTCTCGAGGAAGGCGTCGTACATGGTGGAGTCGGTCATCAGACCGTGGGTGTAGATCTCGAGGGCAGGCAGCATCATCTCCTCGGTGTAGTCGCGGAGAACGGCGCGCAGATCGGTTGGGGTGTCGTGCATTTGCAGATAGAGGAAGAAGCTGCCGCCGCCGGTGATGCCCAAGTACTTGGCCCTGGCGCGCGGATCCCGGCTCGGCTTCAGCACGCCGTTTCGTACGCCTTCTTCCAGGTATTGCTCGGCGTCGTCGATCATCTTGCGCCACAGCATCTTTGCCAGGTCGCTGCCGGACTGCATGCTGCGCACCAGATAGGCCATCATCGGCGCGTACGACTCGACCTCGGCCATCTGGGCGAACCAGTCCGCCGGGTCTCTGGTCTCCATTGATGCCGCCTTACCGGTGCGGATCTCCTCTGCGATGTAGTCGTCGCACGCCTTCCGCAGGCCTTCTTTGGATCCGAAGTGATGGATCACGAGTGCGGCGGACACGCCCGCAGCCTCGGCGATGCTCCGAAGCCCGACGTTGAACCCGTGCTCTCCCCACTGTTCGATCGCGGCATCGCGGATCCGGGCGATGGCAGTTCGATCGTCTGACGCTGAACGCATGTTCAGTACGCTAAACGTGCGTTCAGTGGTAGGTCAAGCACCCACGCCGTCAGAAATGCGTAAAAAGCCGTCACGATTGCGTAAAGAGTCGCCTCATCAGCCCGACCAGGGCCCAGTTCGTGAAAGAAGGTCAGTCGCGGGCGGCGGCGAGCAGGCCGTCGCCGAGCGGGACGAGCACCGGAGTCAGCCGCTCGTCCTCGGCGATCAGCCGGGCAGCCTCACGCACGGCGCTGACCTCGGCGTCCTTTGCGGTGGCGTCGCCGGCACGCCCGCCAAGCGCCGCCCGGTGCACGACGATCGCGCCACCGGGCCGCAACAGCCGCACCCCTTCGACGACGAACTGCGGCTGGTCGATCGGATCGCCGTCGATGAACACCAGGTCGTAGGACTCGTCGGCGAGCCGGGTGAGCACCTCCTGCGCGCGGCCGCAGATCAACCGTGTCCGCCCCGGTCCCACGCCGGCCTCGGTGAACGCCTGCTTGGCCACGCGCTGATATTCCGGTTCGACGTCGATCGTCGTGAGCACGCCGTCCTCGCGCATGCCTGAGAGCAACCACAACCCGCTGACACCCGCACCCGTGCCGACCTCGACGACCGCCTTGGCGCCGGTCAGCTTGGCGAGCACACAGAGCAGCGCACCGACCGCAGGGGTGACCGCGCCCGCGCCGATGTCGACCGCCCGCTCACGGGCGGCCGCGACGATGGCGTCCTCGGAGATCGACCCCTCGGCGTGCGTGACGATCGATTCGCTGCGGCTGCGGGGCGCACCCGTCGGGTCATCGGTGCTGGCCATGCCCCGCAGCGTAGAGCCAACCGATGAGGGCCGCAGCCGCGACACGCCCGTGCCGGAGCCCGAGAATCACACCCCCGACGGGGCCCGTTTTGCCCGGTTGGATAATGGGTGGCAATCTTTCTCAGGAAAAGTTCAGTTTGCTCATATGCCAACCACACCCCGGTCGGAGACCGTATCTCCCATGGAACACGGCGGACGCTGGCGTTACGGGAATAAGCACGTGGAAAAAGGCGTTGCCGTAAGCATCGAGTCGTCGATATGTGATGACGGCTGTGACCAGGAGGATCCGACGACCACAACGAAACTGGCCCCCGTCGCCCCGGTGTCTATGGCACACCTCGAGCAGTACACCGACGGGGATTGGGTGGAGCCGACCGACGAGTTGACTGGCACCGCGGTTTTCGATGCCACCGGCGACAAGACCACGATGCCGTCCTGGGACGAATTGGTGCGTCAGCATGCCGACCGGGTGTACCGGCTGGCCTACCGCTTGTCAGGCAATCAGCACGATGCCGAGGATCTGACGCAGGAAACGTTCATCCGGGTATTCCGCTCGGTGCAGAACTATCAGCCCGGCACGTTCGAGGGCTGGCTGCACCGCATCACCACCAACCTGTTCTTGGACATGGTTCGTCGGCGCGGCCGCGTCCGCATGGAAGCGCTGCCCGAGGACTATGACCGGGTACCGGCCGACGAGCCGAACCCCGAGCAGATCTACCACGATTCGCGGCTGGGCCCCGATCTGCAGGCCGCGCTGGACTCGCTGCCGCCGGAATTCCGCGCCGCGGTGGTCCTGTGCGACATCGAAGGCCTGTCCTACGAGGAGATCGGTGCCACGCTGGGGGTCAAGCTGGGCACCGTGCGCAGCCGGATCCACCGCGGCCGCCAGGCGCTGCGCGATTACCTGGCCAGCCACTCGGGCGACACGGCCAAGACTGCCTGAGGTTCGCGGGTGTCGGCCACCGGCTGCCGCGCTACATTCAATTCAGGACCGTCGTTGCGACGTGACCAAACGAGAGGAGCTGGGTGATGGTCGACCCGGGACATGTGTTCCGCCGCGCATTTTCCTGGCTGCCGTCTCAATTCGCCTCGCAGAGCGACGCGCCGGTCGGGCCGCGGCAGTTCGGGTCCACTGAGCACCTGTCGATCGAAGCCGTCGCCGCCTTCGTCGACGGTGAACTGCGGATGACTGCGCATCTGCGCGCAGCGCACCACCTCTCGTTGTGCCCGCAGTGCGCGACCGAGGTGGACGCTCAGCGGCAGGCCCGAGCGGCATTGCGGGACTCGTGCCCCATCGTCGTTCCCAGCTCCCTTCTGGGTATGTTGTCCCAGATCCCACACCATGCTCCGCCGGAGCCGCCCGACCAAGCGGACCAGCCGCAGTTAGCTGACGGCACACAGCGTTACCGGCGCAAGCGCCGGTAGGGTGGATGCGGAGTCGAGCAGTGACCTGCGCCGGCCATTGCGGGCGCTCCAACAGAGGGTGATGAACGGGTGACCAATCTGGACCAAACTGGGCGGGAGCGCCTCGAACCGCGGCCCGTGTCGCGGCCACCCGTCGATCCGGCATCGAGTCGCGCGTTCGGCCGGCCCGACGGCGTCGACGGCTCGTTCGTGGGGCTGGAGCGTTACCGCGATCAAGGCGACTACACACCGACGAACCAACCGCCCGACCCGGTGCTGGCCGAGGCATTCGGTCGGCCGTACACGGGAGGCGACTCGCTGCAGCGGCACCCCGCCGACACCGGTGCGCTGGACGCCGAACGCAGAGGGCAGGGCATCGACGAACCGGATGACCCGTGGCGTGACCCCGGCGCCGCCGCAGCGCTGGGCACCCCGGCGTTGCCTCAGGCCCCTCCGGCCCCGTCGATCGCTGCGATGGGCAAGCTCGGCGTTCGCGACGTGTTGTTCGGCGGCAGGGTGTCGTACGTCGCGCTGGCGGTTCTCGCCATCGTCGCCCTGCTGATCGGCTTCGCAGGCGGCTGGGTCGGCCGCAAGACGGCCGAAGTCGTCGAGGCGTTCACCACGTCGAAGGTGACGCTGCAAACCAACAACAACTCCGAGCCGCCGCAGGGGCAGTTCGCGAAAGTCGCTGCGGCGATTGAAGATTCGGTGGTGACGGTCGAGGCCGTCAGCGATTCGGAAGGATCGCAGGGCTCGGGCGTGGTGGTCGACGGCCGCGGCTACATCGTCACCAACAACCACGTCATCTCCGAGGCCGCCGCCAACCCCAGTCAGTACAAGACGACGGTGGTGTTCAACGACGGCAAGGAAGTGCCCGCCAACCTCGTCGGCCGCGATCCGAAGACCGACCTGGCCGTGCTGAAGGTCGACAACGTCGACAACCTGACGGTGGCCCGGTTCGGTGACTCCGAGAAACTCAAGGTGGGCGACGAGGTGATCGCCGCGGGCGCCCCGCTGGGGCTGCGCAGCACCGTCACGCACGGCATCATCAGCGCGCTGCACCGGCCGGTTCCGCTGTCCGGTGACGGCTCGGACACCGACACCGTCATCGACGGCGTGCAGACCGACGCGTCGATCAACCACGGCAACTCCGGTGGTCCGCTAATCAACATGAACTCCGAGGTGATCGGCATCAACACCGCGGGCAAGTCGCTGTCCGACAGTGCCAGCGGTCTCGGCTTCGCGATCCCGGTGAACGAGGTCAAGTACACCGTCGAGACGCTGATCAAGGACGGCAAGGTCGCTCACCCGACGCTGGGTCTGACCGCGCGCTCGGTTAGCAACGACATCGCCTCGGGTGCGCAGATCGCCAATGTGAAGGCCGGGGGACCCGCCGAGAAGGGCGGAGTCCTGGAGAACGACGTCGTGGTCAAGGTCGGCAACCGTACGGTCGCTGATGCCGACGAGTTCGTTGTCGCGGTGCGCCAGTTGACCATTGGTCAGGAGGCGCCGATCGAGGTCGTCCGCGACGGCCGCCACGTCACGCTCATGGTCACGCCGGGCAGCGACACTCCCACGACGTAATGTTCGCTAACGTGGGCTGGGGCGAGATGCTGGTCCTGGTGATCGCCGGTCTGGTGATCCTCGGGCCCGAGCGGCTCCCTGGCGCCATCCGCTGGACGTCGAGTGCACTTCGGCAGGCCCGCGACTACATCAGCGGGGCCACCAGCCAGCTGCGTGACGACCTCGGACCGGAGTTCGAGGATCTGCGCGAGCCGCTGAGCGAGCTCAACAAACTGCGTGGCATGACACCGCGGGCCGCGCTCACCAAACATCTACTCGACGGCGATGATTCGTTCTTCACCGGCAAGTTCGACAAGCCGGAAGACAAGCCGCTGTCGGCGCCGCCGCCTCAGCCCGTCGCGCCTCCGGAGCCTCCAGCCACCACGCCGTTCGACACCGACGCCACCTAGCCGCCCTGACGTCCGGCGCGCGCGGCAAAGTCGTCCAGCGCGCTGAGGACTTGACTCGCCTGCCACATCCGATTGCGGGTAAGGCCCGTGAACTCGGACAGCACCCCCATGTTCACCAGCGGCGTGATCGCGCGAAGCACGTTTTGAGTAGTCATTTGGAGCTCCGTTGCGGCAGTCGCGGCGTCGACTACTGGTTGGCGAAGCAGGAGATCGGCCAGCCGCCAGGCCGCGGCGCCCCGGCGGGCGGCGACCACGTGAGTCCAGCCTGCCCGGATTGCGCGCAGGTCGAGCACGAGCTGACGGCCATTGGCGATTGCTGCGAATGAAGCCTCAGCGAGCCTTTCGACGATCGACGCTGGATTGCCTTCGCGATACGTCGTCAGGCTGTCGAAGTAGCTGCGCGTGTCGGTAAGGAGGCCCGCCGACACCGGCACAGTGACGTTTCGGGTCAGGCGGTGTCCGCGAAGCATCGCGTGAATGAGAGCCCGACCGGTGCGACCATTGCCGTCGGCAAAAGGGTGGACGGTCTCGAACTGTGCATGGGCGATTGCGGCCTGTGACAGCAGCGGCAGGTCAGCGCGGCTAGTGAACTTGATCAGGTCGGCCATCAATGCCGGTACGCGTGCATGATGCGGTGGTACGAATTCCGCGTCGTGTGGACCGAATGAGTCGCCGCCGATCCATACCTGCTCGTCTCGCCAACGCCCTGCGTGGCGTTTCCGGACGCTCGCCGACACGAGGTCCGCGAGATCTTGGGCACCCACGGGTGGTCCTCCCAGTCGAGCGACGGCCATATCGCTTCACCGCGCGCATCTGACACCATGTAACTCGTTACGCTCAGATCTGAAATAAATGAAACTAAGAATTGGTACGGTGTCTGCAGTCTTGAGCAGAGACTAGCGGCCCGCCGGATCCAGGCCCAGCGACATACCAGCCAGCCCACGCTTGCGGCTCGACAGTGCGTCGGCGATCTTGCGCAGCTCCTTGCCCGCCGCCGAATCCGGCGCTGACAACACCAGCGGCAGACCGTCGTCGCCGGCAGAAACGAGCGCGGGGTCCAGTGGCACCTGACCGAGCAACGGCACGTCGGCGCCGACCGCCCGCGTCAGTCGCTCGGCGACCTGCTTGCCGCCGCCTTCGCCGAAGATCTGCATCGTCGTACCGTCTGGCATCAGCAGCCCGGACATGTTCTCGACCACGCCGACGATGCGCTGGCGGGTCTGCAGTGCGATCGCGCCTGCCCGCTCGGCCACCTCGGCGGCGGCCAGCTGTGGCGTCGTCACCACCAGGATCTCGGCGCCAGGAATCAGCTGCGCGACCGAGATCGCGACGTCGCCGGTGCCCGGGGGTAAGTCCAGCAGCAGCACATCGAGGTCGCCCCAGTACACGTCGGCCAGGAACTGCTGCAGCGCACGGTGCAGCATCGGCCCACGCCACACCACCGGGGTGTTGCCCTGGGTGAACATCGCGATGGAGATCACCCGCACGTCGTGGGCGACCGGCGGCAGGATCATCGACTCGACCTGGGTCGGCCGTTCGGTGGTCCCCATCATCCGCGGGACGGAATGGCCGTAGATATCGGCGTCGAGCACGCCGACGGACAGCCCGCGCGCGGCCATCGCCGCGGCCAGATTGACCGTGACGCTCGATTTGCCGACGCCCCCCTTGCCCGACGCGACCGCGTACACACGGGTCAGCGAGCCCGGCTGGGCGAACGGGATGACCGGTTCCCGTGAGTCGCCGCGCAGCTGCTTTCGGAGCTCGGTGCGCTGCTCGTCGTTCATCACGTCGAGGCTGACCTTGACGGCACCCGTGCCGGGCACGTCCGCGACCGCACGGCTGACGCGCTCGGAAATCTCCGTCTTCTTCGGGCAGGCCGTGGTGGTCAGATACACCTCGACGTGCACGCCGGCATTGGCGTCGACGGTGACGTTCTTGACCATGCCGAGTTCGGTGATCGGCCGCCGCAGCTCGGGGTCGATCACCTTGGTCAGCGCGGCACGGACCGCGGATTCCAGGTCACGGGGAGTTGGAGACATCGAGGACATCACAGTCGAGTCTAGGCCGACTCGACGGACGTCCTTAACCAGCCGGTCCGGGCGCCGGACCCGGCGCTGGTCCGAGCGCCGGCGGGAGGACCGCGGCTGCCGGCTGTTCGGCCGGTGGCGGTGGCGGTGCAAACGGATCGGGGGCCGGAGCTGCAGGCGGCGGTTGCGGCATCAGCATCTGCGCCTCACCCGGCGCGGCCGGAGCAGGCGCCGCGGGAGGCGGCGTGATACAGAACACCGCGCATTCGGGCGGGCGTTGCGGCTGCGGCGCGGGCTGCAGCCAGGGTGGCAGCCACGGCGGCGGTGCAGGCTGCTCCGGCGGCGGCTGCGGAACCGCGAGCGGCGCGGGTCCCGGCAGTGGCCCAGGCAGCGGTCCCAGGGCCTGACCTGGATAAACGGGAATCTGGCTCGCGACGTCGCCGCGTGCCATCAACGGCATCAAGGCCAGCGGATCGTCGGCGGGCAGCCCGGTGGCGTTCATCGGCAGTCCGGGCCCCAGGCCCTCGTAGTTGTCCAGATGGGCGTCGCCGAGGGGCGGCACCGGGCCGGTGATCGGCGGCAGGTTCACCGGCACCACACCGGTCGCGTATGCCGCGGCCCAGCCCAGCACGTTGCGCGCATAGGCGACCGAGTTGTTGTATCGAAGAATCGCCGTCATCACCTGCCCGGGATCGCGCAGATTCAGCCCGCCGCTACACAGGTAGCGGGCTGCCGCGAGCGATGAATCGAACACGTTCTGCACATCGGCCTTGCCGTCACCGTCGCCATCGCTGGCGTACCGGGACCAGGTGCCGGGCAGGAACTGCATCGGACCCATGGCGCGGGCATACATCACCCGGTTGGCGCTACGGCTCTGCACGATGACCTCGTTGCCCGGCAGAGTGCCGTCCAGCGTGGGCCCGTAGATGGGCCGCACCGCGGTGCCGCGGGTATCGGTCGCGCCACCGTTGGCGTGCAGCGACTCGATGCGTCCGATGCCCGCCAGCAGATTCCAGCTCATGCCGCAGCCAGGGGCCGCCGATGCCATCATCCGTTCGGCGTTGCGGTACGCCGACAACGCGATCGCTGGAATGCGAAGCGCTCCAGGAGAATTCACGACGACAGACGGCGGGGGAGCAGAAATCGTCGCCGCGGCGATGTGAAACGCGGACGGTGCCTTGGTGACCGCTACGACGGACGGACCGGAGCGGTCGACGGAGGATGACTCGACGGCCGCGAGCGGCGTCACTGCGGAGTCGCGAAGCGGCGCGACAGTCGACGGTGCCGACGCGCCGACGGCGCCGGCGAGGATGAGCGGGGTGATGATGACAACGCCGAAGGCAGGCTTGCGTACGGCTCGCCCTGCTCGGCGCCGCGCTGCCTCGAGGGCGGCTCGTCCCCGTATGTGCACTCAACCGTCCTTGTGTGCCGGTGACTTGTGAACCAAGTCACCATACCTACTCTGGATTCCGCCGTTGCAGCAATGGCCGTAGCCCGTTCAGCCCGGTTTTTTGGTCCGCCTCTCTGAACCGTCCGACTTGCTTGGCGCTTTTCCGTCGGACGTCGGTTGCGGCTGCAGCAGGTCGGTCAACCTCTCGCTCAATTCCTCGAGTTCGCGACGCAGGTAATCGCGGGTGGCCACCTCGCCGACAGACAGCCGTAGCGCGGCCAGCTCACGGGCCAGATATTCGGTGTCCGCCTTGGTCTGTTCGGCTCGTCGCCGGTCCTCTTCCAGCGCCACCCGATCGCGGTTTTCCTGACGATTCTGGGCCAACAGGATCAGCGGCGCGGCATAGGCGGCCTGTGTGGAAAAGGCGAGGTTGAGCAGGATGAACGGGTACGGATCCCACTGCAGCTTGATCGCGAACAGGTTCAGCGCGATCCAAACGATGACGAGGATTGTCTGCCATGCCAGGTAGCGGCCCGTCCCCAGGTATCGCGCGATCGATTCACTGAAATTCCCGACCGCCTCGGCGTCGACGTTGAACGAAACGCGGCGGCGCGACGTGCGCGGCGTGTCCAGCCGCTGACGCGCCGACGAGTCGCTCATGTCACCCCTTCGGCGCCGGACAGCTCAGGTTCCTCGCGCTCCCGCCAGTCGTCGGGAAGCAGGTGGTCGAGGACGTCGTCGACGGACACCGCGCCCAGTAGGTGGTTTTCCGCGTCGACAACAGGACCGCAGACGAGATTGTAGGCAGCGAAGTAGCGCGTCACCGCCGCCAGTGGGTCTTCGGGACTCAAGGTCGGCAGATCTTTGTCGAGGATGCCGCTGACGAGCTCGGCGGGAGGTTCGCGCAGCAGCCGCTGCAGGTGCACGCAGCCCAGATAACGCCCGGTCGGCGTGGCCGTCGGCGGCCGGGTCACGAACACCAGCGACGCGACCGCGGGTGTCAGGTCGGGATCGCGGACGCGCGCGAGCGCTTGGGCGACGGTGGTGTCGGGGGCCAGCACCACCGGCTCGGACGTCATCAAGCCGCCCGCGGTGTCGGGCGAGTGACTCAGCAGCCGCCGCACGTCCTCGGAGTCCTCCGGATCCATCCGGCGCAGGAACTGCTCCGCGTCGGCGGGGGTCAACGTCCCCAGCAGGTCGGCGGCGTCGTCGGGATCCATCGCCTCGAGCACATCGGCCGCGCGCTCGGTCTCCAGCTGCCGCAGCAGATCGGCCTGCTCGTCTTCAGGCAGCTCCTGCAGCACGTCGGCGAGCCGCTCGTCGTCGAGTGCCTTGACCACCTCGTAGCGGCGCTTCTCGGGCAGTTCGCGAAGCGCTTCGGCGACCTCGATGGGGCGTTGGCCTTCGAACTGTTCGAGCAACTGACCCACACCCTGGTCGGGCATCGCCAGACCGGACGGCGTCAGGCCCTGCACCTGAAGCCAGCCGGCGATGTACACGTTGCTGCGTCTGCCGAGCCGACGCTGTGGCCGCACGGCGACCTTGGTGACGACCCAGTCCCGGGTGCGGGTCTGCTCGATGCCGAGATCAACCACGACGACGTCGATTCCGGCCAGTTCCGGCAGATCGGGATCGTCGACGCGGACTCGTGTCTCGATCACCTCGCCGAGCACCAGCACCTCGTTGGGACGCAGGGAGAATCGGCGCATCGATACATTGCCCGTCGCGAGTGTGACGGCACTGGGCTCGATGGCCGTAACCCGCAGGATCGGAACGAAAATCCTTCGGCGGGTGAGCAATTCGACGACAAGACCCAACACCCGCGGCTGATGGCCAGAGACGCCGATGCTGATCACCACATCGCGCACGCGGCCGATCGACTCGCCGTCGGGACCAAGCACCACCATCCCCGCGAGTCGGGCCACGTAGACCCTGTTGACCGCCGCCATGTCTGTAGAGGGTAGAGAGTGTGGTTGTGGAAAACGCCTATCGGCCCCGTCGAACCTGCCTTTCGGTCCCCGGCAGCAACGCCAAGATGATCGAGAAGGCAAAGAATCTGCCCGCGGACGAGGTGTTCCTCGATCTGGAGGATGCGGTCGCACCGGACGCCAAGGCCGAGGCCCGCACGCAGGTCGCCGTCGCGCTGGCCGAGCCGGGCTGGGCGGACCAGCTGCGCGGGGTGCGGGTCAACGACTGGACCACACCATGGACCTACGCGGACGTCATCGAGGTGGTGTCGACCGCCGGCGCATCGCTGGACATCGTCGTGCTGCCCAAGGTGACTGACGTCTCGCACATCCACGCGCTCGACCTACTGCTGGGCCAGCTCGAGACCACGCACGGACTACCGGTGGGCCGCATCGGGATTGAGGCGCAGATCGAAAACGCAGAGGGGCTGACCAACATTGACGCCATCGCGGCGGCCCCTCGGGTGCAGGCGCTGATCCTGGGACCCGCGGACATGGCGGCCAGCCTCAACATGCGCACCCTCGAGGTCGGCGAGCAGCCGGAGGGTTATGACATCGGCGACGCGCATCACCATGTGCTGATGCGGATCCTGATCGCCGCCCGCACGCACGGCGTCCTCGCGATCGACGGGCCGTATCTGAAGATCCGTGACGTCGACGGTTTCCGGCGGGTTGCCGGCCGGTCGGCGGCGCTGGGCTATGACGGCAAATGGGTGCTGCATCCCGACCAGATCGCAGCGGGCAACGACGTTTTCAGCCCGCGGCAGCGCGATTACGACCACGCCGAGTTGATCCTGGAGGCCTACGAGTGGCACACCTCGCGCGCGGGCGGCGCACGTGGCGCGGTCATGCTCGGCGACGAGATGATCGATGAGGCCAGCCGCAAGATGGCGTTGGTGATCGCGGGGAAGGGTCGCGCCGCGGGCATGGAGCGCACGACCGAACCGTTCCGGCCGCCCAGTTAGCTCGTTACGGCGCCCACTGCCAGCCGCTGGCGAAGATGCCGATCGACAGCAGCAGGTAGATCATCCAGCCTGCGACGGCGAGTCCGCCGATGATCGCTCCGATCAGCGCGATCGCGTAGCCGTCCTGGCCGGTGCGTTTGGTCTCGCGCATCCCGACCACGCCCAGCACCAGTCCCACGATCGACGACAGGCCGCAACACAATAGCCCTGCCAGGGACGTGACCAGGGCTGCGATCGCCAGGTTGTTCGTGCCGGGCGGTTTGGTGGGCCGGTACGGGTCGTATGCCCACGGGTGGTAGCCCGGATAGCCGGGGTAACCCGTCGCGTAGGGCGGCGGGTAGACGGGCGGCAACCCGGCATCCGCCGGATCGTCGACCGGCGGATTCGGATTCTGCTATGGCGCAGCGTCCTCCAGCGACGGCTGCTCGGGGTCGCTGGTGGGCACCGTCAGTTACTCAACTACTCAACGCAACGACAAAAAAGATGAGGCCGACGATCAGCGATAACGCGCCGATGGCGATGCCCGCGATCGCCAATCCCTGGCCGTCTTCGCGGGTTTGCTTGATCTGGTTGATGGCGACGATGCCGAGCACGATGCCGGCGATCGAGCCGAGCCAACACAAAAACCCGACGAGCGAGCAGACAAGAGACGCGATCGCCATCGAGTTCGTCTTCTGCGCGGGTGGCCCGTAGGCCGAGTACTCGGGTGCCGGATAGCCGATCGGCGGCGGCCCGTAGCCGGCTGGCGGCGGGGGATAGCCGGGAGGCGGTGCCCCGTATTGCGGTGCGCCGTAAGGCGGCGGGTACGACGGCGCGCCGTAGCCGGTCGGCCCGGGGTAGGGCGGCGGGTAGCCGGGCTGCGCTCCTCCGGCGGCGGGATACTCCGTCGGCTGCGTGTAGTCGGACGCCGGAAAGTTCGGATAACTCGGCTGCGGCGGGTAGCTGGGCGCGTCATAGGCGGGCGGAGGGTTGTACGCCGGCGGCGGGGTATAGCTGCTCTGCTCGGTCGGCTGCGATGCCTCCGGTTGGCTGGGCTGCTGCTGGGACTGCTCGATCGAGGGCGCTTCGTAACTGCTGGATGCGGGCTCCGACCCGCTGCCACTGGAGTCGGATGATGGCGTTTGGCCTGCGTCCTCGCCCGGATTTGTCATGCTGATCAACCTAGCGCAAGCGCAGGGCACCATTGCGGCCGTCGCAGCGTTGGACGGTGTGAGAGCAGCTGCCAAAGTTAGCCGCCGATACGAGGAGACAGAACACCGATGACCAGCCCGTTTCAGCCTGGACAGAATCCCGGCATGACGCCGGGTACCCCGACGAAGCCTGGGCGTGGCGGCCCCGCCGCCCTGCCCACACCGCCGAAGGGCTGGCCGATCGGCTCATACCCGACGTACGCCGAGGCGCAGCGCGCCGTGGACTACTTGTCCGATCAACAGTTCCCGGTGCAGCAGGTGACCATCGTCGGCGTCGACCTGATGCAGGTGGAACGGGTCACCGGCAGGCTGAGCTGGCCCAAAGTGCTCGGCGGAGGGGTGCTGACCGGGGCCTGGCTGGGTCTGTTCATCGGCCTGATCCTCGGTTTCTTCAGCCCCAGCCCATGGGGCGCGCTGGCCACGGGTCTGGTGGCCGGTGTGTTCTTCGGCTTGATCACCTCGGCGGTCCCGTATGCGATGGCTCGCGGCACAAGAGATTTCAGCTCGACAATGCAGCTCGTCGCCGGGCGCTACGACGTGCTTTGCGACCCGCAGAGCGCCGAGCGCGGGCGGGATCTGCTGGCGCGCTTGACGATCTGAACCCGTTTCGCCGCGAGCCGGGCCCCGCGTGCAACGGGACCGTGTGCATCTCGACACGCCGGTGGTAACAGGGAGTTTGCGGTCGCTCGCGATTGAGTAACGTTGTGCGACGCGCGCGCCGAAAGTGTTGCAAATCACGCGTGTCTGGCAATACGGTTTGCCCGCGGGAGATCCCCGCCGGACGGGAGTTGGGTTGTGCGCGCTCGGCGGCTAGGTGCTGCGGCATTGGCCGCGTTGACGACTGCGTCAGTGGTATCCGCCTGTGGGTCGGGTGGCGGCGGCCTCGTCATCAATTACTACACCCCGGCTAACGAGATGGCCACGTTCACGGCAGTCGCCAAGCGCTGCAACGAAGAACTGGGTGGCCGTTTCAGGATCCAGCAGGTCAGCTTGCCGAAGGGCGCCGACGACCAGCGCCTACAGCTGGCTCGACGGCTCACTGGAAACGACACGACGCTGGACGTGATGGCGCTCGACGTGGTGTGGACCGCCGAGTTCGCCGAGGCGGGTTGGGCTTTGCCCCTTTCCGATGACCCGTCCGGAAAGGCCGAGGCCGACGCCAAGAGCAACACGCTGCCCGGGCCGCTGGAGACCGCCACATGGCAGGACAAGCTGTACGCTGCGCCCATCACCACGAACACCCAATTGCTTTGGTATCGCGCCGATCTGATGGATGAGCCGCCTAGTACCTGGGATGGCATGGTCGCTGAGGCGACACGGTTGCACGCCGCCGGCAAGCCCAGCTGGATCGCCGTCCAGGCCAAACAGTACGAGGGTCTGGTCGTGTGGTTCAACACCTTGCTGGAAAGTGCTGGCGGTCAAGTGCTTTCCGACGACGGCACGACAGTCACCCTGACCGACACACCCGAGCATCGCGCGGCGACCGTCAAGGCGTTGCAGATCATGAAGGCCGTTGCTACCGCGCCTGGTGCCGATCCGTCGATCACGCAGACCGACGAGGGCACCGCACGGCTCGCGCTCGAGCAGGGCAAAGCGGCGCTCGAGGTGAATTGGCCGTTCGTGCTGCCGTCGATGCTCGAGAACGCCGTCAAGGGCGGCGTGAGTTTCCTGCCGCTGGACGAGAAGCCCGATCTGGCGGGCAGCATCAACGACGCCGGGACGTTTTCGCCGACCGACGAGCAGTTCAAGTCCGCGTATGAGGCGAGCAAGGAAGTGTTCGGCTTCGCGCCTTACCCGGGTGTGCAACCTGGCGAGCCCGCCAAAGTGACGCTGGGCGGCCTCAACCTCGCGGTCGCCAAGACCAGCCGGCACCGCAAGGAAGCGTTCGAGGCCATCCGGTGCCTGCGCAACGTAGAGAACCAGCGCTACACCTCGGTTGAGGGCGGCCTGCCCGCGGTGCGGGCCTCGCTCTACGACGACCCGACTTTCCAGGCCAAGTACCCGCAGTACGAGATCATCCGCGAGCAGCTCACAAACGCCGCGGTCCGGCCCGCCACCCCGGTGTATCAGGCGGTGTCGACGCGAATCTCGGTCACGCTGGCGCCGATCACCGACATCGATCCTGAGCGCACCGCGGACGAGCTCGCTGTGCAGGTCCAGAAGGCCATCGACGGTAAGGGGCTGATTCCATGACCGCGCCGCCGATCACCGCCGCGCAAGCTGCCGCCGCGCCCACCGCGGGCACCGACGACAAGAAGTCGGAGCGGCGGCTGGCGTTTGTGTTGATCACCCCGGCGGTCCTTTTGATGCTTGCGGTCACCGCCTACCCGATCGGGTACGCGGTGTGGTTGAGCCTGCAGCGCTACAACCTCGCCACCCCGGACGACACGTCGTTCGTCTGGTTGCAGAACTACATCACCGTCCTTTCCGACCGGTATTGGTGGACGGCGTTCGTCGTGACGCTGGCCATCACCGTGGTGTCGGTGGCGATCGAGTTCGTGCTCGGCATGGCGCTGGCGCTTGTCATGCACCGCACGATCTTCGGTAGGGGCGTGGTGCGCACCGCGATCCTGATCCCGTACGGCATCGTCACCGTCGCCGCGTCGTACAGCTGGTACTACGCGTGGACACCGGGCACCGGCTATCTGGCCAACCTGCTGCCGGCCGGCAGCGCGCCGCTGACCGAACAGATTCCGTCGCTCGCCATCGTGGTTCTCGCCGAGGTGTGGAAGACCACGCCGTTCATGGCGCTGCTGCTGCTCGCCGGGTTGGCGCTGGTGCCACAGGATCTACTTAACGCGGCTCAGATCGACGGAGCCGGCGCGTGGAAGCGGCTCGTCAAAGTGATTCTGCCGCTGATCAAACCGGCGATCCTGGTGGCGCTGCTGTTCCGCACGCTCGACGCCTTCCGCATCTTCGACAACATCTACGTACTCACCGGCGGCGCCAACAACACCGGGTCGGTGTCAATCCTGGGCTACGACAACCTCTTCAAGGCGTTCAATCTCGGTCTGGGCTCGGCCATCAGCGTGCTGATCTTTCTGTCGGTGGCGCTCATCGCGTTCATCTACATCAAGTTGTTCGGTGCTGCGGCGCCCGGATCCGATGAGGAGAGGCGCTGATGGCCGAGCGGGTCGGCGCGGGGCGTGGGACGGGTTGGACCGTCGTCAACATTCTGGTCGTCGTGTACGCGCTGTTTCCGGTGCTGTGGATCCTGAGCCTGTCGCTCAAGCCGACGTCAACTGTCAAGGACGGCAAGCTGATCCCCTCGCAGATCACCTTCGACAACTACAAGGGGATCTTCTCCGGTGACATCTTCACCTCGGCGCTGATCAACTCGATCGGCATCGGGTTGATCACCACGGTGATCGCGGTGGTCGTCGGTGGCATGGCCGCGTATGCGGTTGCGCGACTGTCGTTTCCCGGTAAGCGGTTGCTTGTCGGGGTAGCGCTGCTGATCGCGATGTTCCCGCAGATCTCGCTGGTGACGCCGATCTTCAACCTGTGGCGCAGCATCGGGCTGTTCGATACGTGGCCGGGCTTGATCATCCCGTACATCACGTTCGCGCTGCCACTGGCGATCTACACGCTCTCCGCGTTCTTCCGGGAGATTCCCTGGGACTTGGAGAAGGCGGCGAAGATGGACGGCGCCTCGCCTGCCCAGGCGTTCCGGAAAGTGATTGCGCCGCTGGCAGCACCGGGCATCGTCACCGCCGCGATCCTGGTCTTCATCTTCGCGTGGAACGACCTGCTGCTGGCCCTGTCGCTGACGGCCACCCAGCGGGCCATCACCGCGCCGGTGGCGATCGCCAACTTCACCGGCAGTTCGCAGTTCGAGGAGCCGACCGGATCGATCGCGGCCGGCGCGATGGTCATCACCATCCCGATCATCATTTTTGTTCTAATCTTCCAACGACGGATCGTCGCCGGCCTGACGTCCGGTGCGGTGAAGGGATAGCTCCATGGCCGAAATTGTGTTGGACCGGGTGACCAAGAGTTACCC
>Ga0207675_100001187_pt1 | contig 25969 bp, 23 predicted proteins | sample KBSSwiS42_FD_184305 | JGI IMG/M metagenome (GOLD analysis project Ga0207675, IMG submission 184305) | Switchgrass rhizosphere microbial communities from Kellogg Biological Station, Michigan, USA - KBS Switchgrass S4-2 (SPAdes) (version 2) | ecosystem: Host-associated > Plants > Roots >...
TGCGCGTTGCCGACGCTGTAGACCGTGCCGTACTTCGGATGCTTCGATGCGAACTTGGTGTGCGCGGGACGATCCATGAACCAGTAGACCGGCTTGGGAAAGACGAGCGTCCAGTGCCCGCCCAGGTGCACGTTCGCTTCCTCGCTCGGGATCAGCAGAAACTGCGAGTCCGACTGCGCACGCAGCGTGTCGAAGTACGCGCGCAGTTCGTCGAGGCGGAGGTCGGTGAGATCGCCGGGATGCCCGTCGCCGTGGAAGTCCATGATCATCGAGGCGTCGACCCCCATCGCCTTCAGCACCGGCTTGAACGGCGGCGTCCAATCGAGCCCGTTCGCGATCGCCTGCACGGTATCGGCGAGATGCCAGTGCGTGCTCATCGTCTTGTAGCCGTCGAGCGGCGGGAAGCGATCCCCGTTGGTGTAGCGCACGACGTCGGCCAGCACCGCCTCGGCCGTGCCGGTCGAGAGCAGGAAGAACACGCCCATCCGCTGCGCCCGTCCCGGAGGCGCGTTCATCCACGGGTAGTACTGCCAGTTCTCGTCGCGCAGCTGCCGGATGCCGAGCGCGACGCGGCCGCGCCACGCGCGATGCCAGACGAAGCCGAGGTTGGAGGTGAAGTCGCGCGGGAAGAAATACTTGTGCGGCGCCGGGAACACGGCGACGCTGCCGCCGGCCGCCTTCGCCGCCAGCGTGCGGTAGCGCGCCTGCACCGGCACGCGCTCTGCCTGCAAGCCATTCGACGTCGTCCGCCGCAGGACGCCGTCGGTGTCGTGAAAGGCGACCTCGGTGTTCATGTTGTTGCCGGGCCGTCGATCCGCCGGCGCCGACATCTCGAGCCCGGCGTCGTAGTAGTAGGCGACGTCCGGATCCTGCGTCGTCAGCACCGCTTCCTGCTGCACGAGGCGGCTGCCGGGATAGAACGTGTAGGCGATGCCGCCCTCGAAGCTGCCCATGCGCGCGCCGTCGAAAACGATCTCGACGCGTTCACCGGCGGTGCGGGCGGCCGCACTCCGCAGCTGCAATCCTCCTTGTACGTGACGCGTGCCCTCGGGATGCGTCGTCGGATCGTCGAAGAACGCGTACCAGCCGCCGCGGCGCTTGCCGGTTTCGCCCTGGTAGAACGGCCGGCCGTCGCGCACGAGCGGCTCCCCGCCCGCGCCGATCGACGTGACGAGCGGCTTCTCGGGATCGAGGGAAAACGTCGCCTGCCAGAGCCGGCCGGTTTCGTCCGGCCAGCTCACAGTCACGGCTTCCGCCGCTCGGACGACGGTAATCGGTCCCGGCCGCACGCCGCTGAGGTCGAGAGGCACGGCGGCGCCGAGCGCCAGCCGGGGGAGCAGGAGCAGCGCACCTGCCAGGGCGAGTCGAAGCGGGCGGGGATGAAGAAGATGCATGTCACTCTCCGCCGGCATCACGCGATGTGCGCGCCGGTCGTCTCGACGTAGATCGCGTAAAGCGACTGGCTCGCCGCCATGAACAGCCGGTTGCGCCGCGACCCGCCGAAGCAGACGTTCGCGCAGGTCTCGGGCAGCCGGATCATGCCGATCCGTTCGCCTGATGGCGCCAGCACCTGCACGCCAGGCCGCGCACCCGCCCAGATGTTGCCGTCGGCGTCGCAGCGAATGCCGTCGGCGGCCGACGGCGCGCCGCTGCCGGGCATGTCCAGTTGGGCGAGCCGCTTGCCATTGCGCAGCGACTTGCCGTCGACGTCCCACGCCTTGACCTCGCGCGGCGCGCCGGTGTCGGCGACGTACAGCCGCTTGTAGTCGGGCGAGAAGCAGATGCCATTCGGCTGACCGACCTCGTCGCTCACCTTGTCGATCTGCCCCGACTTGGGATCGACGCGATACACCGCTTCCTTCACCTCGGGCTCGCTCTTGAACCCTTCGTAGTTGCCGCGGATGCCGTAGAACGGATCGGTGAACCAGATGGCGCCGTCCGGGTGCACGACGACGTCGTTCGGCGAGTTGAGGCGCTTGCCGAGAAACTTCTCGGCGATGACCGTCACCGTGCCGTTCGGCTCGTAGCGCACCACACGCCGGCCGCCGTGCTCGCACGACAGCTGGCGCCCTTCATAGTCGAACGTGTTGCCGTTGCTGTAGCCGGACGGGTTGCGGAAGACGGTGACGTGGCCGTCCTCTTCGATCCAGCGCATCTGCACGTTGTTGGGGATGTCGCTCCAAATCAGGTAGCGGCCGACGCCATTCCACGCCACTCCTTCGGCCCAGAGCGTGCCGAAGTGCAGCCGGCGAATCACCGTGTTGCCGACGATGTAGCGGCGGAAGCGCGGGTCGAGGGCGACGATATCGGGATCCGGGTACTGGACCGGGTCGGGCCGCCCCCAGTCGCGCGGCGCCGGCTCCGGCGAGATCGGCGGCTGTGTGCCGGAGGGCTGCTGCGCCGGCGGCGGCTGTGCGGCGAGCGGTGCAGCGGCGGCGGCGCTGAACGCGGCGGCGAGGAACGAGCGACGGTCCCAGCCGTCGCGGGGCTCTGAACGCTGGCGCGGTGCAGTCATAATGCGCGTATGTATACCTCATCGCGCCCGGGCAGCGATCCGGCTCCTGCTTCTCCACGAAGGCTGCACTACGCCTGGATCATCGCCGTCGTCACCTTCGCCATCCTGCTGGTAACGGCCGGGATCCGGGCCACGCCGGGCATCCTGATCATCCCGCTCGAGCGCGAGTTCGGCTGGAGCCGCACCGTCATTTCGGCGGCGATTGCGATCAACATCGCGCTCTTCGGCCTGATCGGTCCCTTCGCCGCATCGGTCATGGATCGCTGGGGACTGCGGCGCATCGTGCTGGCGGCGCTGGCGCTGCTGGCCGGCGCCGTCGCTCTCACCACCCAGATGCGCAGCCAGTGGCACCTGATGCTCCTGTGGGGCGTGCTGGTCGGCACCGGCACCGGCGTGACCTCGCTGGTCCTGGCCGCCGTGGTGGCGACGCGGTGGTTCGACGAGCGTCGCGGCCTGGTGGTCGGCGCGCTGTCGGCCGCGAACGCGACCGGTCAGCTCGTGTTCCTGCCGCTGCTCGCCTCGCTCGTCGACGATCGCGGCTGGCGCGCCGCGTGTTTCACGGTCGCGGGCGCGGCGGTCGCGGCATTCGCGCTCGTCTTCGTATTGATGCGCGATCGTCCCGCCGACGTCGGCCTGCAGCCGTACGGCCATCGCGCCGCCGATCCGCTGGCGCCGCGGCCGCCGCAGGCGCTCGCGCCGCTCGCGGCGCTTCGCCTCGCGTTCCGCTCGCGCGCCTTCTGGATTCTGGCCGGCACCTTCTTCGTCTGCGGCGCGAGCACCAACGGCCTCATCGGCACGCATCTCATCGCCGCCTGCCACGACTACGGCATCCCGGAGATTCGATCGGCGCAGCTGCTCGCGGTGATGGGCATCTTCGACATCCTCGGCACGACGGCGTCGGGCTGGCTGACGGATCGCTATTCGAGCCGCCACCTGCTGTTCGGCTATTACACGCTGCGCGGGGTGTCGCTGCTCTTCCTGCCGCTGACGCTGGCCAGCGGCGCGCACGGCCTCGGCTGGTTCGCGGTCTTCTACGGTCTCGACTGGGTCGCGACCGTGCCGCCGACGGTGCAGCTGTCGGGCGAGGCGCTCGGCCGCGAGAACACCGGCGTGGTCTACGGATGGATTGCCGCGAGCCATCAGCTCGGCGCGTCGATGGCGGCGTTCGGCGCCGGCGCGATCCGCAGCGGGCTCGGCGACTACCGCGTCGCCTTCTGGATCGCCGGCGGGTTGTGCGTCGCCGCCGGGATGTCGTTCCTGACCATCGGGCGGCGCACGTTCGTCGGGCGGGTGGCGGAGGCGCGCCTCGGCGTGGCGTGAATCTACGCTAGGCGTTCCGCGGCGACGCCGGGTCGTCCAGGTATTTCACGAACACGACTTCGTTCCGCTTTTCGTTGTAGAGCAGCTCGTCGACGCTGTCGCGCACCATCAGCAGGCCGAACCCGCCCGGCCTGATGCTCTTCTGCTCGCGCACCTGCATGTGCGCGATCGGATCGCCGGGCGGCCCGCCGATCGCCGCGTGCGGGAGATCGTCGATGTTGAAGCCGGGTCCGGGATCGGCAATGCGATAGAGCAGCATGCGCCGCGCGCGCAGGTACGACACCCGTACTGTTCGCGACGGATCGAGCTGGCCGCCCCACTCGATCGCGTTCATCAGCAGCTCGCGGAAGGCGTAGGCGATCGACTCGCGCACCTCTGGCGCCAGATCCGTGTCCAGCTCCGCCATCACCGCCTGGATGCGCTCGACCGCCTCCCGGCGGCACGGGAGGATGAGCTCGACCCACTCCGGCCGCGCCGAGACCACCTCGATCGGCGGCGCGTCCGGCGATTGCAGCACCTGGCGGACCGTGTTCAGCAGCTCGACCAGCGCGATCGGTTTGTGCACGTACTTGAACGCGTGCCGGCGGACCGCCTCGAGCAACGTCTCCGGTGCGTCGTCCGAGGTCATGACGATGACGCGCGGCCGTTTCTTGCGGGCGCGCAGCCGCTCCAGCAGCTCGAGCCCGTTCATGCGCGGCATCCAGACGTCCAGCAGCAGCAGGTCGAAGCGCCGGCTGCGGAGCAGCTTCAGCGCGGCGACGCCGTCTTGCGCCACCGCCACCGTGAACCCGGCCCTGGTGAGGCCGCTGCGCAGCAGTTGCCGCGTGGCGCGGTCGTCGTCGACGACGAGAATGCGGGTCACGCGCGCCTCCGCTTCGTGTGGGCCGGGAGTGTTCGCCGTCCCGCGCGCCGCGATCGAGCGGCGGCCGGCGCGAGGCCGGCGGCGGCAAGCGCGGCATCCAGGCGCTTGATCTCGATGCGCAGCGCGCCGCACGCCTCGCCGGCCGCGTCGAACCGGTTCTCGCGGCCCATCTGCTCGAGCCCGGCGGCCGCCGCGCTCGCGGCGGCGCCGCCGACGGTCGCGATCGATCCTTTCAGCGTATGCGCCGCCATCCACAGCGCTTCGGCGTTTCGCTGCGCGACCGCTCGCTCGATGCGGCGCGTCAGCGACGGCCGGCCAGCGCGAAAGATCTTGATGATGCGTTTCAGCAGCGCGCGATCGCCGCCTGTGTGGGCAAGGGCCGCCTGCTCGTCGAAGGCAAGGCGGGTCTCCGTCCGCGCGGTGTGGCTGCCGGCCGATGCGTTCGTGCCGGCCCCGAACTGCTCGACGGTGGCGACCAGCTCGTCGACATCGATCGGCTTGGAGAGATAGCCGTCCATCCCCGACTCGAGGCACCGCTCGCGATCGCCCTGCATCGCGTGGGCGGTCAGGGCGACGATCGGCAGCCGCCGGGCGGCCGGATTCTCGCCGGCTCGAATCGTCCGTGTCGCTTCGAGCCCGCCCATTTCGGGCATCTCGAGATCCATGACCACGACGTCGAATTGCGGCGCCTCGGCCGCCAGGATCAGATCGACCGCCTCGCGTCCATTCGCGACGCTTTTGATCAGATGTCCGCGCTTGTGCAACAGCGTCGTCACGAGCGTGCGATTCACCGCGTTGTCTTCGGCAACGAGGACTCGCAGCGGGCGTTCAGGCGGGGTCGCAGGGCGACGCGGCGATTGCGCCGGCTTGCGCTGCGCAGGTGCGCCGAAGATCGTCGCCAGGGTTTCGAGGAGATCGGAGTGCTTCACCGGCTTGGTCAGGCACGCGTCCACCCCGATTCGCCGGCAGCGCTCGGCATCGTCGGGCCGCGCGGCCGAGGTGAGCATGACGATCGGCAGGTCGCCGAGCCGGCGATCGCGCTTGATCCGGCGCGCGAGGGCGAACCCATCGACGCCGGGCATCTGGCAGTCGGAAATCACGACGTCGAACGGCGGGCGCGGCGAGTGCTCCCGCAAGCGGGCGATCGCCGCCAGCGCGTCGCTCACCGCCTCGGGCTTCATGCGCCAGCTGGCCAGCATTTCCTCGAGGATGCGCCGGTTGGTGTCGTTGTCGTCGACCACGAGGACGCGCAGCCCTTCGAGCGGGCGCGGCCGCGCCGCGCTCGCGGCCGCCGCCGCGCGATCGAACAGCGCGGTGAAATGGAAGGTACTGCCGCGGCCGACTTCACTCTCGACCCACAGCCGGCCGTCCATCAACTCGACGAGCCGCAGCGCGATGGCCAGCCCCAGCCCGGTGCCGCCGTACCGCCGGGTCGTCGAGCTGTCGGCCTGGGTGAAGGCCTGGAAGATGTCCTGCTGCTTCTCCGGCGGGATGCCGGGGCCGGTGTCGCTGACGCTGAACCGCAGCCGCAGCCGCGGGCCCTCGGCCGATTCGACGCCGACGCGAAGCACGACCTCGCCCTCGCTCGTGAACTTGACGGCGTTGCCAAGGACGTTCAAGAGGATCTGGCGCAGGCGGCCGGCATCGCCGACCAGCGTGTCGGGAACCTCCGGGCTGACGTCGCAGGCGAGCTCGATCCCTTTTTCCGCCGCGCGCAGGGCGAGCGCCCTGGCCGCGTCGCCGACGCTTTCGCGGATGTCGAGCGGCGCGCGGTCGAGCTCGAGGTGGCGCGCCTCGATCTTCGAGAAATCCAGGACGTCGTTGACGATCGCGAGGAGCGCGTCGGAGGAAGACTTGACCGTCGCCAGGTACTCCTGCTGTTCCGGCGACAGCGTCGTGTCGAGCGCGAGCCTGGTCATGCCGACGATGGCATTGAGCGGCGTCCTGATCTCGTGGCTCATGTTGGCCAGGAACCCGCTCTTGGCCTCGGCCGCCTCCTCCGCCCGCCGCTTCGCGTGTTCCAGCTCCTTGACCAGCTGTGCCAGCCGCGAGGTCTGCTGCGCGAGCTCGTCGTGCGCCGCCCGCAGCTCGCGGAAGAACCGGTCGCGATCCTCCTGTGCGCGGCAGCGATCGACGAACATGCCGATCTGATTGCCGACGGTCGACAGCATCGACAGCAGGTCGGCGTCGGGCTCGCGGATCTCGCGGCTGAAGAACTCCAGCACGCTGAGCACTTCGCCGCGCAGCAGGACGGGAAAGCCGAAGGCGCCGTGCAGTCCTTCGCGCGCGGCGATCACGGCGCGCGGGAAGTTGGCGTCGTGAACGACGTCGGGAATCCAGGCCGACTCGCCGCTCTGCCAGACGCGGCCGGGGAGGCCGACGCCGCGGCGGAACACCGTGCTGCGGCTGATCGCCTCGAACTCGTGGAACTGCAGCGACGGCGAGTTCCAGACCTCGGCGCAGCGGAGCACCTCGGCCTCGCGGTCGACGGTCCACAGCGCGCCGTGCTCCCAGCCAAGCGTCTCGCAGATGGCTTGCAGGATCCGCGGCGCCGCCTCGTCGATCGTCGTGGCGTCGAGCAGCGCGCGAGCCGCGACGTACTCGGCGGTGAGTCGCCGCTCCGGCGGCCGGCCGGGACCGGGCGTACGCGCCTGCGGCGTCATGGTTCGAAAGCTGGCGCGTCAGGGCTGCGCCGGCCGGTCTCCCTTCTTCAGCCGCTCCCTCGCCTTCTCGACGTCGCGGTGAAACACGAACAGGTGATCGGCGTTGCCCTCGGGATCGGTGAAGTCGTACCGCTTGCCGCTGCGCAGTGTCAGACGCAGATTCTTCTCCAGGTAGTCGACCTGAAAGGCGCCGAGGTCGAGCAGGCCCGCGGTAAAGGCATCGCCCTTATCGGATGTTTCGTAGCGCAGCCCCTGCGGCGTGGCGACGAGGCGGCCGCGGCACGAGCCGAACCGATGCTTGTGGACGACGGGCAGGCTGGCGGCGAGGCGCACGTCCTTGAAGGTGACGCGCAGCTCGCGCGAACCGGCGGCCACGTCGATGGTCTCGGAAAAGCCCTCGTAGCCCTGCGCCGAGACGTTGACGCGGTGCGAGCCGGGCGCGAGGCCGTTGGCCGTCAGCGGCGTGACGCCGACGTATTCGCGATCGATGAACACCTGCGCGCCGTCGACGTCGCTCTCGATGCGCAGCGTGCCGCCAGCCACAGGCGTCTCGGCTGGCGCGGGCGCGGCCGCGCTCGCCGCTTCCGGCCTGGCCGCGGCGCGGCGGCGCGTCGATGCCGCGGGCGGCACGACGGGTGGTGTTTCGGCTTTCGGCGGCGCCGCCGCCGGACGCGGCGCCGGTGCGCTCGCCGCGCGCGGCGCTGCGGCCGGCTTCGGCGCCGGCCGCAGCGACAGATAGGCCAGGCCGCCGGCCAGCGTCATCACGACGCCGACTGCGGCAATCACTGTGAATCGGTTCACGCCCGGCATTGTATCCACTTCGGCTCAGCCGGATCCCAGCCTGCTGAGGCCTCCCGAAATGTTGTGCGTGATAGGCTGAAGCCTTGTCCGAGGCGCACTATGCTGCCGCCGTCGTCGACTCGGCCGACGACGCGATCGTCTGCAGCGATCGCCGCGGATGCATCACGTTGTGGAATCGGGCGGCCGGGCGTGTGCTCGGTTACACCGCCGCAGAGATCATCGGCCGTGACATCTCCCTTCTTTTTGCCGCTGAAGGCCGCGTAGAGGAAGCGGCGGCGTACGCGCGAATCGCCAGCGGCGAGAGCGGCGTCTGCTTCAACGCGATCTTCGTCGCGAAGGATGGACGGCGCCTCGAGTTGTCGGTCTCGATGTCGCCGATTCACGACGGTGCGGGCGCGCTCGTCGGTGCGTCGAGGATCTGCGGCGTCGTCGGCAATCGCCAGCAGCAGACGCGTGCGGCGCTGCACCTTGGGGCGATCGTCTCCTCCTCCGATGACGTGATCATCAGCAAGGACCTCGACGGAACCGTACGGTCGTGGAACCCGGCGGCGGAACGCCTGTTCGGCTTCACCGCGGCGGAGATGATCGGCCGCTCGATCCGGACGATTATCCCGGCCGATCGCCAGCAGGAGGAAGACGACGTCCTCGCGCAGGTGAGCGCGGGGAACGTCGTCGACCACTTCGAGACGCAGCGGCAGGCGAAAGACGGCCGGCTGATTGACATCTCGCTGACGGTCTCGCCGATCCGCGACGACGCCAGCGGACACATCATCGGCGCGTCGAAGATCGCCCGGGAGATCGGCGAGCATAAACGTGCGCTGGCCGCCGCGCTCCACCTGGCGGCGCTCGTCCAGTCGTCCGACGACGCGATCGTCAGCAAGGACCTCGACGGCGTCGTGCAGTCGTGGAATCCGGCCGCTGAGCGCCTGTTCGGCTACTCCCCGTCGGAGATGATCGGCAAGTCCATCACCCGAATCGTCCCGCCGGACCGGCTGCAGGAAGAAGACTTCGTGCTCGGCCGGGTCCGCGCCGGCCTGAGCGTCGAACACTTCGAAACGGTGCGCCAGACCAAGGACGGACGCCTCGTGGACATTTCCCTGACCATCTCGCCAATCCGGGATCCCCGCGGCCGTATCATCGGCGCCTCGAAGATCGCCCGCGACATTCGCGAGCACAAGCGGCTGATCGACGAGCGGCGCTCCGCCACTGCCAACGAGGAGGCGGCGCGCCGCGAGATCCTCGAGGCGCAGAACCGCCGGGTTCAGGAGGCGGCGCGGCTCAAGAGCGAGTTCGTGGCCAACATGTCGCACGAGCTCCGCACACCGCTCAATTCGATTGTCGGGTTTGCCGAGCTGATCGCCGACGCGCGGTTCGGCCCGCTGCCCGGCCGGTACCGGGAGTTCGCCGATGTGATGCACACCAGCGCGCAGCACCTCCTGCAACTGATCAACGACATCCTCGACCTGGCCAAGGTCGAGTCGGGAAAAATCGACTTCCAGCCGGAGCGCGTCGACTTGAACCAGCTCGTCGCCGAGGCGACCGCGATCATCGGCGGGCTGGCGACCAAACGACGGATCGAGCTGGCGGTGCAGGTGGATCCGTCACTCGACCGCGTGTATCTGGATCCGATGCGGCTGAAGCAGGTGCTGTACAACTACTTGTCGAACGCGATCAAGTTCACGCCGGAAGGGGGGCGGGTCGCGCTTCGCGTGCGCGCCGACGGAGACGAGCGGTTCGTCGTCGAGGTGGAAGACAACGGCATCGGCATCAAGTCCGACGACGTGCATCGCCTGTTCATCGAGTTTCAGCAGCTCGATGCGAGCACCGTGAAGAAGGCTGCCGGCTCGGGCCTGGGACTGGCGCTCACCAAGCGGCTGGTCGAGGCGCAGGGCGGCACCGTCGGCGTTCGCAGCGTGTTCGGATCCGGCAGCACGTTTTTCGCCATCTTGCCGCAGCAGGTGACCGCCGCCACCGCCGACATCACCGCGTCCAGGACCGCGGAGGTACGGTGAACTCGATTCTCATCGTCGACGACGACCCTGCCAGCCTCGCCCTGGTCGAAGGGGTGCTCGAAGCCGAAGGCTACGCGACACGAAAGGCGGCGACGCCTTCGCAAGCGCTCGAGTTCCTCAAGACCTGGACGCCAACCGCCATCCTGCTCGACCTGCAGCTCCCGGCGGGGGAAAGCGGGCTCGATTTCGCGCGCCGCCTGAAGGCGAACCTCGCCACACGCGCGCTCCCGATCATCGCCTTCACGGCCTACGGCGAACGGTGGACGGAAGCGGAAGCGCGCGCGGCCGGGTGCGACGGGTTTCTGGAGAAGCCGATCACGGCCAGGCGGTTGGCCGACGCGGTGAGCAAAGCCATCGCCGGGATCACGTGAACGCGGGCGCTACCCCGCGGCCAGATGCCGGCGAACGATGCCGGGCAGGGTGCGTGTACTGACCGGCTTCGACAGGAACTCGACGAAACCCGCCTCGCGCGCCTTCTTGTCGTCGCCGGCCTTCCCGTACGCGGTGATGGCAATGACCGGGATGTGCGCGGTCGCCGGGTCGGCCTTCAACCGCCGCGTGAGCTCCCACCCATCCACCCCAGGCAACTGGATGTCCATCAGGATCAGCGCCGGCGTGCAGCTCTTCAACACCTCGAACATCGACGCAGCGTCTGATGCGACGCGGACCTCGAAACCTTCTGCGTGCAGCAGCGCTTCCGCGAGCGTGAGGTTCGCCGCGTCGTCGTCGACGACCAGGATCGTCGCCGCGCCAGGACTTGCCGATTGATCGGGCCGCGCGGCGGAACGAGGGGCGCCGCCCTCCGGGTCGTCCTCGGTGCCCGACAAGATCCAGGGAAGGATGGGAGGTTTCCATTCGACGCGCGGCGAGAGCATGGAGCAACTGTAACAGAGGGCAGCAGCCGGCGTTCGCCGAGCCGCGAAATCGACAACCTCGGCGGCCGCAGCGCCGGCTCAGCCGCGATCGCCGTTCATGGCAGAATTGGGCGCATGCGAACGCTCACGGCCATCTTCTTCGGGCTCACGATCCTCTTCACGCCAATCGCCGCCGCCCCGCAGGCGGCCGACCAGCGCGTCGGGCCCGGCGCGCTGCCTGCGGCCGAACGTCCCTTCGGCACGCTGCGCGAGCAGTCGGCGATGCAGCACGCCTGGCTGAAGAAACGGCTCGACACCTTCCTGCCGCCGCTGATGCGCGCGCGCGGCATTGACATGTGGGTGGTGCCGATGCGCGAGTACAACGAGGACCCGGTGTTCTCGTCGATCACCGTGCCCGAGACGATGGCCGCACGGCGGCGGACGATCTACGTCTTCTTCGACAAGTGCGCCGCGGCGAACACGCCGGTGTCGGCGGCGTGCATCGAGCGCATCGCGCTCGGCGGCACCTCGCAGGGCGGCGTCTTCCAGGAGCGGCGCTCGATGAAGCCGATCAGCGCCGCCACCGGGGCGCGGCAGGCCGAGCTGTGGGGCGACGAGCAGTGGATGGCGCTGAAGCAGGTGATCGAGGAGCGCAAGCCGAGAGTCATCGGCATCAACCGGTCGAAGACGTTCGCCTTTACCGACGGCCTGTCGAGCGGCGAGCTGCAGGGGATGAGCGAAGCCCTCGGCGCAGCGTGGACCGCGAAGTTCCGCGACGCGGAGGAGCTGCCGCTGAACCTGATTGCCTCGCGGCTGCCCGAGGAGGAAGCGTTCTTCGAGAAGATGACGGCGCTCGTCTGGCAGATGACGCAGACGATGTTCTCGAGCAAGGTGATCGTGCCGGGCACGACGCGGACGAGCGATCTGGTGTGGTGGTGGCGTCAGCGAGTCAGCGATCAGGGGATGGACACGTGGTTCCAGCCGAGCGTGTCGGTGCAGCGCAAGGGCGTGAAGAGCGAGGACCTCGGCGACGACCCGGTGATCCAGCCCGGCGACGTGCTGCACTGCGACGTCGGCATCACCGTCGCCCGGCTCAACACCGACACGCAGCACAACGCCTACGTGCTGCGGCCGGGCGAAACCGACGCGCCGCCCGGGCTGCAGCGCGCGCTCGCCAACGCCAACGCGATGCAGGATTTCGCGATGCAGGAGATTCGCCCCGGCCGCAGCGGCAACGAGATCCTCGGCTCGGTGCTGACGCGGATGAAGGACAAGGGGATCACCGGCACGATGTATTCGCATCCGATCGGCCTGCACGGACACGGCGCGGGGCCGCTCATCGGCCTCTGGGACTACCAGGACGGCGTGCCGGGACGCGGCGACGCGAAGGTGGTGCCGTCGATGTGGTACTCCGTCGAGCTGCAGGCGACGACGCCGGTGCCCGAGTGGAACAACCAGCCGGTGCAGATGGCGCAGGAAGAAGACATGATCATCGGCGCCGACGGCAGGACGCGCTGGGCGCTCAAGCGCCAGGACAAGCTGTTCCTGGTCGGCAAATAGACGTCGATCGAGTCAGCGCGCGGCCATCGGGGCGAGGTTGACGGCGCTGGCCGGGTCGACATCGGGATCCATGTTGCCGACCGGACGCGCGTAGGCCACCGCCGCGGCCGCGCGCTCGCGCGCGGAGGGCAACGCGTCGCACCCGGCAACGCCCGTCCCGGACATCAAGTCGGTCGTCGAATCGGTGTGCCAGAAGCCGAACGCGTGACCGAGTTCATGGCGCACGGTGCGCGGCCGAATCTCCGAGACGCCGGCGCACCGGCAGCCCCCGCCAGCCTTGTAATTCAGATCGATGACGCCGCCCGAGCGGGCGACGTCGGCTGACCCGCAGAACGCGGTCTCGAGCGACCACCGCACGGTGATCCACCCGGCCGCGCCGGCGCGCGTCTCCGTGCCGCGTTCGAGGCTGGCGAGCCCGAACCGCGCTCCGGTCCACATGCCCGCGGTGTCGACCAGCGTCCGCGCCGTGGTCTCGAGCGTGCGCGCATCGACCGGCGTGCCGGCTTCGTCGATCGTTCTCAGATAGATCTGCGGCGGCTGCGTCCAGCGGCGGAGCGGCTGCAATGACCCCGGCTCGGAGAAGGCGTTCCGAACCAGCTGCCGGTAGAAGTTCAGGTCGAAGCCGGTCGTGCTGATCGCGTCGACCTCGAGATCGCGCGAAGCGTTGGCGGCGACGATGACGGTGCGCGGCACGATGCCCGCGCCGCTGAGCGAGAGGCCGATGCTGCTCGCCGGCAGCGACTGATAGGTCGCCGCCCCCGATCCGTCGGTGATGGCGGAGAAGGTGCCCGCCGTGACGGACACACCTGACAACGGCTGGCCGCCGTTGGTCGCGGTGACATGCATCGCGAGCGTGATTGGCTGCGCGGGCTGCGGCTGCGGCGCGACGGCCGGCGTCGGCGAGGTCGGCGATGACTTGCCGCAGCCGACACACACTGCGAGTGCAACCGTGAGCAGCCGGACTTTCATGGGATATGCAGCGTATCGACCGACGTCGACCGGAGCTTTATCGGGTCAGCGCGCGACCAACGGGGTGAGGCTGACCGCGCCGCTCGGGTCGACGTCGGGATCGATGTTGCCTACGGGACGCGCATAGGCGACCGCCGCGGCCGCGCGCTCGCGCGCCGAGGGCTGCCCGTCGCAGGTTCCGCTACGCGCCGTCATCACGTCCGAGGCGTTGTCGGTGTGGAAGAACCCGAAGGCGTGACCGAGCTCGTGCCGGATGACACGCGGGCGAATGCGCGTCGAGCCGCTGCAGCCGCAGGCGGTCGATGTCGGGACAAACAGATCGATGACACCGCCGCTTTGCGCCACATCGGCCAGTCCGCACACCCTGTCGGCGCCGGCCTTGCCCGGCCAGCGCACGGTGATCCAGCCGGCCTGGCCTCTCCGCGTGTCGATGCCTTGCTGGAGACCGGCGACACCGAAACGGCCACCAGTCCAGAGCGCCGCGCTGTCGATAATCGTCCGCGCGGTGGTTTCCAGCATCGCCGGGTCGATAGGCACGCCAGTCTCGTCCACCGTCTTCAAGTAGATCAGTGGCGGCGTAGTCCAGCGTCGGACGGCCTCCAGGTTGCCCGGTGCCTCGAGCCCGTTCCGAACCAGCTGGCGATAGAAGTTCAGGTCGACGCCGGTCGCGCTGATCGCGTCGATGCCAATGTCGCGGGATGCCCTGGCGGCGATGAACGACGTGCGCGGCACGATCTCGGGCCAGGCGCGAGGCAGACCCACGTGTGCCGAGGGCGCCCCCTCATGCGTGCCGGGTGGCGTCGGCGACGTCGTCGACGCCTTGCCGCAGCCGACACAGGCAGCGAGTGCAACCGTGAGCAGCCCGAGTTTCATGGGATATCCAGCGTATCGACCGAGCTCGACCAGCGCTTTAGGCCGTCGGCTCTGTCGTTTCGCTGCACATCCCGATGCGCGGCGGCGTCAGCCGCTCTGACTGCTACCCGTTCGGGTTGAAGCGATACCCCACCCACGGTTCGGTGACGAGGTATCGCGGGTTGGACGGATCCGGTTCGAGCTTCTTGCGCAGCTGCCCCATGAAGACGCGCAGGTATTCCGGCTGCTCCTGCGACGCCTCGCCCCACACCGCTTCGAGCAGCGTCCGGTGCGTCAGCACGCGGTTCGGATGCCGCGCCATGTAGACGAACAGCTCGAACTCTTTCGGCGTCAGCCGCACTTCCTGGCCGCGGACATGCACCCGCCGGCTCTCGAGATCGACGCGGAACTCGCCCGCATCGAACGACGCCATCTCGGTCTCCGGGCCGCTGCGCCGCAGCGCCGCGCGCACGCGCGCCAGCAGCTCGTCGATGCCGAACGGCTTGGTGACGTAGTCGTCGGCGCCGTTGTCGAGCGCTTCGACCTTGGTCTTCTCCTCGCCCTTCACCGACAGCACGATGATCGGCACCGGCGACAGCGCGCGGATGCGGCGGCACAGCTCGACGCCGTCCATGTGCGGCATGTAGAGGTCGGTGATCACCAGCTCGGGACGGAACTCCGCGAAGCTGCTCAGCGCCGCCTCCCCTTCCGCCGCCGTGCGCACCTGGTAGCCCTGGCTGGTGAGCACCGTCCGCAGCACCCGCGTAATCTGCGGCTCGTCGTCGACCACCAGGACCCGTGATTTCTCTGCGGCGCTTGCCATCATGTTCGCGTCCTCTCAAATGTTCCCGCGAGACCGGCGGCTGCCGCCGCCGGCGCCGGGCGTTCCGCCGCCGGCGCGTCGACCGCGGCGGGCAGCGTGATTACGACGGTGGTCCCGCGCTCCGTCGCGGGGGCTGGTATCCAGATGCGGCCGGCCTGCGCCTCGATCAGCCGGCGCGCGATCGGCAGGCCGAGGCCGACGCCGCCGCGGTGCGGGTCGTGCGATTCGCGCCCCGGCACGCGGAAGAACTTCTCGAACACCCGCTCGCGCAGCGCCGCCGGGATGCCGGGGCCCTGGTCGCTGACGGTGATGCGCACTTCGCCTTCGTCGTCGCGCGAGGCGCCGATGGTAATCGTCGTCCCCGCGGGCGCGTACTTGCTGGCGTTGTCGAGCAGGATGTAGATCGCCTCGGTAATCGACGCCGCGTCGACCGACACCGGCGGCAGCTCGCCTTCGAGCGCCAGCGCGACGTCGTGGTCGCGCATCACCGTCTCGGCGCGGTGCAGGCCGGCGCGGATCACGTCTTCGACCGACACCGATCGCAGGTGGATCGGCCGCTGCAGCTCGACGCCGTCCGGCGCCGCGAGGCCGCCGATGAAGCGGTTCAGCCGATCCGATTCCTCGTCGATCACCTGCAGCAGCTCGAGGCGGCCGTCGGCGGTGAGCTCCGAGTCGGGCGTCCACGAGCCGGCGCGAATCAGCGCGGTGACCGCGGCCTTGATCGAGGTGAGCGGCGTCCGCAGGTTGTGGGTCAGCGCGTCGAGCAGCGCCGCCTTGAGCTGCTCGTTGCGGCGCGCCGCCTCCGCTTCGCTGGCGCGCTCGAAGGCGCTGTGCAGCTCCTGATACAGGCGCTCGATCTCTTTGCGCCCCGCCTGCGCTTCAGCGGTGCGCCGCTCGGCGCGCGACGCCAGCTCGCCGGCGATCACCGCCGTGCCGATGAAGGTGAAGAACTCGATCCAGTCCTGGGGATCGACGATCGCGAAGCCGGCCGGCGGCAGGAAGTAGTAGGAGTAGGCGCCGGCGCCCGAGGCGGCCGCCATCAGCGCCGGCCCGGTGCCCCAGAACCGCGCCACGACGACGACGTCGAGCAGGAGCAGCGGCGCAGCGACGCCGGCGTAGCTCACGGAGGCTACCCGCAGCAGCGCCACAATCGGCGCGACCGTCGACGCCGCCAGCGCGAACTTCACCCAGCGCACAAATGGATACCAAGGGTGATTATCGTCCCCCGGTTCCTAAAAAGGCCATATGGGACCCGTATCAGCCTGAAACGCGGGAGGCCGGCCGGAGCGGCCGCCACTTTCGGCCGGGAAATCGTCTCCGGCGGTTGACGCGCCGTGACAAACGGCTACAATCGAACGGTGGTTCAGTTTTCGAACAGCCGTTCGAGACGCGCCGACAGCCGCCGGATCGCGATCATGCGCGCCGCCGCCCGCGTCTTCCGCGCCCGCGGCTTTGCCGCCGCCGGGATGCGCGAGATCGCCGTCGCCGCCGACCTCTCGCCGGCGAATCTCTATCACTACTTCCGCGGCAAGGACGAAATCCTCTTCTTCTGCCAGAGCCGCTCGCTCGATCGGCTGCTCGAGGCGCTGGCCGACGCGCGGCGCGATCGCGCGCGGCCGCTCGCCGATCGGCTGCACGCCATGGCGATGGCGCACGTTCTCTGCCTGCTCGACGACGTCGAGGGATCGGCGGCGCACCTCGAGGTCGACGCCCTGCCGCCGCGGCTGCGGGCGACGATCGTCGCCAAGCGCGACCGCTACGAGCGCGGCGTCCGCGCCATCGTCGCCGACGGCATCAAGCGGCGCCTGCTGCGCGCCACCGACGCCACCGTCGCCACCCGCGCCTTTCTCGGCGCGCTCAACTGGACTGCCCACTGGTTTCGCCCGGAGGGGCCGCACACGCCGCACGACGTCGCCGCGCTGGTCGCCGACTACGCGGTTGCCGGCCTGACATCACATGCCTCGAAACGTCCATCTCGCGCTGACCGTCAACGGCGAGGCGACCGAGGTCGCCTTCGCGCCGTACAAAACGCTCCTCGAGGTGCTGCGTGAAGACCTGAACCTGTGCGGCACCAAGCACGGCTGCGAGCTCGGTGAATGCGGCGCCTGCGCCGTCCTGCTCGACGGCCAGCCGGTGCTCTCGTGCCTGGTGCTCGGCGTCGAGTGCGCCGGCCGCCGCGTCACGACCGTCGAGGGATTGGTGACCGACGGCCGGCTGCATCCGCTGCAGGAGACCTTCGCCGATCTCGGCGCGGCGCAGTGCGGCTACTGCACGCCCGGTTTCCTCGTCACCGCCAAGGCGCTCCTCGACGAGCATCCGAATCCGTCGCGCGACGAGATCAAGGAAGCGCTGTCGGGTTGTCTGTGCCGCTGCACCGGCTACCAGCAGATCTTCGAAGCCGTCGAGGCCGCGATTGCCGGCGGGGGCGGAGCAAGCTCCGCCCCCACGGAAGAACCGGGTGTCCGATGAACATCATCGGCACGCCGCGCCGCCGCGTCGACGGCCGCGCCAAGGTGACCGGCCAGACGAAATTTGCCGACGATGTGATGCTGCCGCGGATGGCGCACTGCAAGCTGCTGCGGTCGACCATGCCGCACGCGCGCCTCGTGCGCGTCGACGTCTCGCGCGCGCTGGCGCATCCCGGCGTTTATCTCGCGCTCACCGGCCGCGACTTCCCGCGCACCTACGGCATCCTGCCGGTCAGCCAGGACGAGCATGCGCTCGCGGTCGACGTCGTCCGCTTCGTCGGCGATCCGGTGGCGGCGATCATCGCGCGCGACGAGCTGACCGCGTTCGAAGCGCTCGATCTGATCGACGTCGAGTACGAACCGCTGCGCACCTTTGCCGATCCCGAAGACAGCCTTGCGTTCGCCGAGCCGCGGATCCACGACTACGGCGACCAGGGCAACATCCACAAGATCGTCTCGCTGCAGTTCGGCGACATCGACAAGGCGCTCGCCGGCGCCGACGAGGTCTTCGAGGACACCTTTTTCTATCAGGGCAACACGCACCTGCCAATCGAGCAGCACGCGGCCGTCGCCGCGAAAGACCCCGACGGCAAGCTCGTGCTCTGGTCGTCGACGCAGACACCGCATTACGTGCATCGCGCGCTCGCCAAAGCGCTCGACCTGCCGGCGGCGCACATCCGCGTCATCGCGACACCCAACGGCGGCGGCTTCGGCGGCAAGAGCGATCCGTTCAACCACGAGGTCGTCGTCTGCAAGGCCGCTCTCGCGCTCGACCGTCCGGTGAAGATCTGCCTGACGCGCGAGGAAGTCTTCTACTGCCACCGCGGACGCCATCCGGTGCTGATGCAGTTCAAGACCGGCGTCAAGCGCGACGGCACCATCACCGGGATGCACGTCAGGACGCTGCTCGACGGCGGCGCCTACGGTTCGTACGGCGTCGCGAGCACGTTCTACACCGGTGCGCTGCAGACGGTGACGTACCACATCCCGACCTATCACTTTCAGGGATGCCGCGTCTTCACCAACAAGCCGCCGTGCGGGCCGAAGCGCGGCCACGGGACGCCGCAGAGCCGGTTCGGCCAGGAGATTCAACTCGACAAGATCGCGGAGAAGCTCAGGATCGATCCCGCCGAGCTCCGCCTCCGCATCGTCGAACGGCCGGACACGCTGACCGCGAACTACCTGCGCGTCGGCACCATCGGCCTCGCCGAGTGCATTCGCCGCGTCACAAGCAAGTCCAACTGGGCGAACATGCACGGCAAGCTGCCGCAGGGCCGCGGCGTCGGCCTGGCGTGCTCGTCGTACCTCTCGGGCGCTGGGCTGCCGATCTACTGGAACGACATGCCGCACTCGGGGGTGCAGCTGAAGCTGGATCGCAGCGGCGGCGTCACGGTGTTCTGCGGCGCCACCGAGATCGGCCAGGGATCCGACGATGTGCTGGTCGGGTGCGTCGCCGAAATTCTCGGCGTCGCGCCGATCGACGTCCGTGCGGTCACCGGGGACACCGACCTGACGCCGGTCGACCTGGGCTCGTACTCGAGCCGCGTCACGCTGATGATGGGCAACGCGGCGATTCAGGCGGCCGAGCGCGCGCGCGACCTGCTCGCCGACGCGGTCTCGCGCAAGCTGGCCGTGCCGCAGGATCGGCTGGTGTTCGCCGGCGGCCGCGTCTTCGATACCGAGCGCGCCGATCGCGGCGTCGCCTTTGCCGAGGCGGTCTGCCTTGCCGAGACCGCATTCGGCACGATCGGCACCACCGGCTCGTACACGCCGCCGCGATCGGCGGCGAAGTTCAAGGGTGGCGGCGTCGGTCCTTCGCCGACCTACTCCTACTCCGCGGCGGTCGTCGAAGTGGAGGTCGACGCGTCGACCGGCTGGGTGCACGTACCGCGCGTCTGGATCGCGCACGACATCGGCCGCTCGCTCAACCCGACGCTCGTGCGCGGCCAGGTCGAAGGCAGCGTCTACATGGCGCTGGGCGAAGCGCTGATGGAAGAGCAGACCTTCCGCCGGCTGCCGCCGCGCCTCTCGCACGCGCTCGTGCACAAGTTTCCGTCGATGCTCGAATACAAGAGCCCGACGACGCTGGACATGCCGGAGGTGTTCACCGAGCTGGTCGAAAACCCCGACCCGCGCGGGCCCTTCGGCGCGAAGGAAGTGGGCCAGGGTCCGCTGCTGCCGGTGATGCCGGCCGTCGCCAACGCCGTCTACGACGCGATTGGCGTCCGGATCGACGAGGTGCCGATCACGCCCGAGAAGATCGTCAAGGCGCTCGACGCGAAGGCTGCGGGACGGCCGCCGCGGTACGGCCCGGCACGGTTTCCAGACATCGCGTGGCCGCCGCCGCTGCAGGTGCCGCCGCCGTGGGAAGGTGGTGATGGCAAGGCCGTCCGAACCCCGAACGTCGAACGACAAGCGTCAGACGTCGAACCTCAGCCTTCAGCCGCCGGTGATCGATCATGATGCGGCTCCCCCACTTCACGTTTCACGCCCCGCGTGAAATCCGCGAGGCGGCCGACCTGCTCGCCGCCGCCGCTCCGGGCGCGGCGATGCTCGTCGCCGGCGGCACCGATCTGCTGCCGAACATGAAGCGGCGTCAGCAGGTGCCGTCGACGTTGATCGGGCTGCGGCAGGTCGCTGCGCTCCGGCAGATCTCCAACGGCAGCGCTTCGACCGGGCTCGGGGCAGGTGAACTCACGATCGGCGCCGGCGTGACGTTGTCGGAACTGGTGCGCGACCTGCGGGCGCGCCGTGCTTCCAGCGCGCCGTCTTCACCGTACGCAGGGCTCTCACAGGCGGCCGCGCAGGTGGCCACGCCGCACCTGCGCAACATGGGCACGATCGGCGGCAACCTGTGCCTCGACACGCGCTGCAACTACTACGACCAGAACTACGAGTGGCGCAAGGCGATCGACTTCTGCATGAAGAAGGACGGCGAGACCTGCTGGGTGGCGACATCGAGCCCGCGCTGCCTTGCGGTGTCGTCCACCGATACCGCGCCGATGCTGATGGCGCTCGGGGCGGAGGTGACGCTGGTCTCGGCGGACCGCACGCGCCGCATCGGCCTGTCGGAGCTGTACCGCAACGACGGCATCCACTACCTGACGCGCCAGCCGGGTGAGATTCTCACCGCCGTCCACCTGCCGCGCCTCGATGGCTGGCGCAGCACCTACTGGAAACTGCGCCGCCGCGGCTCGTTCGATTTTCCGGTGTTGTCGGTGGGTGCGGCGCTGAAGCTGTCTTCCGCCGGGGTGGTTGAGGGCGGCCGCATCGTGCTGGGCGCGGTCGCGTCGCGCCCTGTGGACGTGCCAGCTGCGGCGATCGACGCGCTCGTCGGGCGTCCGCTCAGCGATGAATCGATTGCCGCCGCCGCGTCGGCCGCAGCTCAGCCCGCGAAGCCGATGGACAACACCGACTTCTCGCTGGTGTGGCGCAAACGGGTCGCGCGGGATTTCGTCGCGTATGCGTTGAAGGAGCTGCGCGGCGACGACATGCGCGACGTGCGGCGCAAGATCGCCCGGCAGCTGCTTTGAATTGTTGCCCGTTGGTGGTTGCTGGATGTCTGGGCTCGCGTAGCGCAGGCCTTTAGGCCTGCCAACTCGCGTCACGATGCTTAGGCAGCCCAGAAAGGCTGCGCTACGAGAGCCGCGCGGGCAGCCCTAAAGGGCTGCGCTACGCGTCGCCGTCGTGGCGGACGAACGCGCCGTCTCGGGTTTTTGCCAGAAACCGCGCGTCGACCAGCGCCCCGAGCACGGCCTCGCACGCGGTTTCGTCGAGGAGCCACAGCCGCCGCGCCTGCTGCTCCGTCAACCGCAAACCCGGCATTTCCAGAAATTCACCGCGAATTCGGCGAACCACTTCCTGAATGCCCAGCCCTGTGTCCCCCATGGCCCCCCCGCTGGATCGTGTGACTGTGGCTGGTGATTCACACCCAATGCCACAGTTTTCGCGGCGGAAAAGGAGAGAACCGGAATGTTTTTAGAACCGCGGGCCGGGAACTGTCGGGTTCGCTAACAGCTGCGCAGTAAATCCAGCCAGTGGCGCGGAAGGCCGGCGCTACTTCGCCTGCTTCTGCTTGCGCCGATCGGCCCAGTACTTCTTCATCCGCTGTGACACCGCCTTGCGCGCCGCCGCCGACATGTTGGAGCGCCGCCGCCGGCCGCCGCCCTTCCGACTTCCGCGCGCTCCGGCGGCGCGACCGCGGCCGCCGAACAAATCGGGGAACGCGCGCCGGATCGCCGCCTCCTCGCGCTTCAGTTCGTCGAGCCGGGATTTGGCGCCAAGTCGGGCGAGCCGCTGCAGTTCATCGCGTGTCAAGTCGCATCCTCCATCGGCCAACCGGTTGACCCGCATGGTCAACTCATTGGCCGGGCTAATCGTAGACGGTCTCCAACTGTCGTGTAAAGGCGCAGGGACTTGACCGAAGACGATCCGTGAGTTCAATAGCCTGCCGGCGGCGACGACGCGGGCTGCTCGCCGCGCGCCTGCTGGACGATCTTGACCCCGGCGCTCGCGCCGACCCGCGTGGCGCCGGCGGCGATCATCGCCTTCATCCCTTCGAGGTCGCGGACGCCGCCGGCGGCCTTCACCCCCATCTCCGCGCCGACGACCCGCCGCATCAGCGCGACGTCGGCGGCGGTGGCGCCGCCGGGCCCGAACCCGGTGGAGGTCTTGACGTAGTCGGCCGCCGCCGCCTTGGCCAGCGTGCAGGCCGTGATCTTCTCGTCGTCGGTGAGGAGCGCGGCTTCAATGATGACCTTGCTGAGCGCCCCGGCGTCTCGGCACGGGCCGGTGACAGCCTCGATGTCGCACTCGACCACGCGCAGGTCGCCTGATTTCAGGGCGCCGACGTTGATCACCATGTCGATCTCGCGCGCGCCGTCGAAGATCGCCCGCCGCGTCTCGTAACCTTTCACATCGGGCGTGGTGGCGCCGAGCGGAAACCCGACCACCGAGCACACCTTGACGCCGGTGCCCGACAGCAGGCGCGAGGCGAGCGCCACCCAGGTGGGATTGACGCAGACGGTGGCGAACTTGAACTGCGCCGCCTCCCGGCACAGTTCCTCGATGCCGGCGCGGGTCGCGTCGGGCTTGAGCAGCGTGTGGTCGATCATCGAGGCGACGCCGGCCGGGGCGCCGCCGGTGGCGTGCAGGCCGACGCGCGTCGCGCCGGCGTCGAGCACGCCGCGGAGCCGATCCGGGCAGCAGTCGTCGAGCACGAGATGGCAGGCGCAGCGCGATTGCGGCCGCGCCGTGGCGGCGGTCAGCTCGCCGACGATCAGGTCGACCAGGCGCTGCAGTTCTTCTCGCGTCACCGTCGCTCCAGATCGCGAATCTTGGCCAGCCGCGCGATATACCGCGGCTCGCGCATCGGCGTCGTCAACCAGGTGGTGACGATGGCGCGCGCCTCCTCCGGGCTGACCAGGGTGGCGCCGAGCGTCAGCACGTTGGCGCCGTTGTGCTCGCGCGCGTAGCGCGCAATCGTCTGGTTCGGCGCCATCACCGCCCGCACACCCTTGACCTTGTTGGCGGCGATCGCCGAGCCGATGCCGGCGCCGTCGATGACGATGCCGCCGTCGGCGTCGCCGCGGGCGACCAGGTCCGCGACCGAGGCCGCGACATCAGGATAGTCCACCGGTTCGGTGCCGTCGGTCCCCAGGTCGTCGACCGCCAGGCCGCGGCTGCGCAGAAATGCGGTGACGTCGCGGCGCAGCGCGACGCCGGTGTGATCGCTGGCGATCGCCACGCGCCGGATGTCGGCCGCCGGCGCCAGCGTGCGATCGTCCGGCGCGGTGCGGCCGTCGCGCACCACCGTCACCCGCCGCTCCTTCAGCGTGTCCTGCGCCAGCGGCGTGATCTGGCCGCCGCGCGCCAGCATCACCGTTTCGCCCGGCGCGAGCGTGCGGGCGTCGCTCTCGGTGATCATGTCGAAGGTCTTCATTAATGTATGATTCCCGGCCTATGTCCGATCTCCAGCCGACGGAAGTCCTGCTCTCCGAGGCGCAGATCCAGGCGCGCGTCGCCGAGCTGGCACAGGAGATCCGCCGCGATCATCCGCACGATCTGCACATCATCGCGGTGCTCAAGGGCGCTTTCATTTTCCTGTCCGACCTCGCGCGCCATATTCCCGGCTTCGTCTCGCTCGACTTCATGGCGGTGTCGAGCTACGCCAAGGGCACCACCTCGTCGGGCGAGGTGCGGCTGCAGAAGGATCTCGACTTCGCGCTCGGCAACCGCCACGTCGTCATCGTCGAGGACATCGTCGACACCGGCCTGACGCTCAACTACCTGCAGGACATCCTCCGCAGCCGCGGCCCGCGATCGCTGCGGACGGCGTGCCTCCTGAGCAAGCCGTCGCGCCGCAAGGTCGACGTCAAGGTGGAATACATCGGCTTCACGATCGAGGATCGCTTCGTCGTCGGCTACGGCCTCGATTACGCCGAGAAGTATCGCAACCTGCCGCACATCGCCGTCCTCGGCGACGTCACCTGACCGCCTCGCGCACCTTCGCCGCCAGCCGGTTCGCATCGGCGATCACCGTGTCGCGGTTCAGCGTCTTCACCTGGCGATCCCGCATCAGCACCCTGCCGTTGACGATCGTCGTTCGCACGTCGTCGCCGCGCGTCGTGTAGACGAGGTGCGACACCGGATCGTAAAGCGGCGTCTGCCGCGCCGAGCGCATCGAGACGACAATCAGATCGGCGCGCTTGCCGGTGGCCAGCGAGCCGATGCGTTGCTCCATGTGCAGCGCGCGGGCGCCGCCGACGGTTGCCAGGTCGAGCGCGGCTCGAGCCGGCAGGGCCGTCGGATTCTTGGTCACGTGCTTGGCGAGAAACGACGCCTGGCGCATCGCCTCGAACATGTCGAGGTCGTTGTTGCTGGCGGCGCCGTCGGTGCCGAGGCCGAGCGCCACGCCGGCGGCCAGATATTTCGAGACCGGCGCGGCGCCGCTGGCGAGCTTCATGTTGCTCTCGGGGTTGTGCGACAGGCCGATGCCGTGCCGCTTCAAAATCGTGATGTCGTCGTCGGTCACCCAGATCGCGTGGGCCGCCAGCGTGTTCGGGCCCCAGAAGCCAATCGATTCGAGGTAGGCGGCAGGCGTGGCGTTGAACTTCTCGCGCGCGAGGCGCACTTCTTCCTCCGTCTCGGCGAAGTGGATGATGACCGGGACGCCGTGCTTGCGGCCGAGCTCGGCGGAGGCCACGAGCGTCGCGCGGTCGTTCGTGTAGAGCGCGTGCGGCGCGACGGCCGGCACGACCAGGCCGTTGTCCTTGAACTCCTCGATGAAGCGCTCGGCGCGCGCCAGCCCGTCGGCCGGCGTTCTAGCGTCGGCGACCGGGAACTGGATGATGGTCTGCCCCAGCACGCCGCGCAGGCCGGCTTCGATCGCGGCCTTCGCGATCTCCTCCTCGAAGTAGTACATGTCGGCGAACGTCGTCGTGCCCGACTCGATCATCTCCAGCGCCGCGAGCCGGGTGCCGATGCGCACCAGCTCCGGCGACACGGTCTTCGCCTCGGCCGGAAAGATGTATTTCTGCAGCCAGTCCATCAGCGCGAGGTCGTCCGCGAGGCCGCGGTACATGACCATCGGCGCGTGGGTATGCGTGTTGATCAACCCGGGCAGGACGACGTCGCCGCGCGCCTCGATCGTATCGGTCGCGCGGTAGCGCGCGGCGATCGCCTCGGGCGTGCCGACCTCGACGATGTCGGTGCCGTCGATGGCGACGGCGCCGGGCGAGAGGATCTCGTGTGCGGCGTTCTGCGTCAGGACGGTGCCGCCGACGACAACGAGCGCGATGGTGCGGCGGCCCTGCTGCGCGGCGATGGTGATGATCGTGGCGGCGGCGACGGCCGCGGCCAGGAGGCCTTTCATCGCCGGCGATTGTACCGCACGGCCTGTTTATCGACCGGGTGCTCGGATCGGCCGCGTTCGCTGACGACGACGGTGAACGCGGAACTCGCGGAGCACGCAGAAACGGTCCCCGCAGGCAGGGAAACTAGCGCGATGGATAGAACGCAAAGCCCGCAAAGCGCGCAAAGCTGTCGGTGATAAGCGCTCGAGCGCGGCGCGACCGGCTCGCTTCCCACCAGCTCCGACGACGGCGAGCCGCAGAACTCGCGGAACACGCCGACACGATGCGTTCGCGCGCACGACGGAACGTGACCGGCCCGCTTCGCGGGCAGCGACACGAGACCGGTGTTCGCGCGGGTTCCAGTCGGGGGTCGTCGTGGACGGCGCTTTGCGGGCTTCGCGGGCTTTGCGTTCAACT
>Ga0207675_100001188_pt1 | contig 25933 bp, 18 predicted proteins | sample KBSSwiS42_FD_184305 | JGI IMG/M metagenome (GOLD analysis project Ga0207675, IMG submission 184305) | Switchgrass rhizosphere microbial communities from Kellogg Biological Station, Michigan, USA - KBS Switchgrass S4-2 (SPAdes) (version 2) | ecosystem: Host-associated > Plants > Roots >...
AGCACCTGCAAGCTCGCATAGGTGACCGGCGCGGCCCAGGCGTCGCCGGGTTGGTTGGTCAGCGCCACCAGGCGTTTCAGGTAATCCTCGGCGCCGGGAGCCTTCGGGTCCCAACCGCCGATCCCCATCACGCCTTCCGCCTTCTCCTTCATCACGGCGCCGTAGCGGGCGAAAGCGGTGCCCACGCCGACGTGAAAGACCTTTGGATTGTAGCCTTGCGTGACCGCGGTATTGCTCAACATGAAGGTGTCGGGCGGATAGCTGTAGGCGACGAAACTGTCGGCACCGGAGGCCTTGGCTTCCTTGATTTCGTTCGTGAGATCGGCGGAGCCGGCGGGATAGCTCTTGCGAAGGGCGAACTCGAAGCCCGCGCTTTGCAGGATCGGAGTGACGCCCGACGTGAACTCGGCGCCGAACTGGTCGGCGATGCTCAGCATCACGATCTTGTTGTTGATCTTGTTCTCGCTCTTGAGCTTGCTCAACACCTCGCCGAGCGCGGCGCCGAAATGGCGCGGCTCGTTGAGGAAAAAGAACAGCGTCGGCATCTGCTTGACCAGACTGGCCGCGTCGTTGGAGTTGGCCGTCACCGCGAGTTGCGGATAGCCGTTGCGCGCGAACACCGGCGCCGTTGCGAGATTGAAACCGGTGCTCCACGGCGGCAGCACGAAATCGACCTTGTCCTGGGTCATCAGCCGCTCGACCAGCCGCACCGCGTTCTCGGCATTGCTGGTGTCGTCGTATTCGACGACCTCGATCGGAATTCGTTTGTCGAAGCCCTGGACCTTGAGGCCACCCTTCTTGTTCACGTCGTCGACCCACAGCTTGTAGCCGCTGAGCGTCGTGATGGCGGCACCTTGTGCATTCGGGCCCGACAGCGAGATCGCGTAGCCGATACGCACGCTCTTTGGCGGATCGGCGGCGAGCGCGGAGCACGCCGCCGCAACGACACCGATCACCACGGCCAGTGCCAGGCCGCTCAATTTGCTGTTCATCATGTCCCTCCCTCGTGGATTACTGCGGCCGCAATCGCTCCGCGTTCAGAACGGATACGGATTCGGCTTGTCCTTGATTGTCACCCACTGCCAGTTCGTGAATTCCTCCCAGTTGGCCGGACCGCCGATACGCGTCCCGTTTCCCGAAGCACCGGTGCCGCCGAACGGAATATGCGGCTCGTCGGCGACCGTCTGGTCGTTGATGTGCAGGATGCCGGTACGGAGCCGGTTGCCGAGCGCAAGCGCGCGACCGACCGACTGCGAGAACACCCCGGCGGAGAGGCCGTATTCGTTGCTGTTGGCGAGCGCGACCGCTTCGTCCTCGCTCGCGAACGGCGTGATCGCGGCGACCGGGCCGAACACCTCCTCGTCGAAAGCGCGCATGCCGGGCTTCACGCCGGAGAGGACGGTCGGCCGGTAGAACGGGCCATCGAAGGTGCCGCCGGCGCTGAGCTTCGCACCCGCCGCCACCGTGTCCTTGACGATCCCGTGGATGCGGTCGACCTGGCTGCGGCTGATCACCGGCCCGAGCGCCACCTGCCCCGAGGTCGGATCGCCCACGGGAAGGTGCTTCGCCTTGGCCACCAGCTTTTCGGTCAGCGCATCGACGATTTTCTCGTGCGCGATGACGAGGCCGGTGGTCATGCAGATCTGGCCCTGGTGGAACCAGGCGCCGAACGCAATGGCTGACGCGACGGCGTCGAGATCGGCATCGTCGAGCACGATCACCGCATTCTTGCCGCCGAGCTCGAGCTGCACTCGCTTGAGGTGCTTGCCGGCAAGCTCGCCGATGCGGCGCCCCACTGCGCTCGAGCCGGTAAAGGAGACCATCGCGATGTCGGGATCAATGCAGATCGCCTCGCCCGCTTCGGCGCCGCCGGGCAGGACCTGCAGCACACCTTTGGGCAGGCCCGCTTCCTCGAACAGCCGCGCGATGATGAAGCCGCCGGTGAGCGCGGTGCGCGGATCCGGCTTGAGCACGACAGCGTTGCCGGTGGCGAGGGCGGGTGCGACGGCGCGGCTCGACAGAATGAGCGGGAAATTGAATGGCGAGATGATGCCGATCACGCCGCGCGGCACGCGCCGGGCGAGCGATATCCGGCCGCCGTCGCTCGGCAGCACCAGCCCCTGCGGCTCCGTACACATCGCCGCCGAGCGGTGCAGGATACTGGTCACCATCTGCACTTCGAAGGCCGCCTTGGCCTCGATGCCTCCGGTCTCGCGCATGATCCAGTAGACGAGCTCGGGCTGGTTCTCCTCCATCAGCGCCGCGACCTTGCGCAGGATCGCGGCGCGCTGGTCGTAAGGCGTAGCTGCCCAACCCGGCTGCGCGGCCCGCGCCTCGGCGGCGGCCTGGCGCACGTCCTCAGCGGTGGCATTGCCGACGCGGGTGATGACAGCGCCGGTCGCGGGCTCCAGCACATCGAGCGAACCGCCGATCGCGGGCCGCCATTGCGCGCCGAAGAGGCGTCCGCGCCATGTCGATTCGATGAGGATTCTCGGTACCGGCGCGTTCATCCCCGCATGTCCTCCCGGCTGCTGAATTTCGGCGTCGCGCCGGTGTCTGGGATCCGCAATCGTCCGCGGCCGATATAGGAATAATGATGTTGCCGCGTTTGAGCCGGCCAATGATCGTATACAGCCGGCCGTAAGTGGGCAAGATTGCAGCGGCTTGGCGGTGGGCAGAAGCAACCAACGCCGCCGAAGGTCAACGCGGGCCGCACGCGACGCTCAGCGCGCGTCCGCGCTAGGCGGCCTGCACAAATGGCGGCCACGCGCGGGGTCGCAGGCATTCCCCTCTGCCGGCTCTGTGGCGAAAAGCCGCTGATATGGGACGCCCGCCGTGCCGGCTGGTCGACGTTCATCCATCGCCCGCTCGTCGGCCCCGCGGTTGGGCCGGCGTCCGCCGTGCGCTCGCTTGCGGGTTCGACGTCGGGACCGCTAGTATCCAACTGGTTACTTAACGCGAACCCTATCCGAGATCGATCGAGGACAAAGACCGCGGATGAGCAAATCCCCCGCGCTGCCGGACCGCTTCCGCGACGTGGAGCACCTCGAGGAGGTGATGACCAGCCCGTCGGCGGCCCTGATCGCCGCGCTCGAAAACCTACCGGGCGACATCATCGTCCTCGGCGTCGGCGGAAAGATCGGCCCGTCGCTGGCGCAACTCGCCAGACGCGCGGCGCCGGGCAAGCGGGTCGTGGGCGTTGCCCGTTTCAGCGAGAAGGGCCTGCGGGAAAGACTCGCGGGATCGGGTATCGAATGCGTCGAGGCCGACCTCCTCGACCGCAAGCAGATCGAGGGGCTGCCGAAACTCGCCAATGTGGTGTTCATGGCGGGACGCAAATTCGGCTCCTCCGGCCACGAGGACCTCACCTGGGCGATGAACGCGCACGTGCCGGCCCTCGTGGCCGAGGCGTTCGCGGGTTCGCGCATCGTCGCCTACTCGACCGGCTGCGTGTACCCCTATGTCAACGTGCATCATGGCGGCGCCACCGAGGCAACCGCGGCCACGCCGCCGCCCGGCGCCTATGCCAATTCCTGCGTGGCGCGCGAGGGCATATTCCGATATTTCTCGCGCACACGGGGAACGCCGGGGCGCATCATCCGCCTCAACTATGCGATCGACATGCGCTACGGCGTGCTGCACGACGTCGCCGCGCGCGTGCTCGCAGGCGAGCCGATCAACCTCACCGCGGGCCATGTCAACGTCATCTGGCAAGGCGATGCCAATGCCATGGTGCTGCGCGCGCTGGGTCATTGCACCGTGCCGTCGAGCCCGCTCAATGTCAGCGGCCCGGAGACCGTGAGCGTGCGCTGGCTGGCTGAATCGTTCGGGCAGCGCCTGGGCAAGCCACCGGTTTTCACCGGCGTCGAAGCCGCCGAGGGCTGGCTGGTCAACACCGCCGAGGCGACGCGACTGTTCGGTTATCCGAGCGTGCCGCTGCTGACCCTCGTCGATTGGACCGCGGACTGGGTCGGCCGCGGCCTGCCGAGCCTCGGCAAGGACACACATTACGATACGCGCGATGGCAACTTCTGAACTGCGGTTCGACATCAAGCCGTCCTTGACCGCGTCGGAACTGGACGACGTCGACACGCTCGTGCGCGAAGCCCGCTGGAACCAACTCACCGCCGACTGGCGTATCTTCACCGATCTGGGTCGCGTGTACGCCGCCCATACCGGAGCGGACCGCATCGTCGCCACGACCGCGACGCTCCCCTACGGCAGCCGGTTTGCCTGGATCAGCATGGTGCTGGTGAAGAGCGAATTTCGCCGCCACGGCTTGGCGACACAGTTGATGCGGCGGGCGATGGAAGAACTCGCACGCGAAGGCCGCATTCCCATCCTCGATGCCACGCCCGACGGCCGCGCCGTCTATCGCAGGCTCGGCTTCCAGGACTCCTGGGGCTTTCAACGCTTCATCCGTCGCGAGCCGCGCCGCCCGGCAGCGGCGACCTCGCCGCCAGCGGGTACGCGCGTGCGTGCGCTGGCGAGCGACGATTGGCCGGCATTGTGCGCCTACGACGCCGCGGCATTCGGCGCCGAGCGCGGCGCGATGCTGAAAGGCTTGCGCGGGCGACTGCCGGCGGCCGAGATCGTCGCCGAGCGCGACGGCCGCATCGCCGGCTTCGTGCTCGGCCGCGACGGCATGCTCGCCGGCCACCTGTGTCCGCTGATTGCCGACGATGACGCCATCGCCTGCGCCCTCATCGCACGCGCGCTCAATGTGCTCGACGGTCCGCTCTTCATCGATCTCGCGGACGACAAGACCGCTGTTCGAAACTTTCTGGAGGCATGCGGCTTCGACCCGGTGCGGCCGTTCACGCGCATGCTCTACGGGACGTCCGCGCGCTTCGACGACTCGGCGCGGACCTTCGCGGTGGTAGGCCCGGAATTCGGCTGATCGATCGGTCCGCAACAATGCTGGCGCAAAACTGCCACACCCATCCTCCGCGGGAAATACCGAGCTGCCCTCTCCCCCAAGGTTCTCGGGGTGGTGTTTCCTCGAGTTGGAAGTTGATTGCTCATGGTTCGCCCTTGACCGTGCGGATCGCACCCAAGCCCGACCCGGCAATTGTCCGGGCGGCAAGCACTTATAGACGCCGGTTGCCAGTCTCACGCTCATTTTTGATGAATGCGTTTGGCGCGTGCTTTATCGCCGCATATTCGTTCGCATATCGGCGCCGCCGGCGGCCGCCAGCACGGCCGTAAACCCCTTGGCGTAACAGGCGCGGCGTAAATGAGCGCTTGACGGTTCCGTGATCGCCGCGCGGAAGCCTAGCTTCCCCACCGCGCCGCCATGCGGTGCGATGAGACACGAGGGTCATGCGCGCGCTCGAATACTCCGCTACCGCGGCAAAAAAATCACAAGAGTGTGACGGCGCTCACCCTGTGATTATCCGGGTGAACCTACAAGCCGCATGAGACTCCAAAGCAAGACGAATAAGACAAGGAGTGTGCCATGAGCTTTGCGAAGCTTGGGTCCCAACATACCGTCAACACGACTATTGCCGGAGACCAGGATCGATCGGCGGTAACACAGCTCCTCAATGGCGACATCGTCGTAGCCTGGACCGACGCCAATGGCGCCGCCATCAATGTGCGCGGGCAGATATTGAACTCGGATGGCGTCACCAAGGACGGCTCCGAATTCATGCTGAATACGACGCTGTCCGGCGATCAGTTCGACGTGGCGCTGACCGCGCTCGGCAACGGCGGCTTTGCGGCCGGCTGGACGAGCAGCGCCGATTGGCCATCCAATCGCACACCTCCGTTCCCCGAACTCTGGGAGGACGGCGGATATCAAAACCATGCTGTAACCCAGGTCTTTGGTTCCGATGGCGGCAAGGTCGGCGGCGAGGAGGTCTATTTTCTCGATATATTCGACTACAAGTTCAACGAACCCTATGCCCTCGGCTGGCATCCAGATCGGTATCTGCAAGGCTCCGTGGCGCTAACTGCGAATCTTGCATCCAACTCCGACGATTTCGACGTTCTGTTCACCGAGAATGTGCATGTAATCGACCGGAAGATCATCGGCTTGCCGCCAGTCTGGGCAATGCTGAACACAGAGGCCGGCGAAAACAACCTGCTGAAGTTCTCCGGAAGCGACTCGGAAATCCTTAACAACCGCGCTGAAGACGTGACTTACGCTTTCAAGGACTACGTTTCTCCGTTTCTTCCAACAGATCCGCCAAACTACCCTGATCTCGACGAGTTTCACGATCCGCGCGCTATCACGCTAACGGGCGGAACCGTCATCACCGCCTACTGGCGCGAGGCTAATGCCAGCAACCTCGGCGGCGTTCACGTCGACATCTCGACCGAATCCGGCACCGTGAGAATGGGGTCGAGCGCAGGAACGGGCCCGGGTCTCGCCGAGCTGACGAACGGAAATATCGTCGTCGTGTGGACGGATACGGTCGATTCGTCCGACGGCAACGAAGACATCCGCGGCCAGATCATTTCGGCCGACGGCACCAAGATCGGTGGGGAGTTCGTCGTCACCAATACGTCCGATTCGCAATGGACGCCGGCGGTGGCGGCGCTGACGGATGGACGATTCTTCGTCGTGTGGGAGGACATGGCAGGCGACGGAAGCGGCTCGGCGATCAAGGGCCAGGTCTTCACCTCGGGCGGCGTCAAGTCGGGCGAGGAATTCACCGTCAACACCTCGACCGCGGACGACCAGAAGGACCCGACGGTCACGGCCCTTGCCAATGGCGATGCGTTCGTGACCTGGACCGACTATGACGGCGCGACGTCCGACATCTACTCGCAGGTCCTCGACCTGCAAACCTATGTGGGCGACGGCAGCGCCGAGACCGTCTACGGCGGCTCGCTCGCCGACCATCTCGACGGCGGCGCCGGGGCCGATGTCCTGTTCGGCCGCGGCGGCGACGACGTATTCGATAACGTTACGTCTGATGATCTCGCGGAGGACGTTTTCGACGGCGGCGCCGGCACCGATACGCTCGATCTGGACGACTATGTCCTGCAGTTGTTCGGGCCGCCGGTGCTGCTCGGCGACAACGGCACTGTGACGAGCGTCGAGGTCATCAACCTGCACGGACCGACGGCTGGCGCGGGGATCAACAGCGTCGAGCTCGTCATTCCCCTGGCGAACTCCTCCTCGGACGGAACCGTGACCGTCAACGGCGCGCGCGCGCAAGACTTCATTCATGGCGAGCGGATCAACAATGTCGACATCTCCCTCCACCTGAATGGCGGGGACGGCGACGACTATCTCGCTGGTGGCGCCGGCGGCGACACGCTCGACGGAGGCAATGATAAGGACACGCTCGAAGGCAATGGCGGCGACGACTGGCTCGAAGGCGGTGGCCAAAACGACACGCTGCTCGGCGGCGCAGGCATTGACTATCTTTTCGGCGAGCAAGGCGACGACTACATGGAGGGCGGCTCGGGCGGCGATACCTATTTCGTCGATTCCGCCGGCGATGTGGTCGTTGAGGCGTTTGATCCCCTCATCGGCGCCTTCACCTTCGACTATGTGTCGTCGACGATCGACTACACCCTGGGCGCTTATGTCGAACGCCTCGGGCTCGATGGTTCGGACAATATTGACGGCACCGGCAACGGCCTCGACAACTTCCTGTTCGGCAACTCCGGCGACAACGTCCTGTCGGGACTTGGCGGCAGCGACAACATCTACGGCTTCGAGGGCGCCGACCAGCTCTATGGCGGCAGCGAAGGCGACGAACTCGATGGCGGCGCCGACGACGATAATCTCTACGGCGATGAAGGCGACGATACGCTGATCGGCGGATCGGAGGACGACGAACTCGACGGCGGAACCGGCGCGGACATCATGGCGGGCGGCACTGGCGACGATCTCTACGTCGTCGACAATGCGGGCGATGTCGTGACCGAGCTGAACAACCAGGGTACGGCCGATCTCATCATGTCGTCGATCGGCCTGGTGCTGCCAGCCTACGTGGAAAATCTGTGGCTGACCGGCACCGCCAACATCAGCGGCATCGGCAATCTGCAAGCCAACATGCTGATCGGCAACGCCGGCAACAACGCACTGACCGGCGTGACCGGCGCCGACTATCTCTACGGATTCGGCGGCAACGACGTGCTGTGGGGCGGTGCCGGCGGCGACACCATCGACGGTGGGGAAGGCATCGACACCGCGGTCTACACTGGGTCCAATGAAGGCGTCTATGTCGACATGAGCATCAATCTCTATTTCGGCGGGCACGCCACCGGTGACACGTTGACCAGCGTCGAAAACTTGATCGGCTCGTCATACGACGACGTGCTCGTGGGATACACCGGCACCAACGTTCTGACCGGCGCAGCGGGGAACGACGCGCTCTTCGGCGCGTTCGATGATGACACCCTCCTCGGCGGCAAAGACAATGACACGCTGACCGGCGGCACGGGCGCCGATGTCTTGAACGGCGGCGACGGCACCGATACCGCGAGCTATCTCACCGCGGCGGCCGGGCTCACCGTGAGCCTGACGACGGGTACCGGTACCGGCGACGCCCAGGGCGACACGTTCACCAGTATTGAAAACCTCACCGGCTCAGGCTTCACCGACACGCTCGTCGGCGACGGGAACGCCAACGTCCTCGACGGCGGGGGCGGCATCGACACCCTGCAGGGTCTCCTGGGCGACGATACCTATGTGGTGGAAAACACGGCCGACGTTATTCTTGAGATCGCCAACGAGGGCAACGACACGGTATTCTCCACCGTTGACTTCAGGTTGTCGGACAACCTCGAGAACCTGGTCCTGCAAGGCAGCACCGGCTTGCAGGGCTACGGCAATGGCTCGGTGAACGCGCTGTTCGGCAACAGCGGCGCAGATCTTCTGGATGGCGGCGCGGGCGCCGACGTATTGACCGGTGGCGCCGAGAACGACTTCTTCGTGTTCCATGTCGGGGAGGCCCACGGTGACACCGTCGTGGACTTCATTGGCAACGGCGCGGCGGCGGGCGACTCGTTGCAGTTCGTCGACTTCGGCACCGCCGCGCTAGGCGCCACATTCACCCAAATCGGCGCGACCAATCAATGGCAGATCCACTCCGGCCTCGACGGCCACAACGAGGTCATCACCTTCAGCAACGGCGCGCCGGTGAACGCGGCGGATTTCGGGTTCATCTAGCTTACGGCCTGAACCCCCTGTCCCGCCGCCATCTCAACCGACGCGGCGGAACGGGCGGTATGGCCATTTGAGACAAACAGCCCCCTGCGGTCGCTCCGCCCGCAAGGGGAGAGGGCGCTACCGGCAGCAATCGCGCCTGCGATAAGGGTTCGGCTGGTCCAATCCAAGACACTCAATACAGCTTCGGCGGATTGATCGGCGGCATCTTCACGTTCTTGTCGAGGAACTCGTTGGTATATGCGCTTTTGACGTCGTAGGGCTTTTCCATCTTCAGGTATTCGTCGACCAGCTTGTAGTCGTCCGCCATGCGCTTGTCGTCCTGCCAGCCGAGCGCCACCGTGCGTGCGGTTTCGTCGTTCATCAGAATGGTGACGAGGTGCCAGTTGTCGAGCTCGTTCTGGTAGAGCAGCGCACCGTTGGCCTCGACCAGCGCCTTGACGCAGGGGTCCGGCGTCTTGGCGCATTCCGCGAAGGCCTTCTGCGTGATCTTCACGAACTTGTCGGCCTTGTCATGGTTCGCCTTGAGCCATGCGCCGTTGGCGATGATGGAATTCCCATACGGATTCACGCCCGCGTCTTTCCACGCCAGGAAGCCCATGTCGTTCCCGAGCTCACGGGCGAACACGTGGTGCAGGTTGAAGAACGAGGTGGTCGCATCGACGGTCTTGGACTTGAGCGCACTGAGCTTGGAGTTGGCGTCGATGTTGACCCAGGTCACCGAGTTGGGATCGATGCCGATCGTCCTCGCCAGGGCCGGCCACATCGTGCGCGCACCGTCGCCGGCGGGATTGCCGATCTTCTTACCCGCGAGGTCCTTGGCGCTCTGGATGCCAGAACTCTTGAGCCAATAAAGTCCCTGCGGCGAGTTGGCATAGACGTTCATCACGCCCACGGCATCGACGCCCTTGCCCCGGAACAGCAGCACGCCCGCCATGTCGGATAGGCCAAGCTGGGAATGGCCGGCGCCTACCTTCTGGGCGGACGCGGCGGAGCCGCGACCGGTTTCGAAGTCGACGTCGAGGCCGGCTTGCTTGTACCAGCCCATTTTCTGGGCGTAGAAATACGGCGCGTGATCGCCACCCGCGACCCAGTTGAGCGTGAAGGTGATCTTCTGCGCCGCGGCCGGAGACGCGCCGAATGCAACGAGCGTCGCAACCGCGACTGTCGTAATAATCTTCATGCCGAGCTCCAATGTTGGGGCTAAGGTTGCGCACCGTCTCGACGCGCACCGAATGTCCTGGTAACCGCGTAGTTACCTGGACGATAGGAGCGGCCCCCTATCTCTGTCAATTAGCCCCTTGGACGAGCACCCTAGTGTGGCGCATTTGACGTTCCTATCAGTATTGGCCGCGAGTCCTTCATAGGAACGTCAAATGCAGATACGAACGTCGGAAACGGGACACTAGCGTTCAGCATGGCGAATTCAAAACCATCGGCGCACCGCCGCGATCCCGACCGCACGCGCGAAGCAATCCTTGTCGCCGCCCAGCATGAATTCGCGGCCAAGGGTCTCTCGGGCGGGCGGGTCGATGAGATCGCGCGGCGTGCGCATGCCAACAAGCGGATGATCTATCATTACTTCGGCAACAAGGAGGGGCTCTATCTCGCCGCGCTCGAACGGGTTTATGAGGAGCTGCGCGGCACCGAAAACACCCTCGACCTCGCGCATCTTGCCCCAACGGCCGCGATCCAGCGGCTGGTCGAGTTCACCTTCGACTATTCCCGCGGCCATCCCGAATTGATCAGCCTGATCAACAACGAGAACCTGCATCGCGCCCGGTATCTGCGAAAATCGAAGAAGGTGCGCGAGCTGCACAGCCCGTTCGTGAAGTTGCTCGACGACATCCTGCAGCGCGGCGTTGCCGAAGGCGTGTTCAGGGCTGGTGTCGATCCCGTCGACCTCTACGTCACCATTGCCGCCGTCGGCTATTTCTACCTCTCGAACAATCGGACACTGTCGACCATCTTCGGGCGCGATCTCAGCAGCGCGGCAGCATGCCGCAGGCGCAAGCGGCACAATGTCGAGTTCATCCTGAACGCGATCCGGGCCTGAGGCATGCCAGTCGTGCTGAATCCTTCCCCGGCGGCGGCGCTCCCTGGCGTTCACGTTGACGGCTCGCCCGCTTTGGGCACAATGTAACCGGCTGGTTACTTGAGGTCGTTCATGGGATTGCGCTGGCAGGACTGGCCCCCGCAGGTGCTCGCCGCGTTGCGCGGGGGCACGGTGATCCCGGCGCATCCGCTCGCGCTCGATTCCGATCGCAAGCTCGACCCTCGCCGTCAACGCGCCCTCACCCGTTACTACCTCGATGCCGGCGCGGGCGGGCTGGCCGTCGGCGTCCATACCACCCAGTTCGCCGTCCGTGAGGCCGGGCTGTTTGCACCGGTGCTGGAACTCGCCATGCGCAGCGCCACTGATTGGGCGCGCGCGCGGCCGATCATGATCGCCGGGCTCGCCGGCCGCACAGCTCAGGCGGTGCAGGAGGCGCAGATCGCGCGCGATCTCGGCTATCACGCCGGGCTGCTCTCGCTCGCCGCGCTCAAGGGCGCGCATGAGGACGAGCTGATCGCACATGCCCAGGCGGTGGCGCGCGAGATTCCGCTCGTGGGATTCTACCTGCAGCCCGCCGTGGGCGGGCTCGTGCTGCCGGTGTCGTTCTGGCGCCGCTTTGCGGAAATCGAGAATGTCGTCGCCATCAAGATCGCTCCGTTCAATCGCTATCGCACGCTCGATGTGGTGCGCGGCGTGGTCGAAGCGGGCGCCGCCGACCGGATCACGCTCTATACCGGCAATGACGATCACATCGTCCTTGATCTCCTGACTCCGTTCCCGGCCGGAGCGAATGGCGGCAAGACGGTCGTGCGCATCAAAGGCGGACTGCTCGGCCATTGGAGCGTGTGGGTGAAGCGGGCGGTCGAGTTGCTCGAGCGCATCCATGCGTCGGTGGCTTCCGGCGCTATCCCGGCAAATCTGCTGGCGCTCGACGCGCAGGTCACCGATTGCAACGCGGCGATCTTCGATGTCGCCAACGACTTCCACGGCGTGATCGCCGGTTGCCATGAAATCCTGCGTCGGCAGGGCCTGTTGGCCGGCACTTGGTGTCTCGATCCCCACGAAACCCTGGGGCCGGGGCAGAAGGAAGAGATCGACCGCGTCTGCGCGGCCTATCCGCATCTCAACGACGATGCCTTCGTGCGCGCCAATCTCGAGCGGTGGCTGTCGTGACACGTCCCGCATCAACTGGCTCCAAAGCGATGCTTGCCGTACCATACCGCCATTGCCGCGGTCGGACCTGAGGGAGTAGGCGTTGGGAGCAAATCCACAAGCGTTGCAGCGCTATGCGTGGGCGGTCCTAAGCCACCTCGGGCTGCTGGTTGCCTGGTATCTGTTCGTCAAGTTCGGCGAGGTGCCGAAATATGTCATGCCCTCGCCCTACGACACGCTCCACGCCCTGCTCGTCCCGAACTATCGCTGGGTGGAAAACATCACGGTGACGACCGTCGAGATTTTCGGCGGCTATATTCTGGCGGTCGCCTTCGGCATCGGCGCGGCACTCATGTTCTCCTGGTTCCGCTGGCTGGAAATGGCGGTCATGCCGCTCCTGGTCAGCCTGAACATGATTCCGAAAGTCGCGCTCGGACCACTCATCATCGTTTGGTTCGCATACGGCATCGGGCCGAATGCGATGATGGCATTCGCCATCTGCTTCTTTCCGATCGTGCTCACCACTGCGCGGGGCCTGCGTGAAGTCGAGCCGGAACTGCTCGATCTCGTGCATACGCTGCGAGGTTCGCGCTGGCAGGTGTTCACCAAGATTCAGCTCCCCGGCGCACTGCCCTACATCTTTTCCGGCATGAAGGTTGCGGCGATCCTGGCGGTCGCCGGCGCCATCGTGGGCGAATTCCTCGGCTCCGACCGGGGCCTCGGCTACCTCATGCTGCAGGTACAAGTCACGCTCGACACCGCCGCGATGTTCATGGCCGTCATCCTGATCACCCTGATCGGGATGGTGTTGTACGGGCTGGTGCTGGGGCTCGAACGCATGCTGGTCGTGCGCGATGCGCGGCTGTCATAGACGGATGTCGTAGAAGCCATGGGCGAACCGTTCATCCATTTGGCCGGCGTGCAGAAGGTCTACCGGACGCGCGGCGCGGATTTTCTCGCAATCTCCGAGGCGACCTTCGACGTCGAGGCGGGCGAGCTCGTATCACTCGTCGGGCCCTCGGGCTGCGGCAAGACCACGCTGCTCAAGGTGCTGGCCGGGCTTCATCCCTTCGATTCCGGCGAAGTGAGCATCGGCACCAAGGCGCAGCCCTTCGACCCCTCGCGCGACATCGGCATGGTGTTTCAGCAGCCGCTGCTGCTGAAGTGGCGGCGCATCATCGACAATGTGCTGCTGCCCGCGGAAATCCTCGGGCTCCCGATGGCCGCAAGCCGCAGCCGCGCCCGCGATCTCCTCGCGCTGGTCGGGCTAAAGGGCAACGAGGACAAATACCCCTACGAACTCTCCGGCGGCATGCAGCAGCGCGCGGCGATCGCGCGCGCTCTCATTCACGATCCCAAGCTGATCCTGATGGACGAGCCGTTCGGCGCGCTCGACGCGCTCACGCGCGAGAAGATGAACCTCGAGCTGCTGCGCATCTGGGAAGAGGCAAGGAAGACCATCGTCTTCGTCACCCACGGGATCACCGAAGCGGTGTTTCTCGGCACCCGGGTGATCGTGCTCACGGCCGGACCGGCGCGGATGGCGGACAATTTCCGGGTGGAGCTGCCGCATCCGCGCACACTCGAGATGAAGACCAGCGAGAGATTCGGCGAATATACCCGGCGGATCTATCGGCTATTGGGTTTGGAATAATGCAGCGCTGCGCCACATCCCCGACTGTCATCGCCCGCCAACGGGTCCGGCCGAAGGCCGGCCCGATGACAGGCTCCAGCGGGCGACCCAGTCATCGCCGGAGATGGAGCAGCACTTGCACCACGCCCCACCCCTCGGTGGATACTGGATGCCCGCTTTCGCGGGCATGACACGGCGCGGATGGCGCAGAGTAAGAGGAAGGACAGGAATGGCGCAGCAACGTCTCGGCATCATCATGAACGGCGTCACCGGCCGCATGGGCATGAACCAGCATCTGATTCGCTCGATCGTGGCGATCCGCGCCCAGGGCGGCGTGGCGCTGCGCAACGGCGACACCGTGATGCCCGATCCGATCCTGGTCGGCCGCAACGAGGCGAAGCTCGCGCAGTTGGCAAAGGCGAACGGGGTGACGAGGTGGACCACCGACCTCAATGCCGCGCTCAAGAACCCCGAGGACACTTTGTTCTTCGATGCCGCCACGACCAAGCTGCGCGCCAAGCTGCTGCACAAGGCGATCGCGGCGGGCAAGGACATTTATTGCGAGAAGCCGACCGCCGAGACCCTCAAGGATGCCGTCGACGTGGCGCGCGCCGCCAAGAAGGCCGGCATCAGGCACGGGGTGGTGCAGGACAAGCTGTTCCTTCCCGGCCTGCTCAAGCTCAAGACGCTGATCGATTCCGGTTTTTTCGGCCGCATCCTTTCGGTGCGCGGCGAGTTCGGCTACTGGGTGTTCGAGGGCGACTGGCAGCCGGCGCAGCGCCCGTCCTGGAACTACCGCAAGAAGGACGGCGGCGGCATCATCCTCGACATGCTCTGCCATTGGCGCTACGTGCTCGACAACCTGTTCGGCGAGGTGCAGAGCGTCTCCTGCCTCGGCGTCACCCACATCCCCAAGCGCTGGGACGAGAACGACAAGCCGTACAAGGCCGACGTCGACGACGCCGCCTATGCCACCTTCCAGCTTGCAGGCGGCGCCATCGCCCACATCAACAGCTCCTGGTGCACGCGCGTGCGCCGCGATGATCTCGTCACTTTCCATGTCGACGGCACGCTGGGCTCGGCGGTGGCAGGTCTGCAGAAATGCTGGAGCCAGGCGCGGGTGAACACCCCGCGGCCGGTGTGGAATCCGGACGTGCCGCAGCCGATCAGATTCTTCGAGACCTGGGCCGAGGTGCCCGACAGCGCCAATTACGACAACGGATTCAAGACGGAATGGGAGATGTTCATCCGCCATCTCTACGACGGTGCACCGTTCAAGTGGACGCTGGTGGAAGGCGCCAAGGGCGTGCAACTGGCCGAAGCCGGGCTCAAGAGCTGGAAGGAGCGGCGCTGGATCGATATCCCGCCGCTGAAGGTGTGATGACGCTGTTGGTGTCCCGGACGCGGTGCAGCGCGAAGCTCGTGCGTAGCGGTGCACCGCTGATCCGGGACCGCCACGTATTGGAACGATCCCGGGTCTGCAGCGCACCATTCGCTTCGCTCATGCTGCGCCGCGCCCGGGACACGAGACGCGGTAACTAACGAGGAACACGTGCCCACGCTCAACCTTCCTGTGGCCGGCGGCAAGCTTGCGCCCTACACCACCAAGCCCCCGCGCCATTTGCCCGCAGCGAAGCCGCCGTTCAGCCGCATCGCCTACGCCGCCGCGCATGTCGTCGCCGATCCGCTGGCCGATGGCGACCCCTGGCTCGATTCCCCCATCGACTGGGAGCGCACCATCGCATTCCGCCGGCACCTGTGGTCGCTCGGGCTCGGCGTCGCCGAGGCCATGGATACCGCCCAGCGCGGCATGGGCGTCGACTGGCCGACCTCGCTCGAATTGATCCGCAGGAGCCTCGCCGCCGCAAAGGATTTTCCCGGCGCGCTGGTCGGCTGCGGCGCCGGCACCGATCATCTCGAACCGAGGGCCGACGTGACCCTCGACGAGGTCATCCGCGCCTACGAGGAGCAATGCGGCGCGATCGAAAAACTCGGCGGGCGCATTGTGCTGATGGCAAGCCGCGCGCTGGTGAAGGCGGCGCGCAGCGGCGACGACTACGCCAAGGTCTATGGCCGCATTCTCAGCCAGGTGAAGGAGCCGGTGATCATCCACTGGCTCGGCGAGATGTTCGATCCCGCACTCGAAGGCTATTGGGGGCACCGCGACCATAAGGAGGCGATGACCGTTGCCGTCGACGTGATCGCGGACCATGCCGCCAAGGTCGACGGCGTGAAGATTTCGCTGCTCGACAAGGACAAGGAGATAGCCATGCGGCGCCGCCTGCCGCAGGGCGTGCGCATGTATACCGGCGACGACTTCAACTATGCGGAGCTGATTGCCGGCGATGCGCAAGGGTTCTCCGACGCGCTGCTCGGCATTTTCGACGTGATCGCGCCGGCGGCGGCCTCCGCGCTCGGCGCCTTGAGCCGCGGCGACACCAAGACGTTCCATGACATCCTGGCGCCGACCGTGCCGCTGTCGCGTCACATCTTCAAGGCGCCGACGCGCTTCTACAAGACCGGCGTCGTGTTCATGGCCTATCTCAACGGCCTGCAGGATCACTTCACGCTGGTCGGCGGCCAGGAGAGCGCGCGCTCGACCCTGCACCTGGCCGAGTTATTCCGGCTGGCGGACGCTGCCGGTCTGCTCGCCGAGCCCGACCGCGCCGCCGGGCGCATGCGTCACGTGATGGCGGCCCGAGGCGTGCAGGCGTGATGCGCGACCTTTCGCAGGACAGCTCCCTGCTCTCGATCAATTCGATGACGGTAAAGCTGTGGTCGCTCGAGCAACTCGTCGAAGGCTGCGCCCGCGCCGGCATTTCCGCGATCTCGCCCTGGCGCGACATCGTGCAGGCCTGCGGCATCGAGCGCGCGGCAAAACTCATCGGCGCTCACGGGATGACCGTCACCGGCCTTTGCCGCGGCGGCATGTTTCCCGCCGCCGATGACGCCGGGCGGCGCGCGGCGCTCGACGACAACCGCCGCGCGATCGACGAAGCCGCCGCCATCGGCGCGCAGTGCCTCATCCTCGTGGTCGGCGGGCTGCCGAAGGGCTCGCGCGACATCGGCGACGCGCGACGGCAGGTGCGCGACGCGCTCGCCGCGCTCCTGCCTCATGCGCGGCAAGCAAACATGCCGCTTGCGATCGAGCCGCTGCACCCGATGTTCGCCGCCGACCGCGCCTGCGTAAACACCCTCGCGCACGCCAACGACCTCTGCGATGAGCTGGGCGAAGGCGTGGGCGTCGCGGTCGACACCTACCACGTCTGGTGGGATCCCGACCTCGCGCGTCAGGTCGCGCGCGCCGGCCGCAACGTCCTGGCCTACCACGTCAACGATTGGCTGGTGCCCACAACCGACCTCTTGCTCGATCGCGGCATGATGGGCGACGGCGTCATCGACCTGCGCGCAATCCGCGCCATGGTGGAGAACGCGGGCTATCGCGGTCACTGCGAGGTCGAAATCCTGTCCGCCGAGAACTGGTGGAAGCGCGATCCCGACGAGGTGCTGCGCGTGTGCATCGAGCGCCATCGGACGGTGGTGTGATGTCATGCCCGCGAAGGCGGGCATCCAGTAACCCGCGACCGCGCGGCGTTACTCAAGCATGTGCGTTTACTGGATCATCCGCCTACGCGGATGATGACACCGAGGGAGTTGCTAGCATTTCATGACCACGACCTACGATGCCATCATCCTCGGTGCCGGGCACAACGGCCTCATCCTGCAGGCCTATCTCGGCAAGGCCGGCCTCAAGACGCTGGCGATCGATCGCCGTCCGGTCGCGGGCGGCGGATTGAGCACGCTGGAAGACCCGCGTCATCCCGGCTTCCTGCACAACACCCACGCCTTCTTCCAGCGCGCCATCACCGCGATGCCGTGGTACGGCGATCTCGAGCTCGAACGGCACGGCGCCCGCTACATCGAGCCCGAGCTCAATGTCGCGCTGCTCACCGACGACGGACGCGCGCTGGAATGGTGGACCGATCCGCACAAGACGATCGCATCGTTCGCCACCTTCAGCGGCCGCGACGCCGACACGTTGCGGCGCTGGCACGACGAGTTCGTGCCGATCGTGCGCGATATTCTGGCGCCCGAGGGCCGCTCGCCGCCGTTGCCGCCGCAGGAGCGCCGCGCGTTGCTGGGACGCACCAGCGCCGGCCGGCGGCTGCTCGAGGTGAGCGCACTCTCGCCGCTGCAATTCGTCGAACAGGAGTTCGAGCACCCCACCATCAAGGCCGGGCTCCTCTTCTTCAACGGACTGCGCGAGGTCGACCTGCGGCTGCCGGGCTTCGGCCATCACATCGCAGCGCTGCTGGCGAGCCCGGCCAAGGCGCAGATGTCGCGCGGCGGCTCGGCGGCGCTCGCCCGCGCGCTCGAAGCGGCGGTGCGCGCAGCGGGCGGCGACGTCAGGCTGATGACCGAGCCCAAGCGCATTCTGGTCGAGGGCGGCCGCGCCGTCGGGATCGAAACCGCCGAAGGTGAGGTGATCCGCGCCCGGCATCTGGTCGCGTCCTCGCTCAATCCGCACCAGACCTTTCTCGACCTGCTCGATGACGCAGCGGTGCCGCGCGAGATTCGCCAAAGGGCGGAGAGCTTTCAGTACAATCTGCTGGCGCCGCTGTTCGCCCTTCATCTCAATCTCAGCGAGCCACCGCGCTACCGCGCGAGCGCCGATCACCCCGAGCTGGCGCAGGCGTTCATGTTGATCATGGGGCTCGACCATGTGGACCAGTTCAGCGATATCGTGCGCCATCACGAGGCCGGCACCATCCCGCCGACGGTGATGTGGGGCGCCTGCCCGACCGTGTTCGATCCAAGCCAGGCGCCGCCCGGTCGCCACACCGCCTTCATGTGGGAAAAGTTGCCCTATCGTGTGCACGGCGATCCCGGCAACTGGGACCGCCTGCGCGACGAGCATGGCGATGTCATGCGCCGAATCTGGCAACGGCACGCGCCCAACCTCGCCGACGCGGTCATCGATTCGTTCACCCGTTCGCCGCTCGACGTCGAGCGCTGCCTGCCCAACATGCGCGAGGGCGACCTGCTGGTGGGCGCCTTTGCCAATGATCAGGTCGGCTTTCACCGCCCCTTCGCCGGCGCAGGCGTCTACCGCACCCACCTGCCCAGTCTTTATCTCTGCGGGTCGAGCAGCCATCCCGGCGGCAACATCACCGGCCTGCCGGCCTACAATGCGGCGCAGGTGATCCTGGCCGATCTCGGCCTCGCGGCCGACTGGATGCCGACGCCGATCACGCCGCGGCTGGCCGCGATGTGAGGATTGGGCCGCTATTGCTCGCGCCGCGTCACGCCGCCGGCGCCTCGTGACCGGCCATGTGGCGGCCGATATCGAGCGGATCCGATGCGCTCGCCGCCGCCTCGTAGACGAAACGGCCGTTGAAGATCACGACGATGCGGTCGGCAAGCTCCAGCAGCTCGTCGAGGTCCTCGCTCACCAGCAGCACCGCTGCGCCGCGGTTGCGCACCGCGATGATCTCGGCATGGATCTGCGCCACGGCGGCGAAGTCGAGCCCGAAGCACGGATTGGCCGCGATCATCACGTCGACCTCGCCGCCGAGCTCACGCGCCAGCACGGTGCGCTGGACGTTGCCGCCGGAGAGCTCACCGATGGGCGTATCGGGTGAGCGGGTCTTGATCTGATAGCTCGCGATCCCGCGCTCGGCCTGCTCGCGAAATTTTCCGTGCTGCAGCCACCAGCCGCCGGCGGCGAGCGGCGGACGATCGAAATCGCGGAACGCCAAATTGTCGGCCACGCTCATGCGGGCGACGCACGCATTCTTGAGCGGCTCCTCCGGAAGGCAGGAGAGCTTGTGGCGACGCATCTCCGCACGCGTGGCGTGGTAGCGCTCGCCGGCAATGCGAATCTCGCCTCCGCTCGCCTCGCGCTGGCCGGCGAGCACCTCGACCAGCTGGCGCTGACCGTTGCCGGAGACCCCGGCGATCCCGACGATCTCGCCCGCCCGGATGGTCAAGGAGACATCGTGCAGCGCCGGCTGGCCGGCATCGTCGAGCGCGCTCAAGCGATCGACGTCCAGCCGCGGCGCGCCGAACTTGCCGACGCGCGCCGGCGACTTGGTCAGCTCCTGGGCGCCGATCATCATGCCGGCCATGACGTCGGGCGTGAGGTCGCAGACGCGTCCCGCACCGGCAAGACGACCGCGCCGCAGGATCGTGACCTCGTCGGCAAACGCCATGACCTCGCGAAACTTGTGCGTGATCATCAGCACGGTGAGGTCGCCGCGCCGCACCATGTCGCGCAGCATGCCCAAGACTTCGTCGGCTTCACCGGGCGTGAGCACCGAGGTCGGCTCGTCGAGAATGAGAAAGCGGCGCTGGAGATAGAGCTGTTTGAGGATTTCGCATTTCTGCCGCTCGCCGGCGGAGATCGCCGATACCTTGGCAGCAAGCGGAACTCGGAACGGCATGCGCGCGAGAAAGGCGTCCAGCTCTTTCGTCTCGCGCCGCCAGTCGATCACTGCCGGCAGCTCGGGTCGTGCAAGCACGAAATTCTCCGTCACGGTCATGGCCGGGACCGAGGTGAAGTGCTGATAGACCATGCCGAGGCCGAGCGCGTGCGCCGCGCGTGGATTGTCGATCGTCTGTTCGCGGCCGTCGACCAGGATGCCGCCCGCATCCGCCCGGTAATAACCCATGATGCATTTGACCAGGGTGCTCTTGCCGGCGCCGTTCTCGCCGAGGAGCGCATGGAACGTTCCGGCCGGCGCCTTCAGCGACACCTCATCGAGGGCCGTGAACTCGCCGAACCGCTTGGTCATCGACACCGCCTCGACGCCAATCGCGCGCTCGGGAACCGGCGGCGGCGGCAGATGGGAGATGTCCTTGGTGATCTCGATCGTCATGCGATCGTCTCGATCAGCGCGCCCGAGTTCGAGACCGCGCCGAACACGCCGCCCTGCATCTTGATCATCTTGATGGCGTGGTCGTGGTTGCTCTTGTCGGTCGCGCCGCAGCAATCCTCCAGCAGAATGCATTCGAAGCCGCGGTCGTTGGCCTCGCGCATGGTGGTGTGCACGCAGACGTCGGTCGTGATGCCGGTGAGCACGATGTTCTCGACGCCGCGCAGCCGCAGCATTAGTTCGAGATCGGTGGCGCAGAACGAGCCCTTGCCCGGCTTGTCGATGATCGGTTCGCCCGCCTCAGGCGCGAGATCCGGGATAATGTCCCAGCCCGCCTCACCGCGCACCAGGATGCGCCCGCACGGCCCGGGGTCGCCGATGCCGGCGCCGATCCGGCGCGAGCGCCAGCGCTTGTTGTCGGGAAGGTCGGCGAGGTCGGGGCGATGGCCCTCGCGGGTATGAAAAACGTGGAAGCCCTGTCCGCGCATGGCCGCCAGCAGGCGCTTGATCGGCTCGATCGGCGCGCGCGTGAGCGAGAGGTCGTAGCCCATCTTGTCGACATAGCCGCCGATGCCGCAGAAGTCGGTCTGCATGTCGATGATGATCAGCGCGGTGTTCTCCGGCCGCAGATCGCCGTTGTAGGGCCAGGGATAGGGATCGGATTTCACGTAGCGCTCGGGCATGCGTCCCCTCGGGTCTACTTGGTGATGCTCAGCTCCGCCGGTGCGCCGACGAGGGTGCGCTTCGGCGAGCAGGTGATGACCATGATGAGCAGGGTCAGGACATAGGGCGCGGCGTTGAAGAGATAATACCCCTGGCTCACGCCCACGGATTGCAACGCCGGCCCGAGCGCGGCGGCGCCCCCGAACAGCAGCGACGCCCACAGGCACAGCATCGGGTTCCAGCGCGCGAAGATCACGAGCGCGACGGCGGTGATGCCCTGCCCGCTGGACAGGCCCTCGTTCCAGCTGCCCGGGTAATAGAGCGAGAGGAACGAGCCGCCGACGCCGGCGAGAGCGCCGCCGAGCATGGTCGCGCGCATGCGGATGGCATTGACCGAGTAGCCCATGGCGCGTGCGGCGTCGGCGCTTTCGCCGGCGGTGCGCAGGATCAGCCCCCAGCGGCTCGAGGCGAGCGCCCAGACCAGCAACGGCGCGAGCGCCACGCCGATGAGAAACAAGACGTTGATCCGCAGCGCGGCGCGCACCTGCGGAATGTCGCTCCACCAGCCGAAGTCGATCGCAGGCAGGATTGGCGCCGACGGCTCGATCAGCGGCTTGCCGAGAAAGAATGCGAGCCCGGTGCCGAACAGCATCAGCGCGATGCCGACGGCGATGTCGTTGACGCGCGGCAAGCCGCAGATCGCCGCATGCAACAAGCCCAGCAGCGCGCCGGACATGGCGGCCGCCAGCACGCCGAGCCAGGGCGAGCCGGTCAGATAAGAGGTGCCGTAGGCAAACATCGCACCCATGACCAGATTGCCTTCGAGGCCGAGATTGATGCGCCCGCTGCGCTCCGTGATGCACTCCCCGAGGCTGACGAACAGAAACGGCGTGCTCACGCGCAACGCGCCGCCAAGCACGGCAATCGGCACCACCCACCAGCCGAGCGCGGTCTCGGTCATGTGCGCACTCCCGGTCGGAAGATGCGGAAGCGCCCATACAGGGTTTCGCTCGCCAGCACCGAGACGAAGATCATGCCCTGCAGCACCAGCACCGAGGCGTCGGGCAATCCCAACCGGCGCTGGAGCAGCCCGCCGCTGGCATTGATGCCGCCGAGCAGCAAGGCGACCGGAATGACCGCAAGCGGATTGTGCCGCGCGAGGAAGGCCACCAGGATCCCGGTGAAGCCGTAGCCGGCGGCGAGATTGGCGTTGGTGCGGCCCTGCACAGCGGCCACCTCGACCATGCCGGCGAGCCCGGCCGCCGCGCCGGCGAGAAAGCAGACGATGAGAACGAGCCGCCCGACGCCGAGACCGACCGCCTTGGCGGCGCGGACGTTGCCGCCGGCGATCCGCGCCGCGAACCCGAACGTGGTGTGAAAGATCAGCAGGTAGGCCAGGATGGCGGCGACGATGCCGAACACCAGGCCCCAGTGCACATCGGTGCCGGGAATGGTCCCGATCATGTTGGCGGCGCCGATCTCGCTCGTCGACGGCTTGTTCAGGCTCGCCGGATCGCGCATCGGCCCCTCGACCAGATGATTGAGCAGCGCGAGCGCGATATAGACCAGCAGCAGGCTGGAGATGGTTTCGTTGACGCCACGGTAGTGCTGCAAGCCGCCGGACAGCGCGATCCAGGCTCCGCCGACCGTCATGCCCGCAAGCGCCATTGCCATTTGCACGACCAGCGCTGGCGCACCCTGCAGCAAAAGCGCGGTCGAGGTCGCGGCCAACGCCCCCATCAGCAGTGCGCCTTCGCCGCCGATGATCACGAGGCCGAGCTGCGCCGGCAGCGCCGTGCACAGCGCCGTGAGGATGAGCGGCGCTGCTCGGGTCAGCGTGTTCTGCCAGGAGAACCAGGTGCCGAAGGCGCCCTGGTACATGTAGAAATAGAGGTCGAGCGGGTTCTTGCCGAACAGCGCGACGAAGATGCCGAAGGCGATGAGCGCCGCCACCAGCGCCAGGAGCGGGATGACGATGTATTCCGCCGTGCCCCTCAGCCGGTCAAGGAATGCCGCCCGCAGCAACTCGCCCTTACCCGCGACTGCAGCGCCTGCCGGCGAAGTAACATCAGTCGTGCTGCGGATTCCGGTGTGCTCCCCTCCCCCTTGTGGGGAGGGGTTGGGGGTGGGGGTCCGCGTTAGCGCGCGAGCTGCGTCAACCAACGACTGCCCCCACAGCAATTCTTGCGCAAGCGCATCGCAGCCGTCACGAGGTGGCGCCGATCACGCCTTCCACCAGGTAGTTCATCTTCTCGAGCTCGGCGTCGGTCTGCCCGCGGTCGACGCCGGACGCGATCACGGTGTTGCCTTTGTTGTCCTTGAGCGGGCCTTTGAAGATGACGTAGTCGCCGGCCGCGAGCTTGGCCTTGACGTCGTCGGCCTGCTTGCGCGCGGCCTCGGAGACCTTCGGCCCGTAAGGCGCGACCTTGACCACGCCTTCCTTGAGGCCGCCGCGATAGAAGTTCGGGATGGTTTCACCCTTGGTGTACATCTGCACGAAGCGCGGATAGAGCACCTCCCAGTTCCATTCGGCGCCGGTGAGATGCGCCTGCGGCGCCAGCGGCGCGGCGTTGACGTGGTAGCTCGAGATCATGGCGCCGCGGCGCGCCGCATTCTCCATCACGGTCTTCGGCCCGTCGACGTGGCAGGTGATGACGTCGGCGCCGGCGTCGACAAGGCTGTTGGTGGCTTCGGCTTCCTTCACCGGCATCGACCAGTCGCCGGTGAATATGACCTGCAAGGTCGCATTCGGATTGGCGAGCCGCGCGCCGAGCATAAACGCGTTGACGTTGCGCAGCAGCTGGGGGATCGGCTTGGCGGCGACGAAGCCGAGCTTGCCGGTCTTGGTGGAGTGGCCGGCGACGATGCCGGCGACGTATTGCGCCTCGTCGATATAGCCGAAATAGCTGCCGACGTTCTTGGGGTCCTTCTCGGTCCACAGCCCGCCGGCGTGCTCGAACCGCGCCTTGGGATATTTGTTGGCGAGCTTGAGGACGTGCGGGCTGAAGTAGCCGAACGAGGTCGGAAACAAGAGCGTGGCGCCGTCGAGATTGATCATGGACTCCATGGTCTTCTCGACCGCGTCGGTTTCCGGGACCTTCTCCTCCTCGACCACCTTGATGCCGGCCATCTTCTTCAGCGCGGCGGCGCCGGCGGCGTGGGCTTGGTTGTAGCCGTAGTCGTCGCGCGATCCGACATAGACGAAGCCGACGACGGTGTCCTTGGCGAACGCCGTGCGCCCCGGCAGGGTCGTGGCGAGCGCGGTGGCGGCGGTGCCTTGCAGCAGATGGCGGCGGGAAATCCTGGGCAATGGCATGGGCTCGCTCCTGGTCCTGGTTCGAACAAGCTGACGGGCGCAACCCGCTCTTGCGGCGGGCAGCCCGACCGATCCCCGGGAGCGATGTCGCAAGCTCTGTGCCACGATCGGGGGGCAAGGCTCATGCCCTCGCAATCGCGGGAAAGTCGAATGCGCGGCGTAGCGGATGCTTGAGCAAGATAGTCGGACCTGCCCAAAAACTGGGCAAAAGCTGCCGATTGTATGCAACGTCATTTCGTGCAGATTTCGCTCCGTCGCGCATGCCCGGAGGCCGCCCGCGTTGCGCCGGACCGGCTGGCATGCTGCTTGCTGAAATGGCGTGAGCAGGTGTGAAGGTTGCAGCGGGGCTTGTTGTGACCGTCGGCAGCGGGTGGTGAAGGTGGGCGAGACGGTAGCCGCGATCGTGGAGGCGCACCGTTCGGGCGCGAGCAGCCCCGAAGCGACGGTCGCGCGCACCTACGCGCGCATCCGCGCCCACGGCGATCCCGCCATTTTCATCACGCTGCGCGATGGAGCCGACGCGCTCGCCGAAGCCGCGGCGCTGGCGGCCAAGGGCGAGACCAATCTCCCGCTCTACGGCGTGCCGGTCGCGGTCAAGGACAATATCGACGTCGCGGGATTGCCGACCACCGCCGCCTGCCCGGCCTTCGCGTACGACCCGGGCAAGGACGCGACCTGCGTCGCGAAGCTCAGGCGGGCCGGTGCCATCGTCATCGGCAAGACCAATCTCGACCAGTTCGCCACCGGCCTGGTCGGCGTGCGCTCACCCTACGGCACGCCGCGCAACCTGTTCGATCCCGCGCTCATTCCCGGCGGGTCGAGCTCCGGTTCGGCGATCGCGGTCGGGGCCGGCCTCGTTCCGCTCGCGCTCGGCACCGATACGGCCGGGTCCGGCCGCGTGCCGGCCGGGCTGAGCAACATCGTGGGCCTCAAGCCGAGCCTCGGTCTCGTCTCCACCGCCGGCGTCGTGCCGGCCTGCCGCACGCTCGATTGCGTGTCGGTGTTCGCGCTCACGGTCGACGACGCCTTCGCGGCGCTGGCGGCCATGGCCGGCCCCGATCCGGCCGATCCCTATGCGCGACCGCGACCGCTCGGCGCGCCGGGAGCG
>Ga0207675_100001189_pt1 | contig 25928 bp, 26 predicted proteins | sample KBSSwiS42_FD_184305 | JGI IMG/M metagenome (GOLD analysis project Ga0207675, IMG submission 184305) | Switchgrass rhizosphere microbial communities from Kellogg Biological Station, Michigan, USA - KBS Switchgrass S4-2 (SPAdes) (version 2) | ecosystem: Host-associated > Plants > Roots >...
CCCGCGTGGAAATCGATCGCGCGTCGCGTATTGCCTTCGAGGCTGGAGTTGAACAGCTTCGCAGGATCCTTCAACGACGCGCCCTTGGCGAAGGTCAGTTTCACGTGGCTCTTGTAGCTCTCGCCGGTGCAGATGAGTCCGTCGTGCGACCACACCGGCACGTTCCACTTCCATTCCTCGACGACGTCGGGATCTGCTTGCTTGATGACGGCGCGCAGACGGGCGAGCGTCTTGCCGCGCCAGTCGTCCAGTTCCTTGATCCTGGCGTCGATCTTTTTCGAGGGCGTCTCGCCCTGAGTTGGATTCTTGTTCATGCTGCTTGCATCTCCTTGTTCTTCGCGCTGCGCCCTTTGGCGGTATACGGCAGCACGAACATGTACAGGCCGGTAAAGAGCAGGAAGGCAAGGGGCGGAAGCGGCGAGTAGGTTATCCAGGGCGGGGGCGTTCCCTGCGACAGCGCAACGAAGTTCGCGATGACGGTCGCGGTGAAGACGATTGCCACCCAGCGATGGGTCTGCCGGATCCATTTGCTCCAGTTCAAGAGGCTCTCCTTCAGGACGTAGCGAATTGTTTTGCGTATTCGGCTTGCAGGCGCTGCCAGCCGTCGAATTTCATCGTCTCCATGCCGACCATGCGTCCGATCGGCTCGCCTGCGAGATGCGCATCCAGCACGTCGAAGCAGATGTGCCAGCCGGCGGCGCCCCACGAGATGTAGCGGCGATCGATGTTGTGCCAGAGCGTGAGGCGCGTGCCCTTGCCCAGCGGCTCGAGTTGCCAGCGGAGGTCGCTGTCGCCCCAGCTGTATTGCAATAGCTTTGGCGGTTCCGCTCGCTTCACAACAGTCTCGGAGACTTGCGGCGTCGGCGCGCTCACGGTCATGAGCTTGACGCTGCCGGTGCTGCCGAGACTCTTGTCGGCGTCGAACGGCGCCCACTCGCGCAAGTGCTCGGGCTCCGTCAATGCCTGCCAGACTTTCGTCGGCGGATGGCGCAACTCGCGAGTCAGCACGAGAGTCCAGTTCTCGCCATCCTTGTGCACTTCGGCGCCCGCGGCCGGGCCCGGTTGGTACTTGTCACGGTTGCTCATTTCTTCTTTCTCTTCCTGCGAGGGGGTTGGCTCATGCGATCTAGATGACGCTCCAGCGCATCGAGATGGGTCGACCAATAACGGCGGAACGGCGCAAGCCAGGCGTCTATTTCCATGAGGGGCTCCGGCCGGATGCGGTAGAGGCGTCGTTGTGCATCGACTCGCGACTCCACGAAGCCCGCCTCACGCAGCACCCGCAGATGCTTGGAAACCGAAGGCTGTGGCAGTTGCAGCTGCTCTTCGATGTCGCCGACGGACTGCTCGGCGGTCGCGAGCAGGCTGAGGATGGCGCGGCGGCTCGGCTCGGCGATGATCGAGAATGTAGATTCCATGGAGCGTATATACCCCGTAGGGTATATAGCTGTCAAGGCACATGCGAGAGGTTGGCATGTGCGCCGGGGAACTCAGCGAAGCGAGCACAAGTTACAGCTGATGATCACGATCCGACTGAAGGAGCGACCATGGCGACCAAGAGCAAGCGAACCACGCTTCGCAGCGGCAGTGGCAAGAAGCTATACGCCGTCCGTGACAAGCAGGGGAAGTTCAAGGACATCCAGAGTTACAAACGCGCACACGGCGGAGATGTGAGACGCCGGGCGAAGAGCGAGGGCGCCAAGAAGAAGTAGGGCGGTCGTTTGTTATAGCGATTTCAGGTTCCCCGACTCCGCACGCAGCTCCTGCAGGAATTGTTCGAGCTCACGCACGCGCTGCGGCGTCAGCGCCTTGCCGGCCTTCGACACGATCCGCGGCGGAACTGTCTCGAGCGAGTGTTGCAGATCCTGCACCGCCTTCGGTCCATCCGGATCGCCGCCCTTGGGGTCCACGAGGCCGAAGGACCGCGCGACGCCGATGGCTCCGAGCCAGTCGAGCGCGTCGGCGTCGTGAAGATAGATGGCTTCGGGCCCGACTGGATCGCGAGCGAACATGTGCGTGCGGATCGCACCACGCACCGCTTCGATCTTGGTCATCGGGAAACCCGTGCCCGCGAGCATCGACTCGACGATTCGCGCCGCTTCATCCTGATGATCCACGCCGGGCTTGCGGAAGGGTGCGAACGCGGCCACGTCGTGCAGGTATGAGGCTGCGTAGAGCACATCGTCGTCCAGCGTCACCTGGTCGGTTGCTGCGAGCTGTTTCGCCAATTCGTAGTCGCGCATGGAGTGCGAGAGTCCCCATGCGGGATGCTTCATGTTTGCTTCGACGAAGCGATGAACGGCCGTGCGCCAGTTACCCGTGTGCTCGATAGTCGGCGTCGGCGCATCGGCCGCGATCGCGGCGGAGGACAGACACAGGGCCGTGACGGCAGCAAGCAGCGCGAGGGGGCCACTGCGATTCAGGATTGCGAATGACAAGTGACTCTCCTTTGCACGTGACGCACGACACTTTAGCGGTTCGCCAGCCAGTGCTGCATCCTTTGCGACGAAGGGCTTCATATCGCGTGCGAACCGCTGTGGGCAGGCGACGAAGCTGGACGCCGATACGAATCCGCAACCACCCAGGCGCCGGCCGTGATCACGCACGAGACGACGAACTCACTCCATTTGCCAGCGTCGACGTTTCCTCCGAGCACCACCGGCACCCACACCAGCAGCGTGAACAAGCCGATCTGCACCGCAGAGAGCACAGCCGCCAATCGCGCGTACTTGCCGATGAGTATGGCCAAGCCTGCTGCAACATAGGTCACGCCCGTGATGTACGCCCATGCCAAAGGTGCTGGCAGCCAGGCCGGCACCAGCGAAGCGGTCAATTTGACGTACGCGAAATGGGCGACGCCGAACGCGATCATAGCCAGCCCGTAGATCACCCTCGCGATGCGCAGACCCTTGTCGCCGGTGGCGAAGCCGAGCCGTTGTTTGTCCCATTCATTGGCGAACCAGGCGTAGAGCACCCAGGCGCCCGCGAGGATCACTGCTGTTTCACCGCAGGTCTCATAGGAGACTGCGGAAGTGGGATCGGCCAGGACGAAGCGACCTTTGAACAGCAGCAACCACAGCAACAGGTAGACGACCAGCACGCGGGCCGCGACTGCGGCGATTCGCGGCAACAGCAGACCTATGCCGCATGCCAGTGAAACGAAGGCGCAGACATACGCCAGCACCTCGCGTGCCGGCATGCTCTTCGGCACCGTCTGCCACACCGGCGCGAAATCGCCTTGGATCAGGCCGAGAATTCCGAGTGCGATCATCGTTGCCGCAAAGACTGCATGACCAGTGCTTGCGATACGCATCGTCCTACCTCACTGATCGAGTCAGCAAAGCTGTGGTGAGCACCAGGATCAAAGCCGCGCTCACCGCCAGCGACCAATGAATGCCGACCATCTGACCGAGGATGCCGACCGAAAATCCACTGAACATGCGCGAGCCGAGCGAAGCCATCGAGAACACGCCGAGGATACGGCCGCGTTTTTCGGCCGGCGCATGCAATTGGACCAGTGTCTGCGACATCGAGTTGAACGACAACTCCAGAAATCCCGCGGCGAGCAGCAGTACCAGCGCCAGCGGATAAACCGGCGCGAGCGCGAAGCTGCCGAGTGCAACGCCCCACAGCGAAGCAAGAATCAGCGCGGTGCGCGGATTTGGTCGCAGCAGACCGAACGTCTCGAGTGCGATACCGGCAGTGAGCGCGCCGGCTGCGTCGGCCGCGAGCAGCATGCTGTATGAGATGCCCGGATCGCCGTGTCCGAGATCGGTTGCGAAGCCCGGCATCTGCGCCTGGTATGCGTTGCCAATGAAGAACGCGGCGCCTCCGGCCAGCATCGTCATCGTTGCGACGACGGGATAGTGGGCGATGTCGCGAATCACTGCGAAAACGTCGCGGACGCTGCGTACAGCCGGCGCCGGCGCGGGTTGCACGCCGCGGAATCGCGGCCCATACGGCGCCTTCCACAGCCACAGCGTGAGCGGGAGATAGATGAGCGCGTTGCAGAACAGCGCATAGCCCGGACCCATCGCGAGCAAGAATCCGCTGCCGATCGCGGGCCCGAGGAACATTCCGAGATAGCGGCCGGTGGCATTGAGCCGCACGGCGCTTTGCAGATGATCGCGACCGACTATGTCGTGCAACAGCAGCTGCGCAGGAGTCGTCCACAACACTCCGGCGATCCCGTGTGCAACGAGCAGTGCCGCCGCGTGCCACAGTTGCAGCGAATTCGTGAGGATCAGCACTCCCCACGCGAGCGACACCAAGATGAAGATCACCATGCCGCTCTGAATGAGCCGCCGCGGATCCACGCGCTCGGCGAAGGCACCGACCGGAACGGAAAACAGCAGGAACGGCAGCCAGTGAGCGATGACCGCAAAACCGCCGAGCGCCGGAGACTTGAAGTGCTGAAAGATCACCCAGTAGGTGATCACGTGCTCGATGTTGTCGGCCATCATGGCCAGCACGCCGCCGGCCAGGAATGGACGAAACCCCGCTTGGCGCAGCGCGACGAACGAGTACGACACTGACGTCAATAGTTCCAGCTGTCGAGATCGGCGCCCGCCGGTGCCGTCTTGCGCATGCGCTCTACGGCGATCGGTATGAACATCTGGTGATAACGCAAACGCGACTCTGCATTCGGCCGCGTGTGGTCGCCGTTCCAGCAATGCTCGGCGCGGCGTCCGTAGTCGATGACGCCTTCGAATTTTGGATTGCGCGTCGACTCGAGGAATTCCTGCGCCAGGTACACCGCGTTCTCGAGGTAGTAGTTGTCGAGCTCGCCCACGTAGAGATGAATCTTGCCGCGCAGCTTCTCGCCCAGGCCCTTCTCCCAGTCGCGCTGCATGATGTGCACCAGGTCGTAGTTCTCGCGCCAGTAGCTCGCGACGCTGCGATCGATCTCGCCGGTGCGCTTGTTCCAGATGGGCTTGGGGTAGCCATCGGCGCCGACCGGTGAGAACACGGCTTGCCAGATGTCCCACTGACCGCCGGAGCGGCTGTTCGGCCCCAACACGAACTCGAGGCGGTTCACTTCTTCGAGCGTGGCAACCGGCCGGCCGAGGTAATCGCGCATCGCGATACGCGGCGTTTGCTTGAATGCCGCGTCGACTGCGTATGCGTTGCGGTCCTCGTAGACGTTGACGCTGCCGTAAGCGCGGAAGTCGATGGGATCGGGGCAGGCCGCGAACGCGCCGTTGTAAAAGTCCGGGTACTTCACTTGAACGGCCAATGCTTCCCAGCCGCCGGTCGAGCCGCCGTAGACGAATCGCGCCCAGCCCGAGCCGATCGCGCGGTACTTGCGTTCCAGGTACGGAATCAATTCCTGCTGAATCGCATCCGCATACGGGCCGAGGTTCTCGGAGTTCACCGCGTACGAGTCGTCGTAATACGGATTCGCGTGTTGAATTTCGATTGCGAGCACGCGGGGAAATCCCGGGCTCGTCCAGTCCTTGTAGAGCTGGTGGGCCAGCTGTTGCTGCAGCCGGTTGTAACCCTTGAGCCGGAAGCGGTCGCTGTAGTCGGGTGCAAGATTCGCATCAGGCTCTTCGGTGCGAAAGCCGTCGAAGTCCTCCGGGAAATGACCGTGATTGATCATGAGCGGATAGCGAGCCTTGGGATGCTCGGCCCAGCCTTGCGGCAACAGCACGTGCGCGCCCAGGTACATCGGCCGGCCCCAGAACTCCGAGAGCAGGCGGCTCTTGATGCGCTCGTGCTTCACCCACTCGGTGTCTGCGGGCGGCTTGATCGGCGCGATGATCTGATCGAGAACCAGCGCGATCGGCTTCTGCTCGGCTGGATCGACCTTGATCTCGCGCACGGCGCTGTAGAGGTTGCCCGGTGCTTTGCTCCACGCCTGGCCTTCGCCGCGATCCATCGGAAGTTGCACTACATGACCATCCTTGCGACGGAAGGTCTCGTATCGATGCAGCAACGCCTGGACGCGATAAGTGCCAGTCGGCACGTCGGCGAGGCTGACGCGCGGATAGCCGACTGCCTTGGAGTCGAACACCAGGCTTTCGCCGCCTTTCCAACCGCTCGCATCGATCCCGAAGACCTGCTGGCTCTTCGTGCCTTCCTCGATCTGAAATCGCGGCTCCTTGCTCGGATCGACGGACAGTAGCAGCAGCAGTCTGCCGTCGAGCGGCTCGCGCGCATGCTCAGGTGCAAGCGTGACGGAGAAGGTCGCCGCTTGAGTCGGGGCAACAGCCAGGCAAGCGAAGAGGAGGGCGTAGCGGAGCATGGCCTTCATCGGACTCCCTCAATTATTAGAGCTTGTTACTTGTTACTGTATTTCATTGTGCGAGGCGCGTCTTGATATCCGCATAGGCAGCGTCGATCAAGTTGCGAAGGCTTGCAGCGTCGAGGTCCGCGCCGGGCTGCAATTTTACGTGCCGCATGCGCTTGCCGCTCCCTTCCAGGAGGCCGGCGGGATCTTCGAGCAGTGCCCCGTAGAAAAAGCCGACGTTGACGTGGTTCTTGAAGGTGTTGACGTACCCGAACGGCGCATCTTCGACGCACGCGACGGGGCAGCCATCGTGCATCAGCTCGCGGACGTCAGCGCCACAGCGCCGCATCTGTGTAAACCAAAGCCGGGCGATAGACCGAAGGTCGGCGGGATCATCGCTCAGCCATCGATCGACAGCTGCGTCCCGCTTCGCGCCCGCCGAGAGCCGAAAGAGCTCCACGCGGTCGATCAGACCGCGGACATCCAAAGCGATGCGTCTAGTCTTGCGCATACCCTTGCAGTCGAGCCTTGCTATTCCTTCACCATCTTCATGACCTGCGTCGCGTCCAGCGACTGTGCCTTCTGGTGGATCTGACCCGAGTACTGACCTTGCACTTGCTTCGCCTGCGCGAGCAGTGACTGGTAGGTCTGTTGCAGCAACGCAGTGCTCATCTGCCGCCCGCCCGCGTAGTAACGCTTCGCCAGCTGACCGAGCGCGTACGTCGTCGCGAACGAGAAAGCTGCACCGGTGGCCATGCTGCCGAGCCCGCGGCCGATGCCGCCGGCGACCGCGCCGAGGAGTCCGCCGAGAAGTTTTCGGCCGACCTGCTCGACGTACTGTGAGGTCAGCCCCACGCCGGCCGTGGCGAGGAATTCCTTGATGTGGCCCTTGTCCATCTGGTAGCCGTACGACTGGCCGATGCGATAGACGAGCTTCATCTGCAACGGAATGATCGCCATCGTCGCCAGGGACTCCGGCAACAGCTCGATCGCGCCGTTCGCGATGGCGTGATTCAAGATGTACTTGTCCATCTCGGCATCCGACATCGAGCTCGTCGCGGTACCGGATGCGAGCGGCGCGGCTGCGACCGCATCGGCGTCACGCACGACTTGCGCGGCCCGCCCGGCATCGAGCCCGAGCGCGTCTCGCAGCTCGCGCAGGAACTGTTGCTCAGCGGGACTGGCAACTCCGTCGGCATCGCAGACGCAGACCGCCATCTCGTAGGCCAGTTGCTTGTGCGCAGGATCATTCAGCACGGCTGCCGCTTTAGCGAGGTCGACCCGCTTGAGCAGCACATCCTGGTAGAGCGCGCTCAACAGCGCGTTGCCGCTTTCGCCTGCGAGCGACTCCGCAAGGCGGCGGATCTCTTCGCGCTCGCGATCGTTCGCGCCATCTGCGAACGCGGCTAGCAGGCAGAGGGTGAGGATGGCTTGCTGCTGTGGGGTGTCCATGTGAGTTACCGCTGCGCCTCAGTCGTATTAAGCTACGCCGACATACCGGCTCTCGGGGTCAGTGATGGACAAGCCTCGCATCTTTCTAGGCTCGTCGGCAACGCAGACCAAGCTGCTGCAGTCGCTGACGCGCGGTCTCGAAGACATCGCGCACGTGGAGCCGTGGACCGCTTCATTCAATCCCGGCACGTCGACGCTGGAGCGGCTGCTCGAGCTCACGCGCCAAGTCGATTTCGCGGCCTTTGTATTCGCGCGCGACGACTGGACGATCAAGAGCGCCGCAGCTGCCGACCAAGCCACTGCAGCGGGCCAGGCAGCGCCACGCGACAACGTCGTCTTCGAAGCCGGCCTGTTCGGTGGCGTCCTCGGCATGCGTAGAACTTTCATACTGCACGCGAATGGCGCGAAGCTGCCGACCGATCTCCTGGGCCTCACCTGCATCCGTTACGGCGAAGAGCTCAGCGCCGCCGAGATCAGGAGCATCAACCAGAAACTTCGCAAAGCGATCGAAACCGAAGGCCAAATCGCCGGTATCGAGGGCATGTGGTGGCAGTTTTCCTTGACGGAGCGCAGCGCCGAGGAACCCTCGGCCGTGAGCCTCTTGCGGATCACGCGAGACCGCAACGGGATGCTCGAGTTGAGCGGTCACTCGTGGCAAGCCGATGGCACGTTATCCGCGCGATACCGCAGTGAAGCGGTAAAGGAAAAGAATGATCCGCAGGGCCTCTTCTACTATTGGAAGGGCGAGCGGCCTCGCAACGCGAACGCACCTGAACTGGAAGGGACGGGGGAGATCAGAGTCGAATCGGCCGATCGTGCCGCCGGTTCCTGGACGCTGTTCGGCAAGGGTCCGAACGTCATCATAAAAACGTCCGGCGTTTACCTGCGCGCCGAGCCCCAGGATGTGACCATCCTGGACGGTCGCGACGACAAGAAGCGCGCCGAGCTGCTCGCGGAGCGGCTGCGCAGTTGGGAATCGATCAGGAACGCCTGAGAGTTCGAGGAGAAGTACCGTGCCCGGCGAACGGCAGCCCTATCACGCTCATATATATTACGAGCCGCGCGAGCGCGCCGCGGCCATCCGCTGCCAGCAGCAGCTCGCTGGATCCAAGGCCGTGCTGTTCGTGGGCGAGTTGCGCGACGAGCCCGTGGGTCCACACCCGAAGGCGCAGTTCGAAGCTCATTTTCGCGAGGACGCGTTGTCGCAGATCGTCTCGCTGATCAAGGAGAGCCGGCTGACCGCGCTCGTGCATCCGCTGACCGACGACGATCTCGCCGATCACACGACTCTCGGACAGTGGATCGGCGAGCCGCTGCCGCTGGATCTGTCCGTGCTCGATCCGCCGGGCATGAACAAGGGCGTCGCGCGGTTCGGCAAATCGGACTTCTGAGTTTACGAAGTGAGAACGAAAGCCTGGCCTCATCGACGCGCGTTCCTGCAACTCTGCCGGGCTCGGGATCTGCTTGCCGAAGTAGGGGATACGAGTGTCTCGGTCGCCGACGCGGCGCGCGAGGCGAGCTTGTCGTCGTACCACTTCATCCGCAGATTCGAGGCCGTATTCGGTGAGACGCCCCACCAGTTCCGGACCCGGGAAAGGCTGACCGCTGCCAGAAGATTACTGGCGCGCGGCCATTCGGTGACGGACGTGTGCCTGGACGTCGGCTTCAGCAGCCTCGGATCTTTCAGCGCGCTGTTCGCGCGCAAGGTCGGGATCTCGCCCGCGGCGTATCAGCGGAGCCTGCGTCGATCTGTCTACATTCCTGATTGGACGCCGCATCCGCCGTCGTGCCTGCTGTGGATGGGAGGCCCTGACGCAATCGCAATTTTCGAGAAGACATTGCGCAGACCCCGGGCAATGCTCGGCGTCGTGGCGAACCAATGAGGATGTGCACCGATGAGGATCAAGCTGATCAGCCTCCATGTCGATGATCAAGACAAGGCGCTGCGCTTCTACACGGAGAAGCTCGGCTTCAAGAAGAAGGAGGACTTCCCGATAGGAGGCGCGCGCTGGATAACCGTCGTGTCACCGGAAGGACCCGACGATCTCGAGCTGGTGCTGGAGCCGAACAGCCATCCGGCTGCGAAGGCCTATCAATCCGCGCTCACCAAGGATGGCATTCCGGCGACGTCGTTCGAGAGTGCCGACATTCACAAAGAGGCGCGGCGGCTCAAGGAGCAGGGTGTGGTGTTCACGATGGAGCCGACGGTTGCCGGTAAGGTTACTGTCGCGATCTTCTCCGACACGTGCGGGAATCTGCTGCAGATGCATCAGAAGAGCTAAGCAGCAAGCCGACGCTGCGCGGTAATCGAGACGAGCAGCGCGACTGCGATCAGCGTGACTGCGGCGACTCCCGACCAGCTCGCGTGTCCGCTCGAAAGCGTCCAGCCGCCGAGCGATGTTCCGATGGCCTGCCCCGCATAGAGCAAGGATGTGTTCAATGCCACGGTGGCGGAGGCGGCCATCGGATCGGCCGCGATGAGCCGCGCCTGTTGAGCGGCGATCGCCGGCCCGCCGCCCGATCCCCAGATCGCCAGTCCAAGACCAGCGAGCAGCACCGACGTGCCGCTCAGCGACCACACCAACAATCCGAGCATGACGAACACGAGTGACACGCGCGTCGTCCGTGGTCCGCCGAGTCGATCGATCGCCGCGGCCGCAATCGTCGAGCCGATGACTCCAGCGAATCCGTAGACGGCAAACAGTATTGCAATCGTCGATGGGTCGGCGCCGACCGCCGTCTTCAGATGCGCGGCCACGAACGGATACTCGGCGAACTGACCGGCGAGGAACACGCAGGTGACGACCAGCAGCAGCTGTACCTTGCGATTGCCGAACACCGCCTTCCAGGCAGCGACCGACAGAGGCGGGGTAGTGAGTCCGCGAGGAACGGTCGCGAACACGGCCGTCGCGGCGACTGCGCTCGCCACACCGAGCACCAGATACGTCGCCGACCATCCGAAGTGAGCCCCGAACAAGCTGACCAGCGGAACGCCGATCGCGAGCGCGACCGACCAGCCGAGGAAGATGAAGGCGACCGATCCGGCGCGGTGCTCGGGCGCGATGAACAAACCGATCGCGCTGGCCGCCTGCGGCGTGAAGATGGCCGCGCCGGCGACCATCGCGAGACGAATCGCGAGCAGCACGCCGAAGCTCGGTGCAAACGCAGACAGCAGGTGACCGGCGACGTAAAGCACCAGAGCGGCCGTCAGCAGGACGCGCCGGTCGACGCGGTTCGTCAGGAATGCGAGCAACGGCGCTTCGATGCAGAGCACGGCGGCGCCATAGCCGATCAACGATCCGGCCTTCGGAACGTCGACCGCGAACGCGCTGCTGATCTCGTTGATGAGACCCGCCGGGGCGAGCACGCCTGTGCCGATGACGAAGTTGCCGAACAGCAGGCTCCATCGCGCCCGCGCCTGAGCATCATTCATGTTGTGTGTATGGTGGCATACTCGGACGGTCCGTCACTGCCCGATTGCGCTCGCGAATGAGATCAACGATAAAGGTTTCGTGGTGAAAACACCGGAGTCGCAGCCCGACACGCCGTCCCCGAGCCGGCTGGTGATCCGCGTAAAAATCCCGGTGGAAGCGCCACCGCCGCCTGCCCGGCAGCCCGTGAACAAATTTGCGCTCCTGCTGGGTCTGGCAGCGCTCGCAGTAGTAGTAGTGCTGAGCTGGTTCGCGATCACCATGCTCAGGAAGGAGCCAGCCCCGCCAGCGCCTGCGCCAGCGCCGAGTGCAGCGGCACCTGTGGCGACGGAAGAATCCCTCCCGCCGCCTGCTCCTGAAATAAAGCCGGCAGTGCAGCTGCCGCCAGCTGCGCCGACGTCAGCTATCAGCGAAGTGATTCCGGATGTTTCGAAGAGCGCTCGGGACACCGTCCGCGGCACAATCCGGGTCTCCATTCGCGTGATTGTCGACAAGGACGGCAACGTTCTCGCCGCCACGGCAGATGAGCCGGGTCCAAGCCGCTATTTCGAGCGGATCTCCATCGAGGCCGCCAGGAAGTGGACCTTCGCGCCGACCACCGCTGAAGAACAACGGGTGATGCTGGTGCGGTTCTACTTCAAACGCAGCGGGACGACGGCTCGCGCGATCCCGGCGAAGTAACCATGAACAGATGCTGTGCAGTTTTTGTTGGGACACTGCTCGTCGCATCGAGCATTGCTCCGGCACTGGGTGCAGATCTGATCATCGATCACGTCAACGTGATCCCGATGACGAGCGGCAGCGATGTCGTTGCGGACTCGACTGTGTTGATCCGGGATGGCCGGATCACGTCGATCGCGCCGTCCGCCGAAGCAGATCCAGCGCCGAGCTCGACCAGGGTCACTGCCCGCGGCCTGTGGCTGATGCCGGCGCTCGCCGACATGCACGTGCATCTGGAGAACGATCGGCTGCTGCGGCTGTATACGAAGGACGCGAGCGTCCCGACCGGCGCGGTCCGAACCGCGGACTCTCTGCTGCCGTACGTCGCGAACGGCGTTCTGCAGATCCTGGTGCTGACCGCAATGCCCGAAACCATTGCGCAGCGAATCGAGGTTGAAACCGGTCGCGTGCTCGGACCCCACATCGCACTCGGTGCGATGATCGACGGCTCGCCGCCAATCTGGCCCGTCGGTATGACCCGTGTTGCGGCGAATCCTCGCGACGGCCGTCAAGCGGTCAGAGATGTAGCCGCCGAGGGCTACGACATCGTGAAGGCGTACGAGAATCTGGATCTCGATACGTTTCTTGCGATCTGCGACGAGGCCAGCCAGCTCAAGATGAAAGTCGTCGGCCACTTGCCGCAAAACGGCAAAGGGCTCACCAGGCGTTTCTTCGTGCCCGGATTCGGCATGGTCGCCCATGCAGAGGAGTTCGCGCAGCAGATGAATCCGCCGGCGACGAAAGCGATCTCGCAGTACGCGCAGTGGGCAAAGCGCAGCGGAACCTGGCTCACCTCGACGCTGACGCTGGACCAGCGCATCCTCGAAGAAATGTCGCGGCCCGAGACACTGCAGTCGCGGCCGGAAATCCGCTATCTCGGCGCGTACCTGCGACGACTGACGCTCGAGAACAATCCCTATCTGCGCGACCCGAGCCCGGAGCGGATCGCGTACGTTCAGCGCATCGTCGACTTCAACGACAAGTTGATCTCGGCATTCGCGAAGGAGGGCGTGCCGATCGTGGCGGGGACCGACGCGCTCGTGCCGGGTGTCGTGCCCGGCTTCGCGCTCCACGATGAGCTCGCGGCGCTGGCCAAGGCCGGACTCACGAACCGGCAGGTCCTCGAATCCGCCACCCGGTTGCCGGCCGAATGGCTGGGAACGATCGATGATCGCGGCACGGTCGCCGTGGGCAAGCGCGCCGACCTCCTGTTGCTGGAGGGCAATCCGCTGGAGGACATCAAAAACACACGGCGGATTGCCGGGGTGATCGTCGGTGGCCGCTACTTCTCGCGCAACGAGCTCAACGTCCGGCTGGAGATGTCGAGACGCGATTGAGCGCAGTTACTGCTAACCTGTGCCATCTCTGCACTGACCCGTCGCCCGTATGGCAAGCACTTCGCTCGATACGTCATCTGCTGCGTCGCTCGCTCACACGGGGACGAGCGCGCAAGCAGTCCGATGGGCTGCGCGTGCACTGACCGCGACCTGCTGGATCAGCGCCGCGCTCTTCGGCCTTTACATTCTCGCGTTCTACGCCGCTGCGCTTGTCGACGGCAACCTCGAGAAGTGGAATCAAAGCCTGCCGCGCCTGTATGAAACCGACACGCCAACTGCAACCGCCGGGATCGGCATGCACTTCGCTGCGGGCGGCATCATTCTCGCGCTCGGCTGCATCCAGTTCGTCGGAGCGATTCGCTCCCGCTATCCCGCCGTGCACCGCTGGATCGGGCGCGTCTATGTGACGGCGGCGTTTCTCGCCGGCATCGGCGGGCTCACGTTCATCGCCGCGAAAGGCACCATCGGCGGTACCACGATGGATGTCGGATTCGGCATCTACGGTGTGCTCACCGCTGCAGCCGCGATCGAAACCTATCGCCACGCTCGCGCCCGCCGGCTGGATACGCATCGCGCCTGGGCCATGCGACTGTTCGCTCTCGCGATCGGCTCATGGCTCTATCGGATGGACTATGGCTTCTGGTTTCTGCTGGCCGACGGCGCGGGCCACCTGAAGGACTTCAGCGGTCCGTTCGACAAGGTGATGGCGTTCTTCTTCTACGTGCCGAATCTGCTGGTCGTCGAAGCGCTGATTCGAGCGCCGCGCGCCTCGATGTCGCCGACCGCGCGATGGGCGGTGACCGCGGCGTTCACTGGCGCGACAGCCTTCCTGGTGCTCGGAACCTACTTCTTCACCAAGTTCTACTGGGGACCGGCGATCCTGGCGCGGATTGGGTTCTGACGTAACAGTCAGGGCGCGACGGGGTCCAGTGTGATCTCGCGGATGATCACCCGCCGCGGCAGACCCGCGGGGTCGTCGTTGAGGTATTCGTTGATGTACAGGCGTCGCACCCACGGATGGCAGGCGATTCCATTCGGGAACGAAAGGCGTGCATCGGCTCCTGCGCCATCGACCGTACCGCGCTCGCCGTTGCCGAGGATGCGCTTGACCTTGCCGGTCAGCGTCACTTCATAGATCTCGTGCGACGCGTAGGCGGTCACATAGAAGCGGTCGTCCTTGAAGCACAGGTGCCCGAGGCCTTTCTCGGATACGGTTGCGAACTCCGCGACTGTGCCCTGGCTGTCGACCTTGAACATCCTGTTGTTCCTGAAGTTGACGGTGTAGAGATTGCCTTCGCGATCGAACGCCAGGCCGTTCGGACACTTGAACAGCTCGCTCTTGGCGAAAACCACAGCGCTGCCATCCGCCGCAACTTTGGCGAGCGTATTGCCGCGGCAATTGGCGACATAGACCTCTGCGGTGTGCGGATGAATCGCGACACCGACCGGCCCGTACAGGCCCGCGGTGACCAATGGCACGGCGCCGCCTTTGCGATCGATTCGCGTGATCGAGTTGCCGTAGAAACTCGATTGCAGAAGATTGCCTGCGCTGTCGATCGTATTGCCGGACGCGCCATACAGTCCGGATGCGAACTCCTGCCGCACGAACTCGGGTGTCAGCTTCCAGACGGTCTCAGCGAAATCGGCGACGTAGACGTAACCGAGCGCGTCGACCGCCACGCCGCCAACCTGATGGTTCTCTATCACCTCGCTGATCGTGCGGATACGCGCTGCCGCAAGCGCCGTGTTCGCGACGAGCACTGCCAACAGCAAACCGGCGGCAACTGCCGCGCAGGCTTTTCTCATGATGGGGATCCTCGATTGCGCTGCCGAATAGCGTGCGCGCACTCCAGGGCGGCCCAGAAGTGCCATTTACAGGGCGTCGGCTGGGCAACTTGGCGTACGATGCCGGCAATCAAGAATGCAGGGAGCCCGACATGCGGGGCGAGTGGTTGAGAAAACCGAGCAGCGAGACCTCGGTGATCTTCGTCCACGGCATCCTGTCCAGCGGCGAAACGGCCTGGCGCAACAGCTCGACCGGTTCCTCGTGGCCGCGCTTGCTGGTCGACGACACCGCAGCCGATGGCTACGGCGTCTACGTCTTCACCTACCAGACCGACATCTTCAGCGGCAGTTACAGCCTCGGCGATGTCGTCGACGCGATCAAGGAGCACCTGCGCCTCGATCGCGTGCTCGAATCCAGGCGCCTCATATTCGTCTGTCACAGCATGGGCGGGCTGGCCGTACGCAAATACCTGGTGGACCGGTTCGCGGACCTGACCGAAAGAGGAATCGCAGTCGGGCTCTATCTGGTTGCCTCGCCATCGCTCGGCTCGCGTTACGCCGACTGGCTCGAGCCGCTGGCGCGCCTGATGGGCCATGCGCAGGCCGATGCGCTGCGCTTCGTCGAGAATAATCTGTGGCTCGCCGACCTCGACAAGAATTTCAAGAACCTTCGCGACGGCGGGCGGCTGCAGATCGTCGGCAAGGAGCTGGTCGAAGACAAGTTCGTCGTCTTGAAGCGCTTCCTGCGTACTCAGGTCGTCGCGGCGTTCTCGGGCGCGGTCTATTTCGGCGAGCAGTTCAAGGTTGCCCGCTCGGATCATTCCTCGATCGCCAAGCCGAAGGACAACACCGAGATCCAGCATCGACTGCTGATCCAGTTCATCACGGACGTGATCGAGAAGACGCCGCCACCCAAACCCGGTACGCCGGAGCCGCCGGCGCCCACGGCGGCGAGTCTGGTGCAGACACCCGCGGGCCTGCAGCTGCTCGTGTCCCTTGCGAGCGGCTCGCCAGTGCAGATCGTGCAGTCGGCGCGGCCACGACCGAGCTTCGACGAGCTGTTCGAGGTGATCGCTGGCGGCGACGATGTGCCGCGCGCGCTCTTCGGCATCGGCAGCCGCAAGACCGCTGCGCTTTCGCCGCAAGATGCAGAGTACGTAAAGGAGCGCGAAGGAGTACCGGACGTCACGGATGCACTGCAGTCGGCGTTGAGCGGCGCAGGCGGTCGGCTGCTCGTGCTCGGGCGCGGCGGCATCGGCAAGACGCGAGAGGTCGCCGAGCTCGGCCGCGCGCTGGCAAACAAACGTTGGACGGTGTGCCTGGCGAGAGCAGGGCACCACACGCGGATTGGTCCGGTGTCGGAATTGCCTGCTGCGCTCGTTGACGCCCGATTCCTGTTCGTCATCGACAACGTGCATGCCAGCATGCTCGCTTCTGCCGAGGACCCGACGCCGTACACGGCACGCCTCGATGCATTCCTCAACGATATCGAAAGACTCGCGCCTGGCGACGTCAGCGCGATCGCCATCGCGCGCGACGAGCCTCGGTTCCTGCAGCACCTCGGGCTTCGTCCGGGCGACACACGCTGGGGCAGCTTCGGTCACTATCGGCTCGCCGAATTCACGCTCGAAGGGCTGCAACGCATTCTCGTCAGCCTGGCGCGTCGTGCCGGTGTGGCAGTGGCAGCGGAGGATGTGCCCAAGCTGGTCGAGAACAGCGACCGCAAGCCCGAGACTCTGTTCATCAATGTCGATGTCGCCGCGGCGGCGCGGACTGCGCTCACCTCCAGCAGCTGGCTCCCGACGGAAGGCGACTCGTGGCGACAGAAGTCGGCGGCCGCGAGTGCGCGCTTCCCGCTCGCCCGTCACGTCTTTGCAGCTTTGCGAATGGTCACACTCGCCGGAATATCTCCGCGCGTCGAATACGTGCAGGCCATCAGCCGCGCACTGAGCGGCGAAGACGGGACTCGTGCCATCGACGGTCTCGTCGACGAAGGCCTGCTGCGCCTGCGACAGAACATGCTGACTGCATTCAGCCCGGAGCAGCTCGAGGGCGAAGCTGCGAGCGAGCGGCCGCTTGCGCAGACACTCGAGATCATTGCTCCGGTCGTGATCGAGCAGGCCTCGGCGCGGCGCGAGTGGCTCGATGACCTCAGCTATCTGGCTGGCGCGTTCGGGCGTGCCGACAATTCCAAGGAGGTCGACAGGGTTGCAACGCTCGCCATCGACGCAGGCCTGGATACGAGCCGCGTCTACCAGCTGCGCGGTGCCGCGCGCTTTCTCACGGGTCGACTCGAGGGCGCAGTGTCCGATCTCTCGACGGCCATCGCTCGCGACGAGCGCGATCCGCAGAACTACGTGTTACGCGGCAACGTGCGCAACCTGCTGGGCGAGTTCGAAGGCGTGATCGCCGACATGACGAAGGCGCTGGAGCTGGGGCGCGACGAAGTCGCGGTTCGCGGCACGCTGGGTCTTGCGCACGCTCGACTGCAGCAATGGGACGCGGCGCTCGCGAGCTTGACGGTGGCCGTGCAGAAGGGCGCGAACGCGGCTCTGGCTGTGTTCATCGGCACCATACGGCAGCAGACCGGCGACCTCCTCGGAGCGGAAGCCGATTTCTCGGCCGTCCTGGAGCAGGGCGGACTCAGCATGGGCCCGGCATTGGATGTGCTCACCGCTATCGGCGAGGGCAATGCGTCGCGGGCGTTCGATGAGTTCGAAGCGAAGTTGGCTGCTGCGGGCGGCGTCGACAATGCCCTGGTGTACGGCATGCGCGGCTTCGTCCGCTTGATGGCGCGCAAGTTCGCAGAGGCCGACCTCGATCTGACCGCCGCTCTCGAAGGCGGGTTCGGCGCGAGCTTTTTGCGCATGACGAAGGCTCTCGAGCAGACTAACCTGCCAGGACTGCGGCAACCTGCGCGCGAGCTGCGTGGAGTCATCGACATATACTCTCGTGACGCCGTCATCTATCAGGCCCGCGCTGCCGTACGGCTCGAGCTCGGTCGACCGGACGACGCTCTCAAAGATGCGCAGGAATCCCTGGCACGCGGTTTCACGCCAAAACTCGCGCACTGGTTGCAGGCGAACATCTACAACCGAATGGGACGGTTCGCCGAAGCTGCGGCCGCCGCGACACTTGCCATCGATCTGGGGCAGACGGATGCCGAGAGCTACGCGCTGCGCGGCTTCCTGCGATTGAACACGAATGATCTCGTCGGTGCAGAGGCGGATCTCGAGCGTGCGATCGAGCTTGGGCGCAACGACGGCTGGCCGTTCTACTGGCGTGCCCTGGCGCGGCAGAGACAGAACAATCTCAAGGATGCGGAGGCTGACCTGGGCGAGGCGATCCAACGAGGTGGCGTCCTGGCGTTGGCTTCGTTCCTGCGCGCCGGCATGCGCGTCGATGGCGGCGACGCTGCCGGAGCGGAAGCGGACGCGGAGGCTGGTATCGGCGCAAGTCCCGCGGATCCGACCGGCTTCGCGTTGCGTGGCGCTGCCCGGATCAATCTGGGCAAGTCCGCGGAAGCCGAAGCGGATCTCACGCGCGCCATGGAGCTCAAGCGCAAAGACTTCATCGTGTATCGCTGGCGCGCAGTCGCGCGCATGAATCTGGGAAAACTCGCGGGCTCCGACGCTGATTTCAGCGAAGCCCTGCGCCTCGGTGACGATGACCCGCAAACCCTGGTCTCGCGTGCACAGGTGCGGGTCGACTTGGGGCGGCTCGAGGATGCAGAGAAGGATCTGGACACGGCATTGGCCGGCGGCTCGACGAGTCCCTGGATCTATCGTCATCGTGGACGTATCCGCGAGTCGCTCGGTCGTTTCGATGCTGCAGAACAGGATCTCACAGCGGCCATCGACGGCGGTATCGACGATGCCAGTGTGTACATCGACCGGGCGGATTGCCTGCGGCGACAGTCCAAGTTCGCTCCGGCGCTCGCCGATTACGACGCGGCGATCGCCAAGGGGCGCGACGATGCCCGCCTGCATTTCATGCGAGGTCTCTGCCGTCGCGAGCTCGGGGCGTTTCGCGAAGCCGAGCGCGACCTGGATGATGCAATCGATCGCGGTCCCGCTCAGGTCGTCGTGCTGGCAGAGCGCGCTTTCATTCGTTTGCAGCGTGGGCGCTTCGCGCCGGCGGAGAGCGATGCCAATGCAGGGTTGCAGCGAGCAGCGGAGCAGGATGAGCTGCGTGGTCTGCTCTTCACCGTCCGCGGTCATAGCCACTATGGCCGGGGAGATCTCAAGAGTGCGCTCGCAGACTTCGACGCGGTGCTTGCGGCAACACCGGATGATTCGGGAATTCGCGTCGTCCGCGTTGCATGTCTGCTCGCGTTGGGAAGAACGGCCGAGGCCGAAGCCGAGCTGCCGATCGTCGAGGCGAATCCGGTGTCCGGCGCGGCCGAGGTCGTGGCGGGCCTGTTGGCTTTGATGCGCGAGGACTTCGTCGGCGCGCTTGCGCGTTTCGAGCAGGCGCGCGAGGCGACAGGCGGCAAGGATTGGCATTCGTGGAGCGGGCTGGCGAACTTGTTGCTCGGCCGCGAGTCGGCTGCAGAGTCCGACTATCGCCGCTATCGCGAGGAGTCGCCGCCGGGCGATTGCGGCATCGCGGTCGTGGATCTGGATGTGTGGTCCCGGCACTTCGCGGCGCATCTACAGTCGCGTGCGATTCAGACGACCATCGCGAATATCCGGACGCAGCTGCTGCAACGTGTTGCAGACGAAAACGCGGGTGAGGCGAACTGACGCGCTGGTTTGCTGCCCAGGTCAAGGGAGAGGGCAATGACCAAAACCAACATCGTGCTCGCCGCGGCAGCGGCGGTCCTCGCAGCTGGCAGCTTGGTGCTCTTCGAGGACAATGGCGGTCAGCGCAGTCGCGTGCGAGCGCTCGAAGCACAGGTGGCTCAGCTCCAACGCGAGCTGACAGCTGCGAAAACGGCCCCGCAGCCAGTCAAACCTGATCCCGTTGCTCCGACCAATGAGCGGCCTGCGCAGGTCGCGGCATCTCCCGCTGCGCGACCAAGCCCGCCGGCTGTCGCTAAACCTGCCGCAGACGCGAACCGTGAATGGCGCGCAGTGCTCGCAGATCCTGCCTATCGAAGAGTGCGACTTGCAGAAGCTCGCCTGCAGCAGCAGCGAGTGTATGCACAGGTTGTCGCCGAGATGGGATTGTCGGCTGACGAAACGGCGGGCTTCCTCGATCTGCTCGCGGAACAGAGTGTGCGCGAGTACGAGCGTGCGGCGAAACAGTCCCCGCAGAACTGGGGGCGGGGGAAACAGGAACTCGATGCGCAGGCCGAGAAAGAGCGGCGAGCGTTTCTCGGCGAAGAGCGATTTCGCACGTGGACCGAGTACGTCAAGAGCACGCAGGCGCGCGCACTCGTCAGCGAGTTGCGCACCCAGTTGGCAACGACTAACTCTCCGCTGCGCGAGGAGCAGGTGAAGCCGTTCGTCAAAGCACTTGCGGCCGAGCATGAGCGGCACGCCGCAGAGCGCAAGGAGAATTACGAAGCCGAGAACAGCAAGAACGGTCAATGGACCGAGGCAACGCCGGCTGACCAGCAGATCGAGTACATGGAACGCCGCGCCGCGTTGATCCAGGCATCTCTCGATCGACAGCAAGAGGCGGCAGAGATGTTTCTCGATTCGACGCAGCAGCGGGAGTTCAAGGGCATGCTCGACCGACAGCGCGAGCGGGCACGCATGGAGCTGGAATCATATCGAGCGCAGCTGGAGGCCGCCGCAAGAGTCAGGGCGAGATCGCGATAGGCAATAGGGCTCGGCTGTCGAATCGGCGAGCAAATGTGTGACGCTGCTCCGTTTTCGCACCAGCGGCGGGCCCGACTGGGGGCCGCTGACAAAACAAGACACTCGATTGCGAGGCCGGCAGGGGCCCGTTTCTTGTTCGTCGGCCCAAGGCCAACTAGTATTTGAAGCCAATGCAGGAGCCCATCACGATGACCACGTCCGTATCCTCGCGACATAGAACGCTTTCGCTCGCCGGCGCACTCGCTCTGGCGCTGGGTCTCTCGACGATTCCGTTTGCGCCTGCCGGTGCGCAAGCGCCTGCAAAGGCGCCGGGCGCCAAACCCTGGGTCGCGCCGCGCACGCCGGACGGCAAGCCCGACTTCCAGGGCAACTGGAGCAACGAAACCCAGACACCATTCGAGCGGATGGGGAATCAGGGCCCGACGCTGACCGACGCGCAGGCGGCCGCGCTCGAGAAGCGTGCTCAGGACGTGGAGGCATTCCGCGACCGGCCGACTGAGCCCGGGGAGGAGGCGACCAAGACCAACGGCACCTACGAGCTGGCGGCGGTTCCGGGCGAACCCACGTTCGTCGAGCGGATTGCCCAGGCGGCCGGCGGCGCAGTCGGCGGCTACAACGGTTTCTGGCTCGACCCGGGTAACAAGGTCATCCGCATCGATGGCGTAGCGCGCAGCTCGATCGTCGTCGATCCACCCAACGGGCGCGTCCCGCCGCTGACCGACGCCGGCAAAAAACGCATGGCGGAACGCGCGGCCTTGTCGAAGAAGTTCGGCGAGTTCGATGGCCCCGAGATGAGGTCGCTCTCCGACCGCTGCCTCACTTCGTTCGGCTCGAACCTCGGGCCGCCGATGCTGGCGAACTACTTCTACAACAACAACTACACCATCGTGCAGACCAAGGACCACGTCATGATCATGACGGAAATGGTCCATGACGCCCGCGTCATCCGGTTGGGAGCAACCCAGCACGCGCCATCGCAGGTCCGACCCTGGTTCGGCGATTCGATCGGACATTGGGAAGGCGACACGCTCGTGGTTGAGACGACGAACATCAATCCGCTCCAGCTGTCGCAGATGTCGGGGTTGGGGCCCTATCGCGGCGCGTCCGACAAGGTCAAGGTGACCGAGCGATTCACGCGCACGGGCCCGGACGTGCTGAACTACAAGTTCACGGTGGAGGACCCCGAGAACCTGACTGCGCCGTACAGCGGCGAGCTGCCGTTCAACCGCATCAACGAGACGATTTACGAGTACGCGTGCGCCGAGGGTAACTACGCGCTGCCGGGCATGCTGGCGGGTGCGCGCGAGCAGGAACAGGCGAAGGTCGAGCCGAAGAAGTAGAGCTGAAGTTCAACGCTGTGCGGTCGCCAGCGACAAGCCAGTCAGCTCCGCGAGCTTGGCCATGAGTCGATCCTGAAAATCGGGATCGAGTGCTGCAACGTCTGCGCGCAGTTGCTTGCGGTGATGCCAATAGCCGCCGCTGACCTTTGCTGCGGGATCCTCACTGCTGGCAAGCCAGGTTTGAGTGAGATGTCCTTGCGTCAGATCGTCGGGGGCGCCGGGCCCTCCCATCTTCGTCGGTACCCAACCGGGATCGACAGCGTTGCTCGAGACATCTGACCAGTGCCGCGCGACAGCAAAGGCGAGCGCCGTGACGAAGAGCTTGCTTTCGGAGTAAGCGGTGCTTGCGTCCCATCGACGCTTCGTCCAATCGATGTCGCGCAATGAACAGCTCGCGCCGCGATGCATTCCGCTGCTGAGGTAGATCACCCGCTGTGGGCGCTCGATCAGTGCAGTAAGCATGTAAGGCGCCAGCGTGTTCACAGCGAGAACTGTCGCGTGACCTTCAGAAGTCGAGCCGCGGCCGCGTTGCAGATAGATGCCGGCATTGTGGATGACGGCGTTCATGCGTCCGATTCTGTTGACCTGATCGGCGATCGCACGCGTTTCCGTGGCGCTGGCAAGGTCGCCGATGACGACACCCGCCGAGCGCGGCGCTACATCCGTGAGAGCAGAAGCGCGTTGCGATGAGCGTGCGTGCAGAACGACCTCATGGCCCTCGGTCATGAGTGTCCGGGCAGCGGCGAGCCCAAGGCCGTCAGTCGAACCTGTGATGAAGATGCGACTCATAAGCGATGATAACGCGCTCACGTGTCGTGATTGGGCTGAACAATCCGATCCCCTATTAGGGGCCCCAACGCCTCCACGACCTGCTTTGTGTGAGGCCTATGATGAGCGCAATCCCATCGACGTTGGCGAGCACGCCGACCAGCCCTGTTGCAGCGACCGCCGCGCCGGCATCCGATCGGCGGGGCTACCGAATGTCATCGCTCGATCTCCTGCGGGGGCTCGTGATCGTGGTGATGGCTCTCGACCACGTGCGCGACTCCTTCATGTTCGGCGCCGTACAGGATCCGACGGCGGATCCGAACGTCAGCCCGCTGCTGTTTGCCACGCGGTGGATCACTCACTTCTGCGCCCCGACCTTCGTATTCCTTGCCGGGACGAGCGCGGGACTGATGGCACGCCGCAGGAGTCCCGCGGAGCTGGCGTCATTTCTGTTGACCCGCGGTCTGTGGCTGATCGTCCTGGAGGTCCTCGTCATCTCCACCGCCACGTCCTTCGCCCCGACAGGCGTCGAGGGGTTCGGCGGCCGAATCTACATCCACTTGCAGGTGATCTGGGTGATTGGCGCCAGCATGGTGATCCTGGCGGGTGCGCAATTTCTGGGTCGGCGCGCGTGTCTCGCCATCGGTGCGGCGATCGTGCTGGGTCACAATCTATTGGATGCGATCTGGCCGGCAGCGATGACCAGCGCCAGCACTGCGCCGCTGTGGGCGGCACTGCATTCGCGACAGTTTTACGACGTCGGCCCGTTCGCGATCTACTTCAACTACTCGTTGCTGCCCTGGGCCGGCGTCATGTTCCTCGGCTACGGCGCCGCCGGTCTTTTTGAGCTACCGCCGCAACAGCGGGACCAGCGGTTGCTGCGCATCGGCGTGAGCCTGGTCATCGCGTTCATTCTGCTGCGTGCTCTGAATGTCTACGGTGATCCGCACCCGTGGGCAATCAACCCGAGCAGAACTGCAGCGTCGATCATGTCGTTTCTTGCTGCGACCAAATACCCGCCGAGTCTTCTCTATCTCCTGATGACACTGGGCCCGGCCGCGATTCTGTGCGCGTTTGCCGATCGCTGGCGCGGTCCGATCAAGGATGCATTAGTGACGCTCGGGCGCGCGCCGCTCGCGTTCTACGTGACGCATTTCTATCTCATTCATACCGGGGCCATCCTGGTTGGCATCGCGCAGGGCTTCACGGCGCAGCAGTTCCTGACTCCGTACCGGTTCTTTCCAAAGGGCTACGGTGTCAGCCTGTGGGGCGTGTACCTGATCTGGATCGCGCTTGTCCTCGTCCTGTACCCGCTTTGCCGATGGGTCGCAGCGGTCAAGGCACGCAGACAGGATTGGTGGCTCAGCTACGTTTGAAGCCGCACCTCAGCCGTCGGACTTGCGTACCTGCAGCGAGTTCTTCACGTCCTTCACGCCGCCCACGTTCTTGGCCAACTCGGTGGCGCGCAGGCGAGCCTCTTCCGAGTCGACGGAGCCGCTCAGCTGCACGGTCCCTTTGAACGTTTCCACGTTGATCTGGTAGGCCTTGGTGACCGCATCATCCACCAACCTTGCTTTCACCTTCGCAGTCACGACAGCGTCGTCGACTTCCTCTCCGGCCGTTTGCTGACCAGCCGCGGCAGGCTGGCCTGCGGGCGCCGGCGCCGGGTGACGAGCGGTCGCCGACTCGTGAGGAGTTGCTCGCTCACTATCGGCTGCACATCCTGCCATCAAGGTGGAACCCAATGCTGCGGCTACGAGCAATGCTCTGGTGAGAAGTTGCGTCACGGTGGAGTCTCCTATTGGTTCGTCTTCGCCGTCTGCTTGGCCTGATCGAGCGCTCTATCCGCGTTGTCCTTGCAGTCCTTCTGCGCCGAGCCGGCGAGGGCGTCGCACTTCTCGACAGCGACTTTGTGGTCGGCTTCCGCCTGCGCGATCACGATCTTCGACTTGCCCTGGTCGAACGCTTCGTTGGCATCGTGTGCCTGCTTGGCCACATCATCGTCATCATGGTCGGCGATGGCGTCGGCCACCTGCTTGTCGGCGTCCGCAGCGGCTTCCTGCGCGTCCGCACGTGCATCGGCAACGTCACGCTGACCCTCTGCTCGGGCCTTCTCCACATCGCGCGCTACTTCGGCCGGCGTTTCGGCTTTGTTGCAAGCGGTCATGACGAATGCTGCGACTGCAAGCGCGCACAGTGCCTTGAGATGCATAGCTAAGCCCTCAGTGAACCTGGCGAAGTAACGCTGGTTGCTAGTGGGCGGTTCCAGCGGACATCCCGGGACTCCCTCTACACGTATAGAGAAGGGAGGCCATCGGTCGCTAGGCTGCGGCATTGTTCGCCGCTCCAGGACCCGCCGTCATGATCCGAACTACCCGCATGCAGCTGTTGGTTTCGAGTTTAGGTATGTGTGCATTCTTTGCAGGTCAGGCGTTGGCCGCAGACGTCTACCAGGGCACTGCAAAATTCAAGAACGCGAAGGGTAAACAGGTCACTACTACAGTCACGGTCACTCTGGAAGGGACCACGCCGGAAGAGGAGCGATCGGCCATCGCGGAGCAGGTGAAGAGCAACCCGGATTCCGCGAAAAGCGTCCTCGCCGCCAAGCCGCAACTTGGCGTCATCGAAGCCGGCGACCATCGCGTACCGATTCGATTTGCGTCTGTTTATGCCCTCGACCAGGGTCAGAACGTGGTCGTCGTCAGTGACGAGCCGATGGGTTTCATCGGCGGATCGAATAAATCGAAGAAAGGATTCGACCTGACCTACGCGATGATCTCGGTCAATGCTGCGGGCGAGGGCAAGGGTGAAATCGGACCCGCTGCCAAGATCAAGTGGATGGAGTCGGGTGCCCCCGCTCCCGTCAGGTACGACAACCAGATCGTCTGGATCGAAAACGTAACGAAGACGACTACGGGAAACTGAAGAGGGTTGAGAGGCGTCCGCGAAACACTTGCGCGAACGTGTGACGCGATCGACGCGAGTCTGTCCTTACGGACGATCGGGATCAGGCTGCCTCCGTGGCATTGTTGTTTCGAGGAACGAGCGCGAGTCAGTGCCCACTGAGTGCCCGCGGCAGCGCGCGCAGAAATCGG
>Ga0207675_100001191_pt1 | contig 25904 bp, 26 predicted proteins | sample KBSSwiS42_FD_184305 | JGI IMG/M metagenome (GOLD analysis project Ga0207675, IMG submission 184305) | Switchgrass rhizosphere microbial communities from Kellogg Biological Station, Michigan, USA - KBS Switchgrass S4-2 (SPAdes) (version 2) | ecosystem: Host-associated > Plants > Roots >...
CGGATGGTGGCTCAGGCGATGGAAGGCGTTCGCGGCCGCAACTTCATCGGAGCACGCCGGTGAACGGGCGCGCCGCCGGCTGGGCCGACCGTGTCGCCGCAGCCATCGATCAGTTGAGCATCTGGTCGGGCAAGGCCGTTGCATGGCTGATCGTCCCGATGTTCCTCGTGCTCGTCTACGAGGTGCTCGCGCGCAAGTTCTTCCGCCCGACGATCTGGGCCAACGATGTTGCCACCATGTGCTACGGCGCCCATTTCTTCCTCGCGGGCGCCTACACGCTCTATCTGCAGAAACATATCCGCACCGACTTCTTCTCCAAGTCCTGGTCGCTCAAGACGCAGGTGCGCATGGACCTCTTCCAGTACCTCGTCTTCTTCCTTCCCGGCATGGCCATGTTCACGTGGCTGAGCTGGGAGTTCGCCGAGGAATCGTGGGACCTCGGCGAAGCGCTGATGACGACGTGGCGGCCACCGGCGTACTGGTACAAGACCGTGATTCCCGTGAGTTCGGCGCTGATCCTCATCCAGGGGATATCGGAAGTGATCAAGTGCTTCAAGACGCTGCGCGACGGCGTCGACTATCGCCACCAGGAGGCCCCCAGTGAGCTCGTGTGATGACGCGGCTACGCCGGCCGGGGGATGGCGATGAGCCTCGAGATCCTCGGCCTCATCCTCCTCGGGCTGCTCTTCGTCGTCATCCTCGGCGGCTTCCCGATCTCGTTCACGCTGATCTTCCTGGGGATGGTGTTCGGCTACATCGGCCTGGGCAACCGCGTCTTCTACCTGATGACCTACCAGGTCTTCGGAACGATGATGGACACGGTGCTCGCCGCCGTGGCGATGTTCACGTTCATGGGGTACGTGCTCGAGAGCGCGGGGCTCATGAAGCGGTTGTTCCACGCCGTGCAATTGATGTGCGGGCGCATGCACGGATCGCTCTACCTCGCGACCATCTTTACCGCCACGCTGTTCGCCGCGGCGACCGGCATCGTTGGGGCGTCGGTCACGATCATCGCGCTCATGGCCGCACCGGTCATGCTGAAAGCTCGATACGACGTGAAGCTTTCGGCCGGAACGATCTGCGCGGGCGGCACGCTCGGAATCCTCATTCCGCCGAGCGTCATGCTGGTCGTGATGGGGCCGGTGCTCCAGGTTTCCGTCGCGCGGCTCTACGCGGGCGCGCTGCTGCCCGGCCTGCTCCTCTCGGGCCTCTACCTCATCTACACGATGGTGCGCGTGTGGCGCAATCCGAAGCTGGGTCCGCCACTGTCCGACGAGGAGCTCGATGTTCCCGCGAGCGTGCTCGTCCGCGAGTTCTTCCTGGGCCTGATTCCGCCTGCGGTGCTGATCCTCGTCACCTTGGGTTCGATCGTCTCCGGCTGGGCCACGCCTACGGAAGGCGCCGCCCTGGGCTGCGCCGGGTCGTTGCTCGTGACCGCCGCGCACGGCCGGCTCAGCTGGACCGTCTTCAAGGATTCGGTGTTTCGCACAGTGCAGACGTCGAGCATGGTGATGATCCTGCTGGTCGCGTCGACGTTTTTGGGCGCCGTGTTCTCCGCGCTCGGCACGCCGGCCTTCATCGCGCACACGCTGGTCTCGTGGAACGTTCCGCCGACCTTCCTCATCCTGCTGATATTGATCGTGTGCTTCGTTCTTGGTTGGCCGTTGGAGTGGGTGCCGATCGTCGTCATCATCGTGCCGATCTTCATGCCGGTCCTGCAGATCATGAAGGTGGACATGGTGTGGTTCAGCATCCTGCTCGCCGTGACGCTGCAGACCTGCTGGCTGTCGCCGCCAGTTGCGTTGTCGGCGTACTACCTGAAGGGCGTCATGCCCAGGTGGGACCTCGGAGACATCTACAAGGGCATGATGCCCTTCATGGGCCTGCAATGGATCGCGGTGCTGATCCTGTACTTTTTCCCGCAGATCATTCTGGTGCTCCCGAACCTCATGTTCGGGACGAAATAGGTAGTCCCAACCACGAAGGAGGAGAACGACATGGAACGCAGAAAGTTTCTGGCGGGCGCCGGACTCGCCGCCGGCGTCGCGGCAACGCCCGCGCTCGCACAGGCCCCGGCCCAGTTCAAGTGGAAGCTGCAGAGCGCGAATCCGGCAGGCACGCCGCACATGACGCTGCTCAACAAGTTCGCGTCCAACGTGGACGTGATGTCCGGGGGCCGCCTGAAGATCGAGGTGCTCACCAGCGGCGCCATCGTGAACCCGTTCGAGATCCTCGACGCGGTCAACAAGGGCGTCATCGAGTGCGGCCAGTGGTGGACCCACTATGCGACCGGCAAGCATCCGGCAGGCGGACTGTTCAGCGCGCCACTCGGTGGCTCGGGCAGCGGGCTCGACCAGATGGGCCAGCTCGGGTGGTACATGCGCGGCGGCGGGCGCGAGCTCTACGTCGAGTATTACCAGAAAATCCTGAAGGCCGACGTAATGCCGTTCCTCTATGCGCCGGACGGGCCCGAATGCTTCGGCTGGTTCAAGAAGCCGATCATGTCGGTGGCGGAGTTCACGAAGCTGCGGTTCCGGATTTCCTCGGGCCTGCCGAGCGACGTGCTGAAGGACATGGGCGGCGTGCCGATGAACCTGGCGGGGCAGGAGCTGATTCCGGCCGCCGAGCGCGGCATCGTCGATGGCGTCGAGTGGATCAACCCGGCTAACGATTATCCGCTGGGGCTGTACGACGTCTTCAAGTTCTATTCGATCCAGGGCCTGCACCAGGCCATCGACATCGCCGATGTGATCTTCAACGGCGCCAAGTGGCGCTCGCTGCCGCCGGACCTGCAGGCGATCGTCGAGGTGGCGCTGACCGCGTCGCTCTTCGAGGCGATGCTTTTCTTCGCGCACGAGAACGCCAAGGCGCTGGTGTTGATCAAGGCGAAAGGCGTGACCATGTTCGATGCCCCGCCCGACTACGCACCCGCCTTCATCAAGTCGTCCAAGAAGGTGCTTGCCGCGCTCGAGGCCAAGGATCCGTTCTTCAAGAAGGTGCTCGAGTCGCAAAGGGCGTACGCCAACGTCGTCGTGCCCTATACGCGCGAGACGTCCAAGCTGTCGACGCTGATCAGCGGCGCCGCGGCAATGTAGCCGGGGGGATTCCCACATTCACCACCAGGAGAAGCCCGAAGATGACCTTTACCTACCAGAGGCAATATCGCGGAAAGATCGCGGCCGTGCTGCTCGACTGGGCCGGGACCACCATGGACTACGGATGCATGGCGCCCGCCGTCGTGTTCGTGGAGGTCTACAAGCGCCAGGGGGTGCCGATCACGATGGAGGAGGCGCGTGCGCCGATGGGCGCGCACAAGCGCGTCCACATCCAGAAGATCGGGCAGCTCGACACGGTGCGCGAGCGGTGGCAGAAGGCGCACGGCAGGCTGCCGACCGACGCCGATGTCGACCGCATGTTCGCCGAGTTCGTGCCGCTGCAGCTCGATTGCCTGTCGCAGTACTCCGCGATGATCCCCGGCGCGCTCGAGGCGGTGGCCGCGATGCGCAGTCGTGGCATGAAGATCGGCTCGACCACGGGGTATCTCCGAGAGATGATGGAGATCAACCTTAGGGACGCCAAGCGCCAGGGCTACGAGCCGGACTCCACCGTCTGCGCGAGCGACGTGCCCGCCGGCCGTCCCTATCCGTTCATGTGCCTGCAGAACGTCATCAACCTTGAGGTCTCGCCGGTGGCCGCCTGCGTCAAGATCGACGACACGGTGCCGGGCATCGAGGAGGGGCTCAACGCCGGGATGTGGACGATCGGGCTCGCTGTCTCAGGCAACGAGATCGGTCTGCCCCTCGAGGAAGTGCGCAAGCTAGATCCCGCCGAGCTTGCGCGCCGGCGCGACCGCGCCTACGCGCGGATGCGGCAGGCTGGTGGCCACTACGTGGTCGACAGCATCGCCGACGTGATGCCCTGTCTTGACGCCATCGAGGAGCAGATGGCCCGCGGCGAGCGACCCTGACGCGCTAGCCGAGCGATTCGACGCGGTATTAGCGGCGTCGGCCGCGCCGCGCGGCCGACGGCCGGACTCGCCATCGCGAGCGTGACATCGACGGGCCCGTTCTCTTGAGCCGCGCGGCCAACACGGCTATCGTCACGGTCTGGAAGGCCCGCCGGGTAAGCGACCCACGACAGGAGAGCTGCCGTATGTTGAAGCGCAGCCTATGGGTGATCATTCTGGGATGCATGTTTGCGGCGCACGCGCACGCGCAGATGCAAACACGGGTGATGCCGGTGCGCGTGATCACGTTTCCGGGCGGCGCCAACCTGCCGCTCTGGATCGCGGAGGACAAGGGGTTCTTTGCGCGCGAAGGCCTTGCGGTCAAGGTGTCGCCGACACCGAATTCGGTCGTGCTCGTGCAAAGCCTCATGAAGGGCGAGCAGGACATCGCACTTTCCGCGTTCGACAATATCGTCGCCTATCAGGAAGGGCAGGGAGAAGTCGCGCTCGAACCGGCGCCCGATTTTTTCGCGTTCATGGCGCTGTCGCACGGCACCGTGCGGCTCGTGGCGAACGCCGACAACGCAACCATCGCGGACCTCAAGGGCAAGACACTGGGTGTCGATGCCATTGCCACCGGGTATTCGCTGGTCCTCATGAAACTGCTCTCGCAAGCCGGCCTGAAGGAAGGCGATTACAGGCTCGAATCGATCGGCGGCACCGCGGCGCGCGCCCGTGCGCTGATGGACGGCAAGACACCGGCGACGATCATCACGACGCCGCTCGAGCTCGCGCCCGAGACACGCGGATTCCGCCGGCTCGCCAATGTGATCGACGTCATCGGTCCCTACCAGACGATCGTCGGAATGGCGCGCCGCTCGTGGGCCACTGCCAATCGCGATGCGCTCGTGGGATTCACGCGCGCAACCGTGACCGCGCTCGACTGGCTGCTCGACCCGGCGAACCGGGCCGAGGCCGCGGCGATCTATCGCAAAAACATGTCGGACGTTCCGGAGGCCGCCGCTGCGGCCGCGGTCGCCGCGATGACCGGCGAACGCGAAGGCTTCCAGCGCGGTGGCGCGTTCGATCGCCAAGGGTTGGTCACCGTGCTCGCCATTCGCTCCGAGTTCGGCAAGCCGCAGAAATCGCTGACCGATCCGGCGCGCTACGTCGACGACGGCTATCTGCGCGCGGCCACCGCGCCGCGTTGATGCGGAAGCTGGCCGGTCGCACGAACCTCGTTACCATAAGCGCACCATGGCCAAGAAGAAGAAACCCGCGGAACCGCGGATCGTCCGCCCCGACGACGTCGATCCCACCCACCATTGGGACCGGCCGCTGCCCGCACCCGGCCACACGCAGGTCGACTTCGAGGAGCGCGTCAATTTCCGCCGGCTGCACGACTATCGGCTGGCGCGCACGCGCGCGGCGCTCGCCCATTCCGGGCTCGGCGCACTGTTGTGCTTCGACCAGCACAACATTCGCTACACGACGAGCACGGTGATCGGCGAATGGGCGCGCGACAAGTTGACCCGCTATTCGCTGCTGACCGGCAACGGCGATCCCTACGTCTGGGATTTCGGGTCGGCGGCCGCGCACCACCGGTTGCACGCGCCGTGGCTGCATCACGATCATTGCCGTGCCGGGCTGCTGGGCTTGCGCGGTGCCGTCGGCGGCGACGGCAAGCTCTTTCGCGACGCGGCGGCGGAAATCAAGTCGTTGCTCGACGCCGAAGGCGTGGGCGGCATGCCGCTCGGCCTCGATGTGGTCGAGCCGCCGCTGATGCTGGAGCTGCAGCGGCTCGGCATCGAGGTGCGCGACGGACAGCAGACGATGCTTGCCGCGCGCGAAGTGAAGAATATCGACGAGCTCATCCTGCTCAACATGGCGGCGGCGATGGTCGATGGCGTGTACCAGGACATTGCCGAGGCTTTGAAGCCGGGGATCAAGGAAAGCGAGATCGTCGCGCTGGCCACGGCGCGCCTGTACGGCATGGGGTCGGATTGCGTCGAGGCGATCAACGCGATCGCCGGCGAGCGCTGCAGCCCGCACCCGCACAACTTCACCGATCGCCTGATCCGCCCGGGCGACCAGGCGTTCTTCGACATCATCCAGTCGTTCATGGGTTATCGGACGTGCTATTACCGGACGTTCAACGTCGGCATGGCGACCAAATCGCAGCGGGACGCCTACCGGAAGGCGCGCGAATGGATGGACCGCGCGATCGACCTCCTCACGCCCGGCGTGAGCTCCGATCGCATCGCCCGCTCGTTCCCGACCGCGAAGGACATCGGCTTCAGCAGCGAAATGGAGGCGTTCGGCCTGAATTTCTGCCACGGCCTGGGATTGGGCCTGCACGAGCGGCCACTGGTGTCGCGGCTGAACTCGATCAAAGAGCCGATCGAGTTGAAAGTCGGCATGGTGTTCGCCGTCGAAACGTATTGCCCGGCGAGCGACGGTTTCTCCGCTGCGCGCATCGAGGAAGAGGTGATCCTGACGCCGGCCGGACCAAAAGTCATTTCGCTTTATCCGGCGCAGGACCTGCCGATCGCCAATCCCTACTGAAACCCCTGCATGCCCACTGCACAAGCACACGATTTGCGCGCCGCGCGCATCGGCTGGATCGGAACGGGCCGCATGGGCTATGCGATGGCCGAGCGGCTGGCGAAGGGCGGCGCCGATGTCACCGCGTGGAACCGCACGCGCGCCAAGGCCGAGCCGCTTGCCGCGCACGGCGTAAGAATAGCGGACAAGTTGGCCGAGCTCGCCGGCTGCGATGTCGTCTTCTGCATGGTCTCGGCGTGGGACGACGTGCGGGAGGTCATCGATGGGCCGCAGGGGCTTCTGTCGGGCACGGGCCCGCTGCCGAAGCTCATCGTCGAATGCTCGTCGATTTCGCTCGAGGGTTCGGCGCAGCTGCGTGCGCTGCTCGCGGCGCGCGGCGTCGATCTGCTCGCCGCGCCGGTCAGCGGCAACGCCAAAGTGATCAAGGCCGGCCGCCTTTCGTTCGTGTGCTCTGGACCGAAGGCCGCGTTCGAGCGGGCATTGCCGCTGCTCGAGCTGATTGGCCCGAGCGCGAGTTACGTCGGCGAGGGCGAGCTCGCCCGCATCGTGAAGATTTGCCACAACGTGTTCCTGGGCGTGGTCACGCAATCGCTGGCCGAGATCACCGTGCTCGCGGAGAAGGCCGGCGTGCCGCGGCACGCGTTCCTCGAATTCATGAACCGGAGTGTGATGGGGTCTATGTTCACGCGCTACAAGACGCCGGCATTGGTGAATCTCGATTTCAAGCCGACGTTCACGCCGCCGTTGCTGCGCAAGGATCTGGACCTCGGCCTCGATGCCGGCAAGCGCTATGGCGTGCCCCTGCCGCTCGCGGAAGTCACTCGCGACCTCGTCGATGCATTGGTCGAGCGCGGTGTGACCGAGGAGGACTTCGCGACGTTGCTGGTGGAGCAGGCAGAAAAGTCCGGGCTCGCATTGAAGCCGGAAAACGTGCCGGTGGGCGATGGCCTGTCTCCCGACAAAGGAGAACAACGATGAGACGATGGCGGCAGATCGGCATCGCGCTATGCGTATTCGGCGCGACGCTCGCGCACGGGCAAGGCTTTCCCAACAAGCCGGTGAAGATCGTGGTGCCGTTCACCGCGGGCAGCGCGACCGACATCCTCGCGCGCACGTTCGGACAGAAGCTTGGCGAGCTGTGGGGCCAGCCGGTCGTCATCGACAATCGTCCGGGGGCGGGCGGCACGATCGGCGCCGCGCTCGTGGCGAAATCGCCGGCCGACGGGTACACGCTGCTCGTCCATTCGGCGGCGCAGGCGGTGAATGCGTCGATCTATCCAAGTCTGCCGTACGACACGGCAAAGGATTTCGTCGAAGTGGCAACGCTCGGCGGCCAGCCCAACGTGCTCGTCGTGGCGCCGGCGACCGGCTACAGGAGCGTGGCCGATCTGATCGCCGCCGCCAAGAAATCGCCGGGCGCGTTGAACTTCGGCTCCGCCGGCACCGGCAGCGGCACGCACGTCAACGGCGAGAAATTCAAGCTCGCCGCGGGCATCGACGTCGTGCACATCCCCTACAAGGGCACGCCCGAGGCCCTGACCGACACGATGGCCGGACGCGTGACCTATTTCTTTTCGCCGATCTCGGCGGCGCTGCCCAACGTGCGCGAAGGCAAGCTGGTCGCGCTCGGCGTGAGCACCGCCAAGCGCTCCAGCGCGTTGCCGAACGTGCCGACGATCGCCGAAGGCGGACTGCCCGGCTTCGACTACAATCTTTGGATCGGCATGTTCGCGCCGGCCGGCACGCCGCCGGAAATCGTCGACAGGATCAATGCCGACGTCGCGCGCGTGCTGCAGACGCCGGATGCGCGCGAGCGACTGGCGGCGCTCGGCGCCGAGCCGATGGTGATGACGCCGGCGGAATTTCGCAAATTCATGCGCGACGAAATGGACGACTCGGCCAAGGTGGTGAAGGCGGCCGGCATCAAGGCACAGTAGCGCCATGGACATTACCCATCTGCACCTGCACGTGCGCGACCGTCCACGCTCGGAGGCGTTCTATCGCCGCTGGTTCGCGTTGCGCGAGGTTTCCAGGGGCGACGAAATCACGTTCCTGCGGGGAGACCGCGAGTTCCTGTTCGCGCTGATGGACGACCCGGCGCGGGCGCCCATGCCGGCGTGGTTTCATTTCGGCATCCGCCTCGATACGGCGGCGGACGTCCGCACGATGCTTGCCGCGATGGAGGCCGCGGGCGTCCCGATCGTCAAGCCGTTGTTCGAAAGCGAGACGCTGGTCTCGTTTCGCTGCGCCGATCCGGATGCGTATCCGATCGAAGTCTACTGGGCTTCCTGAACCGGGATCACCGAGCGCCGAACACCGCTTTCGGCGGGGCGGCACAGCGGCGATGCCGCAAGCGTGGGGGGATCACTGAGCGCCGAAGGGCCGTCCCGAGGCGCGAGCGCCCCCGTTGGGGGCAGCGCAGCGGCGATAGCCGCAAGCGTGGGGGATCACTTCCCCCGCTTCAGCTCGGGGATCATGATTGTCTCGAGCACGACGCGATACGGCTCGGGCGAAACGCTGACACCCCCCTGGAACGGCCGGTCGGTGACGGCGATGAAATAGAGAATCAACGCGATCGGCGCCGCAACCAGCGTCGTGATTACCGCGTGCAGCGCGAAGCTGTCGAGCCGCAGCAAGAAGCAGGACGAGATCGCGATCACGCCGAGCAGAATCACCACGAACCACAGTGCGCCCGGCAGCGCCGTGTCGCCGACGGCCTGCAAGCGCAATCGCCGCATTTCGATGACCTTGTTGTACGCCTGCAAGGTAAGCGCGTGCGTCACCTTCTGCCCTTCGGTGGCCGGCTCGAACGCGAACATCCTGCGTTGGGCGTCGTCGACGACCTTGAGCGGGCCGCTGGGCGCTTCGCCGTGCTGGTGCAACGGCCACTCCTGTTCGATCACGTAGCGCGTGTACTCGACAAGGTCCTGCTTGGCGATGTCTTGCAGTGGCTGCGGGTAGCCGCTCAGATCGTGGAAGAGGACGATGATCGCCGCGGCCTCCTTCCCGACGTTGGCCCCCGCATCCTGGGTGTTGCCCCACACGGCGACCGCGGTCAGTCCCGCGGCGATCGCGTAGATGCCGACCAGCGCCGCCAGCAGACCGGCGATCGTGCCATTGTCGAGCTGCTCGTGCAGCTTCGTCTCGCGGACCCTTCTCGCCGTCACCGCAAGTCCGATCACGGAAATGCTGAGCGTCGCGACGACGAAGATGATGGCGAGTGTCGGCGACGAGAGTTCGTGGAACCAGTTCATGCGCAGCGCCGTGGGTCGAATGGCCGGCGTGCATCTTAACGTTATTCGTCAATGTGTCGCTACTTCCACCCGCGGATCAGCAGCCGCGCTTCCTGGCAGGTGGCCGAGTGTCCGCGCAGGTGGCGCGATCGCGCCGCGCGGCGGCAAGCCAATGAAAAAGGCGCGGCAGGCCGCATCGCGTCAGCAGATATCGGTGATCGGCGATCCACGGATAGAGGCGATCGAACAGCGGCCGCAGCAGGCGTATTTCGTAAATGCGAGCAAGCGTGGCGAAGCCTGCCGCGCGATAGACGACGACGAAGACGTCGACGCCGCTTAGCCAGCGGCCCCCGGCATCGCGCGCGTGGATTCGCGCCATCATCATCGGGCGGGTGACACCCTCGGCGGCGCAGGGCGCGTCGTTGAAGGCGGGCGCGGAACAATCGACGAGACACAGCGCGTTGCCGGCGTCGCGCGCCTTCAGCGTTTCCATCTCGGAGCGGCACAGCGGACATGACGCGTCGTAGTAGACGGTCAGCGGGAACTTCGGCGCAACGTTCATGCTCGCTCCTTCCTCACCCTTTGCGTGCCGCCTTGCTCCCCGGCAGCAGCGCCCGGACCTTGTCGCCCATCCTCATGAGCCGAGTCAGCGTTGCCGTGTCGAGCCGCAACATGTCTTCGCACCAGGAGGACAACGCTTCCATCAGCGCCAGCGTCTGCTGCAGGCGCGTGCGCGTGGCGAGGGCCTCGGCAGCGAAGTCGGGGTCGGCCACGCATTCGCGCAGGACCACGATGGTCGGATCGAACTCGCGCGCCTTGCGTTCGTGCACGATCGTGCGCAAGAGGTCCCATGGGTCGTGCGCCGTCTCGAAATGATCGCGGCGGTCCCCGAGCAGGTGGACGACGCGCACGAGGTTCCAATGGGCAAGATCGCGCAGGCTGGTGCTGACGTTCGAACGCGCGACCTGCAGCGTGGCGGCGATCTCCTCCGCGTGCAGCGGCCGGCCCTGCAGGTAGATGAGCGCATGGATCTGCGCGACCGTCCGGTTGACGCCCCAGCGCGAGCCCATCTCGCCCCAGTGCAGCACGAAGCGCTGCGCAATCGGGGTCAGCGCGATCGGGGTGGAAGCAGGAATGGGAATTTCGTCGTGCATGCAATCACCCGGCATTGGTCGCAGCGGCCCATGTCACGGCAGCAGCCGACGGACGGCGTTGACTGTCAGTCTACGCCGTCATAAATTTCTGTCAATACAGAAATTATCGACCAATCAGTCGGATTGGCGGAGGACTGCGATGCGCGTACTAGTGTTGGGCGGCGCCGGTTTCCTCGGCCGGCACGTGGTCTCGGCGCTGGCCGCCCGCGGTCACCACATCGTCATCGGATCGCGCGATTCTCGACGCGTCGCCCGCGTCGCAGCGTCGTTGAACGTGCGCGTCGGATTCCGGCCGGTGCGCTTCGAGCAGCTGACTGTGTCCGGCTGCTGGGACGCCGCGCTCGACGGCGTCGACGTCGCCGTGAATTGCGTGGGCATCCTGCGCGAGTGGGGCGCCGCGACGTACGAGCGCATCCATCACCTCGCCCCCGCCGCGCTGGCCGCGGATTGCGCGCGTCGGCGCGTGCGCCTCATCCATATATCGGCACTCGGCTTGCATGATGCGGCACGCAGCCGCTTCATCGGTTCGAAACTACGTGGCGAGCGGGCGATCGAGATGAGTGGCGCACCGTTCGCGATCGTGCGGCCGTCGTTGCTCGACGGAGACGGCGGTTATGGCGCGCGCTGGCTGCGTGCCGTTGCGCGACTGCCGCTGCACTTCGTTCCCATCGACGCGGTCGGGCGGATCGCTGTCCTCGATGCGAACGATGCTGGACGGGCGATCGCACGGCTCTGCGAGATCGGCGGTGGCGCCGCTTATCGCGAAGTCGAGTTGGGCGGGCCTGCCCGGTTCACGCTGGACGAACATCTGGGACAGTTGCGCGCGCGCCGTGGCCGACCTGCCGCGCGCGTCGTGCGCATCCCGCCAACGCTGGCGCGGCTTGCGAGCCATGCCTGCGATCTCCTGCATCTGTCGCCGTTCTCGTTCGGCCACCTCGAGCTTTTGCGCCGCGACAACGTGCCGGCGGTCAACTTGCTGCCGCTGCTGCTGGAGGCGCCGGCGCGAACCGTCGGCGGGCGCGCGGCGCCAACAACCGTGCCGCTCAAGGATGACCGCGGAACAGCGTCTGCGCGAGGTCGCGCCAGCCCTCGGCCGAATGCAACCCGCGATGGTGAAAATAGATCGACCGCGCGAGCGCCGTGAACGCACGCGTGCCGAGCGCGGCATCGAACACGCGATCGGGAATGCCGCGGTCGAAGACGACGCGCAGCGCGCGCTTGACCATGAAGCGCGGGTGCTGGCGCGCGAGCGCGCGTCCCGGGTTCTCAGCGCCTTCCTCTTGGTAATCGGCAATGGCATGCGCGGCGAGAAAGCCCGATTCGAGCGCCGTATGGATGCCGCCGGCGGACAGCGGCGACACGAGGCCGGCCGCGTCGCCGATCAGCACGACGTCGCGGCCCGCGAACGGTGACACGGGTCCGCCTACCGGAATGAGCCCGCCGCGGCGGCCGACACGCCGCGCGCCGCTGAAATCGAAGAGACGCGCGAGCTTGCGTTCGAAGGCGGGAAGGTCCGGACGGTCCGGTCGCCGGCACGCGAGTCCCACCTGCACCAATCCGCGATATCCCGGCACCACCCAGCCGATGTAGCCGCGCGCCAGCCGCCGGTCGAGAAAGCAATGCAGCCGTTCGGGATCGATGCCCGCGATGCCCTCGTATTCCGCTTCCACGCCGAGCAGGAATTGCTTATTGCGGCCGAGACCGAATTCGGCCGCCACCTGCGAGTTCGGTCCGTCCGCGCCTACGAGATAGCGAACGCGCTCGCCGGAACCGCGCAACTCGAAGCCGCCACCGACGCGGCGCACGCCTTGATAACGCCGCGCGAAGCGCTGATGCGCACCCGCCCGCCGGGCCTCGCGCGCGAACCAGCGCACGAGCGCCGGCGTATCGGTGGCCAGGAAATAGTAGCCGCTCGCCGCGAGATCGAGCGTGGCGAGCGCGGGCGAGTAAAGCCGGATGCCGCGCACGCGCTGCGTCAGCGCGGCGGGAATCTCCCAGCGCTCGGCGGTTTCCTTGACGAGCAGCCCGGTCGTATGCATCCGCAGACCGGCTTCGGATTTGCGGTCGATGACCAGTACCCGCAGGCCGCGCCGCGCTGCGGTTCGCGCGCAAGCAAGCCCGGCGAAGCCGGCACCGATGATGCCGACATCGTAAACGCTCTCAGCCATCGCATGCGTTTTACACCCGCCGCTGGTGGTGCAGCGAAGCGCGCAGCCCCGCCGCGCACAAAATCATCACTTCGCCATGATTCGCCGTCACGAAGCTCAGCGTGCGCCAGCCCTTTCCAGGACCACGACCATTTCCCGAAAGCCATGCGCCTTGGCGAGCGCGAGCGGCGTCGCGCCGCCGCGATCAGGGATATTCACACTGGCGCCCGCTTCCACCAGCGCGGTCAACGTCGCGAGATGGCGAGGTCCGCCATCGCCCAGGACAATCGATTCGATCAGCGCAGTCCACCCCAGGTTGTTGACGTGATCGAGCGGCGCGCCCGCGCGGATCAACCGGCGCACCACGTCTTCGTGACCGAGGTGCGCCGCCGCAATCAGCGCAGTGCCATCGTAGCGGCTCGTCACGTTGGTGGCCCTGCCGCCCACGGCAAGCGCCACGTCGAGCGTCGGCACGTCGCCGGCCACCGCCGCGATCGTCACGATGTCGTAACGATCGGATTCGAGCGCATTGGGATCCACACCCGCTTTGGCCAGCGCGCGCATCGCGGCGTGCTGCCCCGCGAATGCCGCCACGTGCAGCGGCGTTCGTCCATAGGAGTCGCGAACCTTGACGTCGGTCCCTGCGGCGGCAAGAGTCGCGATTTCAGCGCTGTCTCCGCGCAGCGCGGCGGCGAACAGGCCGCGATAGGCCGCCGCGTCCGTCGCCGTTGGCGCGACCTGCGCGCACACGCTGGTGCCGAACGCCAGCAGCGCCGCCACCGTTCCCCGCTTCAGCACGGGTCGTAGTGCAGGTAGCCGGCGACCGCGCCGCTTTTCGTGACGACGCGCTCGAGCTTGCCGCAATTCACCAGCGGCGGCGGCTCGCGGGGCGGATAAAACCGCGGATTGCCGCCGTTCGGCAGCGGCGGCTCCGCCGCGGCGACCGCGTCGATCTTCGGCGTGCCGCGCCCCGTGAGGTCCGCGACGCAATCCACCGAGGAACCCGTCGTCTCGACGATGCGTACGACGCCCGTGCCTTGACTGGCCGGTGCGGCCCTGGACACCCACTTCGCCCGGTTGCCTTCGCGAGCGACGCACAGGTTGACCGCCGGCAGCAGGTCCGGCAGCAAGCGTGCCCAGTCGTCGGGATTCTTCGTCGCGAAATTGGCGACCGGCGCGACGCGCGTGTCGTAGCCGGTGCGCAGCGTGCAGCATCCCATCATGGCTTCGCCAGTTCGCACCGACAACACCGCGCGATGGGTTGCCGCGGCGCGGCACGCTTCCTCGCGCAGCGTGACGACGAGCGTCTCGCGGGGCAGGTGCGTGGAGTCGCCGCGCCAGACAATGAGCTGCGGCGCCGCGGACGCAAGCGGCTGCAGCGCGCCGCGAAACACCACCTCGCGCTTGCCCTTTGCGGTGGTGAGCTCGAACTGCGCGGACACGCGGTTGGCGTCGAGCCGAAAGCCGGGTTCGTCACTGCGGCATTCAAAACCCTGAACGATGGCCACCTGCTGGGCGAGGGCTACGGCGGCCAGCACTGCCGCCGCGACAGCGATTCCGCCGTTGCGTACCCATCGCGTTATCCAGGACATGACCGGTTCTGTTGTTGGCTCGTCGACCCCGCAATATTCGCACAGTCTCCAGCGCAGCAGATAGCCGGCCGGTCGCAGCCGCGACGCTTTTCGTTGTACCCTTTGCATCCAGGAGGAAGTCACGATGAGCAACGAAACCGCGATGCGTCCGGCGGCCCGGAAGCAACCACCCTTTCGCGCCGATCATGTCGGCAGCTTCCTGCGGCCGAAGCGACTCCTGGACGCACGCGATCAGTACAAGGCAGGCGCCCTCACCGCGCCGGGACTGCGCGCCGTCGAGGACGATGCGATTCGCGAAGTCGTCCGCTTCCAGGAAGACCTGGGGCTGCGCGGGATCACCGACGGCGAATTCCGCCGCACCTACTTCCACATCGATTTCCTGACCAGACTGTCGGGGGTCGAGACCAAGGGCGGGATCAACGTCAGCTTCCACAGCGCGGCCGGCAATGTCGATTTCGCGCCGCCGGTGATGCAGGTCACGACCAAGGTGCGCCACGATCAGCCGATCCAGCGAGCCGACTTCGAGTTCCTGAAGTCGGTGACGAAGGGCACGCCCAAGGTGACGATTCCGTCGCCGACGATGCTGCACTTTCGCGGGGGCCGCGGCGCGATCAGCCGCGACGCGTATCCGGACCTTGAGGGGTTCTATACCGATGTCGCGCAAGCGTATCGCGACGAGATCGCCGATCTGGCCGCGGCGGGCTGCACCTATCTGCAGCTCGACGACACCAACCTTGCGTATCTGTGCGACGAAAAAATGCGCGAAGGCGCGCGCCAGCGGGGCGACGATCCCAACGAGTTGCCCCGCCGTTATGCCAAGCTCATCAACGCGGCAATCGCCGAACGGCCGGCGAACATGACCGCGTGCGTGCATCTGTGCCGCGGTAATTTCAAGAGCGCGTGGGCGGCGGAGGGTGGCTACGAGCCCGTGGCCGAAGTGCTGTTCAACGAGCTCGCGGTCGACGGCTATTTTCTCGAGTACGACGACGCGCGCTCGGGCGATTTCGCGCCGCTGCGGCACGTGCCCAAAGGCAAGACCGTGGTGCTTGGCCTCGTCAGCACCAAGGTCGGTCAGCTCGAAGGCAAGGACGGTCTCAAGCGGCGCATCGACGCCGCCGCGAAGCTCGTGCCGCTTGACCAGTTGTGCCTTTCGCCGCAATGCGGATTTTCGAGCACCGTGCACGGCAACGACATTGCGATGGAATCGCAGGCGGCGAAACTGAAACTGGTCGTCGAAACCGCGCGCGACGTCTGGGGCGCGGTCTAAAAAAATTCTGGAACAGGGAGGCAACATGTTCACACGCACGCTTGCGCTCTGCGCGTTCGCTCTGTCGCTCGCGGTCGGCACCGCCGCCGCGCAGGACACCGTCAAGGTCGGCCTCATCCTGCCGATGACGGGACCGTTCGCGTCGACCGGCCGGCAGATCGACGGTGCCGTGAAGCTGTGGATCCAGCAGAACGGCACCACCGTCGCGGGCAAGAAGATCGAAGTGATCCTGAAGGACGACGCCGGCAACGCGGACACCACGCGGCGCCTGGCGCAGGAATTGGTCGTCAACGACAAGGTGGCGGTGCTGGCGGGCTTCGGATTGACCCCGCTTGCGCTCGCCACGGTGCCGATTGCGACGCAGGCGAAGGTGCCGATGATCGTGATGGCGGCGGCCACTTCGTCGATCACCGAGCAATCGCCGTTCGTGGTGCGGGCCGGCTTCACGTTGCCGCAGGTGACGAGCCCGCTCGCCAATTGGGCCTGGCAAGCCGGCATCAAGAAAGTGGTGACCCTCGTGACGGATTTCGGTCCGGGCATCGACGCTGAGACCACCTTCAAGAACCGGTTCACCGCGCTGGGTGGTCAAGTGCCCGCCGAGCTGCGCGTGCCGCTGCGCAATCCGGATTTCGCGCCGTTCCTGCAGCGCGTGCGCGATGCCTCCCCTGACGCCGTGTTCGTATTCGTGCCGTCCGGCGTGGGTGCGATCTTCATGAAGCAGTTCGCCGAGCGCGGGCTCGACAAGAGCGGCATCAAGCTCATCGGTACCGGCGACGTCACTGACGACGACATCCTGAACGGCATGGGAGACGTCGCGCTGGGGGTGATCACGTCGTTTCACTACTCCGCTGCGCACGATTCGCCGGCGAACAAGGCGTACGTCGCGGCGTACAAGAAGCTCAATGGCGTGCGGCCCAACTTCATGTCCATGGGAGGCTACGACGGGATGCGCGTCCTGTATAAGGCGCTCGAGGCGACCAAGGGCAACACCAGCGGCGAGGCGCTGGTCAACGCGATGAAGGGCCAGGCGTTCGAGAGTCCCCGCGGGCCGGTGACCATCGACCCTGCCACGCGCGACCCCATCCAGAACGTGTACATGCGCAAGGTCGAGCGCGTCGGCGGCGAGCTCTGGAACGTCGAGTTCGCGACGCAGCCCGCGGTTAAAGATCCAATGCACAAGTGACACGCGCGGCGCCTTGAATGGCCGCATTGGCACAGGCCTCCATTCCGCGGGATCGCGGGAGATAAGCGGCGTCGAGCGCTTTTCCGACGCCGCTTCATCGGCACGCGATGCCGGGGCCCCATGCGCGCGCAGAACGCAGTTCGATAAATGAACGCCGACGCCACGCCTCCATGCTGACCATCCTGTTTGACGGTGTGGCTTACGGGATGCTGCTGTTCCTGATCGCGAGCGGCCTCGCGGTTACGATGGGCCTCATGAATTTCGTCAACCTCGCGCACGGCGCGTTCGCGATGGCGGGCGGCTATCTCGCGGCGATATTGAGCAATCGCATGGGCGTGCCCTTCCTGGTGACGCTGCCGCTCGCGTTCCTGTTCGCGGCTGCGCTGGGCGCGGTGCTGGAACCCACGCTGTACCGGCGCCTGTATCGCCGGTCGCATCTCGATCAGGTGCTGTTCTCGATCGGGATCGTCTTCATGGCCGTGGCGGCGGTCGACTATCTGTTCGGCGCCACGCAGCAATTCGTGCAGCTGCCGCCGCTCCTGCAGGGGAGGATCGAAATCGCCGGCGTCGGCATCGGCGCCTACCGGCTGTTCATCGTGCTCGTGTGCGGGGTCATCGCCGTCGGCCTGCAATGGATTCTCGCCAAGACGCGCTTCGGCAGCCGGCTGCGCGCCGCCGTCGACGATTCGCGCGTCGCGAGCGGGCTCGGCATCAATGTGAATGTCATGTTTCTCGCGACGTTCGCGTTCGGTTCGGGTCTCGCGGGATTGGGCGGCGCGCTGGGCGCGGAATTGCTCGGGCTCGACCCGACGTTTCCGCTGAAGTTCATGTTCTATTTCCTGATCGTGGTCGCGGTGGGCGGGACCACGACGATCACCGGCCCGCTCGTCGCCTCGCTGCTGCTCGGCGTCGCCGACGTGGCGGGCAAATACTATGCCCCCAAGCTTGGCGCATTCATCATCTACAGCGTGATGATTGCCGTGCTGATGGCGCGTCCGCAGGGCCTGTTTGCCCGCGGCGGCGAGCGATGACGCCCGCGTCCGCGCCGGACCGCGATGCGCTGGCGCCGTTTGCGCGGTCCGCGCGCGCGCAGCCGTACGAAGTCGCCATCTGGATTCTGGCCGCGTTGGCGATCGTCCTGTTTCCGGGCCACGCAGCGCTGTGGAACGAAATCGCGATCCTGACGTTGTTCGCCGTCTCGCTCGACCTGATCCTCGGCTACGGCGGCATCGTGTCGCTCGGGCAGGCGGCGTTCTTCGGGACCGGCTCGTATGTGGCGGCGCTGTTCGCGAAACACGCGATGAACGATCCGCTCGCCGGACTCGCCGTCGGCGCGGCAGCGGCAGCGCTGGTCGGCCTTGCCACCAGCATTCTCGTATTGCGCGGAACGGATCTCACGCGGCTGATGGTAACGCTCGGCATCGCCTCGATCCTCTACGAGCTCGCCAATCGCTTTGACCAGATCACCGGCGGCGCGGATGGCCTGCACGGATTTGCCATGCGGCCGCTCTTCGGCCGCTTCGCGTTCGACCTGGACGGCAAGGTTGCCTATTACTACAGCCTCAGCGTGCTGTTCGTGCTGTTTCTGGTCGCACGTGCGGTCGTCCATTCGCCCTTCGGCTATTCGCTGATGGCGATCCGCGATAATCGCATGCGTGCTACCGCCATCGGCATCGACAGCAACCGCCGCCTTGCCGCCATCTACACGCTGGCGGCGGCCATGGCCGGCGCCGCCGGCGCGCTGCTGGCGCAGACCACTGGATTCACGTCGCTCGATTCGCTCGATTTCCATCGATCGGCCGACGTGCTGCTGGTGCTGGTGATCGGCGGCACCGGTTATCTGTACGGCGGCCTGATCGGCGCTGTCGTGTTCGTCGTGATGAAAGACGTGTTGTCGGCGGCCACGCCGCAGTACTGGCAGTTCTGGCTCGGCCTTATCCTCGTCGTCATCGTGCTGGTGGGCCGCGAGCGCATCGTGCGTCCGTGGCATGCGTTGGCTGACCGCCTCAGGCGCAGACCTTGAACCCGCCAGCGCTCGTCACCCGAAGCCTGTACAAGCGGTTCGGCGGCATTACCGCGACGCAGGACGTCACGCTCACGTTACCGCAGGGCGCGCGCCACGCACTGATCGGTCCCAACGGCGCCGGCAAGACGACGCTCGTGAATCTCATCACGGGCATGCTGCCGCCATCGTCAGGCGCCATCGAGCTCGACGGTCACGACATCACGCGGCTGCCCGCGCATCGGCGCGCGCAGCGCGGTCTGGTCCGTACCTTTCAGATCAACCAGTTGTTCGGACAGTTCACACCGTTGCAGACGATCGCGCTCGTCGTCGCCGAACGGGAAGGCATGGGAGCGCGCGCAGTGCGCGCATTGTGCCGGTCGACGAGCGTGGTCGACGAGGCGGCCGTGCTGCTGCGCGAATTCCATCTGACCGACGTCATGCACAGCAAGGTCGTCCATTTGCCCTACGGCAAGCAGCGTCTGCTCGAGATCGCGATCGCGGTGGCCGGGCAGCCGCGCGTGCTGCTGCTCGACGAACCCGGCGCCGGCGTGCCGGCCGGCGAATCGGCGGAAATCCTCGATACGCTGGCGGCGCTGCCCGCCGACGTCGCGGTGCTGCTGATCGAGCACGACATGGATCTCGTGTTCCGCTTCGCGCAACGCATTGCGGTGCTGGTCAACGGGGCGCTGCTCGTCGAGGGCGCCGCCGCCGACATTGCCCGCGATCCCCGCGTCAAGGCTGTCTATCTCGGCGAGGCGAGTCATGCCTGACCTGCTGCGCGTCAAGGGATTGCGCGCCGGCTACGGTGAAGCCGTCGTCATCGACGATATCAGCTTTGCCGTCGGCGAGGGCCAGTCGCTGGCGCTGCTTGGCCGCAACGGCACGGGCAAGACCACGCTGCTTTGCACGCTGGTCGGCGTCACGCGTTATCGGGGCGGCGAGATCGAGCTCCTGGGACAGCCGCTGACGGCGCTGCGCCCGGATCAGCGCGCGGCGGCCGGCATCGGCTGGGTGCCGCAGGAGCGCAATATCTTCAGGTCGCTGACCGTCGAGGAAAATCTCACCGCGGTAGCGCGCGCCGGCCGCTTCACGCCGGCGCGGGCGTTCGAGCTCTTCCCGCGGCTCGCGGAGCGCCGGCACAACCTCGGCACGCAGTTGTCGGGCGGCGAGCAGCAGATGCTCGCCATCGCCCGCGCGCTGGTCCTCAACCCGCGGCTGCTGCTGCTCGATGAGCCGCTCGAGGGCCTTGCGCCGCTGATCGTGGAAGAGCTGCTCGGCGTGCTGGCGCTGCTCGTGCGCGACGAAGGTTTATCGGCGATCATTGTCGAGCAGAATCCGCTGCGCATCCTCGCCATCACCGATTGCGCGCTGATCCTGTCGCGCGGCACGATCGTCCATGCCGCCTCCAGCGCCGCACTTCGCGCCGATGCGGCGACGCTCGACCGTTACCTTGCCGTCGGCGGCGGCCGCATTCACTGAACAACGACGGGGCTTCCATGGCGAAAATCGTCGGCGCAATTGCCACATCGCACACACCGACCATCGGCTTTGCCTTCGACAAGAAGAAGCAGGACGACCCGGTGTGGGCGCCGATCTTCGACGCGTATCGGCCGATTCAGCAGTGGCTCGCGCAGAAGAAGCCGGATGCGCTGGTCTTCATCTACAACGATCACGTCACGTCGTTCTTCTTCGATCACTATTCGGCGTTCGCACTGGGGATCGGAGACGCGTATGCGGTGGCCGACGAAGGCGGCGGTCCGCGCGCATTGCCGCCGGTGCCTGGGCATCCTGCGCTGGCGCAGCATATCGGCGCGTCACTCGTGACCGACGAATTCGACCTTGCGTTCTTCCAGGATCGGGCACTCGACCACGGCGTTTTTTCGCCGCTGTCGATGATGCTGCCGCACGAGCCTCGCTGGCCGACCACGCTGGTACCGCTGCAGGTCGGCGTGCTGCAGTATCCGATTCCATCGGCGCGTCGTTGCTGGAAGCTCGGGCAGGCGCTGCGTCGCGCGATCGAAAGTTTCTCCGAGGACCTGTCGGTCGTGATCGTGGCCACCGGCGGCCTGTCGCACCAGGTCCACGGCGAGCGCGCCGGCTTCAACAATCCCGAGTGGGACAAGCAGTTTCTCGATCTATTCGAGCGCGATCCCGAGCCGCTGACGCGGATGACGCACGCGCAGTACGCGACGCTGGGCGGCTTCGAGGGCGCCGAAGTCATCATGTGGCTGATCATGCGGGGTGCGATGGCGGCGAAGCTCAGCTGCCTGCATCGCAGCTACTACCTGCCGTCGATGACCGGCATCGCCACCGCCATTTACGAGAACGACGCCGCCGCCGCGCCGTTCGACCGAAGCGTACCGCAGCGCGAACGGATGGCCGAGCAATTGGCGGGCGCCGAGCAGCTGACCGGCACGTATCCCTTCACGCTCGCCACCAGCGTCCGCGCGTACCGTCTCAACAAGTTCCTGCATCGGATGGTGGAGCCCGCGCATCGCGCGTTATTCCTGGCCGATCCCGAGAGCGCGTTCGCCGCGGCGGACCTCACCGACGCCGAGCGCGATCTCGTCCGCCGGCGCGACTGGCGCGGAATGATCCACTACGGCGTCATTTTTTTCATGCTGGAAAAACTGGGCGCGGTCGTCGGCGTTTCGAACCTGCATATCTATGCGGCGATGCGCGGCGAGACGCTCGAAACGTTCCAGAAGACGCGCAACGCGCCCGGCGCGCTCTATTCGGTCGCCGGCAGCGACGCGGCGCCGCAGGCGTGGGATCGGGACAGCACCAAGCCCTCGTGATGGCGGCATCACGCCGTGAAGCGGAACAGCGCCTCCGGTGTCTTCCAGAGCAACCGGTGCCGTTGCGCGGCGTCGGGGAACAGGTGGAGGACTAGCGCGAGCAGCACGCCGTAGTCGACGCGCTGCGGCGCGCGCAGGAACGGCCAGTCGGACGCCCACATGCATGCATCGAGCGTGAACGCGCCGATCAGCGCATCGATATAGGGGCGGGCGTCATCGTGCGGATACGGCTCGCGCGAAAACTTCACGATCCCGGAGAGCTTGACGAACGCGCGCCGGGTCGATGCGAGACGCAGCAGCGCGGCGAACCCGGGTTGATCGAGCCCTGCGGCGGGCGTGGGACGCCCGCAATGGTCGATCAGGATGCGTGCACCCGAGCGTTCGAGCATCGGGACGAGTGGCACGAGCTGGTCGTGCTCCACCTGGACCTGGACGAAAAGATCGAGTGCCGCGAGCCTGTCGAGCAAACCTTCCGCATCGGCGTAGTAGTCGACGCCATAATGGGTGACGTTCCATGCCACGCCCACAATGCCGGCGTCCTTGAGCGCTTGAAGGTCGGCGCGCCTCGCGTCGTTGGCGACCACCGCGATGCCCTTGCAGCGGCCGGCGCTATGCGCAATCGCGTCGATGAGGCAACGGTTGTCGAGGCCGTAGCCGGAATTGGGGCCGACGATGAGCGCGTGCCGCGCACCGTACACATCCATGACCCGCAGCAGTTGCGCGGCGGCGCCCATCTCCTGGCCCGCGGGCCGGTAGTGCGTGTCCGCTGCGTACGGAAACCGCGCGGGGTCGAGCACATGGACGTGGCAGTCGATCTTCGGCTCAGCAAAGACATCTTCCACGACTTTGAGCAAATTCAAAGACGGGTCGACGACGTGCGAAGCACCCTTGTCGACCCGTTACTCATAAGAAGTTTCCAAGACATGCGAAGCACCCTTGTCGACCCGTTATCCATGAGAAGTTTTCAAAACGTCGCAGCAATGGCGCTGCGCAGCGCCGGCGTTATTTCCGGCATCACGCCGAACCACGCGTTGAAGGCAGGGCGCGCCTGGTTCAGCAGCAACCCGAGGCCGTTCACCGTGATGTTCCCGCGGGCGCGCGCCGAAGCGAGGAGCGGCGTCTCCGGTGGAAGGTAGATGAGGTCTCCGACCACCGCGTGCTTCGGCAATCGATCCAGCGCGATGTCGAGCGCCGGCTTTCCGGCCATGCCGGCGCTCGTCGCATTCGCCAACAGGGCCACGCCGTCGAGCGCTTCATTGCGCCGCTCCCATGGCACGGCCGTGACCGGCGATCCAAGCTCGTCGGCGATTCCTTTCGCGTGCTCGAACGTGCGATTGACGAGGCGGATCTCGCGTGCCCCCTGCGCGGCCAGCGTCGCGACCACCGCGCGGGCGGCACCGCCCGCGCCCAGCACGACGATCGGCCCGGCATCGGGTCTCCACTTGGGGTCGGCGTCGCGCAGGCTTTGCACGAAGCCGTTGCCGTCGTTGTTGAATCCGCTCAGCGTCCCGTCCTTCTCGACCACGACCGTGTTGACCGCGCCGATCCGGCGCGCCAGCTCGTCGACGCGGTCGATCAGCGGCATGATCGCCTGCTTGTGCGGCGTGGTCACGTTGCAGCCGCGCAGGCCGAGCGCCGCGAGCCCGCGCACGGCGGCGGGGAGGTTCTCGGGCGGTACCGGGAACAGCACGTACCGGCCGGCGATTCCATAGTGGTCGAGCCAGTGGTTATGGATGACCGGCGAGCGCGAATGCGCGACCGGCCAGCCAAGGAGCCCGGCAATGCCGAATTGATGTGGATCGGCCAAGGTCATCGCTCCCGCAGGATGAATGCCTGCATGTGCATGCTATTTGGAGGAGGTCGCCGGCATGGTCGCGACCACTTCCTGCTTGCCGTTGACGACCTTGGTCAGGAAGCTCTCGCGATCGAGGTCGCCGTTCTGGTCGAACGTCACGTCGAGCAGCACGCCCGGGTTGTCCTTCACCGTGAACTTCGCGCCGTGCATCGCCGCGGCGAAGGCCTTCGGATCGAACTTGCCGAGCCGCTCCGTCATCACCTTGACGATGTACATCGCGCTGTAACCCTTGAGGCCGTTGTGGTCGGCCTTGGTCTTGTATTCCTTCTGGAATTTCTCGTCGAACGCCTTGATGGCCGGCTGCGGCGCGTCGGAGGTGAGCCCGACGTGCGCGACCGCGCCGTTCGCCGCGTCGCCGGCGAGCTCGATCACCTTCTGGCTGGTCAGCGTCGTCTCGCCGACGATCGGCTTGTCGTAGCCCTGCTTGCGCAGCTCGCGCAGCGCCCGCGCCGATTCCTCTTCGTTGGTATAGACGACGAGCGCGTCGGCGTTCGACTGCTTCGCCTTGAGCACGGCGCCCGAAAAGTCGAGCTGACCCGGGTCGGTCGAAATGTCGGCGACGACCTTGATCCCCTTCGCCTCGAGCTCCTTGACCAATGTGTCGCGCCCGCCCTTCCCGAAGTCGTTGTTGACCCACATCATCGCCACCGTCTTCGCGCCGACGGTTTCCTTGAGATAGCGCGCCACCTTGGGCATCGCGGCGAGCTGCGTGAACGACGTGCGGAAGATATAGGGATTGCCCTGTTGCGTGATGCTCGCCGCCTCGCCGCCTGTGAAATTGGGAATCTCGGCCTTCCGCGTCTCCGCCATGCTGACGATGATCGATCCGGAGAAGACCGGCCCCATGACCACATAGACTCCCTGGTCCACGGCCTTCTGCGCGAGCGCCTTCGCGATCTGCGGGTTAGACTGGGTGTCGCCGCTGGTGTATTCGACCTTGCGGCCGAGAATGCCGCCCGCGGCGTTGATCTCCTTCACCGCCAGCTTGACGCCGTTATCGAAATTGGTGCCCGACGTCGTGCCGGTGCCCGAAAGCTCGACCAATCCGGCGATTCGCACCGGCTCCTGCGCCGACGCGGCATCCGTCAACGCCAGCAGGCACAGCGCCGCGGCGATCCCGCTGATCTTGTTCATGGAAAGCACTCCCTCCTCGACACGATACGTGGGACCGCGACTGAAGCGGGCGGTCCTTGGATGATTGCAGCCAGCGCAAGCAGGCACGGGCAGCCGCTATCGTGCGGATGGTAAACGAATTATCCGGAAGGCTGGCAGTGCCTGATCCTTCCCCTCGCCCCAGCCCTCTCCCCGCGTGCGGGAGAGGGTGAGGGGCGCCACGCTTAGCGTGCCGCGGCGAACTGCTCCGGGCTCCAGCCGCCGCCGAGCGACTTGGCGAAATCGACAATCGACAGCCGGGCGTCGCGTGCTGCGTCGATGCGCAGCGTCTGCGCGGCCAGCAGCGTGCGCTGCGCGTCGATCACTTCGAGGTACGACGTGCGGCCGGCGTCGTAGCGCAGCAGCGCCACTTCGTAGGCCTTGGCGATCTGGTCGCGGCGGTCCGTTTCCGCGGCCAATACCTCTCGCGCGGCGCGGTTGGAGACGAGCGCATCGTGCACTTCGCGAAATGCGATTTGCACGGTCTGCTGGTATTCGACAAGCGTCTGGTCGCGGCGCGCGGTTGCCAATTCGACCTGCGACTCGATCGCCTTCAGCGCAAACAGCGGCTGCACGAGGCCAAGGCCGATATTCCAGATGGCCGCCGGCCCCGAAAAGAGGCTGCTCAGCGCGGCCGATTCGAAGCCGTACGCGCCGGTGAGCGTGAGGGACGGGAAGTAGTCGGCGCGTGCCTGCTGGATGCGCAGATCCGCCGCTGCCATCAGCGCTTCCGAGCGGCGAATGTCGGGGCGGCGCTCGATGAGGCCGGACGGCAGGCCCGCGGGGAGCTCCGGCACCGACGTGGCGTCGTCGATCGATGCGCCACGCGCGACCTCCGGCGTGAACACGGCGCGCGGCGACCGGCCAGTAAGCGTCGCGACCGCCGATTCGAGCAGGCCGATCGCCTGTCGCGCGCGCGCGATATCCGCCACCACCGCCGACCGGTCCGCCTCCGCCGTGCGCAAATCGTATTCGCCAATGAGGCCGCCCTCGAAGCGATCGCGCAG
>Ga0207675_100001193_pt1 | contig 25882 bp, 18 predicted proteins | sample KBSSwiS42_FD_184305 | JGI IMG/M metagenome (GOLD analysis project Ga0207675, IMG submission 184305) | Switchgrass rhizosphere microbial communities from Kellogg Biological Station, Michigan, USA - KBS Switchgrass S4-2 (SPAdes) (version 2) | ecosystem: Host-associated > Plants > Roots >...
GTCGCGTTGATTCCCTGCACGACCTGCATATACAGCGGCATGAACATCACGACGCCGAGAAACGCGGTGCTCATCACGAACGACGCCAGCGCGGCGATGCGGAACGAGTGGATGCGGAACAGATGCAGCGGCAGGATCGGATTGGTGGCGCGCGTCTCGATCCACAGGAAAATCCCGAGCGAAACGCCACCCACCGCGAACAACCCGAGGATGTTCGGCGAGTCCCACGGATAGCTCGTGCCGCCCAGCGTGAGGCCGAGCAGCGTCGTCGCGGCCGTCAGCACGACCAGCACCGCGCCGAGGTAATCGATGCGCCCGCCCGCGCCATGCCGCAGCACCGGCATGCGATACATGATCATGAAGAGCGCGACCATGCCGAGCGGCAGATTGACGTAGAACACCCAGCGCCAGCCGGCGACCTCGTGACCGAGCAGCTGGAACGTGCCGTGGTCGGTGAGGAAGCCGCCGATGAACGGACCGACGACGGTCGCGACGCCGAACACCGAGCCGAACACGCCGAACAGCCGGCCGCGCTCGCGCGGTGGATACAGGTCCGCCATGATTGCGAACGACACGGTCATCAGCGCGCCGGCACCGAGACCCTGGATCGCGCGGAACACGATGAGTTGCATCATGCCGCCGCCGAGCAGCGGCAGCGCGCCGAACTCGCCGCTCAGGCCGCACAGCGCAGAGCCGGCGAGGAACAGCACGACGCCGAGAATCAGGATGCCTTTGCGGCCGTATTGATCGCTGAGCTTGCCGTAGATCGGTACGGAGACCGTCGACGTCAGCATGTACGCCGTCGTGACCCACGCATACATCGAGAGCCCCTGCAGCTGCTCGATGATGCGCGGCATTGCGGTGGAAACGATCGTCTGGTCGAGCGCGCTCAACAGCACGACGACGGCGAGAGCGGCTAGAGTCAGCCGCCTCTCGGCGGGGGTAACGGAGAGATCAGTCAATCACTGCTTCTTCTTGCCGGTCCATTTGCCGTCGCCGAACGAGCCGAACACGACGGTGCCGCTCATCGTGTCGCCGGTGACCGTGCCGGTGTAATCGATCTGCAGGTTCTGGCCCTGCACGTTGACGTTGATGCCGAACTTGACGGTGTCGCCGCTGACCGTGCCGGTGAGCGGCACTTCGCCGCGCGGGCTGACCATCTTGCCGCCGAGCGTCTCGCCCGTCTGCGTGAAGACCGCGTCTGAAGCGCGCGAGCCCATCGGGCTTTCGACGTTGAGCTCCCAGGTGCCGGACACGTCCGTGACCTTGGCAGCAGCCGGCGGCGGAGGCGGAGGCGCGGACTGGGGGGCCTTGGTCGTCGAGCAGGCCGCAGCAACCGTTGCGACAGCAGCGACGCACAGAAGACGCAAAGCATGGATCCGCGAGGTGGACATCGGGCTGACTCCCATGAGTTCTGAAGGGTTTCGGCGCCGCACTTATTCCTGGCGGCGTTGTTTCAATCCGCGCACAGCTTAATCGCTGCCCTGGCCCGGTGCGAGCGATCGGTGCGACCGTTGACGATTCTTGAGCACCAGATAAACCAGTGATCTAGGCACTGCATCCCATCAAGGCACGTTTGATCGCGCTTTTGACTCGCCTGGTCTCAGCAGGCCGAACGTGCTTGCTGCTTGGTGGTCCAATCGCGGCAACTAAGATCAGGGAGTTCACCGGTGCGCATCATCGCAGGAGCCATCCGTAACCCCGTCGCGATCGGCGTCACGGTTTTACTTATTTCTCTGTTCGGCGTGCTCAGCCTGAAGCATCTGCCCCTGCAGCTGTTTCCCGACATCGAGCGGCCGACCATCGCGATCTTCACCAACTGGCGCGGCGCCTCGCCCGAGGAAGTCGAAGCGGAGCTGCTGGAGCCGCAGGAGCAGGTGCTGCAGGGCCTGCCGGGCGTTGAGGAAGTCAACGGCAACGCCAATTCCGGCGGCAGCCAGGTGTTTCTGACGTTCGCGATCGGCACCGACATGAAATCGGCGCTGGTCGACGTCATCGGCCGCATGAGCCGCCTGCCGCCGCTGCCCCGCGACGCGGACCGGCCGGTGGTGCAGCTCGGCGGCGATGGCGGCGACTCGAATCAGCAACTCTCCTTCTTTTTCGTACAGCTGCTCCCTGGTACGGAGGGGCCGATCGAGCGTCAGCGCCGGTTTGTCGAAGACGTCGTCAAGCCGCGCATCGAGTCGGTGCCGGGCGTCGCGCAGGTCGAGGTTCAGGGCGGTCCGCCCGACGACGTGCGCATCACTCTCGATCTGGCACGTGCGGCAGCGCTCGGCATCGGCATCCCGGACATCGCTCGGCAGGCTGCGAGCGCGACGAATGTGTCCGCCGGCCAGCTCGACGTCGGGCGCCGGCAGTACTCGCTGCGCTACACCGGACGCTACGACGCGCAGGATCTCGGCCAGCTCGTGCTGACCTGGCGCGACGGTCAGCCGGTGCGTCTCGCCGATCTCGCGACCGTCGAGATGCGGCCGCCCGAGCGCCAGTTCTTCTCCTATCAGAACGGCAATCCGGCGATCGGGCTGCGCATCGTGCGCGCGCCCGGCGCGAACGTGCTCAGCACGCTCGAAGAAGTGAAGAAGGTCGTCGCAGAGCTGCGCGATGGGCCGCTCAAGCAACGCGGCCTGGGCATCGAGCAGTCGTTCGATGCATCGCTGTTCATCAACCGCGCTGTCAGTCTGCTGGTCGAGAATCTCGTCGTCGGCGCGCTGCTCGCACTGCTGTGCGTGTGGTGGTTCATGCGCGACGTCCGCGCGACGGCGCTCATCGCGTCCACGATTCCGATCTGCTTGCTGGCGACGTTCTGCGTGCTCGATCTCGCTGGCCGCAGCATCAACGTCATCTCGCTCGCAGGCCTCGCGTTCGCGGTCGGCATGGTCGTGGAAGGCGCCATCGTCGTCTCCGGCAACATCATCCGGCTCAAGGAAGGCGGCATGCCGATCGAACAGGCGGCACACGATGGCACCCGGCAAGTCGTGCCGGCCTTGTTCGCGTCGACGGCCACTACGATTGCGGTGTTCCTGCCGGTGCTGTTCCTCAAGGATGTCGAGGGGCAGATCTTCGCCGACCTTGCCCTCACGATTTCGATCGCCGTCGCGTTCTCGATCGTGGTCGCGATCACGGTCGTGCCCGCGGCTGCGGGTCGCTGGTTGGGCACGCACTCGAAGAACTCCGGTTACGGCGCCGGCTGGCCGTGGTTGACCGATCGCGTCATCGCATGGACACGCACGCGCAAGCAGCAGCTCGGCTGGGTCGGCGCGCTGCTGGTGGCCCCGCTCCTGCTGTCGTGGTTGCTGATGCCGAAGCTCGACTATCTGCCGCCGGTGAAGCGTGCGGCGATCGATGCTTACTTCAGCTTCCCGCCGGGCATGAGCCCGGAGGCCGTCAATCGCGAGATCGTCGGCACGCTGCTGAAGCGCATGGAGCCCTACATGAAGGGCCAGAAGGAGCCGCGCCTCAAGAACTGGTACGTGCTGTTGTGGCCGGGCGGCGGCACGATCGGCGCGCGGGTCATCGACGAAGACCGGATCGGCGAGCTCGAGCGCATCGTGCGCGACGAAGTCGTCGTCGGGTTGCCCGACACGCGCGTGTTCGTGAACGAAGGCGAGCTGTTCGGCGGCATCGGCGGCTCCGCGCGCTCGGTGGCGATCCACCTGCAGTCCACGGACACGAACGCGCTCAATGCCGCGGCCGAGGAAGGCCGCAAGCTCCTGGAGCGGACCTTCCCGGGCGCCAACGTGCAATCCTTCCCGAACGCTGACGTGCAGGCGCTGGAGCTGCGGGCCGAGCCCAACGACCGGCGTATCGCCGAAGTCGGCTGGGATCGCGCATCGCTCGGCACTGTCGTGCGCGCGCTGGGCGACGGCGCATGGTTGGGTGAGTACTTCGACGGCCAGACGCGGCTGCCCGTGATGTTGCGCACGAACCTCGGCGAGACGCCGGAGGAGCTGGCGCAAGCACCGTTGATGACGCCCTCGGGCGAAATCGTCTCGCTCGGCGAGCTCGTGAACCTGCAGACGACGCTGGCGCCGGAGCAGATCCGCCGCATCGATCATCACCGCACGGTGACGTTGACGATCGATCCGCCGCCGACGCTGTCGCTGGAGGACATGCTCGCGAAGATCGAGAGCGACATCGTGCCCTCGCTGCGCTCGCAGCTGCCGCCGGATGCGAACATCCGGCTGGCGGGCAGCGCCGACCGGCTCGACAAGATCGTCTCGACGATGGGCGTGAACTTCCTGCTCGCACTGCTGGTGCTGTTCATGCTGATGGCCGCGATGTTCCGTTCGGTCCGCGACGCCGCCGTCGTGGTCCTGACGGTGCCGCTGGCTCTCGCGGGCGGCGTTCTCGGCATCCGCGCGCTCGGGCTGATCGCGTTCCAGCCGCTCGATCTGCTGACGATGATCGGCTTCATCATGATGATCGGCATCATCGTGAATCACTCGATCCTGCTGGTGGATCGCACGCGCGACGCGCTGAACCATGGACACCATCTCGAAGAGGCACTGCGGATGGCGCTCAACCAGCGGCTGCGCGCGATGGTCGCGAGCACGTTGACTGGCGCACTCGGCGCGTTGCCGATGGTCGTGAACCCAGGTCCGGCGAGCACGATCTATCGCGGCCTCGCGGCGGTGAACGTCGCGGGCGTGATCGTCAGCATGGTGTTCTCGATCGTGTTGCTGCCGAGCCTGTTGCGGCTGATGTACGAGCGCAGCGCTGTAGTCGAAGAAGTGGTCGATGTTCCGGTGAGTCAGGCTTCAGCCTGACTCACCGGCAAGGGGACGAGGATGATCAAGTCACGCATTGCAACGCTGGCGCTCTCCGCCACGGTTGCTCTTTTCGCATCCGGTGCAGGCGCGGAAGGGCCGCCGCCGCAGGACCCCGGCGTCGTCGTGGAAGTCGCCAAGGCAGAGGTCGCGCGCGTCGCGCCACGGCGTTGGGTTCCGGGTGGCGTCGTGAGCCGCAACGATGCGCGGCTCGCAACGAGCGGCGCAGGACGGCTGGAATACGTCGCGGAAGTCGGAACGCGGGTGCGCCAGGGCGAGCGCGTCGCGAAGCTGGAGGACGAGGCCGTGCGCTTGCGCGTCGACGACGCGAAGGCCGAAGTCGCGCGCATCGAATCGCAGCGCGCGATGTCGGAGCGCCAGGTGGCGCGCCTGGAGAAAGTCGGCAGCACGATATCGCAAACGCAGCTCGACGAAGTCAAATCGCAGCTCGCGGTGCTGACGGCTCAGCTGCAGCAAGCGCAGGTGCGCCAGCGCGGGGCGCAGCACGAGCTCGATCAGACCGAGCTGCGCGCGCCGTTCGCGGGGGTCGTGACCGAACGTCTCGCGCAACGCGGCGAATATGTCGCGACCGGTGCGGCGATCGCGCATCTCGTCGACACAGTGCATGTCGAGGCGCGCGTGCAGGCGCCGCTGACTCTGGTCGGCCTGGTCCGGCCCGACATGGAGCTGCCGATCAAGCTTGCGGACCGGCAGATGAAGGCCAGCGTGCGCACCGTGGTGCCCGTTGGCGAGGAACGTTCGCGCCAGTTCGAGCTGCGACTCACGCTGGCCAACAACGCGCTGAGCGTCGGTACCCCGATCGAAGTCGGCTTGCCTGAGCGTGAGGCAGCCGAGTCGCTCGTGGTACCGCGCGATGCCATCGCCGTGCGTCAGGACGGCAACTACGTGATGCGCGTGCGAGCGGACAACACCGCGGAAAAAGTCGCCGTGACCTCGGTGGCGACCGACGGCGATCTCGTCACGATCAGAGGCCCGGTCGCAGCGGGCGACCTCGTGGTCGTGCGCGGCATAGAACGCCTGCAGCACGGGCAGCGGGTGACTGTGCTGGGGCGGGCAGCGGATATCCGCGGCGCCGGTGGAAGAATCAACTCGCGATAGCTTGTCTTTGTGGGTCAGGCTTTAGCCTGACTCGCACGATCGCCGAGCTACGAACTCCGAGTCGGTCAGGTTCTTCAGAAACTCCACCAGATCCCTCTTCTCCTCGTCACTCAAATCGAGCGGCCGGATCTGCGAATCGACGACGCCGATCGACTCCGCATGCTTACCACCCCCCACATAATGCTCGACGACCTCCTCCAGCGTCCCGAATCTCCCATCGTGCATATACGGCGCAGTCAGCGCGATGTTGCGCAACGTCGGCACTCTGAATCGGCCGCGGTCCTGTTGCCGCTTCGTCTCGACCGACAATCCCTCATCGCCCTTCACCGCGGATCCATTGTTCGCGAACAGCGCGTGTTGCTGCGGCTTGCCGCGCTGGACCATCGGTCCCGAGAAGTTCAGGCCGAAGTGACAGTGCGAGCAGCCGCTGCGCTCCGAATAAAACAGCCGCATGCCACGCCGTGCGCCTGCGGAGAACGCAGCCCGGTCGTCGTCGTAGACATAGCGGTCGAAGGCCGAGCGTCCTGAAATCAGCGTGCGCTCGAACGACGCGATCGCCTTGAGCACGTTGGGGATCGTGACCGGCGCGGCTTCCTGCGGAAACGACTGGCGGAACGCCGTCGCGTAGTGCTCCTGCTGCCCGAGCCATTCCAGCAGCCCGCGATCGTCACGCTTCAGTCCCATCTCGAGCGGATGCTCGTTGAACAGCGGCTGCTCCATCTGCCGCTCCAGCGTCACGACGCTGCCGCTCGCCCAGGTGAAGGCAGGGTTGTACGCGACGTTGGTGAGCGTCATCGCGCCACGATGCATGCTGTCGCCTTTCGCGCCGATGGCGAGCGCACGGCCATCGGTAAACGCGAGCTCCGGATGGTGACAGCTGGCGCACGAATACGTGTTAGTGACCGAGAGGCGCGTTTCGAAGAACAGCCGGCAGCCGAGCGCGACCTTCGCCTCGGACATCGGATTGTCGGCGGGCACGAGCGGAGGCGGGAATCCGGGCGGCAAGCGCCAGGCGTACTGCGCGTCGCCGACGGGATCGCTCCAGGCGATCCCGACCCAGCAACACAAGACAATCGACAGGAAGCGAGTCGTACTCAGTTCCAGTGCACGACTGCCGGCGCGTCCGGTGCCAGCGAAGCAGTCTGACGGGCGATGTTCGAGCGCTCATCGATCCACTGTGCGAGCGCATCGACCTCGGGAGCAGCGTTGCCCGCGGCGCGACGATCGGTGACCCATTTCTGCATGGCCGCCATCAACTGATCGGCCAGCGGACGCGAGCTCTGGAACAGCTGCATGTACGCGTTCTTGGCGTCGTCGATGCGATTGAGCCCGAGATACGCCTCGCCGCGATACTCGATCGCCTCGCCGTAGGAAGGATTCAGGCGCAGCGCTTCGTCATACGCCTGCAGCGCCTTGTCGTAGTCGCCGAGCTTGCGGCTGGTGTAGCCGACATAGTTCCACGCTTCGTACATGTCGACCTTGCGTTGCAGTGCCGACGCGAAATAGCCGCGCGCGTTCTCGTACTGACGCTTCGCCTTGTCGAGTGCCTTGGTCTTCTTCTTCTCGTCGGTAGCTTCGTCTGCGGCTTTGGCAAGCTTGTCCGCCGCCTTCACCGCGCGCACGCCCTGGTTGTAGGCCGCCTTCGCTTGCTCCTCCGGCGTCATCTGCCGCTCGGGCATGTTGAAGGAGCCGCCGCCGGAGGGAGCGCCACCGCCACCCGCGGCGAGCACAGCGCACGAGCCCATCGCCATGACGATGAGCCCCAAACCAATTGCCGCGATTCGCATAAACCCTCCCGAGTGACGTTACGCCAGTACGTGCGCAAGCCCTGGTGTCCGGTTCAATCTTGCGCCCGGGGGTGAATGTAACGCCAGTAACGGAAGGCAGGCAGGCACGCGCACTGAACGCAGGTGCCGAATCGTGCTCGGAAAACTCATTGTGCTGGATGGCCAGTGCCGCGCTACGCAGCTGGCCGGCGGTGCCGCCCTTCTTGCCCCGGTCGACCAACGAGAGTCTCCGGAGCCGGCACCGCCGGCCTAACCTTTGCGAGCCGCCCTGGTTGGAGCCACCTGCCCCAGGGCCGCCCGACCTCCCCTGCTCAGGCGAACATCGGCACGCCGATGATTTCACCGGGCGGACGCTGCGGAACCTGGGAATGCGAATCGTCGGAGGATTCGGTGGGCGTCGTCGATGCCGGGGTCTCGATCTTCTTTGGTGCAGGCGCGGGGCGCGCGTGCTCGGCTGCATCCTTCAGCACCAAAGCAGCCGAGGCGAACATGGGGATCACCACCAGCAGCAGCCCGAAACGTCGTCGCATTCTGTTCTTCCGCGCAAGAGCGTGTTCAGGAGGGCAGATGCAAGCAGTGGGCCGAGGCAGTTGTGCCGCGCTATGTGGGGTCTACGCAGAGGCGGTGTAAGGGGCTGCGACACTGGGGGGCGCAGGCGCCTGGTTATGTCTGCAGTGTGGGCTTCGGCAAAGGACTGTCATCGGTGGTCAAGGCGCGAGCGTCTCGTGGCAGACTTCGCGGCCGGGCCACCAGAAAAGTTTCGTCAGGGGGATCGAACATGTTGCGATTCATCGCGGGGTTCGCGAGCGCATTCGCGCTGCTGTCATCGGCCACGGTGTTGGCGCAATCGCCGGCGACTTCGGAAGCTCCGGCCGCACCGGCCGCGCAACCCAACGACTACAGCAAGGGCGATTCATGGCTGTGCACTCCGCGCGGCAAGGATGCCTGTACCGTCGATCTCGACACGACGATCGTCGCGCCGAGCGGCAAGTTCACGAAGGAAAAATTCAAGGCGCCGAAAGATGCGCCGATCGATTGCTTCTACGTCTATCCCACCGTCTCGCTCGATCAAGGCGGCAACAGCGACATGGTCGCCGGGCCGGAAGAGCAAAACGTGATCGCGCAACAGTTCGCGCGCTTCGCGTCGGTGTGCCGCGTCTATGCGCCGCTGTACCGGCAAGTCACCTTGACGGCGCTGCGCTCGATCATTTCCGGCAAACCGATCCCTGTCGATCGACAGCTCGCGTACAACGACGTGCTCGACGCCTGGAACTACTATCTGAAGCAAGGCAACGCCGGCCGCGGCGTCGTGCTCATCGGCCACTCGCAAGGCTCGGGCGTGTTGACGCAGCTGATCAAGAACGAGATCGACGGCAAGCGGGTGCAGGACAAGCTCATCTCGGCGCTGCTGCTCGGCACGAATCTGCCCGTCGAGAAGGGCAAGGACGTCGGCGCGTTTCAGAACATCCCGCTGTGCAAGTCGGCGTCGCAGATCGGCTGCGCGGTCGCGTATGCCAGCTTCCGCGACACCATCCCGCCTCCAGCGAACTCGCGGTTCGGCAAGGCGCAAGGCGAGAACATGGCAGCGGCTTGCGTGAATCCGGCTGCACTCCGCGGCGGCATCGGGCAGCTGCACTCATACCTGTCGAATGGCCGCTTCATCGCGTCGTCGGCGGCTGCGCCGAAGCCGTGGGTCACACCCGAGCGCAAAGTCTCGACACCGTTCGTAAGCGTTCCGGGATTGCTGACCGCCGAATGCGTCTCGAACGACGCCGGCACCTACCTGGCCGTGCACGTGAATGCGGATCCGAACGATCCGCGCACCGACGACATCGTCGGCGACGTGCTGGTCAACAACCAGGTCCAGAAGGATTGGGGCCTGCACCTCATCGACGCGAACCTGGCGATGGGGAACCTGGTCGACCTGGTGCGCGAGCAGGCCAAGGCGTATTCGCGGAAGTAGGGAACCGGTCAAAGTTGCACGGCGTTACAGGACCGCCCCTGCAACGCCGAGAACTTTGACCGCATGCGCTATCTCGCGCTGTGCTGCGATTACGACGGCACCATCGCTCATCACGGCCGCGTCGACGAGCCCACGCTCGCTGCGCTCAAACGCCTGCGCGAGTCGGGACGCCAGCTGGTGCTCGTCACCGGCCGCGAGCTCGACGATCTGCAGAAGGTCTTCCCGCACCTCGACTTGTTCGCCCGGGTCGTCGCGGAGAATGGCGCGCTGCTGTATCGGCCCGAGACTCGCGAAGAGCAGCCGCTGGATGAAGCGCCGCCACAAAGCTTCGTCGACAAGCTGATCGAGCGCGGCGTCGGCCCCATGTCCGTCGGACGCGTGATCGTCGCGACCTGGGAGCCGCACGAGAAGACCGTGCTCGAAACCATTCGCGACTGCGGGCTCGAGCTGCAGGTCATCTTCAACAAGGGCGCGGTGATGGTGCTGCCCGCGGGCGTCAACAAGGCGACCGGCCTGCGTGCCGCGCTCGCCGAGCTGAACCTCTCGCCGCACAACGCAGTCGCTGTCGGCGACGCCGAGAACGATCACGCGTTCTTCAGCATCTGCGAGTGCGCAGTCGCAGTCGCGAACGCGCTGCCGGCCGTCAAGGAGAAAGCGGATATCGTCACGTTCGGCGATCACGGCGCCGGCGTCACCGAGCTCATCGAGGAAATGCTCGCCGACGATCTCGCGAGCCGCGACAGCGGGCCGCTGGCACGCCACAACATCCGGCTCGGCAAAAGCGTCGAGGGCAAGCCGATCGGACTCTCGCCGTTCCGCGTCAGCGCGCTCGCCGTCGGCTCCTCGGGCAGCGGCAAGTCCACGGTCGTCGCGGGCCTCGTCGAGCGGCTGCGCGCCGCGCACTACAACTTCTGCATCATCGATCCCGAAGGCGACTACGACAGCGTCGAGTCTGCCGTCGTGCTCGGCAATCCCGAGCACGCGCCGACGATCGATGAGTGCCTGCAGCTGCTGAACAGGCCGGATCAGAACGCCGTCATCAACCTGCTCGGCGTGAAGCTCGAAGATCGCCCGTTGTTCTTCCTGTCGCTGTTCGCGCGCATTCGCGAGCTGCGTGCACGCACCGGCCGGCCGCATTGGCTGATCGTGGATGAAGCGCATCACGCGATCCCCGCGAACTGGCGGCCGACCGATCAGAACCTGCCGGAGCGGCTCGAAGGCGTCGTGATGGTCAGCGTGCGGCCGAACCTGATCGCGCCTGCGGTGTTGCGTGCGCTCGAGACGCTCATCGTGCTCGGCGACAAGCCGCGCGAAATGCTGCGCGAATTCATCGATGCGAATCGCGCAACTGCAGTGGCAGACGTGCCGGACGCACTCGAAGCCGGTACGGCGGTGCTTTGGAACAAGACCGGGAACGGCGCACCGACGGTGGTGCACGTGGAGCCGAGCCGCACCGAGCGACGCCGCCATCTGCGCAAATATGCGGAAGGCGAGCTGCCGGAGGATCGCAGCTTCTATTTCCGCGGGCCCGCAGGAAAGCTCAACCTGCGCGCGCAGAACCTGATCCAGTTCATGAACCTGGGCGACGGCGTCGACGACGAGACCTGGCTGTTTCACCTGCAGCGCGGCGAGATGTCGCGCTGGCTGCGGGAGGGAATCAAGGACGAGCCGCTGGCCGCACAGGCCGCCGCGATCGAGCGCAATCGGCAGCTCGATGCCGGCGCTTCGCGCCGCAAGCTGCGGGAGCTGATCGAGGCGACGTATACGTTGCCGGCGCAGTAGGTCGCTCGTGTAGCATCTGCGCATGTTCTTTGACGGGTTTCGCAGGTTCCGAATCGCGACGGCCGGCGCCGAGATCAACGGGGTTGTCGGCGGCAGCGGGCCGCCCGTGCTCCTGCTGCAAGGCTGGCCGCAGACGCATCTCGAATGGCGGCACGTCGCTCCGCTCCTGGCGCAGCGCTTTACCGTCGTCGCGACGGATCTGCGCGGTTATGGCGACAGCAGCAAGCCGCCCGGCGGCGAGAGCCATGCGGGCTACTCCAAGCGTGCAATGGCGCAAGACCAGGTCGAAGTGATGCGCCAGCTCGGGTTCGAGCGCTTCGCCGTGGTCGGGCACGACCGCGGCGGCCGCGTCGCCTGCCGCATGGCGCTCGACCATGCGCAAGCCGTCACGCGACTGGCGCTGCTCGATATCGTGCCGACGCGTACGGTCTACACGCAGGTCAGCAAGAATCTCGCGACCTGGTATTTCCACTGGTTCTTCCTGATCCAGCCCGAGCCGCTGCCGGAGATGCTGCTCGGCGGCCAGGCCGAGCCGTTCCTGCGCAACTTCGCCTTCAGCGGGCTGATCCCCACTGCGATCGAGGAGCCGGTGTTCGCGGAATACCTGCGTTGCTTTGCAAATCCGCAAACGCTGCACGCGATGTGCGAGGACTATCGCGCCGGCGCGAGCATCGACCTGCAGCACGACGAAGCAGATCTCGGCACGCAGCTGGCCTGCCCGACGCTGGTGTTGTGGGGCGTGCACGGCGCGATGCATCGCCTGTTCGACGTCCTGGAAACGTGGCGGCCGCGTGCGCCGGGAGCCCAGGGCAAGGCGCTGCCGGCGGGTCATTGGTTGCCGGAAGAATGTCCACAAGAGCTGACGGCGGCTCTGGTGGAATTCCTCGCTTAGAATTGTCGCCTTGTCGATCTACAAGGGACCTGCAATGCGATCGCCCAAATTTCTTGCCGCCGCGCTCGTGCTGGCGGCCACCGCTGCTTCGGGAAAATCCGTGAACGATTCGAACGCTCAGCTCGCGCCCGACAATCCGTTCGCACGCGAGAGCACCCTGCCCTATCGCTTGCCGCCGTTCGACAAGATCAAGGACGAGCACTTCAAGCCGGCGCTCGACGCCGGCATGGCCGCGCAGCGCAAGGAGATCGACGCGATCGCGAAGAATCCCGCGGCGCCGACCTTCGAGAACACGATCGTCGCGATGGAGCGCTCGGGCGAGCTGTTGACGCGCGCCACCTCGGTGTTCGGCAACTTGACGGCGTCGAACACCAATCCGCAGCTCGAAGCGCTGCAGACGGAGATGTCGCCGAAGCTCTCCGCGCATAGCGACGCGATCTATCTCGACCCCGCGTTGTACACACGCGTGCGCACGCTGTACGAGCAGCGCGCATCGTTGAAGCTCGATCCGGAGTCGCTGCGTCTGTTGGAGCGCACTAATACGAATTTCGTGCGTGCCGGCGCGCGCCTGTCCGACGCCGACAAGACGCGGCTCAAGCAGCTGAACGAGGAAATCTCGAAGCTCACGACCGAGTTCCGGCAAACGGTGCTGAAGGGCGTGAACGCCGCCGCAGTCGTCGTCGACAACCGTGCCGAGCTGGACGGCATGACGGACGAGCAGATCGCAGTCGCAGCCGAGGCTGCGAAAGAGCGCAAGCTCGAAGGCAAGTGGGTGATCGCGCTGCTCAACACGACGACGCAGCCGTCGCTCACGCAACTGAAGAATCGCGCGCTGCGCGAGCGCATCTATCGCGCCTCGTCCGACCGCGGCTGGGGCGGAGAATTCGACACCACGAGCGAGATCGCGCAGATCGTCAAGCTGCGAGCCGAGCGTGCAGCGCTGCTCGGCTACAACAGTCATGCCGCGTACGTGCTCGAAGACGAAACTGCGCTCAATCCCGGCGCAGTGAACTCCATGCTGAGCCAGCTCGCGCCGCCTGCCATCGCGAATGCGAAGCGCGAGGCTGCCGACATCCAGGCGCTGATCGACACGCAAGCCAAAGCGAACGGCACTGCGTCCTTCAAGCTGGAGCCGTGGGATTGGGACTTCTACGCCGAGCAGGTGCGCAAGGCGCGCTACTCCTACGACGAATCCGAAGTGCGGCCGTACTTCGAGATGAATCGCGTGCTGGTGGATGGCGTGCTGTTCGCCGCGCACGAGCTCTACGGTTTGAGCTTCAAAGAGCGCAAGGATCTGCCGAAGTACCAGGAAGACGTGCGCGTGTTCGAAGTGTTCGATACCGACGGCTCGCCGCACGGCCTGTTCCTGGTGGACTGGTACGCACGCAGCAACAAGCGCGGCGGCGCGTGGATGAACAGCTTCGTCGAGCAGGCGCGGTTGCTGGGAACGAACCCGGTCGTCGTCAACAACCTCAACATTCCGAAGCCGCCGGCGGGGCAGCCCACGCTGCTCACGTCCGATGAGGTGAACACCGCGTTCCACGAATTCGGTCACGCACTCCACGGCCTGTTCTCGAACGTTCAATATCCGCAGTTCTCAGGCACCAACGTGCCGCGCGACTTCGTCGAGTATCCGTCGCAGTACAACGAAATGTGGATGACGGATCCGCGCGTGCTCGCGAATTACGCGCGTCACTATCAGAGCGGCGCGCCGATGCCGAAGCAGCTGATGGACAAAGTGCTCGCGGCGCGCAAGTTCAACCAGGGCTATGCCACCACGGAATATCTGTCCGCGGCGATTCTCGACCAGGCCTGGCATCAGCTGCCCGCAGGCAAAACGCCGGCACCGGCCGACGTGGCGAAGTTCGAGAGCGATGCGCTCAAAGCCGCGGGCATCGACTTCGCGCCGGTCCCGCCGCGCTATCGCTCGACGTATTTCTCGCACGTGTTCGCGAGCCCGATCGGCTATTCCGCGGGCTACTACGCCTACATCTGGAGCGAAGTGCTCGCGCGGGACACCGAGCACTGGTTCGACACCCACGGCGGTCTGAAGCGCGAGAACGGCGATCTGCTGCGGCAAAAAGTGCTGTCGCGCGGCTTCAGCGTCGATGCGCTGACGATGTTCCGGGACTTCTACGGCAAGGGTCCCGAGATCGGCCCGCTGCTGGAAGCACGCGGCCTGACCAGCGGCGCTGGGACGTCCACTGGGACCTCCGGGCGCTGATTCGGTATGCTTGCCGCCCCTTCTTCACCCCTGCAAGGAATCGCCATGCGTTCGTTACCCGCCCTGACATTGGTCATCGCACTTTGTGCCGCTGCCACGATGGCACGCGCGGCCGAGCCGCAAACGGACGAACAGAAGGCGCTGTACGCGCTCGGCGTTGCGATGTCGCAGAACCTGACCTCGTTCAGCCTCAGCGACGCGGAGCTGGAGTTCGTGAAGGCCGGCCTCGCGGATGGCGCGAAGGGCAAGACGCCGGCGAATTACGACCCGCAGCCGTATTTCGCGAAGCTGACGGAGATGCAGAAGACGCGGTCTGCGGCCGCGGGCAAAGTGGTGCTCGACAAGGCCGCTGCGGAGAAAGGCGCGAAGCGCACTGCATCGGGTCTCGTCATCACGACGATCAAGGAAGGCACCGGTGCCTCGCCCAAAGCGACCGACACGGTCAAGGTGCACTATCACGGCACGCTGCCGAACGGGAAGGTGTTCGACAGCTCGCGCACGCGCGGCGAGCCGGCAGAGTTCCAGCTCGATGGCGTAATCAAGTGCTGGACTGAAGGCGTGCAGACGATGAAGGTCGGCGGCAAGAGCAAGCTCACCTGCCCGGCCGATACCGCTTATGGCGACCGTCCGCCGCCGGGCAGCGGGATCCCGGCGAACTCGCCGCTGATCTTCGAGGTCGAGTTGCTCGACATTCCGAAGCCGGTTGCACCGGACAAGAAGGGTTGATCCATGAAGCGATTGCGCATTCTCGCTGCTGCGTTATGCGTGTTGGCCGCACCTGCGTACGCGCAGGTGCAAGGCCAGGACTATGAGCTGCTGACGCCGCCGCAGCCGACGTCGAGCGCGGACAGGGTGGAAGTCATCGAGTTCTTCTCGTACGGCTGTCCGCATTGCGCTGCGATGGCGCCGCAGATCGAGAAGTGGGCCGCTCAGCTGCCTGCGAACACGACGTTCGTCCGGGTTCCGGTGTCGTTCGGCAGGCGCGAGTGGGGTCAATTGAGCCGCGCGTACTACGCGCTCGAAGCCACCGGCGATCTCGCGCGCCTCGACGATGCGGTGTTCGCGGGAATTCACCAGGAGCACAAGCCGCTGTTCAGCGAGGAGGCGCTGGCGGCGTGGGCGGCGGAGCACGGCGTCGAGGCGGCCAAGTTCCGCGCCGCGTTCGAGTCGCCCGGCGTGTCGGCGAAGGCGATGCGCGCCGAGCAGCTATCGCGCGATTTCAAGGTCAACAGCGTGCCGTACGTGATCGTCGACGGAAAATACATCGTGAAGGGCAAGAATCACGAGGACACGCTGAAGATCGCGCGGCAGCTCGTCGATAAAGCGGCGGCGGAGAAGAAAGTAGCGAAGCGGTGAAGAGTCGGGCTAAAGCCCGACCTACAGCGTGCTACCCGCGCGCGTAGGTTACTCCGCCGTCGACAATCAGTGTCGACCCCACCACGTAGTCTCCAGCCCGCGAGGCGAGGAAGATCGCCGCGCCGGCCATGTCCTCGTCGGTGCCGATGCGCTTCAGCGGAATCCGCTTCGCAACCTCATCCGCGTGGTCGCGCGCCATGGTGTTCATGTCCGACGCGAATGCGCCCGGTGCGATCGCCGAGACGACGATGTTGTCCGCCGCGAGCCGCAGCGCCATGCGCCTCGTCAAATGAATCAGTCCCGACTTGCTCGCAGCGTACGAATACGTCTCCTGCGGATTCACCGACACGCCGTCGATCGACGCGATGTTGATCACCTTCGCCGCCCGCTCCGGGCGCGCGGCGGCCCGCAACGAGGCGTGCAGCGCCTGCGTGAGAAAGAACGGCGCCTTCAGGTTCAGATCGACGACCTTGTCCCAGCCCTTCTCCGGAAAGGCGTCGAACTCGGCGAGCCACGCGGCGCCGGCATTGTTCACGAGGATGTCGAGCTTCGACTCGTGACGCCCGTAGGCGGCAGCGAGCGCGGCAACGCCTTCATTGGTCGACACGTCGACCGGCAAAGCGACGCACTTGCCGCCGCCTTGCGACAGCTCCGCGGCTGTCTGCTCGCAGGCATCCGCCTTGCGCGAAGAGATGTAGACGCGCGCACCCTGCGCGATGAAGCCTTTCGCGATCATTTTGCCGATGCCGCGCGAGCCGCCGGTGACGAGGGCGACGCGGCCCTCGAGCGAGAACAGGTCTTTCATTTTCTGGTTTCCTGATTCAGTCGATTCCATCGCGCAGCAGAGCATCCGGCGGCGCGCCGCGCGCCTGGCCGCTGCTCGACCAGGCCAGCACTTGCGCGTAACACCCGTCAGCGCGCAGCTCCAACGCCAGCCGCTGCTGCGCAAATGTTCCGCCCGGCTCGTGCAGCGCCTGGAGAACGCCGGGTGCCGTGATTTCACAGGCGAGATAGCGTATCTGCCGCCGCGCATGTCCGGCGTCACGAATCGTGAAGATCGGCGCGACCAGCGGCCCGTCATTCCCCAGCCGCAGCGGCACGGGCCTGTCGTTCGCCGCGGTCATCAGGATGCCGGCCGGCTCGTAGCTCCAGCCCTGCGAAACCAACGCATTGGTGAAGCACGCTGTCTCGCTCTGCTCGCACGACGCGAACAGCACAGCCACCACGCGACCACAACCGTTGTCGAGCATCCAGCGCGCGGAATCGTCGGAGCGTGCCGCAGTAACACAGTCGGTCGCTGGCCATTCGGCGACGACTGCAGCCGGGATGATGCCGGCCGGTCCGGGATGCTGGGCGGCGAACATCGAGCGAGCCAGCATCGAGAGCATGTCGTCGTCATGCGGATTCAGAGCCAGATACTCGCGTGCAAGGTCGACTGCCTGCTTGTATTCGCTCTGCTCCAGATGGCCTGCGGCAGAGGCCAGCATCTCTGCCTTGCGCGCGCTCATCCGCTGCCGCTCGGCGATCCTGGCGGGATCCTCGCGCCCAGCGGGTTCTGCCGCCGCTAGCGGTTGTTGTTTCGCTGGCCAGGCATCCGAGCTGAGGGCTGCTCCGGATGCGGATGCGGATGCGGAATCGAACGGCGATGAAAATTCCTGTCCCGGCACCCAGTGTTGCCAGCCCGACGCTGCGCCGACGATGACAAAGGCGACTGCGGAGATCAGCAGCACGGCCCCTGCGCCGCCCACCGCGAGCGCAGCCGTCGAGACGCGGGCCCTTTTTGCCAACCACTGGCTGAACAGCCAGCTCGCCAGCGAGGCGGCGAGCGTCAGCAGCGTGATGATGAGTACTGCAATGGCCATGAAGGATGCAGATCCGAGCGCCGCTGCCAGCGTGCGCGTCGGAGCCCGTGCCGTCAATTCCGCTACGCGCCGGGTTGCCGAGTACCGCTGGGCGAAAAAAGGGTTTTTCAACGGCGCGCGAGTGCTTCACAATTCGCGCAATGACCTCGCGTGACAGCAAACCGGGCGCTTCGGCAGCGCGCGGCGCCACGGCCGGACCAGTGTACGAGCAGCCGCTCAACGAGCGGATGCGAACCTTCCTGCGCCTGGACTTTCTCTACCAGCAGGCGCTCTTCCATGAAGAGCGCGAAGACGCGTGGTCGACGCGCGCGGCCGTCGGCTCGTTGCTGGAAATTCTTGCAATTACCGCGCGCGGCGACGTCCGCAGCGAAGTGCTCAAGGAGCTCGAGCGGCAGATGAGCGTGATGGCCGACTACCAGGCGAAGCCCGGCGTCGACACCGGCCGGCTGCGCGCAGTGCTGTCGAACCTCGAGCGACTGCGCACGGAGCTGAACGCCGCGGGCGCGCTGTTCATGCAGAAGCTGCGCGATTCGGAGTTCCTCAACGCCATCAAACATCGCAGCACGATTCCCGGCGGCACCTGCGAGTTCGACCTGCCCGACTATCGCCACTGGCTGGACCAGCCGTTCTCGGTGCGCTCGGGCAACTATGGCGAATGGATGGTGACGATCCGGCCGCTGTGCGACGCCGTCATCGAATTGTTGTGGCTGACGCGCGAGTCCGGCCGCCCGCGACCGGAGACGGCAGTCGGCGGCAACTTCCAGCTCGCATTCGAGCGCGACAATCCCAGCCAGCTGCTGCGTATCGGGCTGCCCGCGGGCACGGACCTGTTCCCCGAGGTGAGCGGCGGCCAGCATCGCTGCAGCATCCGCTTCCTGCGCTGGACGGATCCAGGCGCGCGCCCCGCGCAGGCGCCAGAAGACGTGAAATTCCAACTCACCGTCTGCACGTGAGCACGACCGTTCAATGTCCGACCTGCGACCGGGTCGTGCAGTGGAACGCCAGCTCGCCGTGGCGGCCATTCTGCAGCGAGCGCTGCAAGCTGATCGATCTCGGCGCGTGGGCGTCGGAGCAGCACGCGATCCCGGGGAATGAGATCGAGGCGGAAGACAAGCCGAAGACAGAGGATGAAGAGTCGGGCTGAAGCCCGACCTGCAGGTCCCCAATCACAGGCTATCAGCCAGCCGCGCTCCGCTCTCCATGTGCAGCGTCTTCACCAGGAACGCCCACTGGTCGGCGTAGTCCTCGATCTGCATCCACACGGGCTTGCCGGCGCCATGACCGGCGCGCGTCTCGACTCGCAGCAGCACCGGATTCGAACAACCCTGCGCTTGCTGTAGTTGCGCGGCGAACTTGTAGCTGTGCCAGGGCACGACACGGTCGTCGCGATCCGCCGTGGTGACGAGCGTCGGCGGATAGCACGTTCCCGAACGGACGTTGTGCAGGGGTGAGTACGCGTACAGCGCGTGGAACTCCGCCTCGTTCTCGCTCAATCCGTAATCGCTGGACCACTGCCGCGCGTTGGAGCTGGGCATGTGATAGCGGAGCATGTCGAGCACACCGACGGCCGGCAGCGCGGCACCGAACAGGTCGGGACGCTGCGTGAGCACTGCGCCGACGAGCAGGCCGCCATTGCTGCGGCCGCGGATCGCGAGCTTCGACGGCGACGTGTACTTCTCGTCGATCAGCCACTGCGCGGCTGCGATGAAATCGTCGAACACATTCTGCTTCTGCAGCTTCGTGCCGGCGCGGTGCCAGGCCTCGCCGTACTCGGAGCCGCCGCGCAGATTGGCGACAGCGAAAGCGCCGCCCATCTCCAGCCACACCAAGACGGGTACGCTGAAGTCCGGCTGCTGCGCGGCATTGAAGCCGCCGTAGCCGTACAGCATCACCGGCGTCTGCCCGTTCTTGACGAGGCCGCGCTTGCTCGTGATGAACATCGGCACGCGAGTGCCGTCCTTGCTGCGATAGAAGACCTGTTCAGTGACGAACGTGTTTCGGTCGAACGCGACCTGTGGCGCGCGGAAGACGCTGACCTCGCCGCTTGCGACGTCCAGGCGCGAGATCGAAGCCGGCGTCAAGTAATCGGTGTAGGAGAAGAACGTCTCGCCGTCCTTCACGTCGCCGAAGAACCCACCGGCGCGGCCGAATCCCGGCAGCTGCACGTCGTAGAGCGGCTTGCCGTTCAGGTCCATCGCACGCACGACGGAATGCGCATCCTGCAGGTATTGCGCGAAGAAGCGCCCGCCGACGATCGTGGCCTCGACCATGGCGTATTGATTCGCCGGGATCACGGCGCGCCAGTTCTGGCGAGCGGCCGACGTCGCCGGGACCGAAATGACCTGATAGTTCGGCGCCTCTGCGCTGGTGCGCACGTAGAACGTGTCGTCGATCTCCGCGACGAAGTCATAGTTCGCCTCGAACGTGTCGAACAATCGCACGACCTCGCTGGACGGCGCGCCGTCCGATCCGAGCGTGCGATAGTAGATGCCGCTCGACTGCGAGCCGTCGCTCAACGAGATGACCAGGTAGCGGAAGTCGTCCGAGATCTGCACGAACGGATTGCGCGTCGGATGGTCGACGACCTTGAACACGCGCTCGTCGGCTTCCTGCGCGGTGCCCAGCTTGTGCCAATAGACCTCGCGCTGCTTGCTGTCGTCGCCCGAGCCGTCGGCGCGCAACGGATAGCGCGCGTAATAGACCGTGCGCGAATCGGCAGTCCAGTTGACCAGCGCGAACTTCATGAAGCGCAGCACGTCCGGCAGATCGGCGCCGGTCGCGACGTCGCGGAAACGCCAGGTCCGCCAATCGGTGCCGCCGTCCGACAAGCTGTATGCGAGCAGCTTGCCGTCGGGGCTCGGCACGATCTCGGCGAGTGCGATCGTCGCGTCCTTGCTGAGCGTATTCGGATCGAGCAGCACGCGCGGCGGACCGCGCAAGGTGTCCGCTACATACAGCACGCTCTGGTTTTGCAAGCCGTCGTTGCGCGAATAGAAGTAACGACCGCCCCGCTGCAGCGGCAGGTCGTAGCGCTCGTAGTTCCACAACTCCGTCAATCGCTTCTTGATCGCCTCGCGCGCCGGGATCCCTTCCAGATAAGGCTGCGCGAGCGCGTTCTCGGCGCCGACCCACTCGCGCACGCGGGTATCGCTGGTCTGCTCGAGCCAGCGATACGGATCCGCAACGCGCGTGCCGTAGTAATCGTCGACTTGCGCGACGCGTTCGGCTGCCGGATACGCCAACGTGGGCTGCGCGGCGCCGTGACGCGTCGAGTCGGCGCCGCATGCCGCGAGCAGCAGCAGCGCGGGGAGCGCGAGAGCCTTCTTCATGAGAACCTCTGGCGACCGAGAGAACGAGGCGCCTAGTTTAGTGTCATCATCGTGGCGAAAGAATCGGCAGCACTCCATCATGCGGTATACAACAGCACTCCTCCTCTCCCTCATGGCAATTCATGCAACTGCCGCGCCGTTGACCGTCGAGCGCATCTTCGGCGCACCCGACCTGAGCGGCCCGCGGCTGCGCGAGCCGAAATTCTCGCCGGACGGGCGCTATGTCACCTACCTGCAGGCCAAGCAGGACAACAAGGACCAGCTGGATCTGTGGGCGTTCGATACCCAGACCGGCAAGTCGCGGCTGCTGGTCGATTCGCGCGCGCTGGTCAGCGGCGAAGAGCAGCTGTCCGCGGAAGAGGAAGCCCGCCGCGAACGGCAACGCACGGCTTCGCTGCGAGGGATCGTCGAGTACCAGTTCACCGCTGACGGACGGCGACTGTTGATTCCGCTCGGCGGCGATCTGTACTTGTACGAGTTGAACGCGCGCGAGAATCCCGTCACGCGCCTGACCAATAGCGCCAGCGCCGAGACCGATGCGCGCTTCTCGCCCGGCGGGCGTTACGTGAGCTTCATTCGCGATCAGAACCTGTACGCGATCGACCTGCGGACGCGGCAGGAACGCGCGTTGACGACCGACGGCGCCGGGCTGGTCGCCAACGGCGTCGCGGAGTTCGTCGCGCAGGAGGAGATGGATCGCGACACCGGCTACTGGTGGTCGCCGGACGATTCGCACGTCGCCTTCACACGCATCGACGATGCGCCGGTCCAGGAAGTCGAGCGCTTCGAGATCAATGCCGACGGCGCCCGCATGTATCGGCAGCGCTATCCGGCGGCGGGCACGCCCAATACCCGCGTCGAGTTGAAAGTGATGGAGCTCGCGTCCGGCAAAGTCACGCCGGTCGAGCTGCAGCTCGGCGACGGTTATCTCGCGCGGGTCGACTGGTTCCCGGACTCGAAGCATCTGGCGGCCCAGCGCCAGACGCGCGACCAGAAGCGGCTCGATCTGCTGAAAGTGGACGCAGCAAGCGGCGCTGCGCAGGTGCTGTTCACGGAGACGAGCCCGCACTGGATCGAGCTGAACAATGACCTGCACTTTCTTAAAAGCCGGCCGGCGTTCATCTGGAGCTCGCGGCGTACCGGCTACAAGCATCTGTACCTGTACGACCTCGACGGAAAACTGCTGCGTCCGCTGACGGCCGGCGAATGGATGGTGGTCGGTGCCGGCGTCGAGAGCGGGCTGGTCGGCGTGGATGAGAAGCGCGGCAACGTCTACTTCCTCGCGAACGCGGCGTCTACGCTGGAGCGCCAGCTCTACGTCGCCGCGCTCGACACTCGCACTCCGGAAGCCCCGCAGCGACTCTCGCGCGAGGCCGGCTGGCACGAGGTGAAGCTGCTGCCGGAAGGGCGCGGCTACCTCGATTCGTATTCGTCGCCAGATCACCCGCCGAGCTCGAGCCTGCACAAGCTCGACGGCTCGCTGCAGCATTGGCTGATCCGCAATGAGCTCGACGCGACCCATCCGTATCACGAATTTCTTGCCGCTGACGTCAAGGAAGAGTTCGGCTCGATCGCGGCGGAAGACGGCCAGCAGCTGAATTACCGGCTGACGAAGCCTGCCGGGTTGCAGCCCGGCAAACGCTATCCGGTCGTCGTCGACGTCTACGGCGGGCCGCACAACCAGTACGTTCAGAGGGTGTGGATGGGCGGCGGCTACTTCCGCGAGATTCTCGCGCAACACGGCTATGTGGTGTTCACGCTCGACAATCGCGGCTCGGGTTTCCGCGGCAACGCGTTCGAGACGGCGCTCGCGCAGCGCTTCGGCAAAGTCGAGATAGCCGATCAACTGCGCGGCGTGGAATTCCTGAAGACGCTGGAGTTCGTCGATCCGCAGCGCATCGGCATCATGGGCTGGAGTTACGGCGGCTTCATGACGCTGAAGGCCCTCACGACCACCAATGCGTTCAAAGCTGGCGTCGCGGGCGCACCGGTGACCGACTGGCGGCTCTACGACACGCACTACACCGAGCGCTATCTCGGCTTGCCGAGCGTCAACGCCAGCGGCTACGAGGCGAGCGGAGTATTGCCGAATGCCGGCGCGCTGCAGAGCAAGCTGTTGCTGGTGCACGGCATGGCGGACGACAACGTGCTGTTCACCAACAGCACGATGATGATGCAGGCGCTGCAAGCGAAGGCGAAACCGTTCGACGTGATGACGTATCCGGGCAGCAAGCACGGATTGGTGCGCATGCCCCAGCAGGGCCGTCACTTCTACGAGATGGTGCTGCGCTTCTTCGATCGCGAGCTGTAATCGCGCAGCGCCGGGATCATCGGCAGATCCGCTTCGAGCAAGCCCACGCGTTGCAGGTCTTCGATCGCGGCCCAGCGCAACACCGGCGCATCGAGCGGCTGCGGCTCGCCGCTGTAGCGAGTGACGACCCACAGATCGAGCAAGACGCGGCGATGCGGATATTGGTGCTCGTAAGCGATGAGCGGCGCCGCGTCGTGGACTTCGATACCGAGCTCCTCGCGCAGCTCGCGAACGAGCGTGTCACGCGGTTGCTCGCCGGGCTCGCGCTTGCCGCCCGGAAATTCCCAACCTCCAGCCATGTGCTTGCCCACGGGACGCTGCGCGATGAGCACGCGACCCGCGGAATCGAACAAGGCGCCGGCGACCACGTGAATCAGGCGTTGTTATCCTTCTTTCGCCAACGCGCCGTGACAATGCTTGTACTTCTTCCCTGAGCCGCACGGACACGGCTCGTTGCGGCCGACCTTCTTGGTCTCGCGTACGAACTGTGCGACCGGCTCAGCCGAGGCACGCGCCTGCGGCTCTGCCACCGGTCCTTGCGGTGCTGGCGCCGTGATCTGCTCCGGCGCAGCGTGCTGGAACTGCATCGCGCGCGCCAGGCGCCGCTGCCGCTCTTCCTCTTCGGCATCGATCTCGGCTTGCGTGCGCAGCTGCATGCGCGACAGCACGGACACCGTGTCGTGCTTGATGCGATCGAGCATCGCGGTGAACAGCTCGAACGCTTCGCGCTTGTACTCCTGCTTCGGATTCTTCTGCGCGTAGCTGCGCAGATGGATGCCCTGGCGCAGGTAGTCCATTGCGGCCAGGTGCTCGCGCCAATGCGAATCCAGCTGATGCAGCATGATCGACTTCTCGATCGGCCGCACCAGCTCCGCGCCGTACATCTGCACCTTGGCCTCGTACGCGCGATCCACTTCCTCGAATATCTTCTGGCGCAGGCCATCCTCGGCCATATTGTCGTCGGCCTCCAGCCAGCTCTTGGGCTCGGTGCGCACTGCGAAGTCGCGCTCGATCGCCTGAACCAGGCCGTCCAGGTCCCACATTTCTTCCGGGCTCTTCGGCGGCACGAAACGGTCGATGATCGTGTTCACGACCTCGTGACGGATGCCGGCGACCGCATCGGCCACGTCCTCCGCGCCCATCAGCTCGGTGCGCTGCTGGTAGATGACCTTGCGCTGATCGTTGGCGACGTCGTCGTATTCGAGCAGGTTCTTGCGGGCGTCGAAGTTGTGCGCCTCGACCTTGCGCTGCGCGCGCTCGATCTGCTTCGAGAGCATGCGGCTCTCGATCACCTCGCCTTCCTTCATGCCGGCCGTCTGCAGCCAGCGCTTGGTGCGCTCGGGGTCGCCGAAGATGCGCATCAGGTTGTCTTCGAGCGAGAGATAGAAGCGGCTCGAGCCCGGATCGCCCTGGCGTCCGGAACGGCCGCGCAGCTGGTTGTCGATACGCCGCGACTCGTGGCGCTCGGTGCCCACGATGTGCAGGCCGCCGGAGGCGATTACCGCGTCGTGGCGCTTCTGCCATTCCTCGCGCGCGTGCTTGCGTGCGGCCTCGTCGGCGGGATCGATCTGATGCAGCTCCACCTCGAGGTTGCCGCCGAGCACGATGTCCGTACCACGGCCTGCCATGTTGGTGGCGATCGTCACGGCGCCGGGGCGACCGGCCTGCGCGACGATGTGCGCCTCGCGCTCGTGCTGCTTGGCGTTCAGCACCTGGTGCTCGATCTTCTGCTTCTGCAGCAGGCCCGACAGGAATTCGGAGGTTTCGACCGAGGTCGTGCCGACCAGCGCCGGCTGGCCGCGCCGCACGCAGTCGTTGATGTCCTCGATGATCGCGGCGAACTTGTCGTTGGCCGACAGGTAGACGAAGTCCGAATGATCCTGGCGGACCATCGGCCGGTGCGTCGGGATCACCGCCACCTCGAGCCCGTAGATCTGCTGGAACTCGAACGCCTCGGTGTCGGCGGTGCCGGTCATGCCCGACAGCTTCGTGTACATGCGGAAGTAGTTCTGGAACGTGATCGAGGCAACCGTCTGGTTCTCCTCGCGCACGCGCACGCCTTCCTTCGCTTCGACCGCCTGGTGCAGGCCGTCCGACCAGCGCCGGCCCGGCATCGTGCGGCCGGTGAACTCGTCGACGATGATCACTTCGCCGTTGCGGACCAGATACTCGACGTCGCGGTGATAGAGCGCGTGCGCGCGCAGCGCCGCGTTCAAGTGATGCATGAGGCGGATGTTCGCGGCGTCGTACAGACTCTCGCCCGGCTGCAACAACCCGGCCTCGGTGATCAATTCCTCGGCGCGCTCGTGCCCGGTGTCCGACAGATGCACCTGGCGAGTCTTCTCATCCGCCCAGTAGTCACCCTCGCCTTCCTCGCTCGCCTGCCGCTTCAGCCGCGGCGCGAGCTGATTGATGCGCACGTACAGCTCGGTGCTCTCCTCCGCCGGACCGGAGATGATCAGCGGCGTGCGCGCTTCGTCCATCAGGATCG
>Ga0207675_100001195_pt1 | contig 25880 bp, 23 predicted proteins | sample KBSSwiS42_FD_184305 | JGI IMG/M metagenome (GOLD analysis project Ga0207675, IMG submission 184305) | Switchgrass rhizosphere microbial communities from Kellogg Biological Station, Michigan, USA - KBS Switchgrass S4-2 (SPAdes) (version 2) | ecosystem: Host-associated > Plants > Roots >...
TCCCTCGCTCGTCGCAGGGGATCGTGAACCTCGTACGGACCTCAGCCGCCTCCTGGTCGAGGATCCGGATTCCGCGCTCCATCGCCACGGGTCTAAGGCCGCCGACCCCGGCGTGGTAGGGATTGTCGAGGAACCACAGGAGCAGCAGCGTCGAGGAGATGACGATGGCCACGCCGCCCATCATCGTCCCCTGCACGACGGCGCGCTCGGCGCTGTCGGCGAAGAACAGCATGAAGACGAAGATGATCGCCGCGCTGAGCAGCAGCACGATCCAGAGCGGCACCGGGATCACTCCCTCGCCGCCGTGGATTCGATCGGCGCGCGCCTGTTCGCGGTCGGAGCGCTGGTCGAGCCACTTCGCGAACGCGGCCTGCTCGCTGGCGGACCGGGGCTCGACCGTCTTCAGGGTGCGGAAGGTTGCGACCCCCCAGGGATTGGCCTTGTCGCCGAGCGTGCCCGCCTCCATCTGGGGCCACTCCTGGTGGATCACCGTCCGTGCGTAGCAGACGAGCTCGCCCGAGAGGGGGGCACGAGCGGCGAGCGGGAAGAACTGCGCCGTCTCGAACTGCTGCGTGACGATCTGAGCCTCGGTCTCGGCGCCGCTGCGCGAGGTGTCGAAGCTCTCGAAGGCGAGGAAGACGACGAACCCGAGAAGGACGGCGAACCCCGTCGCGAGCACGCCGAAGACCCCCGCGGCGCGGTCACCGTCCTCGAAGTAGCTTCCGGCCGGAGCCCGGCGGCGGACGAGCAGCATCGCCGTGATCGCCAGCGCCGTGACGCCCGCGACGACGAGGCCTGCCCAGAGGAGGATCACGTCTCCACCGGAAACTCGGGGACGGTCCCGACCATTCGTGTTCGGCGAGGCGGAAGCAGACGCCGGACGCTATCCGACGATTCGCATCACGTAGCGTCTGACCTTGCCCTCGCCTGTTCCACACAGTCGCCCGTTGAACGGCTCACGACCCGATCGTGCCCGAGGACACCAGCTTCCGGGGCACCCCGGCGCATCGTGTTTCACCCGGAGTGGACGATGCGTCGAGCTGCTCGACAAGCGAAAGTGATCGAGCCCAAGGCATGGTCGATCGAAGGGAGACCACGTGGCAATCGGACCAGTTCAACTCATAGTTCTCGGCTTCAGCCACCCCGAGTTCCACGGCGAGATCATCGCCGAGCTCGAACGGCTGCGCGAGAGCGACACCGTGCGCGTGATCGACGCGCTGGCCGTCCACAAGGACGCGGACGGAGAGATCGAGGTACAGCACCTGAGCAACCTCTCCAAGGACGAGGCGATCGAGCTCGGCAGCACCATCGGCGCGCTGATCGGCCTCGGAATCGAAGGGGAAGAGGGCGCGATCGCCGGAGCCGAAGCCGGCGCCGAGGCGGGCGCCGAAGGCATTCACGCCTTCTCTGACCAGGAGGCCTGGGACGTGGTCGAGGAGATCCCGAACGACTCGGCGGCCGCGCTCCTCCTGATCGAGCACCACTGGGCGGTTCCGCTGCGCGACGCGATCGGGCGCGCGGGCGGTTTCCGGATCAGCGATGGGTTCATCAGCCCGCTCGACCTGATCGAGATCGGGCTGATCTCTGGCGAAGAGGCCGAGGAGCTCCACGCCATGGAGAAGAAGGGCGCGGCAGAGACGGTCGGCGCCACGACAGGAGGAGGTTCCCGATGATGGGATCCCGCAGGGTTGCACGGCGCACCAGTCGCCGGGTCGCCCGCCGCCGCTAGCGGCTCAGCTACACGCTGAAACGGCTTAACCAAGCAGGACGCTAAAGATTCAGGCCCCTCGGGCCGATGATTCCGCGCATGAGGGTTGGCGTCTCAGACAGCCCCCGTGCGGCCGAGCGCTGGATCGACCGCTGGCTTGACGCATGCAGCGAACTGGCGGAGCTCGAGCGGTCCAACCCGATGACCGACGCCGTGATCGACGAGATCGACGGCCGGATGATTCGCATCGGCGACAAGTGGCTCGCCGACTTCGCCTCCTGCAACTACCTCGGTTTCGACCTCGACCGGGAGATCATCGACGCCGTTCCCGAGTATCTCGCGCGTTGGGGAACCCACCCGAGCTGGTCGCGTCTCCTCGGAAGCCCCGTCCTCTACGAGCGCATCGAGGAGCAGCTTCGCGAGCTGCTCGGGTGCGAGGACGTGCTGGTCCTTCCGACGATCACGCTGATTCACATGTCGGTGATTCCCGTCCTCGCGGGTGGCGGCACGATCTTCCTCGAGAAGCGCGCTCACAAGACGATTTACGAGGGCTGCCAGCTGGCGGCCGCCCGCGGCGCCACGGTCAAGAAGTTCGGTTTCGAGGACGTCGACGATCTCGAGCGCCTGTTGAAGGAGAACAACCCGGCCCCTCGTCTGATCTGCATCGACGGCGTCAACAGCATGACCGGCAACGCCGCCGACGTCGAAGGCTTCGCTCGACTCGCGCGTAAGTACGACGCGCTGCTATACGTCGACGACGCGCACGGCTTCGGCGTCATCGGCGAGCGCACGCCGGACGAGACCAGCCCGTACGGCATGAGGGGCAACAGCATCGTCCGGCACGTGGGGGAGAGCTACGACCACGTCGTGCTGGTCGCGGGCCTTTCGAAGTCCTACTCGTCGCTCGCCGCGTTCCTCGCCTGCCCGCCGGAGCTGAAGCGGTTGCTGAAAACCGCCGCGCCTCCGTACCTCTACTCGGGGCCTTCGCCCGTCGCGTCGCTCGCGACCACGCTTTCGGGCCTCGCCGTCAACGACGAACGCGGTGACTCGATCCGCGCCGATCTCTGGCGCAAGACCGATCTCGTCCTCGAGTGCCTCGACCGGCTCGGCGCACACACACCGAACCGATCCGGCTTCCCGATCGTCGAGATTCCGCTCGCCCGGCACGAAGACGTCGACGCCGTCGGGAGGTTCCTGTTCGAGAACGGGATCTATGTGACCCTGGCCGCCTATCCGCTCGTGCCGAGGGACGAGGTCGGCTTCCGGGTCCAGGTCACCGCGGCGAACACCAACGCCGAGATCGAGCAGTTGGTCGACGTCCTCGGCCGGCTCGCGAACGGCTTCGACCTTCAGCCCTCCAGCAGCGGGAAAAAGCGGGCGGCCTGATGCGGGCACTCTGCGGCAACTGGCGCAATTCTGCGTGGGCCTGGTACCTGGCCGTGACCGGAGTGCTGGCCGCGCTCTACCTCTTCGTGCCGCCGCTGAAGGGCGCCGGCCCGCTTATCAACGTCCTGGGCTTCTCCGGGGTCGTGGCGATCGTGGTCGGGATCAGAATTCACCGCCCGAAGGCGCGCGCCGCTTGGTGGCTGTTCGTCGTTGGGCAGCTCCTCTTCTTCAGCGGCGACCTCTACACCTACACCTATCCCAACGCCTCGTTCCCCTCGATCGGCGACGCCTTCTACCTGGCGGTCTACCCGGCGCTGATGGCGGGGATGCTCGTCCTCGTGAGGCGGCGGAACCCTCGCCGCGATCCGGCCGCCTTCATCGACGCGGCGATCCTGACGATCGGCATCGGCCTGATCTCGTGGGTCTTCCTGATCGCACCGAACATCCACCTCTCCGGGCTCTCCTGGCCCGCCAAGGCGGTTTCGGTCGCGTACCCGCTCGGTGACGTCCTGCTGCTCGCTGCGGCCATCCGCCTTGCGGTCGACGCCGGCAGGCGCGCCCCGGCGTTCTATTTCCTCGTCAGCAGCATCGTCTGCCTCCTGGCGACGGACTCCGCCTACAACTACGCGATCCTCAAGGACACCTACTCCCACAGCCAGCTGATCTACGACGCCGGCTGGATCCTCTACTACCTCCTCTGGGGCGCCTCGGCCCTGCACCCTTCGATGCGGGTCTTGGAGGAGCCGGCGACCGATTCGCGTGCCCGGCTCACCTCGGCCCGGCTCGCCCTGCTCGGCGCCGCGTGCCTGATCGCGCCGTCCATTCGCTTCTTCCAGTCGATCGACAACGCCGACGTGCTCGTCCTCATCGTCGCCTCGGCCGTGCTCTTCTTGCTCGTCGTCACGAGGATGGCCGGGCTCGTTCGCCAGGAGGAACGCATCGTCGACCGCGAACGGACGCTGCGAACTGCGGGTGTCGAACTCGTTGGCGCGGCCGGCCACGAGCAGATCTACGAGGCGGCGACCTCGAGCGTGCGCCGTCTCCTCGGCGACGCGTCGCCGGTGCGGCTGGCGCTCGTCGGGGAAGAAGGCCCTAGGGTCGTCGGCTCTTCCGACGGGGACACCTGGAGCCTGTCGGAGACCGCATTCGACTGGCTCCGCAACCACTCGACCGCCGACCGGATCCCGTACGCCGAGCTGCCACAGCAGGCTCGAAGCGACCTGCGGCTCGACGGCGGCCACACGGTCCTGATCGTCCCGCTCTCCATCCAGTCCGAGGTGCGCGGTCTCCTGGTCGTGTGCTCGGCCGTCGAGGTGCGGGTCGAGGTAGCACGGTCGTTCGAGGCGCTGGGCCTCCAGGTCTCGCTGGCGGTCGAGGGCGCGTCCCTCGCCGAGGATCTTCACCGCAGGCAGAGCGAGGCCCGCTTCCGGTCGCTCGTCGCTCACTCCAGCGACTTGATCACGGTTCTCGACGCGAACGGTATCGTCACGTACCAGAGCCCCTCGATCGAGCGCGTACTCGGTTATCGGGCAGACGAGGTGGAGGGGACCCAGTTCGGCTGGCTCCTGAGCGAAGCCGACCGGTCCCGCCTGGATCAGCTCGTCGCCGGTGACGGCGGCGGCAGCACCGACGCGCACACCTTCGAGTGCTCGCTCGTCCATCGCGACGGCACGTCGCTGCGGTTCGAGGTGCAGCACACCGACCTGCTCCAAGACGAGCACGTCGGCGGCATCGTGCTCAACGGCCGCGACGTCAGCGAGCGCAAGGCCTTCGAGGAGCAGCTCGCCCATCAGGCCTTCCACGACCCGGTGACGAACCTCGCGAACCGAGCCCTGTTCTCGGACCGCGTCGAGCACGCGCTCATGCGCTCGCAGCGCGGGTTTCCCGACATCGCGATCGTCTTCATCGACCTCGACGACTTCAAGACGGTCAACGACAGCCTCGGCCACGCCGCCGGCGACCATGTTCTCCAGGAGGTGGCCCGTCGCCTTCAGATCGCCGTGCGCCCGACGGACACCGTCGCCCGCTTCGGCGGCGACGAGTTTGCGGTACTCCTCGAAAGCGTGAACGACTCTGCCCAGGCCGCGGATGCAGCCGCCAGGATCCTCCATGCGCTCGAGATCCCGCTCGAGATCGACGGCAAGCAGGTCTTCCCGCGCGCGAGCATCGGCATCTGCCTCGTCGATCGCGAGAACGAGAGCCCCGAAGCCGCCGAGCTACTGCGGAACGCGGATGTCGCCATGTACATGGCGAAGCGCGACAGTAAGGGCAGCTACCGGGTCTTCGAGCCGACCATGCACGAGCGGGTGGTGGAACGGCTCGAGCTGCGGTCGGAGCTGCAGCGCGCGATCGACGAAGACCAGCTTGCGCTCCACTACCAGCCGGTCGTGCGGCTGGAGGGCCACGAGATCCTCGGCGTCGAGGCGCTCCTGCGCTGGATGCACCCGACTCGAGGCACGATCCCGCCGAATCAGTTCATTCCGCTTGCCGAAGAGACCGGCCTGATCATCCCGATGGGCCGCTGGGTGCTCGAGACGGCCTGTACTGAGGGCGTGCTCCTCCACCAACGGTTCCCCCGCCCGAAGCCGCTCGCGATGAGCGTCAACCTGTCGGTGCGCCAGCTCCAGTCGGAGTCGATCGTGGCCGACGTCCGCGGCGCGCTCGAGAAGAGCGGGCTGACGCCGGGCGCGCTCGTGCTCGAGATCACGGAGTCGGTGATGATGGCGGACACGGACTTCGCCGTGCAGCGACTCTGCGAGCTCAAGGATCTCGGTGTCCGGCTCGCCATGGACGACTTCGGTACCGGCTACTCGTCCCTGAGCTACCTGAGCAGGTTCCCGGTCGACATTCTCAAGATGGACCGATCGTTCGTCGGCGCCGGCGAGAACGTCGCGCTACAGTCGGCGATCATCGCGCTCGGAGCCAGCCTCGAGCTCGAGGTGGTCGCCGAGGGGATCGAGCTTCCCGAGCAGGAGCGGTCACTGCACGATCTGGGCTGCGAGCTCGGGCAGGGCTTCCTCTTCGCTCGCCCGATGGGGCCGCCGGAGCTCTTGAAGTTCCTCGCGGGGCGGCCCGAGTGGGCCGCGACCGACGCCGACCCGGCGTCCAATGCAGCATAGTCACGAGGCGCTCGACCGCCCGGGCGGGTTCGCCAAGGCGGGGCTCCTGTCGCCTCTGCGCCATCGCGACTTCCGCGTGCTCTGGGCCGGGATGGCCGTGTCGCTGCTCGGCGACGGCATCTTCCTGATCGCAATCGCCTGGGAGACCTACGCTCTCTGGAACGCTCCGGCGGCGCTCTCGATCGTCGGTATCGCGATGACGGTGCCGATGGTCGTCTTCCTGCTCGTCGGCGGCGTCCTCAGCGACCGCCACGACCGCAGGCGCCTGATGCTCGCCGCAGACGCCGTGCGTGCCGTGGCGGTCGCCTGCCTCGCCGTGCTCGTCTTCGCCGGTGCACTTCAGCTGTGGGAGCTGGTGGTGCTCGTCGCCCTTTACGGCGCTGGCACTGCATTCTTTACGCCCGCGTTCGAGGCGATCGTCCCCGAGCTTCTGCCCACGCAGGACCTCCCCGCCGCGAACTCGCTCGACCAGTTCGTCCGCCCGATCGCGCTTCGCCTCGCCGGCCCGCTGCTCGGGGGCTTGCTGGTCGCCGCCGACGCCGGCGTGGCCTTCGCCGTCGACGCGGCTTCGTTCGCCGCCTCGGGCATTGCGGTGCTCGCGATGCGGTCGACGCGACCGGCAGCTGCCGCGCCGTCGGTCTCCCACGCAGGTGCGGTGCGGGAAGGCCTCTCGTTCATCCGCAAGCGCGTCTGGCTGTGGGGGACACTCGTTGCAGCGGCGGCGGCGTACCTCGTCTTCCTCGGCCCGAGCGAGGTACTCCTCCCGTACCTCGTGAAGAACGAGCTGCACGCATCGGCGGGGACGCTCGGACTGGTCTTCGCGGCAGGAGGGGTCGGGGCCGTCGGAGCGGCGCTCTGGATGGGCCACAGGGGCCATCCACGGCGGGACGTCACGGTCATGTACGCGACCTGGACCCTGGCGACGCTGGCGATCGCCGGCTACGGGCTCGCAACCGCGGCCTGGCAGCTGATGCTCGCGTGCCTGCTCTTCAACGCGCTCGAGACCGCGGGCACGATCGTCTGGGCAACCGTCAAGCAGCACCATGTGCCGAGTGCGATGCTCGGTCGCGTCTCGAGCCTCGACTGGCTGATCTCGATCGGCTTGCTCCCGATCTCCTTCGCGCTGACGGCACCGGTCGCCGGCGTCCTCGGAGTACGGGCAACGCTCGTGGGGGCTGGGATCCTCGGCGGAGCGATCACGCTCGCCGCCTTGTTCCTGCCGGGGATGCGGGACATCGAAGACGTGCAGGGGCCGCAGGGAGCAGTGCTCGGGCCCAAGCGGACGGTTGCCTCCACGAATTGACCGGCTACTTGAAGATGTTGACGGCGCGGGCTGCGACCAGGAGCACCGTCACCGCAGAGACCACCGACTCCGACAGCATCAGCAGCTTCGCCCGGCGGGTGAGGGGCAGCACATCGGTGGGCGAGAAGGCGATCGAGTTCGTGTACGAGACGTAGATGTAGTCGAGGAGTTCTGCCTGCCATCCCGGCTGGGCGAGCCGCGGGTTGTCCATCTGGGGGAACTGGAAGTCGGGCGGCGGCGGGTCGGGGTCGAGCCGGCGCACGGGGCCGCCGCGGTCGAACTCCCAGTACCAGAGGCCATAGGTGATCACGTTCGAGTTCAAGACGATGAGCGCCTTGAGCAGGAGCTGCGCGCCGCTTTTCTCGTCACCTTGGATGAGCGACGCGATCACGGCGAGCAGAAGCAAGGCGTTCCCGAGGCTGATCAGTCCCAGCAGCGCGAGCGCCACCGTGCGGCGGCGACCCCGCTGCTCCAGGCGCTGGCGAGGGCGGCGCAAGGCAAGCGGAAGCAGCAGTACAAGCTCGGGCCCGGCCGGGATCAGCCAGACCCACCACGGTAGGCCCCACAGCGTCCAGTCCTGAGTGAGACTGACGATCGCGAGCACTATCTGGGCGACGATCACGAGTGCGATCGCGGGCGCAGCCTCCCAGCTGGACTCGACCTCCTCTTCGTGCAGTTCGTGACCGACCACCAGGAGATTGTGCGAACCCGAATCGGACGTGTCGCTTGTCGGCGTTTGAGACTCCCGGCCACGGGAACCAGACAGAACTCACACACATCTGAGGTGAACGAAACAGGGGGTTGAAAATGGCCGACATGAACAGGTTTTCAGAGCAGGTGATCGACCTTGCAGAGCGGTTCGCGGACATGACGGACGCCGCGCAGGGCAGGGGCAACCGTAAGAGCATGGGGACGCGCTGGCTGATCCTTCCTGCGGCCGGTGCGGGTCTCTACGCGCTCGGTGCGAGCGGCAGCTTCAAGCGCAACGCCAAGAAGGTCATGAGCCAGGCGAAGGAGCGCGCCTCCGAATTGCCGGAGGATCTGATGAATCGTGTTCAGCAGACCTCGGGTACCACCCAGAGTCGGCCGACCAACGGTCGCCAGACGACGCGGAAGTCCACGACTCGCCGACGCCAGACCCGCCGCAAGACGACGACCGCTCGCTGAGATAGATCTGTCGCCGCCGCTCGCCGGGCGTATCCTGGCGTGCGATGAAGCTCTGGGACAGGCTCCGGGCAGGACGAGCGGCGGAAGGCAAGAGCACGAGCGCGAAGCCGAGGAAGACCTCGAGGCGCTCGAGCGCGGCGAGATCGACGATCTCGGGTCGCACAAGCGCACAGTTCGGGACGAATACACCGAGGAAGGTTTTCCCTCGCCCGGCGCCGGCTACCTGCCCCCGCCGTAGACCTGCGACCTAGGAGAGCGCCACGAGGCGCGTCGCGGTTGCCTTGAACGACGCGAACGCGGTCCGGCCGGGCTCAAGGGCGAGCCGCTCGGCCGAGGCAGCTGTCACTTCTGCGGTCAGCGGGCCGATTCGGACGCGCAGGCGGTTTCCGACCTGCACGACCGAGGCCACCTCGCCGCTGAGGAGATTGAGCGCTGAGCCCTCCGCCGGCACCTGGCCGAGCGAGACGTCCCAGGGATGGACCACCACGCCGACCTCTCCCTCGGCGGCGTCGGTCGAGTAGACGAGGTCGCCGGCCTCGAGGCGAACCGTGGTCAGGCCGTCGGTGTCCGCCGGTCCCTCCACCCGTCCGTGGAGGAGGTTTGCGCCCGTGAACGAGGCGACGAACGGGTCGCGGGGGCGGGCGATCAGCTCTTCCGGGCTCCCGATCTGGCGTAGCTGGCCGTCGACCAGGACTCCAACCGTCTCCGCGAGGGCGATCGCGTCCTCGTAGTCGTGCGTCACGATCAAGGTCGGCAAGTCGAGGCCGTGCAGGAGCTGCTGGAGCTCCGCTCGCACCGACGCCTTGGTGTGCGCGTCCAGAGCCGCGAGCGGCTCGTCGAGGAGCAGCACGCCGGGATCGCGCGCCAGGGCGCGGGCGAGGGCGACGCGCTGGCGCTCGCCGCCCGACAGCGAGCCGGGCCGCTCCTTCGCAAGGTGCGAGATCCGAAAGCGCTCGAGCAGCTCGTCGACGCGCCCGTTCCGGGAGTAGGCGACGTTCTGGCGGACGGTCAGGTGGGGGAAGAGGGCGTACTCCTGGAATACGAGCCCCACGCGGCGCTCCTCCGGGCTTCGATTGACGCCCCTCTCGACGTCGAGCCAGACCTCGCCGTCGAGCGCCACGCGACCCGAGTCGGGCCGGATCAGGCCGGCGATCACGCCCAGGACCGTGGTTTTGCCGGCACCCGACGGGCCGACAAGGGCGACGACGCCCTCGACCTCGAGCGCAAGCCTCAGCTCGTACGAGCGAAGACCGAGTGCGAAGTCCGCTGAGAGGGTTGCCATCCAAAGACCAGTTTCAAGGAGAGAAGCAGTGCGAAGCTGACGACGACCAGCAGAGCACCCATTGCAACCGCGACGTCGAAGTCGGCTTCGAACTGAGCATAGATCGCAAGCGGCAGCGTCTGAGTGACCCCTTGAAGGCTGCCGGCGAACATGATCGTCGCGCCGAACTCGCCGAGACCACGGGCGAATGCCAGCGCCTCTCCGGCGGCGAGCCCGCTGCCTGCCAGCGGCAGAGCCACGCGAAAGAAGGTTCGCGCCGGGCCGGCTCCGAGCGTTCGAGAGGCCGCGACCAGGTTGGGATCCACGCCCTCGAACGACGCGATCGCCGTCCGGACGTAGAACGGCCCTGCGACGAATGCGACCGCGAGCACCACGGCCGTTTGTGTGAAGCCGATGCGTAGGCCGAAAGCGTCCAGCGTCGAGCCGAGCAATCCGAAGCGCCCGAGCGCGGCGAGCAGGCCGATCCCCGCGACTGCGGGCGGCAGCACGAGCGGCAGCTCGACCAGCGTCACCAGGACCTGACGACCGGGGAAGCGACGCGTCGCTAGGAGGTACGCGAGCGGCGTTCCGAAGAGGAGGATCAGCACCTGCGCGATCAGCGTCGTCTTCAGGCTGACGACGATCGCATCGCGGACGACGGGATTGCCGAGCAGGCGAACGAGCTCGCCGGGAGGAACGCGGGTGAAGAGCGCCACCACCGGCAGCGTGAGGAAACCGAGCCCGACCGCGGCTGCGAGGAAGACAAGGGCAGCCCAGCCTGCCTTGCGCATCGCCGGCTAGTGTGGCGCCTTCGGCTTCACGCGCGGCAGGAAGCCGTATCTGACCAAAATCTTCTGTCCTGCGGGCCCTATGACCCGTTTCACGAACGCACGGGCCGCCGCCTTGTTCGAGCTCGCGGAGACGACGCAGATCCCGTACTGCACCTTCGGCTGAGCCCAGGCGGGGATCTTGAGCGTGCGGACCTTCCCCGGCACCGTCTTGGCGTCCGTCGAGTAGACGAAGCCGGCATCGCCTTCCCCGAGCGCGATCTTGGCCAGCACCTCGCGGACGTCGGTCTCGCGGCTGACGACATTCGCCAGCACGCCCGTCAGGTTCATGTTCCTCAGCACCTGAAGCGTGTACGACCCGACGGGGACGGTCGGTCCAGCGATCACGAGCCGGATCCCGTGCTTACGTAGGTCGTAGACGCTGTTGATGTTCGCCGGGTTCGACTTCGGGACGATCACGGTGAGCCTGTTCCTCGTGAAGACGACCGGCTTCGAGCAGCGCTTGTCCTTGTACAGCTGCTCCGGAAGGGTCATGTTCGCCGAGGCGAAGACGTCCGCCGGCGCGCCCAGCCGGATCTGCGCCGCCAGCGTGTTGGAGCCTGCGAACGAGTATTTCGCTCCCGGAGCGATCTTCGGAAACGCGTCGGTGAGCGAGGCGGCCGCGTAGACGGAGACGGTCGCTTTGGAGCTCCCGCTCGCGACGCCGCCGCTTGCGAGCACGATCACGATGACGGCGGCTGCCGCGACGGTCTTCATGCGTGTTCCACCATGACCGAGGTGGCCTTCACGACGGCGGTCGCCGGCTCGCCGTTCCGCAGGCCCAGCTCCTCGACGGCGTCGGCGGTCACGATCGCGACGATCCGGACCGGGTCGGTTACGACAAGCTCCACCTGCGCGATCAGGCCGTCGACCTTGACCTCGCTGACCGTCCCGGGGAGCCTGTTCCGGGCGCTGAGCTGATCCCCGCTCTGCCTGCCTCGAAGGCGCTCGATCTCTTTCGCCGCCACCAGACGCCGGTTGCCGCTGTCCCGCGTCGTCTTGATGCGCCCACTGCGATCCCAGCGGCGCAGCGTGTCGAGGCTGATCCCCAGCCGGTGGGCCGCATCGCTCGCGGTGTAGTACTGCCTGGCCACTGCCTCCTCCTCGCTAGCTCGTGAACCGATCCAGGGCGTTCGAGACCCGGTCGATCGTCAGGGCCTTCGGAAAGGCCGGGCCGAGGCGCTCGCCCCGCGCCCCGGCCGTGAACACGCTCAGGTGCTGTGCCTCGCTCGCCGCCGCCCGCGCCGCGGACTGCTTGAGCGTGTTCGCCGCGTAGCCCTCGACCGCGCCGAGATACGCGCCCAGGAAGAGCGACTCGAGCCTCGCCCCGAGCCTGACGATCGACGCACGTGACGCGAACGAGCCCCGCGGGTAGGAGAAGTCGACGTCGCCGGCCACGGGTGGGACCTGTCCGTCCGAGGTGAGGACGGCCGCGGCCGCGTCGCGGTGCTTGGCCTCGTCTGCGCGGGCGCGCCTCAGCCCCGTGAGTGCGGCCCCATGGAAATGCCGCGAGGCGATTGCGGCCGAGTAGAAGTCGAGTGCAAGCAACTCGATCGTCACGAGCAAGCGTGTGTACGCGAGGTCGTTGTCCGACGGCGTAACCGCACGCGCGACCGCAGGTGCCAGTCCGAGCGCCGAGCCCGCCAGGAAGAGCCCGGCCGCACCGCGCGCTCCTCCGGAGAGCAGCCGTCCTCTGTCGAGGGCCTCGCTCACGGCCGCGCATACTAAGGCAATACCTATGCACACGTCTCTGAGAGCTTGTTGCCGGTTGCCTGCGAGCCGCCGAACGTCGAAGCTTTCCGGGTGCCCGAGCAGACGATCCTCGCCGTCGACGTCGGCGGCTCGCACGTCAAGCTGCTGCTCTCGCGCGGAAACGAAGAGCGTCGGCGGTTCGAGTCGGGTCCGACGCTCCGGCCGCAGGAGATGGTCGAAGGCGTCTTGGCCCTGACCTCCGACTGGTCATACGACGCCATCTCGGTCGGCGTTCCCGCACCGGTACGGGACGGCCGCGTCGTCACCGACCCGGTGAACCTCGGCCCCGGCTGGGTCGGGTTCGAGTTCGAGGAAGCCTTCGGCAAGCCGACGAAGGTGTTCAACGACGCCGCGATGCAGGCGCTCGGGAGCTACGAGGGCGGCAAGATGCTGTTCCTCGGCTTCGGTACCGGCCTCGGCTCCTCGCTTGTCGTGGAGGGGGTCGTGGAGCCGTTGGAGCTGGGCCATCTACCGTTCCGCAAGGGGACCTACGAGGACTACGTCGGGGAGCGTGGCCGGAAGCGTCTGGGCAGCAAGAAGTGGCGCGAAACGGTGTTCAAAACGATCGAGGAGTTCTCGGCCGCGCTCGAGCCGGACTACATCGTCATCGGCGGCGGAAACGCGAAGAAGCTCGGCGCGCTGCCGGAGAACACGAAGCTGGGAGCGAACGAGAACGCGTTCCTCGGCGGCTTCCGGCTCTGGGACCCGACGCTCCCGGCGCAGGCCTTGACCCGCTCAGCCGGCAGAGAGGACAATCAACCTCGGTGAGACGCTTCGCCGCAGCCGTTGCCCTATCCGCCGTGCTCGCCTTCGTCGTGGCCGGATGTGGGGCTTCTGCCGAGGAGAAGTGGGCCGGCTCGGTCTGCAGCGACGTCGGCGACTGGAAGAGCGAGATTCAACAGAACTCGGACACCATCACCTCGCAGCTGCAGTCACCCAAGGCGGGAACACTCGCGGCGATCGACGCGGAGATTCAAAAGGCCGTGGACTCCACCGAACAGCTCGCGACCGAGCTCAGATCAACGAATCCGCCCGACACCGATGCAGGGAAGCAGGCGAACCAGCAGCTCAATGCCCTGGCAAATCAGCTGGACACCACGGTAACCACGGCGAAGCAGACGGTCCAGAGTGTGCCGAAAGACGCTGGACTCGGCGAGAAGGCGCAGAAGCTGGCTCCGCTCGTCCCGGCTGTGAGCTCGCTCGCCGTCTCGGCTTCTAGCACTCTGGCGGCAATACAAACGAGAAGCGATGAGCTGAAGAAGGGCTTCGACGAGGCCGACTCGTGCAAGCAGTTCCGCAACAGCAACTGACGTGATGGGCGTGCCTCCCGCGGGCATCGACGCACCGTCCGTCTGACCCGCGCCGCCGATTTACGGTTTCCGGCGGAGAGATCCGCGAGATGGGAGGCGCGTGTCGGCTGAACGCGAGTGGAACATCGAGTTGCTCACGGCGTCCGAGGAGGGTCGGCGCAACCGCCGGACCATCGACGGGATCCTGCTGGCGGTGGCGGTGCTGCTCGCCGGCGCTGCGGCGGCGATCGCCACGTCCGCGCCAGAACAGGACAAGGATCTCGCACAAGCGCTGACAACGGTGCTGGGGTGGGCCGCCGCGTTCTGGCGCCTCGCCTTCGTCGGGGCACTGGTGGTCGCGCTAGCGATCGTCGTTGGCGTCGTGCTGAGTCGGCGCTGGGCCCTTGCTCGCGATCTCCTGCTGGCGCTCATGGCGGTGGTCGGCGTCGGAATCCTCCTCGGCGGTCTCGTCGACTCGGACTGGCTAGTGATCGAGCCGCACGTCCTGTCGCGCTGGGGCTTCCCCGAGCTCCGGGTCGCCGCGGTCACCGCAGTCGTCACCGTCGCAGGCCCCGAGCTCGTCCGGCCGGTTCGTCTGCTCGCATTCTGGCTCGTCGGGCTTGCCGCTCTGGGCGCCGTCGTTATCGACGCAGCTCTGCCGTCGGACGCGCTGGGGGCTCTCGCGCTCGGCCTCGGCGCTGGCCTCTTGGCTCGCCTGGTCTTCGGAACCGCAGCGGGTGTGCCGTCGGTAGAGCAGGTGCGAGTTGCCCTGTCCTCGCTCGGGGTGGAAGTAGACGGCTTGAGGGCCTCGGCCCGGCAACGGATCGGCTCCGCCGCCTACGTCGCGCTCGATCCTGCGGGGCGGCCATTGAAGGCGAGAGTCCTAGGCCGGGACGCACAGGACACCCAGATGATCGTCCGCCGCTGGCGAACGCTTGCCTACCGCGACCCGCCGAGGAGCGTGGCAGTGGGGAGACTGGAGCAGGTCGAGCACGAGGCACTCGCCACGCTGTTGGCAGCTCAGGCCCGAGTCCGTGTGCCGGACGTCGTCACGGCCGCACTCGGCCCTGACGGCGAAGCGCTCGTCGTCACGCGCGAGCCTGAGGTGGACCCGCTGGAGCTTGCCGGCGAAGTCTCGAACGAGACGCTGCAGCAGCTCTGGGAGCAGGCGGCTCGGCTGCACAAGGCGGGCATCTCGCACGGCAGGCTCAACCTGAGCAACGTCATCCTCGTCGGAGACGAGCCCGTGCTGCTCGATCTCTCCGCCGCGACGCTCGGCGCCCCGCAGTCGGCGATCGACATCGACGTGGCCGAGCTGCTTGTCGCCTGCACGGTGCTCGTCGGGCCGGACCGGGCGTTGAAGGCGGCTCTCGACGGCGTCGGCAAGGATGCCGTTGGGACCGCGTTGCCGTATCTCCAGCGGGCTGCGCTCACGCCCCACGTGCGCGATCTGGCCCGTACCCACGAGGTGGCGCTGAAGGATCTTCGCCAGGCTGCCGCGACCGCAACAGGTCGCGAAAAGGCCCCCGAGCTCGAGCCGCTGAGGCGCGTCAGCGCAAAGAAGCTCCTGCTGACGGCGTTGCTCGCGGTCGCCGCCTACGGGATCATCACCCAGCTCGCCGACATCGGCTTCGGCACGATCGCCGACGAGCTTCGCAGCGCAGACATCGCTTGGGTCGTCGTCGCGCTGATCCTCGCGCAGCTCACATTCGTCGGCTCGGGGATCTCCGTCCGGGGAACCGTGTTGGAACCGCTGGCGCTCCTCCCCTGCGTCGTCCTCCAGTCGGCGATCAAGTTCATCAACTTGACGGTGCCGAGCTCGGCCGGCCGTATCGCCATGAACCTCCGCTTCCTGCAGAGGATGGGAGTGCCCACGCCGGAGGCGCTGGCCGCGGGAGCCGTGGACGACGCCGCGGAGACGGTGGTGCAGGTGGCTCTCCTGCTCCTGACGATTCCCTTCGTCAAAGGGAAGATCGATACCAGCCAGTTCCACTTCGGGGCTCCCGATGGGCGCCTGATCGCGGCGATCGTGATCGCGCTCGTTGTCAGCGTGACGGTGATCCTGGCCGTCCCGAAGCTCCGCGCCAAGGTCGTGCCGCCGTTCAAGCAAGGATTCACCAGCCTCTCGACGGTGATCCGCAACCGACGGAAGCGACTGGAGCTTTTCGGCGGAAACGTCGGGTCCGAGGTGCTGTACGCGATCGCCCTGGGCGCCACGTGCCACGCCTACGGCGTCGACCTCTCGCTGGCGCAGCTCATCCTCGTCAACACGGGCGCCTCGGTCCTGTCGAGCTTCATCCCCGTGCCCGGCGGGATCGGAGCCGCCGAGGCAAGCCTCACTGCGGGCCTCGTGGCGATGGGAGTCGACGAGTCCACGGCCTTCGCGATCGCCTTCACCCAGCGGCTCTGCACGTTCTACCTGCCCCCGATCTGGGGCTACTTCTCGCTGCGCTGGCTCAGCCGCAAGGCGTACATCTGAGGTTCGGCTCAGTAGCCGGCAAGCCGGCCGACCGGGACGTTCAACGCCCGGCCTGCCGCTCGCAAGAGGTCGGCCCCCCGTTCCTTGTGACGCCCCGCCCGCATGGCGTCCTCTGTCGCCGCCTCGATCTCGCCCCTGTCGTTCTCGATGAACTCGATCTGTGCCTTCACGCCTTCGAGCGTCTGCTCGAAGCCGGCGATCGCCAGACGCCGTCCTCGCCGGTCGGCGTCGCTCGATGCCTGCTCGCGGCGGAGGCTCGCCAGGGTGTGCCGCAGTTTCAGCCGGAGGGTCGTCGGGCTCGCGGAGCTGCGGATCTGGTCGACCCCGCGGCGAAACGTCGCCTCCAGGGCGGGGTTCGGATCAGATGAGCCGCAGCCCGGCAGCGCCAACACGAGGCACGCGCTCGCGGCCCATGCGACCCGGCGATGCATCGCTCACGATCCGGGCGCCGCGAGCAGCGAGGCAAGCTCCCGGCGGTACGGCTCGCCTCCGTACTCGTGTAGCGGGTGTGGCTCGAGCCGGTGCTCGGCGATGTCGCCTCCGCGGCGCACGTAGATCGTCGGGATGATCTGGCCGGCGTCGTCGACCTCCACGCTTGCCGCGACTGCGTCGGGCCCACTCGAGTCGAGGAAGTGCGCGAGCGGGACGACCTCGTCGTCGACGAAGTCGCCGTCCTCCCTGGTCACCACCCGGCAGAGGTAACCCTTCTGTATCCAGAGCTCGGGCGCGCTCGTCAGCTCGTGGAGCAGGAACGGGACGACGTCTCCCACCGACTTGCGCGGCCTTCTGTGGCCGTTCAGCTTCTCGGCCAGGTGCTCCGCGAGCACGCGCGCGTTGTAGCGGAAGCCGTTCACCGAGGTCGAGCTCGCGCCCGCGCCGCGCTTGCCTAGGCCCTTGGCTCCCTGAGAGGCGTTGCCGGCGAAGTAGATCCCCGGCAGCGTCACGCTCTCCCAGAACGGCGTCAGCGCCGGCACGCGTCCGTCGTTCACCGTCACGAGGCCGAGCTTCGGCAGGTCGCCGAGCGGCGTCTGGAACCCGGTCGCGGCGATCACGTCGTCGACGTCGAACTCGAGGCGGCCGTCCCAGGTCGTTCCCTGCGTCACGACGTGGAACCCGTCCGGGTTCCGGTCGATCCGGCTGATCGTGACGTCGAGCACGTACGTGCCCGGCCCGCCGCGCGCGTACTCGTCGTAGGGGTGCAGGTAGCGGATGCGGAGGGCGGAGAGCGCGAGCGCATCGGTCTGCACGGGCCTCGGGGAGCCGAGGATCATGCTGCGCGCCCAGGGCAGGATTCCCTGGGCCACCTCGAAGCCGGAGTTTCGCTTTCCGACGATGAAGACGCTGCGCCCGGCGTACCGCTCCGGCGAGGAGGTGTCGACGTAGTGCGCGGCATGCTCGAGCCCCGGAACCGGGGCGCGCCACGGCTCGGTCACGCCGAGGGCGAAGACCACGGCGCGGGAACGGTACTCGCCCGCATCGGTGACGAGCGTGATCCCCTCCTCGTCGTGCGTGGTCGACTCCCACGTGCAGCCGTACCTGACCTCGAGCTTCGCCTGCTCCGCGAAGGCGACGATCGCTGTCTCCATCTCCGCGCGCGAGGGAAGGTCGTACGCTCGGTCCATCAGGCTCGGCACGAGCGCCTTCAGCTCGGGCTCCTCGGCGAGCAGGCTGTTGTGGTCGTACCACTCGTACTCGCGGGTCGTCCGCTCGACCGGGGCATCCGGTTTCGTCCAGGTGATCAACCGCTGGAAGATCGGGAAGCGCTGGAACATGCCGCCCGGGGCGTCGTCGCGCGAGAGTACGGCGTGCGAGACGCCCAGGCGCCGCAGCCAGTAGCTCATCTGGAGTCCGCCGGGACCGCTGCCGACGACGACCACGTCGTAGGTTCCCGGCGGGAACGGCTCGGTTACGTCCGCCACTCGACAGCGCCCTGCACGCGGCGTGCCTCCATCTTCAGCAGCCGGAGCATCACCTGAGGCCGCTCGAGCAGGAGGCGCTCCAGCTGGGCGGCCGGGATCACGAGGCAGCGCAGCACGCTCGTCGCGACGACGTCGGCGCTCGGAGGGTCGCTCGTCAGCGCCGCGATCTCGCCGAAGAAGTCGCCGCGGCTCAGGCGCGCCAGCTCCTCGTCGCCGACCCGCACCGCGGCCTCGCCGTCGAGGATGACGAAGAAGTCGCCGCCGCTCAGGCCCCGCCTCAGCACGCGTTCGCCCTCGGCGAAGACGTCTTCCTCGTGAGAATGGGCGATCGCCTCGATCTGCGAGGGCGACAGATCGGCGAATAGCGCCAGCCGGCCGAGACTTTCCGCGATGTCCATCGCGACACTTTTAACACTGCCGTGTGAGACGGCGCTGAGTGGGTAGCGTGAATGCAACGCGACAGGGAAGGAGTGGTCGATGGCGACGACGACGAGTCAGGGCATCCTCGCGCCCGAGAACGCCGAGAAGCGCGGGGAGATCTTGGAGCTACTGGAGAAGGCGTACTGGATGGAGATCGAGTCGGTGATGAGCTACATCGCCAACTCGACGAACCCCGACGGCGTGCGCGCCCAGGAGATCAGGGAGGCGCTCGAGGAGGACGTCCAGGAGGAGCTCGGGCACGCGCAGCGCTTCGCACAGCGGATCAAGGAGCTCTACGGCGTGGTGCCGGGATCGACCGACTTCGAGCCCGAGCAGACGTTCCTGCAGCCGCCGGACGAGCAGACGGACATCGTCCACGTGATCAAGGGCGTGATCGAGGCCGAGGCCGGTGGCATCGAGCACTACAACCGGATCATCGAGGCCTGCGACGGCGTCGACTGGGTCACCCAGGACATGACGATCGACATCCTCAGAGACGAGGAAGGCCACAAGCGCCTGTTCGAAGGGTTCCTGCGCGAGTACGAGGTAGAGGGAAAGGCCTAGAACGCGCTCAGGAAAACGGGGCTGCCATGGCCGTGGCGGCGCTGGTAGCGGTCCTCGGCCGAGAAGCGGAGGCGCTTGGGGCCTGAGTCGTCCCCGTGCGAGACCAACATCGGGTCGGCGCCGGGCTTTACGACGATGCAGACGTGCTGTCCCCGCGTCGGAGGCGTCCAGACGACGAGGTCCCCGGGCCTCGCCGCTGTCTTCGGGATCCGGCGGCAGCGGTCGAGCATCGAGCCCGTGTAGGCCGGCTGTCGCGGGTCGTAGGTGCCCCGGGCGTTCGGGTTGGGAGCGCCCGCCCAGCAGTAGCACAGCGTAGAAAAGGCGGAGCAATCGGTGGCGAGCGGGAGGGCGCCGCGAGCTCCGAGTGCGCTCAGGCGCACCGTGCCGTCCTGCGAGTAGCCGATCCGGCCGTTGTTCTTGCAGCCCCAGAGCGCCCAGTCGACGATCCGCTTACGGACCGCGGGCTCGGAGCGGGCCTGCCGCAGCCGCTTTGCCCGCCGCCTCTTGAAGGCGGCGGGCAGCGGCTTCTCCCCCGACAGGATCGCCTTCAGCTGTGGGCCGAAGGTCCTGTTTGCCCGGTTCTGCGGAAAGCCGAGCTCCCACTTGGCGCGCTCGACGGCACCGGCCGTCAGCTCGCCGTACTCGCCGTCGACGCCACCGGGATCGAACGAGCCGAAGGCGTTGCGCACGAGCAGGCGCTGAGCCTCCTCCACGTCGGTCCCTACCACGTGCGGGTTGGCGAGCTGGAGCACCCGCGGGCCCATCTCCACCGCGACGCGTCCGCCGTCCTGCAGCCGCTTGAGGAGGACCGCCGCGCCGCACTGCTGAGAGACGGCCGTCGGCGAGAAGCGCCCGTCCGCGACGTACTTCCCCCTCGCGTAGTGGTTCGAGAAGCTCCAGAGGTAGGGCGACTTCACGGTCGGGTGGTGGTCGCGATAGCCCCAGCCGTTGTAGGCCTCGAGCTTGTAGAGCGCCCCCGGGATGCTCCAGTCCTTCCACGAGGCAAAGCCCTGGTAGCCGAGAGCGTCGATCGCGCTCGCCTCCCACGTGAACGGCGGTCTGCCGGTCTTCGGGCGTCCGGCCGGAACGTGCGTCGTCCGGCTTCGCAACGGGTCGCCGTTGTGGAGATGGCGGGTGAAATCGCCGCCCGACTCCATGCTGTGGATGACCGCGACGACGTACCACGGCATCTTCAGCGCCCTGGCCACCTGGTCGTAGCGCTTCTTGTTCGCCGCAAGCCTGCGGGCGGTGTGCGCGACCGCCGCTTTGCGACTCGGACGGACGAGGCACGACTCGTAGAGGACGCTGTACTCGCCGGCGAGCTTCCGGGTCAGCGTCGCCATCTCACCCCTCCGAGAGCGAGGGCGCCGCGTCCGGCAGTTCCTCGGGGGCCGGTCCCTTCTGCCTGTCGCTGCGGCGTTTCCCGCGTGACACGGCGGCCTCGACGGTCGTGCCGAGCAGCATGTCCTGAGCCAGGCGCTCGCTGAAGCCTGCCGCGAACGAGAAGAGAACGTAGAAGTAGGTGGTCTTGGAGGTGTTCGCGATCTCGAGCGCCACGACGCCGCTCTTCAGCGCGAAGAACGTCATCAGGCCGAAGATCCCGCCGACGAACGGGCGCAGGGACCCGAGCGTCCGCAGCGTGTCCTTGCCGAACTCCCAGTCGACGCGCACCTTGTCGGAGCTCATGCGCGACATCACGCTCACAAGCGCCCCGACGCTGCCCACCGCAAAGCAGGACAACCCCGTCCGGACGGAGACGTTGTGCGCGTCGACCACCTTGAGCACGAGCGCCAGCAGGAGCAGCAGCGCCACCGGGACCATCCCCAGGAGCATCCCGCCGACGTAGACGATCTGCCCCGAGCGTACGGCCGCGTTCCGGTAGTACGTCTCGATCCGCCTCAGGTGCTCCCGCGTCGTGCGGTCGACCTCGGCCACGGCGCGGTCGTTGTTGACCCGGTCGGTCTCGGCGAACCCAAGCAGGAAGCTGATCACGGTAAAGAGCGACTGCATGGCGAGTCGCTGGCTCGTGTCCCGCAGCACCTCGTGGACGCGTACGGAGAGGCTCTCGCAGCGGTAGAGGAGGGTCATCACCTTGGGCTTGTCCTTCGTCGTCCAGTCGGTGGCCCAGTGCAGGCGGACGACGTCGGGCAGGATCAGCGGCCGGCGCCTGATCGTGAGCGCGACCCCAGAGGCCTCCGTCGTACACCAGTACGCGCTGACGATGGGCCCGTGATGCTCCTCGAAGCGTGCCTCGAACTCGCGGTAGCGCTCCTCGGCCGGCCCCGTGTACGGCTCGCCGCCCTCGTTCAGCTCCTTCTGACGCAGGTAATGGACCCAGACGAGTTCCGGGAACGCGACCGCCCTGGTCTGCGCACGGCGGCGCAGGAGCCGACCCCGGAGCCCGCCCTCGGCGGGGGCCTCGACGGTGGTGGCACCTACCCCGTTCATCCAAGCCCTCCTCTCCCACGAGGCTGGGCCGCCCTCCGAGGGTAGGCCGAACCGGCCTCGTTGGCAAGGTGCCGCCTGTTAGGAGCCGACCGTCTCGCGCACGTGCCGAACGAGGTCCGCGGCCTTCGGGACGGCCTGCTCGTCCTCTTCGAGGATCGCGAGGAACGCCTCGTCGCACCAGCGCTTGACTTCGGCCTCGTCGGCGTCCTCGAGCAGGATCCCGAGGAAACGCTCGGCCCCGTCCAGGCGCCCCCAGAGATAGTCCCGCTCGCGCCCGGGGCGACTCAGGAACGCGCCGAAATGCCCCTTCTCGGCTCCGATCAGCTTCTTGTGCGCGCCGTCGCCCTCCACCGGGATCCGGTGCGCATCGCGCGGGCTCAGCCGCACGATCTCGACCTGGTCGCGCTCGCCGACGTCGCTGAGCGCCTGGACGGGGTAGAGGAGGACGTCCCAGAACGGGAAGCCGAGATAGCGCACGAGCAGATCCCAGCGTCGCTCCTTGTTCCACCCTCTGGTCAGCTGCAGCAGGCCGACGTAGAGGTCGGCCGTGAACCCGGACAGGCGCTTCTTGAGGTACGCGCGCAGCGCCACCTCGAGCTCATCGAGCTCCTTGCGGTGCTCGCGGACGTAGAGATCCGAGTCGAATCCCGAGCGCTGCATGAACGTCCGCATCGCGTCGACGGCGAAGCAGGTGTCGAAGGAGCCGCGGATCGTGTCGTCGAACCCGGTGCCCGCCATGGCGTCGCGGAGCGTTCCCACCGCCTCCCAGAGGCGGGCTTTGGCGGCGTCGATCTGCTCGCGCTCGGGATATCCCTCGGTCCCGGCCTTCTCGTAGAGGTGGTTGAGGCCGTCGATCACGAAGCGAAGCCGCCGCTCGCCGTGCGCCTGGTCGAAGGTGACGAGGAAGTCGAGCTGCTCGGGGCTCGGCTCGATCCGCTGCTCGAAGAGGTTCCGCTGTTCCGCCCAGCGCCGAAGCGCGCTCCGCGTGAGGATCGCGTGCGTCGAGTCGGGCGGGAGGTCGCAGACGCCGCACGCGGTTCGCGCGTAGCGGTCGACGACGCCGCTGATCTTCAGGCGCACGTAGGTCGCGTAGCTGAAGCCTGCGCTGCGGCGCGCCTCCTCCTCGGTGCGCTTGCGGATGTCGGTGAGCTTCGTGTCCGCCGGGTCGTCCGGAATCTCCGGCAGTGGCCCGACGATCTCCCTGACGCGCGCCTCGACCGTGTCCCAGCTCGTCTCGATGATGTCGCGAATCCGGCGAACCCGTTCGTTCAGCGCCCCGACCTCGACCAGGTCGTCGAGGATCGGCTCGGAGCGGGGGAGACCCGTTAGGCCGCCGATCGCCGCGACCACCGTCGAGGGCGCGCTCCGATGCGATGGGCTCAGTCCGACGCCGGGATCCGGCTCGAGGTACAGCAGGCGGCGGTCGACCTGAACCTCGGCGGGGCGCTCCCGGATCGCCGCGATCGCAGGGCCGAACGGTTTGTTGTCGAGGACGCCGCCGTCGACGAACCATGTCCAGGCGGCCGGGAACTTCGCCAGCTCGTAGAGCCGGAAGAACCGCTGCTCGAGCCGCTCGAAGTCGACGGGCCGATCGCTCCCGAGCCAGCCCTCGAGCGCTCCGAAGCTGACCGGCGGGAAGACGCCCGGGATGCAGGAGGTGGTGCGGGCGGCGAAGGTGAGGGCGCCGTTGGAGTCGACGTCGAAGTCGTCGCGGCCGTCCTCGCCGCCGAACCTGAAGGCGAGCAGGTGTCGGTGCCGGGTGTCGAGGATCGGGTTCGGGTCGGCGTAAGGGACCTGGCGGCCGTAGCCGTAGAAGTCGGTCGCGGTCACGAACAGCTCGAGCTTGTGCCGCTGCGGCATCAGCGAGACGAGCGTCTCCGGTGTCGAGCCCTTCTCGTCCATCTGGTGGAAGGCGTCGTAGATCCAGCGCGCCATCAGGTCGCCGCGGAGCGGCGCGTGCTTCGGCGCCCGCAGGGCGACCCAGGCGCCCTTCAGCACGCGCGTCGGTAACCAGCGGGGCGCGGCGAGGAGCCCGTCGATGTCACCGCGCTCGAACCAGAGGTCGCGGAAGCCGTCGAGCGAGAGGTTGTGCGCCAGCCCCTTCGCGAGGCAGACGCCGTTGATCCCGCCCGCCGACGTGCCCGCGATCACGTCCACGACGACGCGTGTCCGGAGCTTCTCGGGGTTCCGCTCGGCGAGGTCGCTCAGGAGCCGGGCATAGAAGCGCTCGCTCGGCGTCCCGCCGTCCTGGCCGGCCTCGGCCTCCAGCAGTGCCGAGCCCTTGACGAGCCGGTGGAGCTCCTTCGTGACCCCGTGCATGTAGACCGCGAGCGAGGAGCCTCCGTAACAGACGAGCGCAAGGCGAAGCTCTTTCGTGGCGACGGCGTCCACGGCCGAAGGCTGGCACGGCCTGCGGAGATGTCAAGCTCGCGCGCCTGGCTAGAATCCCCGGCGATGGCCGAGACCGGGACGATGCGGGTCAAGAGCGGCCTCGCCGAGATGCTCAAGGGCGGGGTGATCATGGACGTGACGACCGCCGAGCAGGCGCGGATCGCCGAGGACGCCGGCGCCGTGGCCGTGATGGCGCTCGAGCGGGTTCCGGCGGACATCCGCAGGGACGGCGGCGTCGCGCGCATGGCCGACCCGGACAAGATCCGCGAGATCCAGGAGGCGGTCACGATCCCCGTGATGGCCAAGTGCCGCATCGGCCACTTCGCCGAGGCCCAGATCCTGGAGGCGCTCGAGGTCGACTACATCGACGAGAGCGAGGTGCTGACGCCGGCCGACACCGAGCACCACGTCGACAAGTGGGGCTTCACCGTGCCGTTCGTCTGCGGCTGCACGAACCTCGGCGAGGCGCTGCGGCGGGTCGCCGAGGGCGCGGCGATGATCCGCACCAAGGGCGAGGCCGGCACCGGCGACATCGTCAACGCGGTCACGCACATGCGCTCGGTCTTCGGGCACATCCGGCGGCTTGCCGCGCTTCGCGACGAGGAGCTCTACGCGGAGGCGAAGGAGCTGCGGGCGCCCTACGAGCTGGTCAAGTGGGTGGCCGAGAACGGCAAGCTGCCGGTCGTCACCTTCACCGCCGGCGGGATTGCGACGCCTGCCGACGCCGCCCTCTGCATGCAGCTTGGCGCCGACGGCGTCTTCGTCGGCTCGGGGATCTTCAAGTCCGACGAGCCCTCGCCCCGCGCGAAGGCGATCGTCGAGGCGACCACGCACTTCCAGGATCCCGAGATCCTGGCCCGCGTCTCGAGCGGCCTGGGCGACGCGATGAGCGGCCTCGCCGCCGCCTCGCTGCGGCCCGAAGAGCTGCTCGAGACCCGCGGCTGGTAGCCCGCTCGAGCGTCAGGGACGCTCGCCCATGCCACGCGTTTGTAAATGTTCCCTGAGCCGCCTGCGCCGGCCGCTGGGTAGAGGAGCGGACATGGTTCCGGGGTCGGCTGGCTCTAAAGTCGGACGGCGGCCTTCTGTGTCAGCGTCCTAGACGTACGGAGATCGGCCCGACAACGGTGGCTCGGGCGGAGCGTCGCGCGAGGTCGGGTAGCTTCGGCGCGAAGCGAGCGTGTTGACGATGAACGCCGGGAGCAAGGTTCCGAGCAACACGCTCAGCGGCCAGTACACCGGCGTGAGGACTGGCAGCGGAACACCGCTGGGCGTGCTCGTCGACCGCATGAAGAGGAACCGTGTAACCGCCACCGCGGCGATGGCTCCGACCGCGAGCGCAAACACGGCGCTCGGGTAGCTCAGCCGGTACCCGAAAAGGCCGACGCCCACGGTCACGCCGATCGCGCCGAGCAGCGCGTTGATGCCGACGACGACCAGCACCGAACCCCATCGCGCATCGATTTGGCGGCCAGAGCCGGCGATCATCGCCCAGGCGATTGGAGAGACGAGCATCCCGAGGAGCACGCTCACCACTGCTCCGCTGACCCAGACGATGATGACCGCGCGAATGAATCCGAGCTCCTGCTCCATTTCAACAAGCTTCAACGCCCCGGCCGGGCCCCGCGCCGGACAAAGGGTCGGAATTGGCCAGACCTTCGACGGACCCATCCTTCGCGGCCGTGAAAGAGGATGCCGCTCAGATGACATTCCGGAACCTGGCCCAAGTCGGTGTGGCCTCGCAGGATTCGCATCTAGAATGAGTCCATGCACCTCCTCCGCTCGCTGAGGCGTCGGTTCCGCGGTCGAAACATCGACTGGGACACCAGGGCCGCGGCCGAGGCCGAGGG
>Ga0207675_100001196_pt1 | contig 25878 bp, 21 predicted proteins | sample KBSSwiS42_FD_184305 | JGI IMG/M metagenome (GOLD analysis project Ga0207675, IMG submission 184305) | Switchgrass rhizosphere microbial communities from Kellogg Biological Station, Michigan, USA - KBS Switchgrass S4-2 (SPAdes) (version 2) | ecosystem: Host-associated > Plants > Roots >...
GACTACAAGCTTACCCAGACTACCAGCTGGGACACGATGGGCATGCGCGGCACCTGCAGCCCCGTATTCAAACTCGAATCGAGTGGCCCGGCGAGCCAGATCCTGCCGGGTTCGTTCGCCGACTCCTCGGCCCAGACGATGGTCCCCTACTCGCACATCCTCTGGTCGGCGCTGTGGTCCGGCATTGCCGGCGATGCGGTCGCGCGTGCCGCGAGCTTCGTGCGCGCCGAGGCGCGTCGCAAGCCCGGCACCGTACCGCCGATGGCCACGCGTCTCGCAAAAGTATCCACGCAACTCCAGGCCATGCGCAACAACTGGCTGGCACTCGCCAGCGAGTTCGACGCAATGACGGCTTCACCGTCGGGCATGGAAGACCTGCTGTCCATGGGCTGGGCGCTCAAGATGAACAATCTCAAGGTGGGATCATCGGAGGCGGCGCCGGAGATCGTGCACCAGGCGCTGCAAATCGCCGGGGTCATGGCATACAAGAACGATTCGAAGTTCAGCGTCGGTCGCCACTATCGCGATTCGCTCTCGGGCGCACTGATGGTGTCGAACGAGCGCATCAATTCCAAGAGTGCCTCGATGCTGCTCGTGCTCAAGGACGAATGACTTGGCCGCCAGGTTCGACAACGAAAGTCTGTACGAGGGTCTCGTCAAGCACGGTTTGATCGTGCCCACGAACGTGCCGGGCGCTTTCGGGCGTGGCGCGGTGTTCGAGGACGTGCTCGAGCGCTTCAATGCGGCCGTCACCAGGATCTCGGCGAACGACAACGCGGAAGTGTTCACCTTCCCGCCCATCATCGAGCGCCGCATCCTCGAGAAGGTGCACTACCTCGACAATTTTCCGCACCTCTGCGGCGCGGTGTACAGCTTCTTCGGCAAGGAACTGGCGGCGCGCCAGCTGGCCGAGGACGTGAATGCCGGCAAGCCCTGGGGCGACAAGCTGGGCATGACCGACGTCGTGCTCAACCCCGCGGCATGTTATCCCGTGTATCCGAGCTTCACCGGCACGCTCAAGAAGGGTGGCAGGCTGGTGACCATGCTCAACTGGGTGTTCCGCCACGAGCCTTCGCCCGAGCCGACACGCATGCAGTCTTTCCGCGTGCGCGAGTTCGTACGCGTGGGCACGCCGGATGAAGTCGTGGAGTGGCGCGACATGTGGCTGCAGCGCGGCCTCAAACTACTCACCGACCTCGGCCTGCCCGCCACGCCCGACGTCGCGGCGGATCCGTTCTTCGGCCGCGGTGGCAAGATGCTCGCCGTCAGCCAGAAGGAACAGAAGCTGAAGTTCGAAGTCGTGATTCCGGTGATATCGCGGGAGAATCCCACCGCGGTGTGCTCATTCAACTTCCATCAGGAACACTTCGGCGACACGTTCGAGATCCGCACCGAAGACGGCAAGGTCGCGAATACGGCCTGCCTCGGATTCGGGCTCGAGCGCGTGGTCATGGCGCTGTTCAAGCACCACGGCTTCGACCCCGGCAACTGGCCGAACGCCACCCGCGACCTGCTCTGGCCCTGACCGCCCGGAATGCCTCGCATCAACGCCCTGCCGCAGCTCGACGCGAACAACTACTCGCGCAGCGTGCTGCATTCCGAGAGCTGCGCGTGGCTCGAAAAGAATTGCTACGTCGACATCTGGATCGAGGTGCTGCACGCGCTCGGCGTCGAACCCAGGGCCATCCTGCCGTTCACGGTCGCGATCGACTTCGAAGGCGACCAGTGGACTTTCTTCAAGCCGCCGCACGACGAGCTGCGCGACCTGTACGGTGTCGACGTGCAGGAATTGAATGTCTGGCGACCGCTCATCGAGCACGCAACGGAACATCTTTCCGCCGGACGCCTGATCAGCACCGAGGCGGACGCTTTCTGGCTGCCGGACACGTCCGGGACCGACTACCGGCGCCAGCACACCAAGTCGACCATCGTGCTGGCTGACATCGATGTCGAGCGGCAGAAGCTCGGATACTTCCACAACGCCGGCTATTTCATGCTCGAGGGCGAGGACTTCGTCCAGACCTTTCGTGTCGGCTTTCCGCCAGACCCGACGTTCATGCCGCTGTTCGCAGAGACCGTGCGCTTCGATCGCCGGGTCGTGCGCGCGCCCGCGGAACTGGTCTCGATGTCCCGCGCGCTGTGGCAACGCCACCTCGCGCGCGTCCCCGCCGCCAATCCCGTGCTGCGCTTTCGCGAGCGCTTCGAACGCGATCTGCCGGTCATGCACGAGCGCGGGCTCGGTTTCTACCACGCCTGGGCATTCGCGACGACGCGCCAGCTGGGCGCCGCATTCGAGCTCGCCGGCAGCAACCTGAACTGGATGCGCGAACACGGTCAGCCCGGTCTCGACGACACGATTTCGGCGTTCGATCTCATTTCATCGACGTCAAAGAGCTTCATCCTGAAAGGCGCGCGCGCGGTGAATTCCCGCAAGCCCTTCGACGGCGCGGCCATGTTCGGCGAACTGGCGGCGGCCTGGGAGCGCGGTCTCGATGGCCTGAGACGGACTTTCGAATCCGCTTGAGAAGGCCGGCCTTTTTCGTCGGCATCTCCAGCTGACTGGCCGCAAGGCGCAATTCTCACTGGAGCGCGAAATCGTTGATGGTCGCAAAGTGGTCGGAGCCCACACTCTCGCCGACGCGCAGGTCCGACACGGCCACAGCCGGGCTCGCCAGGCACTGGTCGATGCGGATGCGCAGCGGCGCGAACAGTCCGGAATTCCAGGTGTTCAGCCAACCTCTTCCGGCGGCGCAATCGCGCAAGCCCGACTCTTTCACCAGGTCGCGGTAGTGACTCGACCACGGCGTCGTGTTGAAGTCGCCCACGATCACGCACGCGCCGCGGCAACCCGCAAGCTCGCGCCCGAGTCCTGACAACTGCAGGTTGCGGATGCGCTCCGCAAACGGCACGACGGGCCAATCCAGGTGAACGCCGTAGAGACGCAGCTGCCGGTCGCCGAGGCCGACATCGACGCGCGCACCGAACGGCTTTCCAGCGTGCACCAGCGGCTGGGGCGCATTCAGCGGCCAGCGGCTCAGGATCACGACGCCCAGAAATCCCTCGTCGATGGCGCGATATTGATGCGGCAACCGGGGCAGCAACTTCACCAGCTGATCGGTGCTCGAAGTCGTCATCTCCTCGAGCACCACCACGTCGGGTGCCAGCGAATCGAGATATCGCGCGATGCCGCGCAGGTCACCGTTCGCGACGTTCACGTTGAACTCGACCAGACGCACCGCGCGACCACCCGCCCCCGACTGTGTCCCGGAGCCGAAGTACACGGCGTACATCGGCCACGTGTTGAGCGCGAGCCCGAAGACCGCGACAACCGCGATGCGCCATTGCCCCAGCCCCAGGGCAAACGCCAGCGCCACGACCAGCAGCAATGCGAAATGCGTGCGGAAATTGACCAGCAGTTCGCAGGCCCAGGACCAGCGGCCGCCATAGGCCAACAGGGTGGCGAAACTCACCACGCCCGTGCCGAAAACCAGGGGCCTCACAAGCTTCTGCCCTGGCCTTGTTTCTTCCATGACCTGCACAGTACGCGCAATGCCGGACCGGCATCTCACTTCACGGGCCAAGGCGGCGGAACGCCGTTTCCTTTGTATCCCCCGCGCCCGATAATCGCCGGCCATGAATACACGGGCTCCGCTACGGGCGATCGCTCTCCTCGCGCAGCTGTTGTTGCTCGCGGCCTGCGGCGATGGTCCGGTGAACGCGCCCCAGGAGATCGACAGGACCATGCTCGCCCCCGCTACCCGGAATGAAGTCACCGCGGCCGCCACCAAGCGTGTGATATTTGCCCACCAATCGGTCGGCGGCGACATCCTCGCCGGCGTGAATGCCGTCTCGGCCGGCGCTGGCGTGCCGCTCAACGTGGTGGAAACACGCATCGCGCCCGCGACGGGCGGCGGCATCTACCACTTCAAGGTGGGCACCAACGGCGATCCGCTCGGCAAGATCCGCGAGTACCACGACGCGCTGGCACAGACCCCGCTCACCGGTGTCGACGTGGCGCTGGTCAAGCTCTGCTACATCGACTTCAACCGCGGCACCGATGCCGCGCAAATCGCCACCGCTTACGTGCAGGCCATCGAAGACCTGCAGTCGCGCCATCCGCAAACCCGATTCGTGGCGGTGACCACGCCGCTCACCACCATCCAGACCGGCCCCAAGGCCTGGGTGAAAAGCCTCCTGGGCAAGACGCCCGCCGGCTATGCCGAAAATGCGAAGCGCGAAGAATTCAACGCGGTGTTGCGGCAGAAGTTTGGCGCCGGCCGGTTGTTCGATGTGGCGAAGCTCGAATCCCAGGGCGGCGCCGAACCGGTGGTGTACAACTACCAGGGCAGCAGCTACGAAGCGCTGGATCCCGCGCTGACCTCCGACGGCGGGCATCTCAATGACGCGGGCAAACGCGTGGTCGGCTCGGCCTTCGTCAAGTTCCTCGCGAACCTGCCGGCTTCGTAGTCAACATGTCGATGTGGAGCGCCCTGCGAGCAGACGCCGCGGTCTTCCGGCGACTGCGTTACCCCCGCGGCGGCGCGTGGTCGAAGCTCGGGTTATGGCTGCGCCCCGGCGGCATGCGCATACTGTTCGCGCAGCGCCTCGGCCACGAACTGCGCTCGCGTCGTGCGGCCGGTGCGCGCTGGACGCCCGCGCTGCTGGCGATGCGACTGCTCGAGCACTTCGCCACCTATTCCGTCGTGGTCTTCGCCAAGTCCGACGTGCTGTCGAGTATCGCCATCGAACCCGGCGTATACCTCGGTGACGCCGGTCACCTCATCATCGGCGCACAGCGCATCGGCTCGGGCACGATGATCCACCACCGCGTCACCATCGGCATGAATCTCGCCGACCAGGGCAAACCCACGATCGGGGCCAACGTATGGATCGGCCCCGGCACGGTGATCTACGGCAACATCATGCTGGGCGACGGAGCCACCGTGCTGCCCGGCACCGTGCTCACCAAGAGCATCCCGGCGGGTGCGGTGGTACAGGGAAATCCTGCGCGCGTGGTGCGCATGGGTTTCGACAACAGCGTTTTGCGCGCGAGCATCGACTGCCACATCGACGCGACCTCATTGCCCGCGAGCAACGCGGCGGCGCGGCCCGCATGAGCATGCGCGCGGCCATGTGCGCCGACCTCGGTCGCTACCTGCGTGGATCCCGATCGCGCGGCGCCCTGATCCGGGCGCTGATGCAGCAGTACGGCCTGCAGGCGACGCTGGTCTATCGCTTCGGTCGCGAACTGAAACGACGGCGCTGGCAGTTCTGGTGGTGGCCGCTGACGCTGCCGGGCTGGGTGGTCTACGGGCCCGTGGCCCTTTTCATGCGCACGGCCTACGGCATCCGGCTCGCCTTGTCGGCGGACATCGGCCCCGGCCTGTATGTCGGCCACTTCGGCGGCATTGAGCTCGTCAATTGCACGCTCGGGCGCGGTTGCAGCATCGGTGAGCAAAACCGCGTCGGCGCGCGCACCGAGCGCTCCGGTCCCCGGATCGGCGAGCGCGTGTGGCTGGGCGGTCACGTGACCATCACCGGCAATGTCAGCGTCGGCGATGGCGCCACCATCGGCGCCGGCGCGCGCGTCACCGCCGACGTGCCGGCGCGCGCGCTGCTCATGGGCAACCCGGCGCGCGTGATGTCACGCGACTACGACAACAGCGCCATTCTTTGAGCAGATCCTCTGGATCAGAGGTCCAGCTCCGGAATTTCCGACATCAGCACCGGCGGATGGTGCAGGTAGCGCGTGGTACGGCGCTTGGTCTTGATGTCCTCGTAGATGTAATTCGCCTGCTGCTCGGTGATCTTGAGCACCGCGGCCAGCTCGGCCGCCGCCACACCGTGGTTCAGCGCCCACAGCGCGAGGTCCATCTCCTTGTGGGGCAGCGCGAAGTAGAACTCGTCCTGGCCCTGCGGAAGACTGTAGGTGTCCGTGGTCGGCGTCGCCGAGGTGATGCGATCGGGCAGCCCGAGGAACTTCGCCATGGCATACACCTGGGTCTTGTACAGGTGCGCAATGGGTTTCACGTCCGCGGAACCGTCGCCGTTCTTCACGAAGAAGCCCTGGTCGTATTCCAGGCGGTTGGGTGTGCCGACCACCGCGTAGTTGAGGCGGTCCGCATGGAAATACTCGAGCGTCTTGCGGATGCGCTGCTTGAAATTGGTGGCGGCCACGATCTGCAGGTAGTCCTGCAGGTTGAGGCGTTCGTCGTACGACTTGCCGTCCGGCGACTGCGCGACGATCTTGTAGTAGTTGATGCGGCCTTCGAGTCCACCGGTGAGCACGATCTTGAATCGCCAGCCCGGCCCATATCCCGGCAGCGCGCGCTGCACCGCTTCGTCGCGCCACTGGTAGCAGCCGATGGCTTCGAGCGCCGGCGCGATGTCGTGCACCCTGTATTGAACCTTGAGATGGTCGGCGAGCAGTTTGCCGCGCACCGCGCTGTCATCCGAGGAATCACGCTCCGGCAGGATGATGGCGAACACGCGCTCCGGGCCCAGCGCGCGTACCGCGAGGCCCAGCGAGCAGGAGCTGTCGATGCCGCCCGAGATCGCGACCACCAGGCCGCGTTTCCTGAGGACGCGCGCGGTGGCGTCGCGCAGCACGCCGCCGATGCGGTCGGCTTCGCTCTTGAGATCCAGATCCAGTGCGTTCCAGGACAATTTTTGTTGCGTGCTCACTCAGAATGCCTCTCGACGAGTTCATGGCGTCGAACTTTTCCGGAAGCGGTCTTCGGCAGACTGCCCACGAGATCGACGTACTTGGGAATCTTGTAGTTGGCCAGGCGCTGCCGGCAATGCGCCTTCACGCGCATCACGTCGACACCACCGGCCGATTTCGGGACGACGAAGGCCTTGATGGCCTGGCCCAGCATTTCATCGTTGACGCCGACCACCGCCACCTCGGCGACTTCGGCCAGCTCCTCGATGACTTCCTCGACGTCCTTGGGGTGCACGCGATGCGCGCCCGTCTTGATCATGTCGCTGCGGCGTCCGGCGAGGAACAGGAAACCGTCGGCGTCGAGGTGTCCGACGTCGCCGGTGTTGAGCCACCCACCCTGCAAGGCGGTCGCGCTGGCCTCGGGGTTGTTCCAGTAGCCACGCATGACGTTTGGCCCGCGCACCCACACGGTTCCGGTCTGCAGCGCGGCACAACGCTCACCGCTCTCCAGGCGTGTCTCCAGCTCGATGCCCGGCAGCGCGACACCCACCGAACCCAGCTTGCGATCCAGATCCGCGGGCGGAAGATAGGTGAGTCGCGCGCTGGCCTCGGTCTGCCCGTACATCACGAACAGCTGCGCCTGCGGCAGCGCTTCGCGCAATTTCTGCGTGGTGGCCACCGACATGGCCCCGCCCGCCTGGGTGAGATAACGCAGGGAGGACAGGTCGAAGTCCCCGAGCGTCACGCGGCCCAGCAATAACGAAAAGGTGGAAGGCACACCCGCGAAACCGGTGGCGCGCGAGCGTGCGATGTTGGCGACCACCTTGTGCGGATACACCAGGTTGTCGTCGAGCACGATCGTCGCGCCCACCTTCACGTGGGTGTGCAGCACCGAGTTGCCGTACGAATAATAAAAGGGCAGCACGCACACGATGCTGTCCGCGGCCGTGAGCCCCAGGTAGGTGACGATGGCATCGGTGTTGCTGGCGATGTTGTGCTGGCTCAGCAACACGCCCTTGGGCGAGCCCGTGGTACCGGAGGTGTAGAGGATGCAGGCCGCCGCATGGGCATCCGGCGCCGTGGCCTCTTCGAACTCGCCCGCGACGTCGGCGAACGCAATGCCGCCCGGTGCGACGCCCGCGGTGGTCACGACTCTGGTTGACGCGGCCGCCGCCAGCAACTCGCGGTTCTCGGCCGAGCAAACCACCCACGATGCCGCGCAGTGCCGCAGCCAGAACTCGAAATCGCGCGCCTTGGCCGCGACGTTGAGCGGCACCACGATGCCCCCGGCGAGCAACGTGCCGTAATACGCCGCCACGTATTCTGCGGAATTCTCCAGGCCCAGTGCCAGGCGATCGCCCGCCGCCAGGCCCGAGGCACGCAGTCCACCGGCGAAGCGTCGCGCCATGTCCCAGAGCGTGCCGTACGTGACGACACGCTCCCCCTGGACCAGGGCGACCTGGTCGGGTGTGCGCCCGGCCGTCGACCGGAGATTTGCTACGAGCGTCGCGGACACGACGATGAAATCACTTGGCGAGCTTGCGCTCGATGAAGGCGGTGACGTTCACCACGGAATCGAGATTGGCCGGGACCATTTCGTCTTCCGCCACCTTGATGCCGTATTTCTCTTCGATGTGCATGATCAGCTCGAGCATGCCGGTCGAGTCGACGATGCCTTTCTTGAGCAGCGAATCGTCGTCCGCCAGCGCGGACTCGTCGTTGGTGAAGAGATAGTTACCGAGGATGAATTGCTTGATCTCAGACTTTGGGGACATTGGTACACACAGTTGTCATTGAACCGATTCGATCCTGACGCCCTCTTCCACCGCGGGAGAGGTGTCGAAATTCCGTTCGCGGCCTTCCACGAACATCTCGTGGACCAGCATGGTCGAGAGGATGCCGACGAAGGCCTGGTTGTCGGCGAAGCCGATGGCGCGACCCTGGCGGCATTTTTCCACCAGTCGCTGCACCAGCGCCGGGTCGAAATAACCGGCACGTTTGAGCGCGGCGGGTGACAGCAGCTCGGATACGTACGGCAGCGGCTGCGAATTCTCGAAGAAACTCGCGCTGTCGGGCGCGCGGTAGGGTTGCTTGGTGCGGCGGATGATGTCCGCCGGCAAGGCATCGGACAACGCGGCGCGCAGCACGGCCTTCTCTTCCAGGCCGCGCAACTTGTAACGCGCCGGCAACGCGTTGGCGAACTCGATGAGCTCGTGGTCGAGGAACGGCACGCGGCCTTCGATGGAGTTGGCCATGGCCACGCGGTCGCCTTGCGAAGACAGCAGATAACCCGACAACAGCGTCTTCGACTCGAGGTACTGGTCGCGCGACAGGCCGTCCCACCCGGCGAACTCCGCCGGCAGCGTGTCGAGCATCGCGGCTTGCACGTCGCGACCGGCGAGCGCTTCGCGCGTGGCCGGTGTGAAGAAATTCCAGATGCGGCGCGTCGTACCCCAGCGCGAGCCATGCGCATAGGCGGGATTGGCGAGGTCGGTCAACGCGGCGCCGAAGAAGCTGCTGGCGAACTGTGCATTGCCGACCGGAGAATGTTTGAGGTAGCCGTACAGGCGGCCGAACAGCGAGGAGCGCCACTTCGATTCCGGCTGGCGCGCCCAGAAGCGGCGGATCTTGGCTTCCTTGAAGATGTCGTAGCCCGCGAACACCTCGTCGGCGCCCTCGCCCGTCAGCACCACGCGGTAGCCCGACTCGCGCACCAGCCCCGAGAGCATCATCAGGGGCACCGGTGCGGTACGCACGATGGGCGTTTCGGTATGCCAGATGAGCTGCGGGAAGCGCTCGCCGATCTGCCGGCGGCTGCAGCGCACGGTGACGTGTTCGGTATTGAGGTACCGCACCATCGCGGCCTGCGATTCGCTCTCGTCGAACTCGGCTTCCTCGAAGGCCACCGAGAAGGTGCGCACGCGGTTGCGCGTGTAGTTGCGCACCAGGCTGACGATGCCGGAAGAATCGAGACCGCCCGATAGATAGGCGCCCACGGGCACGTCGGCGCGCAGCTGCAGGCGCACCGCTTCAACCAGCCGCTTGCGCACCTCGCCAGCGGCCTCCTCGAACGAAAGCTGCGCGATGGCGCGGTCGGCGCGCGGCGTCCACTGCCAGTAGCGTTGCGCGGATTGCCGGCCGTTCTCGCACACCAGCAGGTGACCCGGTGGCAGGCTGCGCACATTGCGGAAGGGCGTCTGCGGATCGACCGCGGACCAGAAGGTGAATGCCTCGCCCAGACCCACAGGATCGAGCGTGAGCGTCGCGCCGCCGGCGGCCAGCGCCTTCACCTCCGAGGCGAACAGCAGCTGGTTGCGGTCGAGGCAGTAGAACAGGGGCCGGATGCCGACACGGTCGCGCGCCAGCACCAGTCGCTGCCGGGTCTCATCCCACAGCGCGATCGCGAACTGGCCGTTGAGGTGTTCGACGAACGCGAGACCGAACTGCTCGTACGCATGCACGATGGTCTCGGTGTCGGAGTTCGTGGCAAAGCGATGACCCAGCGCTTCGAGCTCGGCGCGCAACTCGATGTAGTTGAAGATCTCGCCATTGAAGACCGTCCAGACGGTGCGGTCCTCGTTGTGGATAGGCTGCCAGCCACCGGCCAGGTCGATGATGCTCAGGCGTGCGTGCGCGAGGCCGACCGGTCCGCTCTCGTGGAATCCGTAGCCGTCGGGACCGCGATGGTGCAGCGAGCGGATCATGCGCTCCAGTCGCGCACGACTCGAACCGCCCGCACCGGCAGCTCCCGAGGAGAACGAAAGGATTCCCGCTATGCCGCACAAGTTGAGCGACTCCCGCTATGTCCAATGCGCGTAACTGGCAGCAGCGACCCTGCCGAAACGGCGCGATTCTATTCCAAGCGCCCAACAGGGCTGAAACAGCTGCCAGACCATACAGCTTCGTGCGCGCCGGGAGGTCGACAACCGGATCCCGGGATACCCCGAGTGTGATGCGGTTCGCTGTCGCGGTTTCTTACAAAGCCGGGAACGGTCCGGGGGCACCCCCTTGGCATAACATCCCGGCAAAGCAAGCACCCACACTGAATGTGGGCGTACGTCGCGCGACGAGAAAAAGGAACGGTTTCGAACCTCGCGCGACTTGCCAGAACTGCGAATATTCGCCACCAATGCCGACGATCAAAATCATCAGGGACCTGCGCGAAATCGACCGTATGCAGTGGCGAACGCTGCTCGCACGCTGCCCGGACTCGACCGTATTCCAGAGTATCGAATGGCTGGACGCCTGGTGGCGCAACCTGGGCGGCGGATTCGAGCCGTGCGTACTCGCGGCCTACCAGGGCCCGCACCTGGTCGGGTTGGCACCGCTATATCGCCGCCCGCGCACCGTGCTGGGCGTGACCCGCGACGAGCTGCACTTCATCGGCGCCGGCCAGTCCGACTACAACCTGTTCAGCAGCATGGACGGTTCCGAGGACGTCGTCACCGCCTTGTTAGACGAGCTGGCGCGGCAAATCGCCTCCGGCGCCAGTGCGCAACTGGCGGAGATCCCGCAGAACTCGGTGACTTTTGCCATGCTCAACCAGCGAACGGCAAGCGGCCTCACGGGGCTGCAGCCGGCCGGCACCACGCCCTGCCCGCGCCTGCAGATCGCGGGCAACAACGACGGCGTGGCCGCGGTGCTGCGCAAGGACAGCCTCAAGCGTCACTTCAAGGCACTCGGCAAGCTCGGCACCATCCGCGTCGAACATCACACCGATGCCGCGGTGGCCGACGGCCATCTCGCCGAACTGTTCCGCCAGCACCTTGCACGCCTGGAGAGCACGCCCTTCCCGAGCCTGTTCCGCGACCCGGCGAACCAGCGTTTCTACCACGACATGGTCAACGCGCTGGGACAGGCGAAGAAGATGGTGCTGACCACCGTCCACCTCGACGAACGGCCCGTGGCCTTGCACCTCGGGTTCGTCTCGGGACGTGATTTCCTCTGGTACAAGCCAACCTTCGATCCGCAACTGCAGAAGTACTCGCCCGGCGAAACCCTGCTCAAGAGCCTCATCGAGTTCGCTCAGGCGCAGGATTTCGAGGCCTTCGATTTCACCCGTGGTGACGAGCGCTTCAAATCCAGGTTCGCGAGCTGCGTGCGCCAGAACGCCAGCTTCGAATGGATCCCGCGCCGCATCGACCGGTATTGCTGGGAAGCCGCCCGCCATGCGGGCCGGGTGCTGCGCAGCTGGGCGCGTCGGGTTGGCAAAGATGGCGCCGGCGCGGCGCGTCAATCGACGCAGGCTCCCAAGACATCGAATTCGGCGCAGCCGTGAAACCCGATCCCACCAAACTGCTCGGTCGCCCACCGATGATCCCGGCCGTTTGTGCAGGCCCCGGGATCCCCGGGCTCGTCAGCGTGCTGATCCCGACCTACAACCGGGCCTACATCATCTGCAGCGCCATCGACAGCGTGCTCGCGCAGACTTACAAGAAAATCGAAGTCGTCGTCGTCGACGATGGATCGACCGACAACACGCGCGAACTGCTCGCCCGTTACGGCGATGCGGTGCGCTACATCTATCAACCCAATGCAGGACTGGCGGCGGCCCGCAATACCGGCCTCGCCGCGGCGCGCGGCGAATTCATCGCCCTTCAGGATTCGGACGACCTGTGGCTGCCATGGAAGATCGAAGGACAAATGGCTGTCATGGCGCTGGACCAACGCATCGGCCTGTGCTGGACGGATCTGACGGCAGTGAACCCCAAGGGCGAGGTGGTCCGCGAACGCAATCTGCGCCCCGCCTACGATGTCTACAGCCGCATCCGCTTCGCGGACCATTTCGACACCAGTGGCATGCTGCACGACGCGTGGCAAGGTTGTCCTGAGGCGCTCCGCGACACTCGCTACCATTTCGGTGATGTCTACTCGGCGATGTTTCTCGGCAACCTGGTGCATCCACCCACTGCGCTCATGCGCCGCACTCACGTCGCCAAGGCCGGCGGGCTCGACGGCACCTATGCCCGGACCTGCGAAGACTATGAATTCTTCTGGCGTGTCTCCGCGCATGGGCTCGGCGCGCTGGTCGACGCACCCGGAATGCTTTATCGCGTAGAAGCCGGCGATCAGCTCACCCATCCCGGGATGATGGTCTACCTCGCGCGCGGCAACCTGCAGGCGGTACGCGATCGCCTGAAGCATGGCCGCAAGGAAATCCGGCTGCCCGACGAGGCAAAGCGCGACCATCTCGTCGGCGCATACCAGTGGCTGGCGAGCGAAGAACTGCAGGGCAAGAACGGACGCTGGAGCAGCGCCGTGGCCTGCCTGGCGCGCGCGTTGGTGCTCAAGCCTTCGGCCAATTCCGCCTTCAGGCTGCTCACCGCCACGCTCCTTCCAGGTCGTTTATGGAAGCTTGCGAGCGACCTGCGCCAGCGCCTGAAAAGGCATACGCTGGCGCGGGCCTGACACCGACCTCAGTGGTGGCGCGAACTGCATGGCGGCGGAAATGATGCTGGGCAAGATCTGATCTGACATCGACGCATGTCCAACAACACGACTGACAGCACGCCGCAACTGCGGCAACCTGGTGTACCCGCGGGATTTACATGGTTTCGAACCGGATTGCGGATCGAAGACTGGGCGCGTACACATCAGGTCAGCTTTCTCAAAGGCGCGTGGAATGTACTGCGTTCCGCGACGCTCAATTCCGGCAACCTTTCGATCGCGATCGCGAACCTCCTGGCATCCGGCAAGGGCGAACGACGCTACCGAACACTGTCCAGGTACGCGGTTAGAGTTGCCGCGACCCAGTCGCGTCCGCCCGCAGGTGGTCCGAGCAAGCGGATCACGTTGGAACGCAGCATCATCGTAAAGCCTCCGGTAAACCGGCAGGAGCGAGGCATACTCTTCGTGTCTTTCGAGACCGAGCTCGCGAAACTCCTGGACCATCCGCGCTTTTCAGAAGTTGAGGCGCGCTACCAGATCGCCTTCCTGCCCACCTGGCAGCCGGCCTACAGCACTGAATTGTTCCGGCTCGCGGCGGTCGCACGCCTGCCCTACCTCGTGCTGCCGGCTTGTGAACACGACCTGCAACTTGCAGACGAACTGGGACCGCTGTGTATTCCCCTGCCGCTGCAGGCGGCGAGCTGGATCGATGCCGCGCGGTTCCCCCCGGGCGACCGCAAGGACATCGACATAGTGCTGCTCGCGAATTTCAGCAAGTACAAGCGGCACTGGCGCCTGTTCGAGGCGTTGTCGACCTTGCCGTTTCAAGTTCGGGTAGTTTGTGCAGGCCGTCCTTGGGGCGGCCGAGACGCCGCGGCGCTCCAGCAGGAGTGTCGAGCCTTCGGGTGCGAGAACATGGTCGAGTTTGTCGAGAATCCGACCGACGCCGACGTCGCCGCCCTGCTGGCGCGATCCAGGTTGTTTTGTGCCATGAGCCACAAGGAAGGATCGTTCATAGCCGTGGCCGAGGCACTGGTCTCGGATACGCCGGTTGGAATGTTCGACGACGCCATTATCGGAACCAAGCCCTTCATCAACGCGCAAACCGGCTTCTTGTTCCGTCACGATCGGCCGCTCGGACCCCAGCTCGCCGATGCGCTGCGCACCGCGCACCAGAAGACTCCGCGCACCTGGGCAATGCGCGAGATCACCGCTGACGTGAGCATGCAGCGATTCAACATGCTGATGCGTCAGCACTCGCAATCGGCGCAGCTCCCATGGACTGCCGATGCCATGGCGATTCATTCGCGGAACTTTTCTTTCGGGTACATGCTTGACGCGGATCGGATGCGCGCCCAACCCTTCTATGAGCAGTTGGACCGCGAGTTGGGGCTGAGCATGGTGCTGTGCCCGTGAAAAGACGTCTCAAGCTCATCGTCCTGGGCGCACTGAAAATGGTGGGGATGTTCCGCCTCGCGCGGTGGCTGACCCGGCGGCGCCTGCGAATCCTGTGTTACCACGCCATCTCCGTCGGCGATCAGCACCAATATGGGCCGATCCTGTTCATGCGTGAGAGCGTGTTCGCGAGCCGCGTACGCCTGCTGGAGCGCATGAGGGTTCGAGTCGTGTCACTCGACGATGCCGTCAAGTCACTGCAGGCGGGCACCATCAGCCGCGCGGAGACCGTGATCACGATCGATGACGGCTGGGCCACGACCTACACAGTCGCAGCACCGATACTCAAGCGTGCCGGCTTCCCGGCTACCTTGTACGTGGCGTCACGCTACGTCGAGAACCCACTCGACGTGTATGCCGTGACGGTCAACTACATGGTGCATGCCTCGAGCGAGGATCGCTTCGCATTGCACGGAGTCCATCCCGCGCTGGACGGCGAATACCAGCGCCGGGACAATGTGGATGCCACTGTGGCCCGGCTGATCGAGGCTGGCGAGAAATACCTGTCCCTCGAGCAGCAGCAACAAATGCTGCCGCAGCTGGCCGCCGGGCTCGGCATCGATTTCGGCCGCATTTCGCAGGATCGAGGTTTTCGCTACATGACTCCGCAGGAAGCCGGATCACTCGAGCAGTTTGGCATCAGCGCGGAATTGCATACGCACCGGCATTTGATGCCCACCGAGAGTCTCGACGCACTGCGCACCGAATTGGATGCCAACCGCGAGGCGATTCGCCGCATGACAGGAACCGAAGCCGTGCACTTCTGCTATCCCAGCGGCAAGTACGCATCTCAACATCCGGCCTGGCTCGAGGCCTGCGGCGTCGTGAGCGCCACGACCTGTGAGGCTGGAATGAATCGCCCAGGCACGAACCCCTACCTCCTGCGTCGCCACCTGGATCGCGATGATGCGTCTGACCTCGAATTCGAAGCGGAAGTCAGCGGAATCTTCGAGCTATGGAGAATGGCTCGAGGTCTGGACTGACGTGAGCAAATCTTCGATGCCGGCAGCGCGGCGGAGGCTGCTGTTCGTCCTGTCTTATCTGCCCTGGCCACCGCGCCACAACGGTGTGTCGATCCGCTTCCTGCCGATCATTGAACACCTGCAGCACAGGTATGACATCGACCTCGTGATCATGGGTGAAGAGCAGCGTGCCGTGGATCTACCCGAATCCTTGCGCCGTTGCAGATCGATAACCTACCTTGCCGCCACCGCCCATCGGATGCCTGCCGCGATTCGCCGCTTGCGCACCCTCATCGTGGGTCTCGCTCCATTCGGCGAGCCACTGGGCTCGGTAAAGCACGAGAGCTGGGAGCCGGCGCTGGAGGAATTGAAGCGCAGGATCGAGCGCGACCCTCCTGCGGTCCTTCTCTGGTGCTGGGGCCCCGTTCAATGCGGATTCAAGCTGCGTCGCTCATTTCCCAACGTGCGGTTTGTATTCGACCTGGTCGATTCCCCCACGCTGCATTCGATGCGCGCACCGCGTCCAGGTGGACTATTGGGCTGGTTACACCCGTATTCGACCTGGAAATGGCGCAGGTTTGAGCAGGCGGTGCGTCGCAACTTCGATGCGGCAATCTACATTTCCAAACCTGATTCAATTGCAATTGGTGCCAAGGGCAAGGCCGAACTTCATGTAGTCCCGAATGGGGTGTACACCGCCGACCTGCCTTCCCTGGATGTCGAGTCGCATGGTGACGGCAGGACCATCGGGTTCCTCGGCAACATGTCCTACGACCCCAATATCGCCGCCGCCGTTCGTCTCGCGCAGCGTATTCTCCCAAAGGTACGTCAGCGCATCGACGGCGCGCGCCTGTTGATCATCGGCCGCGACCCGAGCGCGGAAGTGCGCGCGCTGGCATCCGACCACGTCGAAGTGACGGGCTCCGTGCCTTCCATCTGGCCGCACATCGCGCGCGTCGACGTGTTCGCATTCCCCATGACCTTTGGCGCCGGCCTGCAGAACAAGATCATCGAGGCGATGTATGCGGGCGTTCCCGTCGTCACGACGCCGCTGGCTGGGGACAGTTTGCCTGCCACCCACGGCAGGAACATGGCCATCGCCGCTTCCGATGAAGCGATCAGCGAGTGGATAGTCCGCCTGTTGACGGATCGCCAGCTGAACTCGACGATGGGCAAAGAAGGGCGCGCACTGATGCAGGCCGAATTTGACTGGGGGGCGGTCGCATCGCGATACGAGCGCGCATTGCTCGGCCCGATCCTGCCCGAGAGCTGATACCGGCTATCGGCTCTTCAACCGCAGCAGATCACAATATCGAGCGGTTGCTGTCTCGGCATCCCACAATTTCTTCGCGCGCTCGGCCGCGACGCATCCAAGCGCGCGCGACTGCGCGGGCTGCGTCATGGCTGAAACCAGTGCCGATACCAGAGCAGCAGGGTCATTCGGCGGTACGACGTGGCCGCAGGACTCCAGCATGGCTGGCACTCCACCCACGGCGGGGGCGATGCCGGGCAGACCCAGCGCCATGGCTTCCATCAGCGCACGTGGGGTGCCTTCGGAGCGCGAATTCATGACGAATGCGTCCGCAGCCGCAAGGCAAGCGCGCACGTCGCTGGTCTCCCCAAGAAACGTGACGGCATTTCCATGCGGACTGGCCGCAGCAATCCTTCTGCATGCGTCGAGGTCCGCACCGTCTCCGGCGATCACCAACCGCGCCGGCTGGGTGACGGCCGAGACAGCTTGCAGAAATGCCGTCACCAATCCGGGAATGTTCTTCACCGGTGCGACGCGGCCCACGTACATGAAGACGAACTCGTCACCAACGCCCAGCTTTTGCCTTTGCAGATCGCGATCGTGGCGGTTCCAGTATCCGAGATCGATACCGTTCGTGATCACTTCGATCCGGTTCCCGTCTATACCAAGTTCTCGAATCAGGTAATCGCGGATGCCCGGATGAATGACGGTGATCACGTGAGCCAGGCGCCAGTTCATCCGGAGCCTGAGCCGCCCCGCAAGGCTTTCCTGCAGCCCAGCCTCCGAGTGCTCGGTGACCACGATGCGCGGAATGCCTGCGAGGCGCGCGGCCAGTCCGACCTTGTTGAGGCCGAGAAAGTGCTGCAGGTGAATCGCATCGAGGCGCAGGGCGCGCAGTTTCTCGACCAGACGCCAGCTGAAACCGTTGCGCGCCAGCATGCCGGACATCGGCATGCCGAGATCGATCACCTCGAGCCCGTACTCCGCGCAACGTGAGCGCAACGGCCCGTCCATGCCGTCGATTGCAGTGCACAGGACCTCGGTGCCCTTATCCGCCAGGTGTTTCGCGAGTTCGATTCCCACAACTTCGGAACCGCCGACACGGAAAGAGAACAGCACCTCGAGGACACGCCGTTGCGTGGCGCCAGCATCACTCACGCGGTGCTTCTCCCGAAACGCGCTCGAGTATGCCGTTGAACTGCTCGCCGATGGCAGCGAACGAGTACTTGCGTTCCGCGAGCTTGCGCGCATTTTCGCCGAGTTGCCTGCGACGGCCCGGATCGTCGAGCAGCCTGACGATCGCCGCGACGAACTCTTGCGGCGTGCTGGCAACTTCGACATGTTCTCCCGGCACGGCATCGATGCCTTCGAGCGAAATGGGATGCGCCACCACTGCCTTGCCCATGGCAAAGGCGTCCAGAACTTTGAGCTTCGTCCCGCCGCCATCCATGATTGGACACACGAAGACTGCGGTACGCGCAAAGTAAGGCCGCACGTCCGGCACGAATCCGTGGAGCTTCACGCCTTCCAGTGCCGACGCCTGCTCGCTCAGTGACGCTGGTGCATTTGCACCGACGATGTCGAACGTGACAGCAGGCCTTGCTGCCCGCAGCTTCGGCCAGACTTCAGAGAGAAAGAACCGCATGGCGTCGACGTTCGGGTGCCAATTCAGGGTGCCGACGAAGAGCAACGTGTCCGCGTTTTCATGCTGCGACTCGGACGGACGAAAGTAATCGCAGTCGACGCCGTTCGGAATTGCATGCGCGGGCACCGGTCCCGCGACTTCTGCCAACCGAGCCGAATCCAGGTCCGAACACGTGATGTGCGCATTGAACCGCGCAGCCATCGTCCTTTCGTATTTCGCCAGCAACCGACCTTCGCGGGAGTAGTAGCGCCGCTTGAACACATTCGCCTCTGTGCGGCTGCGACGCGCGAACAAGTGTGACTCGATATTGTGATGACCCAGCGTGGTCACACGCCGCCCGACGCTGTCGCGGTACGGTGCCAGTCCGATGGTGTCGAAATGGACCAGGTCGTACCGATTTCGCTGCGAAGCCTCCGCGATCAGCCCCGCTGCGTCAGACTGCTGCAGCCAGGAGGTGGTATAGCTGCGGCCGGACAGCAGAGCACGAGCGGCGGTGGCGACGCGCCCGAAATCGCCCGCAGCGCTGCGAATGGGCAGGAAATGGAGCTCGTTGCAGAAAGCCGACAAGGCACGGCGGCAGTCATCGAGCCCTGCCTCCACGTCCCCGTAGATCGTGCGAAGCCAAGGCTCCTGGACGAAGGCGACGAGATCAACCGTGTGATGCCGGGCAACGCCATTCAGCAAGTGGTACGCGCGCAGCAGGAAACCCGCCTTGGGTGGGTACGGCACCACGTGCGAGATCCAGAGAAATCTCATTCGGCACCATGAGGGGGATACCCAAGGGCGGACACGACTGTGTAGTGATTGGCCGACACGTGAATTCTTCGACTTCGTCCGCTATGGTCTGCTCGGGCGATGATGCCACCTGGAATACGAGGAATCTCTGTCATGAAACAAACCCGGATTGTGTTGTCGGCACTGGTCCTCGCCACAGGTTGGATGCTGGAAGCGCGGGGCGCCGCATTGGAATGTGAAAACTGGCAAAGCAGTCACCCGGATTGGCTGTGGTGTGACGATTTTGAGAATGACGTCGCACTTGAGACGAACTACTTCGAGGTGGGCCGTGCCAACGGAAGATTTGCAGTGTCCGCAGACACCTCCATGGGTGGTAGCCGGGCACTCAAGGCGAGTTATGTCAGCGGTGAAGCGGACGCCGGCAGCCTGAAGCTCAGTGTTGGCCGTACCCCCGTGTCACCGCAACTACAGACGAACCGCGATTTCACCGACTTGTACTGGCGCGTCTACGTCAAGGTCGCGCCGGGCTGGCAGGGAAATGCGATGAAGATATCGCGCGGCATCGTCTTCGCAGGACCGGACTGGACCGAGGCTGCCGTCGGCATGGTGTGGGAAGACAGCCCCACCGGCCTCAGCGTCGGAATCGATCCAGCCTCGGGTGTCTCCGGCAGCACGGTCGTCACGACCAAGTACAACGATTTTGCAAACCTTCGCTGGCTTGGACTCGTCCCCGCACAAACCCGCATCTATGCGCCCGAGAACCAAAACAAGTGGTTCTGCCTGGAGACTCGGATGAAGCTCAATACTCCGGGAGCGTCGGACGGACTTTTCACGCTCTGGATCAATGGCACCGCGGAGGCCCAAGCCACCGGTCTGAACTGGCGCGGGTCATACACCCAATATGGCATCAACGCGGTGTTCCTGGAGAACTGGATCAACTCCGGGCCCACACAGAACCAGGTCCGCTACATGGACAACTTCGTCGTGAGTACGTCCCGAATTGGTTGCGTACCGAGTGCCGCCGTCCGCCCGAACCCGCCTACCAACGTCACCGCGCACTGAACAATTCCCGATAGATGGAATGCAGCCGGGCGGCGTAGTTTGCCGGCGTGTGCGCCTGGGCGGCATGCCGCGCCTCCGCACCCAGTTGTCGCCCAAGCGTCCGATCGCAAACCAGCCGCTCGATCGCCGCGGACAATCCTGCAACATCGCGCGGCTCGACAAGTAGAGCGTTCTCCTCGGAGAGGATTTCCGGCACTCCGCCCACGCGCGTCGCGACGATGGCGGCGCCGGCCGCCATCGCTTCGAGAACCACCAACGGCGAGCCCTCGCTGTGCGAAGACAGGACGAACAAATCAGCGAGATCGAAATAGGCCGACGGATCGGCCTGATGCCCGAGAAACGTGACCCGACCTTCGAAGCTGGCCGCCGCGGCCTGCAACCGTTCCCGCTCACCACCGTCGCCAACGATCAGCAGCCGCCATTTCAGATGGTTCGCGCGCGCCTGCAATTGCGCCAGCGCCGCGAACAGGTCGTCGTGCCCCTTCTCGGGCGACAGACGGCCCACACTGACGATGATGAATTCGCCCTGCAGGCCGAGCTCAGACCGCAATCGCGACAGCTGCTCCTCGGGCGTCCGAGAGCGCGGCGCTACGCAATTGGTCACCACTCGGATCCTGTCTTCATCGACGCCGCGCTTTGCCAGCACCGGGATGAATGGCCGGCACAAAGTCACGACGCGATCGGCGCGCCGCAGGGTGATGCGATCGAACTGCTGATAGAGAGCGACCTTCGCGCTCATGCGCGTGTACCCGTGATGAAATGCCACCCAGCGCGGCTTGTTAAGCCCGCCTCGCCTTCCATCGCGAGCGAGCCAATACAGGAGATGCGACTTGAAATCGTGCGTCTCGACGATATCGGGCTGTTCCTCCTTGACGATCCTCGAAAGCGCGCCGATGACCCGTGGGTCGAGAAGATGGCGCTCGATCACCAGGCGTACGGTCAGACCGCATTGTGCCGCCGCATCCAGAAAGGGATTGGTTCGCGCAGTGCCCAGTTCCGGATCGCGCGTCGTGGTCACGGCAACGCGTCGCAAAAGGGTCGGTTGGAACTGGCGCTCATGATCGACGGCCAGCAGCAGCGGCTTCATCGGACCTGTTACTGAGTGCGCCTCCACGATCGAAAGAACTTTTTCCGGGTGACTGTGCATCGGCCAAAGCCTCTCATGCTGCTAACATCGACAGCAAGGCACCGCCCCGGAGTTTGCGAAATTGGATCACGCGTCTAGACCAGTACGAATCAGGAATTTCATCGCGAAAACAGTCCCGGGTGTCTCGCCGGAGTCATCGGCCGAGCAGACCACGATCGTCTCGATTCCGGCGTTCTCCGGCATCTGGCTCGAAATCGAAGCCTGGTCGGCCGACGAGGCGGCACAGCTGGCCCGGGTAATTGCCGACGGAAGCGCGCGCCTCCTGGTCGGTGACCACACGGAATTCACGGAACAGGCGGAGGGTCCGTATGCCAATCTCGTCCTGATCGAGTTGGATGTCGGGCGGCGATCGATCCGTCTGACGTCTTCGCTGTTCGGGCTGCCGCCTGTATTCGTAATTCATCAGGGCCGCCAATTTGGACTGACGACTCCGCTACCTCCGACGCCGCAGTTCGGAATCCCGCTCGGCGCGCTCGATCTCGAATCGGCTGCCGACGTCTTGCGCTGGGGACACCCGCTGGACGGGCGAACGATGGCGACAAACGTGCGCGTGTTGGCTCCCGGCGAGGAAGCAAACATTGGCCCCGATGGAGAGCTGCACACCACTCGGCGCGAAACTCTTCCCGACGGCCGCGAATACGCGAACCTGTCCTCGGATGAAATCCTGGATGACATGTGCAGGACATTCGCCGCAAATGCGCGACGAGTGAACACTGACGGATCCGTGGTCAGTCTCAGCGGTGGGCTCGATTCGCGCGCCACCGCGGTAGCACTGCTGAAAGCCGGGCACACCACGTCGTTCGTGACCCTGGCGGTCAACGAGCGCGCCCTGGACGCGCGTCTGGCGCATGCCTTCTGCCACAACTACGGCGCCGCGCACCACGTTGTCTATCTCGGGAAGGAATTCATATCCGGATTGCCGGAACGTGTGTCGAAGACCGCGCAGCTCACCTATGGAGTTTCTGCGCTCAGCCAGTCGATCGATCATTTCATGTATGAACAGCTCGGACCTCGGGTCACCGGACGCGTATCCGGCAACCTTGGCAACCAGGTCGGTCGCGGCGGCGTGGAATCCCTCACTGCCGACGAGCCCCGCGCATCAATGCTGAGTGAAGCGTTGCGCGCCGCCGTGAGTGCTCGCAAGCGCGAGCCCTGGTATCTGCCTCGCATGACGGAACAGGGGTTCGCGAAGGTCCTGTTCCAGCAGGAAGTGAGTTTCTGGTCAATCCCGAATTATGTTGTGGGCTCGCGCTTCGCAATTCAGCAGAGTCTCTACGCCAGTCGCAAATTGCTCGCATTGGCAAACGCACTGTTCGCGCGCGATCCCGAACTCAATTCCCCGTCTGCCGCGTCCATTCGTGCGCGAGATTTACGTCACAGAATCCGCGGCACCCCGATCAGGACTTCTTTCCAGCGACGCTTTCTCATCCAGAATGACGATCGCGGGCGTCGCATTCCAATCAATTGGGGTTGGCTTGCCCATGGTGGATGGTCGATCCCCTGGGTAATAGAAGCGTCGCAGGCCGCACTGGATTCCGCCGTGGTGAAGTACTCGTCCGGATCCGGTTTCACGGCCAGGCTCGCGCGTGCAGTCCCCGAATCGTTTCGCCGGCCGTACGGTTTGGTGCGCTGGCCGGAGATTCTTCGCGGCCCACTGCGCGAATTCGTCAACGACACGGTCAGGAGCGAGCGGGCTGCGCAATCGGGCGCATTCGCGCGGACAGGAGTGAATGAAATGCTCGATTCCTTCTACGCCGGTGACAGCGCGCAGTACGCTTCGGTGGTGCGCGCCCTGGAACTTGCGTGCGCGAGCCAGGTTCTGTCGCACTGATTTCATACCGATCAAATGCAAGCTCCCCCGGAAGATATTCCCTACCTGATCTATCTACGCGAAGGTCCGTCGCATTCAGTTGCCGACGCACAGCCCGTATGCGAAGCCCTGTCACGGCGGTTTCACGGCGAGATGTGGACCTATGGTTCGCACGAAACTGACACGGTGATCGGCCGGTTCCGACTGCGTGTCCTGAACACGGATAACCGCAACCAGCGACTCGCCTACCTCGGTTACATGCGGCTGGTCCGGCGTCGAGCGCGCGAGCTGGCGGCATCGGGACGCAAGAACGTCGTGGTCATCTCATACGATCCGTTCAAGAACGGCTTGCTCGCTTCGATGGTTGCGCGCATCACTGGCGGCAAGTTCATTTGCGAAGTAAACGGCTCATACGCCAATCCCGACAACTTCGCCGACCTGACCAGTCCGTTGAAGCGTCGATTCATGCTCCGCGCGATGCGTGCAATGGCCTCGTATGTAGTCAGGCGCGCCGACGGGATCAAGCTGTTGTTCGACGACGCCCTCGAGGGATTGGCGAAGCCTCGCGTTGGCGCCACGATCCGCCGCTATCCAAATCTCGCCTACCTGACCCGATTCTATTCATTGCCGGAAGAGAAGTTCATCCTGCTGGTTGGCTTCCCCTTCTACCGGAAGGGAGCAGACATACTGTGCAATGCATTCATTTCGATTGCGGACCGCTTTCCTGAATGGCGCGTGGTTCTCATCGGACATCAATTGGCGGCGGCAGCCGAAAAGATCGGGCTGCGGCACGAACGCATCCAGTTCCTTGCCGGCATGAAACAGGATGATGTGGCGAATTGGATGGCCCGGTGCGCGATCCTGGCGCAGCCGTCGCGATCGGAAGCCATGGGAAGGGTACTGCTGGAAGGCGCTGCCGCGGGGAAATGCCGCGTCGGCAGCAATATAGAAGGCATCCCGACCGTGATTACCGACGGGGTTGATGGTGCGCTGGCACGCACAAATGATCCAAAGGATCTCGCCCGCGTCCTGGAAGAGTTGATGAATGATCGGGCGCGCCGGGACGCGTTTGGCGCAGCCGCCAGGCGGCGAGCTGAAACCGAGTTCTCACCGGAACACTACCTCGCGAATCTCGGCGAACTTGTCGAGGCGGTGACGAAAAAGACGGCGAACGCAACTGCCGGGACTCCGCTCGGAAGCAGATCGTAGTGACGCGACGTCCGGGTATTCAGGGACTGCGTGGCATCGCAGTTCTCTCAGTCATCATGTTCCATGCTTTCGGAACGATATTACCCGGGGGCTTCGTCGGAGTAGACATCTTCTTTGTCATCTCCGGCTATGTAATCACGACGATCATTCGCCGCGATATCGAAACAGGATCATTCTCGATTGCGGAATTCTACAGGCGGAGAGCCCGCAGAATTCTTCCCGCCCTTGCCGTCGTTCTGCTGGCGTGCCTTGCTGTCGGTTACGTTTCTTTTGGGCCAGATCGGTTCAAGAAGCTGGGCGCCTCAGTGGTCGCAACAACGTTCTTCGGCTCGAACGTACTTTTCTGGCGGACCAGCGGCTACTTCGATGTCGCGGCCGAGCTCAAGCCCCTGTTGCACACCTGGTCATTGGCAGTGGAAGAGCAGTTCTACATCCTGTATCCCCCGCTACTGCTGCTGATGACGAAGTTCGCTCCACGACGCACGCCGATGTTCCTGCTGCTCGGCGCATGCAGCTCGCTGCTGATAGCCGAATTCCTGCTGCGGACCGACGCGTCAGCCGCCTTTTTCTTGACGCCGCCAAGAGGCTTTGAGCTTCTGATCGGAGCGCTGTGCGCATACCAGGCAATCCCGAGCACCACCAGGCCCTGGTCGAGCAACATCGTTTTCGCCGTCGGCCTCGCCTTGATACTCGGAAGTCTGTTGTTTATCTCGCCAGGTGTTCCGTTTCCAGGTCTTGCCGCTCTGGCCCCATGCCTCGGAGCTGCGTTTATCATCAACGCCGGGGCTACGGTTTCTCCAGGCGTGGGCACGCTTCTGGCGCGGGGCCCGCTGCCGGCCATTGGCAACGTCTCATATTCGCTCTACTTGTGGCACTGGCCAATTCTCGTCTTCTTGCGCTTCGCTTTCGGAGTCGATCTGTCGCTTACCGCGTCGCTCTTGGCGATTGCACTGGCGCTCTGTCTCGCATTCACATCGTACCGATTCATCGAGCAGCCGTTTCTGAGAACGCAAACAACCCGGATACCGGTACTGTCGACTGCGGCAGCGCTATCTGTGGCGTTTGGTCTTGCCGGCGTGTTCATCTTTGCATCGAAGGGCATCCCGTCCAGATTCGATACGAGCGCACAGCAGCTGTTCGCATTCAGCGAGGACTTCAGCCCACATCGAGGCGACTGTCACACGCAACGTGCTCCCATCAAACCCTACGAAGGAAACTGCGTGCTCGGTGACCGCAAGCAAAGTGCTGACCTGGCCATATGGGGGGACAGCCATGGTGCCGAGTTGGCAATTGCACTGGCCGCCCGAGCCGCTTCCGCCCATCGGTCGGTCATGCAAATCACATCATCCTCGTGCCCGCCCGCGATCGGCTTCTCGCTCGCTGAAAACAGGTGGTGTGTCGAGCAAAACGCCCGCACCCTGCGAGGACTAGTTGCCGATCCTCATGTACGCACGGTGCTGCTGACGGCAAATGTCTTTCGGTACGGCCCGAATACCGATCTCCTGAGAGGTTTCGAGTCTTCGATCAAGAACCTGACCATCGCAGGTAAA
>Ga0207675_100001198_pt1 | contig 25855 bp, 18 predicted proteins | sample KBSSwiS42_FD_184305 | JGI IMG/M metagenome (GOLD analysis project Ga0207675, IMG submission 184305) | Switchgrass rhizosphere microbial communities from Kellogg Biological Station, Michigan, USA - KBS Switchgrass S4-2 (SPAdes) (version 2) | ecosystem: Host-associated > Plants > Roots >...
GTGGGTGCCGCAACTCGCCAACCTGCGCGGCAGCGGCGAGATCGCCGCGCAGCTCTCCGGCACGAGGGCCGCGCCGCGCATCGCCTTCACGGTTCGCGGCACGGGTCTCGACGCCGAGGTGCCGGTGCTCGGCGTGCACCTGCGCGAGGGCAATGTCGAGGCCAGCCTCGAGCCCGGAGGCGAGTTCCACGCGCAGGGGTCCATCTCCTCGGGTGACGGCAGCGTGCGGCTGAGCGGCGCACGCAGCGCGGACCAGGGACTCGAGCTCAAGATCTCCGGCAGCAAGTTCCTCGCCGCCAGTATTCCCGGCGCGCGCGTGACCATCGCGCCCGACCTGTCGCTGACCGGCAAGCTCGGCGAGCTGGCGCTCACCGGCGCGGTCACCATCGAGGACGCGGACGTCAACCTGGAGAAGCTGTCCATCAGCCGCTCGTACCGCGCCTCGGAAGACGTCGTGGTCGTGGACCGCGAAGTCCAGGTCAAGGATCGCGCCCCGGGTCTCACCACCGACGTGCGCATCCTGTTCGGCGAGCGCGTGAAGCTCGCCGGCTTCGGCCTCGAATCCACCGTCGCGGGCGAGTTGCGCGTGGTCGAAGCCAGGGAGCAACCCAGCCGCGCCACCGGCGAAATCCGCCTGGCGGGAACCTACGAAGCCTTCGGCCGCAAGCTCGCCATCGAGCGCGGCAAGCTGACGTTCGCCGGCACGGCGCTCGACGACCCGCAGCTCGACATTCTCGCGGTGCGCAAACTGCAGGACGTGACGGCCAAGCTCGCGGTCACCGGCACCGCGCAGCATCCCAAGCTCGACGTGTTCACCGACCCGGCCATGTCGCAGAGCGACGCCATGTCCTATCTACTGACCGGCAAGCCGGCGAGCGACGTGCACGGCGAGGACGGCCGCGTGGTGCAGTCGGCGTCGCAGAACGCCGGCATCCTGCTCGGCAACCGCCTGGCCAAACGCCTCGGCGGCAAGATGAGCTTCATCGACCAGGTGGGCGTCGAGCAGAACGCCGACCTCGGTGGCAGCGCCTTCACCGTCGGCAAGTACCTGTCGCCGAAACTGTTCGTGAGTTACGGCGTCGGGCTGTTCGAGCCCGGCACCGCGGTGACCGTGCGTTACGAGATCTCCGAACGCTGGTCGCTGGAGGCGAACGACACGCCCGAGGACCAGCACGCCGGCATTCGTTACCGCATCGAGAAGTGAGGCGCGCTATTTCTCGCGCACTTCGACGGCGACCGCTTCCGCGTACACCACGTCGACCTTGTCGCCCTTCTTGAGCTTCTTGATGAATTGCTTGCCCTCGTCGCTCTGCACGGGCAGCGTGCGCGACGTGCCGTCGGGCCGCGTGAAAGTCACGAGGTTTGCCTTGGTGTCCACCTTTTCGATGACCACGGTGGCCTTGAGCGCCGTGCCGATGCCAGCGGCGGGCTTCTCGCCCGCCTTGGCGGTGGTGGCCAGGTCGACCGACTGCACATCCTTGGACGCCACCGTGCCCGCCGGCGCCACCTGCGCGGCAAGACCCTGGTAGTAGCTGATCACCACCTTGTCGCCGGCCTTGATCTGGGCGAAGTTCTTCACTTCGGGTCCCGCTTCGTATTCACCGGTGCTGCCGTCGTCCGCCTTGAGGCCGATCATCCGCGTCTTCGCGTCGACCGACGTCACCGTGGCGGACAACTCCTCGAGCGATTCGCGCTGCATCGAATGCGGCGCGGGGGCGGTGCTGGCGGGCTTGGTCTCGCTACCCGCGGCGCCATTCGCGGCACATGCGACAGTCAGCAACGCGGCGGTGATCAAGGATGCGGCGATTTTCACGGGATTCTCCTAGTTGGGCGCACCGCCTTGGGGCGGCGAAAGGCCGGCGCGACCGCGCCGCGTGGGTTGCGCGTCGCAGCAGCCAGGGGGTGCGTCTGACAAGACACCCCGCGCCGGGGCCCGGATTATCGATTCGCTGCTTAGCTAGACCGAATTGGACCTAGGTCCCATCGGGGTCCTACGGGTCTAATCGTTTCCCCGGGTGGCATCGGAAAGCGAAATAGCGCCTAATCCTTGGGCGGCGCAAGAATCCTGTAAGGGTCGAAGAGTATTCCTACTCAGGAAGGGATCGTGTGAGAGGCGTCGCGGCCGGCGTCTATGTTCGATGCCGCACCGACCAGGGAGGCTAACAACATGACTATCCTACGGGTCGTCCGAGGCTCCGCGCCCGGTCGACTTGCAGCCTGCGCCGAGATTCCAGAATCCGCTGGCGGGAACTGAAGGGCGAATCTTGACGAAGATTTTCAAGATCTGGACGGTGCCGATGGCCGTCGGCGCGGCGTACTACATCGCGTCCGAACTCGGCCTGGCGCTGGCATTTCCCTCCGCGCCGGTCTCGATACTGTGGGCCCCGAACGCCATCCTGCTCGCGGCGCTGTTGCTGACGCCGCGCGAGCACTGGTGGATGTACCTGGTCGCGGTGCTGCCCTTTCACCTGGCAGCGCAGCTGGTCGATTTCCCGGTGGCGCGGGTCGTGATCCAGTATTTCGCGAATGTCGGACTGGCCGTCCTCGGCGCGCTCGCGGTTACCGCCTCCACCGCGCTGCCGCTGCGTTTCGACCGGGTGCGCAGCGCCTTCACGCTGGTGTTGTTTGGCGGCCTGCTGGCGCCGGCCCTCACCAGCATCCTGATGGCCGCGGCGTTCAAACTGACCGGCATCTCGAATGACGTGTGGCTCACCGTCGTGGCGCGCACCGTGACCAATACCTTCGCCGTGGTGACGCTCGTGCCGCTCATCGTGCATTGCGCCGAGCGGCTGCGCAGCGGCCAGCGGCCGATCTCGGTCAAACGCGCCGCCGAGGCCGGGACCCTGGCGCTCGCCACGCTTGCGATCTGCGTGTTGCTGTTCTTCATTCCGTTCGACAGCCCGGAGCGCACGCCGCTGCTGCTGTATGCGCCGCTGCCGATGGTCGCCTGGGCGACCATGCGTTTCGGCGTTGCCGGCGCCTGCGCGGCCTGCCTGACCGCCGGTGCGGTCTCCATGTTCGCAATGGTGAACGGTTATGGACCGGTGAACGGCGCGGATTCAGTCGAGAACGCGCTGTCCCTGGTGAGTTTCCACGTGGTGATGAGCATCATCTTCCTCACCTCGGCGGCGCTGTTCGATGAGTGGCGCCACGCCGGCCGTGCGCTGTCGGTGAGCAAGGCGCGCTTCCGCAGCATCTTCGAGAACAACATCATCCCGACGGCCATCTGGCGCGAGGACCTGCGCATCAGCGAGGCCAACGAAGCATTCCTCAAGCTCACCGGATTCAGCGGCGAGGACCTGGAGCACGGCAAGCTGCGCTTCGACGACCTGGCCACGATGAACAACCGCGCGCCGCGCGTCGCCAACATCGATTCCGACGACCTGCTGGAACAATTCGACAATGCCGAGCTGGAACTGGCGTTGCGCGACGGGCGCCGCGTCCCGGTGATCCTCGGCCACAGCCGCTTTCCATCAGACGAGGGTGGCGTGATCTACGCGCTCGACCTGTCGGCGTTCCGCCGCGCCGAGGCGCGTCGCCAGCGTGTCGAGAGTCTGCACGCGGCCGTGCTCGCCTCGCTGCACGACCAGGTCGCGGTGGTGGACAGCCGCGGCGCGGTCATCGAGATCAACGACTCCTGGCGCCATGCAGTCGAGGCCGCGCCAGAATCGCGCTTCGATCGCACGCTCGCGGGCGAGAACTACCTGCAGTGCTGTGCGCGCGCCGCCGAACAGGGTGATCGCGCCGCGGCCGAACATCTCGCGACGCTGCGCGCCGTGTTGTACGGCTCGGAGGACCGCCGCCAGATCGAGTGCCGCGAGACCCGTCACGGCGATTCCGCGTGGTTCGAGGTGTCATTCGAACGGCTGCGCCGCGCCGAAGGCGGCGCGGTCATCACACGCACCGAAGTTACGTCGCGCAAACGCGCCGAGGCGGAATCGCGCAACCAGCGCCTGCAACTCAATCACCTGTCGCGTGCCGCCGTGCTGGGGCAGCTCTCCGGCGCGTTCGCGCACGAGCTCAAGCAGCCGCTCACCTCCATCCTCGGCAATGCCGAGGCCGGACTGCGCATCCTGAACAAGGAAAAGCCCGACTACGCCGAAATCGGCGAGATCCTCGAAGACATCGTGCAGGACGACGAACGCGCCACGCAGGTCATCACGCGACTGCGCGCGCTGCTCGGCAAGGGCGACGCGCAGCGGGCGCCCGTCGAGCTCAACGACGTGGTGCGCGAGTCGCTCGAGCTCACACACTCGGAATTCGTCACCCGCAACGTGGTCGCGACCCTGCACCTCGATCCGCAGCTGCCGGCGGCGCTCGCGGATCGCGTGCAGATGCAGCAGGTGGTGCTCAACCTGCTGATGAACGCCTGCGAAGCCATGGTCAACACGCCGCTCACGAAGCGGCAGGTCGTCGTCACGACGCACTACCTGGCCGCCGGCGAGGCCGCCGAGATCACCGTGCGGGACAACGGCACCGGACTCGCGCCGGGCGACAACGAACGGATCTTCCAGCCCTTCGTCACCACCAAGACCCACGGACTCGGCCTCGGACTGGCCATCTGCCGTTCGGTTGCCGAAACACACCACGGAGTGTTGTGGGCTGAGAACGCGCCTGAGGCTGGCGCGATTTTCCACGTCAGGATTCCCATTGCCGGAGGCCCGCCATGAACGACAATGAAAGCACGCCGACCGTGTACCTGGTCGACGACGACGCCTCGGTGCGCAGTGCGCTGACGCGCGCGCTCAATGCCGAAGGTTTCCACGTGATGAGCTGGGCGTCGGCCGATGCGTTTCTCGCCGACTACGACCCCGAGAAGCCGGGCTGCCTGGTTGCCGACGTCGCCATGCCGGGCACCGATGGCCTGCAGCTGCAATCGCTGCTCTCGGCCAGCGATCGTTCGCTGCCTATCGTGTTCATCACCGGCAATGCCAACATCCGCATGAGCGTGCAGGCCATGCGTGCCGGCGCGGTGACTTTCCTGCCCAAGCCGGTACGGCTCTCGGAGCTCGCGGCCGCGGTGCGCGAAGCCCTGGAGCGCGACCAGACGTCGCGGCAGAAACGCGCCACGCGCAGCGCCATCCAGGCACGGCTCGCGGCATTGACGGCGCGCGAGCGCCAGGTGTTCGACCTGGTGGTCGCCGGCAAGATGAACAAACAAATCGCGGCACAACTCGGTGCCGCCGAGAAGACTGTCAAGGTCCACCGCGGACGCGTGATGTTCAAGATGCGCGTCAGGTCCGTGGCCGAGCTGGTGACGCTGGCCACGCAGGCGCGCGAGGCGTCGCGGCTCTTATAGGACGAATGTCCACTACTCTTCGCGCGCTGCCCCGCGCCTACTGGCGGTGCATGGAGAATCGCCGTTCATTTGTCGCCGTCGTAGACGACGAGGAATCGGTGCGCAGGGCCCTGATCCGGCTGCTGCGCGCCGCCAACATGGATGCCGAAGCGTTCGCCAGCGGCGAGGCCTTCCTCAATTCGCTGGACAAGTTCCGCCCGGACTGCGTGGTGCTCGACCTGCAGATGCCGGGCCTCACCGGGCGCGACGTGCAGAAACGCCTGATCAGCATGCAGATCAATCTACCGGTGATCCTCATCACCGCCCACGACGACCTCGTCACCCAGCAACAGTCGCTGTCGGACGGCGCCGCTAACTACCTCCGCAAGCCGCTGCGCGGCGACGTGCTGGTGCGGTCGATCAACGAATCGATCGCGCGTGCCGCCCAGGCCACGGGCTTTTCGCAGGCCCAGAGGGACCATCGGACCTGACGTCCATCGGAGTGAAAACATGAAGAAGATCCTCGCACTGCTCGCAGTCACCTGCGTACTCACGGCCTGCGAATCGGGCCCCAAGATCCGCGCCAACACCGCGCCCGGCGCCAACCTGCAGTCATTCAAGACCTACTCGTTCCCGGCCAAACTCGGCACCGACCGCGGTGACGTGCAGACGCCGCTCACCGGCTACTTCAAGGAAGCCGTGCGCCGTGAGATGGATGCGCGCGGTTACCAGTTCGTGGAAGGCGGCAATGCCGACCTGTGGGTGAACTTCCACGTCGCCGCCCAGGATAAGACCGACATCCGCAGCACGCCGGCGCCTTACTACGGCGGCTATTACGGCTATCGCGGCGGCGTCTATGGCGGCTGGTACGGCGGCAACGAAGTCGAAACCGTCCACTACAAGGTCGGCACCTGCAACATCGACGTCGTGGACGTGCAGAAGAAGACGCTCGTCTGGGAGGGCATCGCCGAAGGCAAGCTCACCGAGAAGGTCCTGAAGGATCCACGCGCGGCAGTGAACGCCGTGGTGACCGAGATGTACAAGCAGTTTCCGGGAGCGCCCGCCGCTGCGCCTGCCACGGGTACCGGCAGCTAACTATCGGCGGGTCCCGGGCGAGGAGCCGGCCCCGAACCCCCCGTTGCGGGGCCGGCTCGGCGCCCGTACCTGGGCGGCGGCGCCCTCAAGTGGCGCGCGGGCGGTTTGTTCGTCCACCGGGAGACAGGCTGCGGCATGCTATCCACATGAAAAAAGGCATCGTCGCTACCTGGGCCTGGCGTGTCATCGCTGTGTCCGCATCGCTGATCGCGCTGGTGCTCGCGCTGCGCATCCTGCAGAGCGAGCGGCAGCCGGATCTCAAGCCCTGGCACACCTGGGCGCCGCGCGAGCCGGAGGCCGCGGAAATCGCCCGGCTCGACTGGCCGGCGTGGCTCGCGGCGGAAGACAAGGCGTTCGCGGACCTGCGCGCGCACCTGCGCGAGAAGCTCGACGCCGAGGATCGCGTGCCCGCGAACCGCTACTTCGAAGGCAGCCCGCTTTATTCCGCGCGGTTCACCCGCGACTGGAACCGCTCGTATGAATTGCTCCCCGCGGGCGTCCCCGTCGGCGCCGTGGTGCTGTTGCACGGCCTGTCGGATTCACCGTACTCGCTGCGCCATGTGGCGCAGGCTTACGTGAACCATGGCTACGCCGCGGTGGGCCTGCGCCTGCCGGGGCACGGCACGGTGCCCGCCGGGCTCACACGCGCGAGCTGGCAGGACTGGCAGGCCGCCGTGCGCCTCGCGGTGCGCGAAGCGCGCCGCCTGGCCGGACCCGGCAAGCCGTTGCACATCGTCGGTTACTCCAATGGCGGCGCGCTCGCCATGCAGTACACGCTGGATGCGGCGGCGGATTCCAGGCTCGACATGCCGGCGCGCGTGGTGTTGCTGTCGCCGATGATCGGTCTGACACGCTTCGCGCGTTACGCGGGCGTCGCTGGCTGGCCGGCGCTCATGCCGCGGTTCTCCAAGGCTGCGTGGCTGGACATCATTCCCGAGTTCAACCCGTTCAAGTACAACTCCTTCCCGGTCAACGCCGCGCGCCAGTCCTACGAGCTCACGCAGGTCATCGACGAGCAGATCGCGACCGCGGCGGAAAAGGGCTGGATCGCGAAACTGCCGCCGGTGCTGGCGTTCCAGTCCGTGGTGGATTCCACCATCGCCGGCGAAGCGCTGGTCAGTACCTTGTTCGCGCGGCTTCCGGAAAACGGCAGCGAGCTGGTGTTGTTCGACGTGAACCGCGCCACACCCTTCGACATACTGATGTCGGGGCCGGCCATGACCCGGCTGGAACAGATGCTGCCGGCCGGGCCGCAGCGTTACCGCGTCACGGTGATCGGCAATTCCGCCGGCGAGCCGCGCGCCACCGAGCGCTCGCAGGCAGCGGGCGCGGCCAGCGCCGTCACGCGCCCGCTCGACGTCGAGTACCCACGCAGCTTTTTTTCGCTATCGCATGTCGCGATTCCATTTCCACCCGACGATTCGTTGTACGGCACGGATCCCGACCAGGAGAATTTCGGCGTGCACCTGGGCATACAGTCGCCGCGCGGCGAGCGCGGTACGCTGATCCGCGGCGCGGACACGCTGGTGCGCGCGTCCTGCAACCCTTTCTATTCCTACATGTCGGCGCGAATCGAAGAAACCCTGCCGCATTGATGCCATTCAGTCCTTGCCCGCGGGGCCCGGCGACGGTTGCGGCGATTCCTTGTCATCCTTCTTTTCCTTCCTGCCCTCTTTCGACTCCTTGTTGGGGTCCACGTCTTTCAGGTTCTTCTTCACGTCGCGCAAGGTGATCGAGCCTTCCAGCGAGCGCGCGAACGCGCTGACGAACGCGTTGCGCAAGACGCTCGAGATCGTGGCGAACAGGCTGGTTTGCGGATGCTCGATCGTGCCGGTGAAGGGAATCCGCGCCGCCGCCTGGTCTGCTTCCTTGTTGGTCACGACCTTCGCCGCGAAATCGAGGAATCCTTCCCAGGCGCGATGCAGGGGGCCGTCTTCAGCCTCGCCCGAGCGATGCAGATCGACGTCCTGGAGAATGGGCTTGGCGTAACCCTTGAACCTGCCGTCGGCCGCGGCCATCTCGAGGTACAACTCGAACTTACCCGCTTCTGCGTCTGCCTTGATGTATTCGCGCAGCCACGGATTCACCTGCGGCAGCTGCACCTGCTTGACCTCCAGATTGACGTCGAAGGTCGGCTGCTTCGCCCACGGATCGACGCTGCCGGCGGCGTGCGCCGAGCCGCCGTCCAGCACCCGGGCGTCGACGCGGAAGTTGGCGAAGGCTTCCTTGTTCGAGTCGGCGACATTGGTGAGGTTCGTCACCGCACCGTGCACGTGGCGGGCGGTGAGCGCGTCGCGCGTGCTGATGCCGGGCGCCAGGAATCTCGCCGTGCCGTCCCGGATTTCGATGGTGTTGAATCGGACCGGGAACAACTCCTCCAGCCGCGCCCGCCAGTTTTCCTCTTTGCCCAGCTGCGATTCGGCTGCGGTTTTCCCCTGCACGAGATTGACCTCGGGCCGATCGAACACGGCCGTGGCCACCACCGAGCCCTTCATCAGGCTGCGCCACTCGATCGACAGGTCCATGCGGCGCGTGCGAAAGAACGGCGTCGAACGCTTCGTACCCTTCTTCTCGATCGACAAGTGGTTGACGCTATACGCGCCGCGCCACAGGTGAATGTCCACCTCGCCCACGTGTCCGGTGTACGCGTTCAGCGTCCGGAGCTTGCGGTTGGCGTAGTCCTCGACGACATAGGGCAACGCGATGCGCGCGGCGATCAGCACCAAAAACAGCGCCGCGAAGGCGATCACGAACTTGCGTTTACGCGTCACGCCGGAAATGTTTGCATCGCCCGCCGCGTGACCCAAGCAGGCTTCTGCCTTACATTGCGTCACCGCATTCCCACCCGGGCAATTCCATGCAGTCCGACGATTCTGAAAATCAGGTCAGCGCCAGGGAGCTGATCGCGAGATTCGCGCTCGAGCCGCACCCCGAGGGCGGCTGGTACCGCGAGGTGTTCCGTTCCGGCGTACTGTTGACGACGGCGCGCGGCCCGCGTGCCGCGCTCACGTCCATCTACTTCCTGCTCGAGCGGCACCAGCACAGCCGCTGGCACGTGGTGAGCTCCGACGAGACCTGGCACTACGCCTGCGGCGCGCCGCTCGAACTGCTGGTGTACGCGCCGCGTTCCGGAGAACTGCGGCGCCGGGTGCTCGGCCCGCCGGGTCCGGCGCAGGAACCGCTCGGCACCGTCGACGCCGGCGACTGGCAGGCGGCACGCAGTCTCGGCGCGTATTCGCTCGCCAGTTGCGACGTCGCCCCGGGATTCGATTTCGAGGATTTCACCTTCGTCGATTCCATCGCCGGCCACGAGACGGCGTTCGCCGCCGGCCTCGCGGCGCACAGGAGTTTGTTGTGAGGCGGGTGGCGCCGGCCAGCCTGTGCCTGGCCTTCCTGTGTCAACTTGCAGGAACCGCCACCGCGGCCGACCGCGACTGGCCGGCCTACGGCGGCGACGCGGCCAAGACCCGTCATTCGCCCCTGACGCAGATCAATCGCGCGAATGTCGGTCGCCTCGCGCTCGCCTGGAGTTACGACACGGGTGAGAAAGGCGACACGCAAACGCAACCCATCGTGGTCGGGCGCGTGCTCTACGGCTACACGCCGACGCACAAGACGATCGCGCTCGACGCCGTCGCCGGCAATCTACTCTGGAGTTTCGATTCGAAGATCGCGGGCACCGGCGCCAATCGCGGCCTCATGTACTGGCCAGGCGATGGCGGCGCGCGTGTGTTCGCTGCGGTCGACAATTTCGTCTATGCGCTCGATGCGAAAAGCGGCCACGTCGTCGAATCGTTCGGCAACGCCGGGCGAATCGACCTGCGCGAGAACCTGGGCCGCGATCCCGCCTCGCAATCGGTACGCCTGACCACGCCCGGCGTCATCTGGCGCGACCTCATGATCCTCGGCGGGCGCGTGGGCGAGAGCCTGCCCGCCTCGCCCGGATACGTGCGCGCCTATGACGTGCGCAGCGGTGCGCTGCGCTGGACCTTCCGGACCATTCCCTCGCCCGGCGAGGCCGGCTACGACACCTGGCCGAAGGACGCCTGGCAGTACATCGGAGGCGCCAACAGCTGGCCGGGAATGACGCTGGATGAAAAACGCGGGCTGGTCTATGTGCCAACGGGCTCGGCAGCCGCGGATTTTTACGGCGCGAATCGCACCGGCGACAACCTGTACGCCAACTGCCTGCTGGCGCTCGAGGCCGCCACCGGCAAGCTGCGCTGGCACTTCCAGTTCGTGAAGCACGACGTGCTGGATCGCGACCTGCCCAGCGCGCCCACGCTCGTGTCACTGCGCGTCGGCGGCAAGAAAGTGGACGCGCTGGTGCAGACCACCAAGCAGGGCTTCGTATTCGTACTGGATCGGGACAGCGGCAAGCCGGTATTCCCCCTCGAAGAGCAGCCCGCGCCGCCCACCGACGTACCCGGTGAAAGCAGTGCGCCGACCTACCTGCAGCCGAAAATGCCGGCGCCCTATGCGCGCCAGCGGCTGACCCCGGACCTGCTCACCACGCGTACACCCGAGGCGAACGCCTGGGCGCGCGCCGAGTTCGCCAAGATGCGCAGCGACGGCCCGTTCAAGCCGCTGACCGTCGGCATCGACACGACTATCTACCCCGGGTTCGACGGCGGCGGCGAATGGGGCGGCCCGGCCTACGACCCGGACAGCGGCGTGTTGTACGTCAACGCCAACGAGATGTCGTGGTTGGGCTCGCTCGCGCCCAACGACAAGGGCCGCAGCACCGGCAAGTCCATCTACCTGCGCGACTGCGCGGCCTGCCACGGCGACAGCGGCCGGGGTTCACCGCCGCAGTTTCCGGCCGTGGCCGCCATCCTCTCGCGCATGACGCTCGACCAGTTTCGCGAGCGCGTGCGCAAGGGCGGCGGGCGCATGCCCGCGTTCGCCAATCTGCAGGAAGAGGCGCTGGTCGCGATCGCGAAATTCATTGACCACGGCGAGGACCTGCCCGCCGGCAAACCGGACGACACACCCGCGAACCAGGCGTACCGCTTCACCGGTTACCGCCGCTGGCTGGACCCGGAAGGGTATCCCGCCGTCGGCATGCCCTGGGGCACATTGAATGCCATCGAACTCGCCACCGGCCGATACCTGTGGCGCATTCCCTTCGGCGAATTCCCGGAGCTCGCGGCGCGCGGCCTGACCGACACCGGCAGCGAGAACTACGGTGGGCCACTGGTGACGTCGGGCGGACTGCTGTTCATCGGCGCCACGATTCACGACCGGACCTTCCGCGCCTTCGACACGCGCAGCGGCAAACTATTGTGGAAAGCGGCGCTGCCGTTCTCCGCCGACGCCACGCCCATCACCTATCAGGTCGACGGCCGTCAATACGTCGCGATCTTCGCCAGCGGCGGCAAGGAGCGGTCTGGCTCGGGCGGCGGCGTCTACCAGGCCTTCGCGTTGCCTGCGGAGGCGGCTAAGCGCGCGCGATGAACTTCAGCGACACGGAGTTCATGCAGTAGCGCAGGCCGGTCGGCTCCGGCCCGTCGTCGAACACGTGACCCAGGTGCGCGTCGCAGCGCCGGCAGGACACCGCGGTGCGTTCCATCATCAGGCTGCGGTCGGCGAACTCGTTGACGTTGGAGCTCGAGATCGGCTTCCAGAAACTCGGCCAGCCGGTGCCGGATTCGAACTTGTTGCGGGAATCGAATAACGCGGTGTCGCAGCAGATGCAGCGATAGATCCCGTCCGCATGGTTGTCGTTGTACGGGCCGGAGAACGGCCGCTCGGTGCCTTCCTGGCGCGTCACGTAGAAGGAATCCTCGGGCAGCAGCTTGCGCCATTCCGCTTCGCTCCTGATCACCTTGGGCACGGTGGCCTTGCCCTGGCTGACGCCGCCCGTGGAGAAATTCTCGATGGTGACGTTGCCAGGTTTTGCCGCGTCGGCGGGCTTGTCTGCCGCTCGCGCGCAGGCGGCAACGGCGAGCGCCAGGGGTGAGGCCAGCAGCCCCGACAGGAAAACGCGCCGCGAAGGTTTGTGAGCCATTACCCTAACCGAAAGTAAATGAATAGGCCTCGACGTGCGGGTCGAGGAATTCGATGGTGAATTCATGCTCCTGCACGCCGCCCTTCTGGCGGATGAGCTGGTACAGGCGCTGTTCGCGCACCGTGCCCTGCCCGGCGGCATCGACGTCCATGCCGTGATCCGCGGCCGGCGGCTTGCCGTCGAGCAGCACGCGGAAGCGCACCGGCTTCTTGTCCGCTGCGGGGCCCAGCACCAGGTGCAGGTCGCGCGCACGAAAACGGAACACGATCTTTCCCGGCGTGGCGTCGAGCGTGGCGCGCTCGCCGCTTACTTTCCATTTGCCGCCGAGCGCCCACTGGTTGAGCGCCAGCGCGTCAGGCGCCTGGTAATTCTTCACCGCATCGCGCGCGAACGATCCCGGCGACTGGAAATTCCGGGCGCGCAGGAAGCCGAGATAGGTTTCGGGCGAGGCGACGTTGGCGCTGTCCGCGGCCGCGGAGACGCCCTCGCCGGCCGCCTCGTCGAGCGGATCGGGAAGGTGCTTCGCGCCGGACTCGATCAGCAACTGGCGGATGGTGCGCTCGGAGCGCGCGTATTTCCCTTCGCCGAAGTGATGTCCGCGGATACGTCCCTGCGCGTCGACGAAATAGTGCGCGGGCCAGAAGCGGTTGTTGAAGGCGTTCCAGACCTTCATGTCGCTGTCGATCGCGATCGGATACTGGATGCCGAACTTCGCCACGGCCTGGCGCACGTTCTGCGCGTCCTTCTCGAAATCGAATTCCGGCGAATGTACGCCGATGATGACCAGGCCCGAATCCTTGTAGTGCTGGTACCAGGCGTTGACGTACGGCAGCGCCCGCAGGCAGTTGATGCAGGAGTAGGTCCAGAAATCCAGCACCACCACCTTGCCCTTGAGCGCAGCGCGCGTCAGCGGTTTCGAATTCAGCCAGCCGGTGGCACCCGCGAGCTCGGGCATGTCGCCTTCGACTTTTGGCGCCGCGGAGTTGGCGTTCGCCGACATCATCGCGCCAGCAGGCGCGTCATTGGAAATTTTGCCGCCTGTCATAGCTGCGTCGCCGGGCTCACCCGTGCGGTTCATCGAAGCAGCCGCGCTCATTGCCGGCGCCGCACTCATGGCCGGCGCCACATTCGCGGTCGGCTTGGCACGTTTGGCATCGGCCACTGTCACCGGCTTCGCGTTGTACAGCGCCGGCAACACGCGCTTGAAATTTTCCACCTTGGGCAGATCGTTGTAGGCGATGTACGGCTGATCGGGATGATTGATCAGATAGTCCTGGTGATAGTCCTCGGCCGCATAGAAACCGCGCAGCGGATCGACGCGCGTCACGATGCGGCTTGAATACACCGCGGCCTTGTCGAGCTGCGCGATGTACGCCTCGGCCACCCGCTTCTGCGCGTCGTCGGCATAAAAAATCGCCGAGCGGTATTGCGTGCCGAAATCGGGCCCCTGCCGGTTGAGCTGCGTGGGATCATGCGCCACCGAGAAGAACACCTGCAGGATCTGGCCATAACTCACCTGCGCGGGGTCGTAGACGACCTGCACCGACTCGGCGTGGCCGGTGTCGCCGCCGCTGACAGTTTCATACTCCGCGGTGCGCCGCTCGCCACCGGCATACCCGGACAGCACGTTCTTCACGCCCTTCAAATGCTGGTAGACGCCCTGGACACCCCAGAAGCAGCCGCCCGCGAGCACCGCCGTCTGCGTCCCCGGCGTCCGCACGGGCGGATCGAAGGCGGGCGCTGGAATGCTCACCGCGGTTTCCGCGCCACAGGCAGCCAGGCTCAGGAACATCAATGCGATCGGGGCCAGGAATCTGGGCATGCAATCTCCTCGGTATGTGTACGCAGCAGACCGTGTAAACGGATGCTTTATTGCGCGGGCCACTCTAGCGCGGCGGCGCACCCGCGTGGGAATACGGGTACGCCGGGCCAGGATACCGGGAGATTCCAGGCGCGGGGCCGTCCCTGGCCCCGGAGGCCGTGAGCCTCCGGGCACGCGATCGACCGGGAGGGCGTACCGATCGCGTGCCCTGCCTGCCTACCTACTCACAAGGGCGGGAAGGCATTGCGCAGCAACTCATCGAACTGCGCCTGGAACCAATGACCCGAAAGCGGCGCGTTGGGCAGCGCCCCCGTCATGTTGTTGTTGTTGCGTGCGTTGCCGCCGTAGGTCGGATCGCACATGCGGTCGAACCCCTTGCCCTCGTCGTTCGGGATCGCGGTGCTCGAACCGTCGGACTCGCCCGGCGGCTTGATCCACACGTAGGCATCGATGCCGGCGGCGGGTGCCGCGCGCGGGCGCTCGCCGATGCCGGCGCCCGAAGGATTACACCAGTTGCCCTTGTGGATGCGCCGGTCGATGCGCGACGCGTCGATGCGCGCATTGAGATCGCTCAACGTCGACGCGGCGGTCGGCCGGTTGGGCCCGCCCCAGCCGTTGCGCGAGGTGTCGATCAGCATGCCGATGTTGGACGGGAAGCCCTGGCGCACTGCCTCGTTGCGCCACGCCTGCGCGAAGGTCAGCTCATCGTTGAACTGGTTGAAGTCGATCCAGCGCGACGGGCGCGTGGTGCCGTCGACCACGATGAACGGCTCCTGCAGCGCCGAGGTGTTGGCGGTATTGGTGATGAAGCCCACGACGTTGTTGACCGTGCTGCCCGAAGCGGTGGCGGCAGTCTTCATCATGCTGACCGAGGCGCCGAAGTTGTTGTCCCAACCCAGCCAGCCATGGTGAGCGGCGTCGACGTAGTTGTAGACGTTCGGGACGGAACCGAGCTGCGCCAGTGCGTAACCCACGCCATTCACGTAGCCGCCGTTGTCGAACATGGTTTGGCACATCTGCGTCCCGGTCGCGCGGTCCAGCTTGTTGGTGACCAGGTTCGGCAGTGAGTCGATCTCGACGATGGCCACGATGCGCAAGGACGCGTACTCGGGCCGGCGCAGGATGTCGCGGATCGGGTTGATGTACTCGTTCTGGTAGCGCGGCAGGTCGTTGGGTCCGAGCTCGCCGTTGCTGGCCAGCGCCGAGCAGTCGCGGCCCGGCAGGTCGTAGATCACCATCTGGAATACCAGCGCCGAGGAACCGTTGGCCTGGTCCTGGCGCACCGCTTCGTTCAGGTGTTCCACCAGTCCCATGCTGCCCGTGGTCGCGCTGCCGTTACCGGCGATGGCGCTGATGCGGTCGAACCACACCGCGGTCGGCTGGTTGGCGATGGCACTGCCGCCACCGGTCGTCGCATTCGCGCGCCATTGCGGATTGTTGTAGACGGTCGCGCCCACGTATGGATTGTCGACCCGGCCGCCGGTCTGGCCGGGCGGCGTGCGGTTCACGGCGATCGACGCGCCGGTGTAGTTAGGCGCCGCGGCCGCGAAGGTCGAGGTCACCGCCGTGGTGCCGGCCGCGGCCGTGAAGGTCACGGTAACGCCGGCCTGCCAGTTGGCACTGGTGAAACTGATGGTTCCCGGGCTCGAGGTGATCGCCGTGCTGCCGCTGCGGGTCAACGTCACCGTGACGCTCGAGGTCGTGGGTGCCGCTGACAGGCGCACGTTCGAGGTGCCGGTGGTGGTCGCCGTGGCATTGCCGGTGATGTTCACCGTCGCTGGATTCACCAGAATGGACGGCGTCGGCGGTGGCGGCGGTTGCGCGACCACGCCGAATGCGATGGCAGCGGTCGAGGTCGACAGCGGCGGATTGGCGTTGTCGAAGGCCGTGGCCTGCGCGGTGTGATTGCCGACCGCCAGCGACGTGGTGCTGAAGCCGTACGGCGCCGTCGTATCGGTGTTCACCAGGTTGCCGTCGATGCGGAACTCGACACGGCTCACGCCGCTGTCGTCGCTGGCATTGGCGGCGAGCGTGACTGCCGTGGACTGGGCGATCTGCTGACCGCTGGTCGGGCTGGTCAGGCTCACCGTGGGCGGCTGGTTCTGCGGTGGCGGGGTGCCGCCGTTGCAGGTGGTGCCGTTGAGTGTGAATGAGGTCGGATTGTTATTGGCCCCGCTGAAGGTGCCGTTGAAGCCCACCGTGAAGCTCGCGCCGCTGCCGATGCTCTTGTTCCAGTCAGCATTGCTCGCGACCGTCATCTGCGCGCTGCCCGCGGGCTGGCTGAACGACACCGGCCAGCCGTTCTGCAGGCGCTGGCCGTTCGGGAAGCTGAACAGCAGTGTCCAGCCGTTGGTGATCGCCGGGCCGTTGTTGGTGATGACGATGTTGGCGCCGAAGCCGTTACCGCCCACCCAGCTCTGCGTGTAGGTGACCTGGCAGGCTGCCGCCTGGGCTGCCGCCTCGGTCGCGCAGAAAGTCGAACAGAGCGCCAGCAATATCGTCGTAAAAAGGTGCCGCCGCAGCTTCATGTGTGTCTCCTGGTGTAGGCGGCGCCACCCTTTACAGGTGACGCCGCCGGTGTCTCCCTACACGCCCCTCGTCAAAAACCTCCGCTCTGCGTGCGCTGCGTGCCGCCGGTGGTGTAGACCACGCTCCACGTATCGCCGGTGGTCGGATGCACCGTACCGTTGCCGCCGAACTGCGCGGCGAAGGTCCGGTTGTTCTGCGCGCCGAGCGTCTGCCCGGCATTCAGCGTCCACGTGTAGGTGATCGCCGTTGCGCCGGTCGCGTTGCTTTGCGCGATCTGTCCACCCACCGTGTTGTACTGGCCGGGATTGCCGACACCGGTGGTGCGTTGCACGGTGACGGTCACGGACAGCGCAGTGATCGGCTGCGTATTGTTGAGCCGCACCTGCAGCTCGCTGAACCACGGACTGCTGCTGGTCACCGCGCGCGTCACGGTCACGCCGCCGTCGCCCGTGCCGCCACCGGCGGAGGGCGTCGCGCTGGCCTGGTTCGAGATCGCACTCTCACCACTCGCGTTCAAGGCGGTCACGACATAGAAGTACTGCGTGCCGTTGGTCAGCCCGGTGTTGGTGAAGCTGGTCGCGGTGACGCCGGTCTGCACGTTGGAATACGGACCCCCGGTGGTGAGCGAACGCTTGACGTTGTAGCTCGTGGCCCCCGAGACCGCCGTCCAGGCGAGCGCCACCTGCGCATTGCCGGCCGTGGCCGTCACGCCCGTCGGCGCATTCGGCACCGCGCCCGGCATCAGCTGCAGGAAGGCGCTCTGGATGTTCGCGCTGGTCATTGCGAACACGCGGTTGCTGGTGGCGTTGGCGGCCGGCGTGATGGTGTTGTTGGACGGGTTGAGCACGCCCACGCGCACCGCGCCGTTCATGGCGTTCACTGCGTTGCCCAGCGTCACCGGCCATTGCGTCGCACCGGTGTTGGCCGCCGTGATGGTGATCGGTGTCGTCGGCCAGAAGGCGTCCTGGCCGGTCGATGAGACCGTACGCACCGACACGCGATCGCCCACCACGAGTGTGCGCGGATCGGCGGTGAGTGCGCCGAGATCCTGCCAGGTCGTGTTGGCCACGGGCTGGTGCAGGAACGAACGCGTCTCGGTGTCCGACGAATTGCCGCTGGTGATCAGCAGGGTCACGGTCACGTCCTGCGCGGCCGTCGGCGTGTTGAGATTCAGTGTCGCCACCGAACTCATCGGATTCGTGATGGTGTACAACGCCGCGTTCGGCGCCGCCACACTCCAGGTGTAGACCAGGTTGCTGCCGGTCGAGCCGCGGCCGTCGAGCGTGATCGAACCCGGCCCGGTGAATGTCGTGACGTTCGGGTTGAGCACGATGTTGGCGGTGATCACCGGCGGCGGATTGCCGGAGAACTGCACGTCCACGCAGCCATGGAAGCGTTCGAAGGTCGGCGGTGTGCGGCCCCACTCGCCATAGATCACGTGGCGGCCGGTGCGCGACGGCACCGTGCAACGCGTCGTGAACAAGGCGTTCGCCGGATCCGGAGTGATGTTCGGGTTCGCGTTGGGCGTGGCATCGTTGTAGGCCAGCGAGCAGAACGGCGCTTCTTCGAAATCGGTGAACGACAGCGCCCGCCCCGTCTGCCACACGAAGTCGGATCGGGTGATCCAGTACTTGAAATCCTGCGTGTCCGAAAAATGTGGCCCCCAGGAAATGCTCCACACGAAATTGCGCGGCCCCGCGGTCATGGGCTGCGTCGGCCAGTCGATGGGCACGTCCCAGGGCACCACGCGTCCCGGGAAACTCTCCGAGTTGAAGCTGCACACATTCTCGCGCGGGCCGACGCCCTCGCGGCCGGTGGTATGCGTGAGCACACTCATGAAGCTGTAGCCGTCGGTCTGGTTGGTGCCCGGCGCGAAGAACGCGCCACCGCACACGGGGAACTGCGCGACGCCGTTCTGCACGTGGTCCGGCTTGGTGATGAAACCGCAGATCCAGTTGCGTGACGGTGGATCCTGGATGAGTCCATGCCCCAGGACCGCCGCGGACAACACGACTAACAGGCCAATGGCCGTCGCTCTGATAGCTCGGTACATGATCGCTCCTCGTTAACGACTGGTGGGTGTGTCGTCGACGGGAGGTGTCAGGGCGGCTGACTCCGTGCGCGCGGGGCCAAGTTGAGAGTGCGCGATGCGACGCATCGCGAGACCTTGGGTGCATCCATACAAGTCCCCCTTCCTTGCCCACGAGCCATCGCGGGCGGGCGGATGTTAGACACGGTTTTTCTCGGGACACAACCCGTGCGCACCGCAGTCACGCCTGCAGGGACAACGTTGTCATCGGGCAATACGGCGAGGCGCGCCGCCACGCGCCACGAATGCCGCGGCGAACCGGCGCACAATTTTTCCCGGACATGCGCCGCGCACGAGGACATGCGCTGTGTCAGCGCGCGCGACAATTCATCGCGTCATCCACGCGCGTGTGGAGCGCGCAATACGTAGTTGGCGCAGGCCGCGCCGCGGGTTGTTAGATTTCGATGTCCGTGGCCAGCACGATCACGCCGCGCGTCGGCATGCGGAAGAATTCCGCCGCCTGCGCGCTGCGGCGCTGCAGAAACGCGAACGCGCGCGACTTGACTCCGGCGATGCCGGGCCGCGGGCGCGCGCGCACCAGGTGCCAGCCCAGGAAGAAAGAAGAGTCCTCGGCGAACACGTTGAGCCCCTGCCGTCGCGCGCTGCGTAAGGCTTCGCCGACATCCGGCGTTTCCATGAATCCGAAACGCGCGCGCAGGTCGTACACGCCGGGATGGATCTCTTCCACCAGCACGCGTATCAGCGGATCGATGCGCGGCACTCGCTGGATCTCGATGTGCAGGATCACGATCTGCTCGTGGTGCACCTTGTTGTGTTCCAGGTTGCGCAGCAGCGCGGTGGGCACGAAACCCGACTGGCTGACGAGAAACACCGAGGTTCCCGGGACGCGCGTGGTCTTGGCCAGCAGCTCCGGAAGTTTCTTGTCGGGCACGGCGCGGTGCTCGAGCTCCGCGCGCAGCTTCTGGCGGCCGTCGCGCCAGGTGATGAACATGGCGAACATCAGCACCGCGAAGGCCAGCGGCACCCAGCCGCCGGTGGGAATCTTGGTCAGGTTGCCGACGAGGAAGGCCAGTTCGACCGTGAGGAACAGGCCGAACAACGCGCCGACTTTCCACCACGCCCACTTCCAGATGCCGCGCGCCACGATGATGCCGAGCAGCGTGGTCACCATCATCGTGCCGAGCACCGCGACACCATAGGCCGAGGCCAGCGCGGCAGAGCTGCGGAAGGTCAGCACAAACAGGATCACCGCGACGAACAGGAACATGTTCGCGGCCGGGACGAAGATCTGGCCCTTGGCTTCTTCAGACGTCTGCAGCACACGCACGCGCGGCAACAGATCGAGCTGCACCGCTTCGCGGGTCAGCGAATACGCGCCGGAGATCACCGCCTGCGATGCGATGACGGTGGCGAGCGTCGACAGCAACACGAGGAATGGCAGCCCCATCTGCGGCGCCATCGTGTAGAAAGGATTCTCGGCGGCGGCGGCATTGCGCAGGATGAGCGCGCCCTGGCCGAAGTAGTTGAGCACCAGCGCCGGCCACACCAGCACCAGCCAGCCCACGCGCACCGGCTTGCGGCCGAAGTGACCCATGTCCGCGGACAAGGCCTCGACGCCGGTGACCGCGAGAATCACCGCGCCCAGCACCGCCAGTCCGAGCGCCGGGTGCTGCACCAGCAATTGCACGCCGTACACCGGGCTCACGGCCTGCAGCACGATCGGTGTCTGCACTATCGACATCACACCGAGCACCGCCAGCACCACGAACCACAACACCATGACCGGCCCGAACATCCGCCCCACCTTCTCGGTGCCGCGGCGCTGGATGGCAAACAGGATGACGATGACCACCAGCGTGATCGGCAGGATCGCGCCGGAGAGATTGGGGTCGAGGACCTTGAGACCTTCGACGGCGCTCAGCACCGAGATCGCAGGCGTGATCATGCCGTCGCAATAGAACAGTGCCGTGCCCAGCACGCCGAGCGCCACCGCGTGGCGCACCCAGGGCAGCGCCGTGCCGAAATGTTTCTGCACCAGTGCCACCAGCGACAACACGCCGCCTTCGCCGGCGTTGTCCATCCTCATGATGACGCCGACGTACTTGATCGTGACGACGATCAACAGGCTCCAGAAAATCAGCGAGAGGAGCCCGAGCACCTTGATGTCCTGGCCGGGCACGAATTCGGCGGAGGCCAGCGCGCTGCCGAACGCATACAGCGGACTCGTACCGATGTCGCCGAACACCACGCCGATGGCGCCGATGACTGCCGGACGCAAAGCCTGCTGGGATCCCATGAACCACCGAAAACGAAAGTGCGCATTGTACTGGCCCGCTGACGCGTGCCCTTCCTTTTTTCGGTGACTTTTACGTTACCCTCGCGCGTATGCCCGCGGAATTACACGAAACTTCGCTGATCGCACTGCTGGCCATCGGATTCGTGCTTGCATTGTTGTTCGGTTTGCTGGCCAACATGCTGCGGATCTCGCCGTTGGTCGGCTATCTTCTGGCGGGAATCGCGGTGGGCCCGTTCACGCCGGGATTCGTCGGCGACAGCGGCCTCGCCTCTCAGCTCGCCGAGATCGGCGTGATCCTGCTGATGTTCGGTGTCGGCCTGCATTTCTCCATCAAGGATCTGCTGGCGGTGCGCACGATTGCCTTGCCCGGGGCCGTCGCGCAGATCGCCACCGCCACGGTGATCGGGTATGGCATGGCGCGACTGCTCGGCTGGAGCCCGGGCGCGGGCCTGGTGTTCGGCCTGTCGTTGTCGGTGGCCAGCACCGTGGTGCTGCTGCGCGCACTGGAAGAGCGCAATGCGCTGCAGTCCTCGGAGGGCAAGATCGCCGTCGGCTGGCTCATCGTCGAAGACCTCGCCATGGTGCTGGCGCTGGTGTTGTTGCCGGCGCTGGCGTCGAGCCTGGGTGGCGAATCGAACCTCGCAGCCGGCGCCGCCAGCCAGAACGTCTGGCTCGAAGTCCTGAAGACGCTCGCCAAGGTGGCGCTGTTCGTGGTGCTGGCGCTGGTGGTCGGCACACGCGTCGTGCCGTGGTTGCTGATGCGCGTGACGCGCACCGGCACGCGCGAGTTGTTCACGCTTTGCGTGCTCGCCATCGCGCTCGGCATCGCGTATGGCTCGTCCGCCGCATTCGACGTCTCGTTCGCGCTCGGCGCGTTCTTCGCCGGCGTCATCCTGTCCGAATCGGAATTGAGTCACCAGGCGGGCAACGACTCGCTGCCGCTCAAGGACGCCTTTGCGGTGCTGTTTTTCGTCTCGGTGGGCATGCTGTTCGACCCGAGCGTGCTGCTGCGCGAACCGCTGGCCGTGCTCGCGGTGCTGGCCATCATCATGGTGGGCAAATCGGCGGCAGCCTTCGTCATCGTGCTCGCCTTTCGCCACCCGGTGGGTACGGCGCTGACGGTATCTGCCAGCCTGGCACAAATAGGCGAGTTCTCGTTCATCCTCGTCGGCCTCGGCATCCATCACAAGCTGCTGCCCGCGGACGGCCGCGATCTGATCCTCGCCGGGGCGATCCTGTCGATCGCGCTCAACCCCATCACCTTCGCGGGCGTGACGCCGCTGACTCGCTGGCTGGAGAAGCGGCCGCGGTTGCTGAAACTGCTCGAGCGGCGCGGCGCGGAGCAGCACCGCATCGCCGTCGCAAGCTGTGCGCATCTGCGCGAACACGCGATCGTCATCGGCTACGGACGCGTGGGCAGTGCCATCGGCGCAGTGCTGAAGGCGCAGAACCTGCCCTTTGCCGTCATCGAGCGCGATCACCTGATGCTGGCCAGCGCACAGGCCGCCGGCATTCCCACCCTGGTGGGTGACGCAGCCGTACCCGGCGTGCTCGACAGCGCCAATCTGGCGCAGGCACGGCTCGTGGTGGTGGCCACGCCCGACGGCTTCCAGGCACGCCGCATCATCGAGCTGGCGCGCGAAAAGCGCCCGGGCATCGACCTGGTGGTGCGCACCCACAATGCCGACGAGCTGCGCCGGCTCGAGGCACTCAACGTCGGCCGCGTCGTCATGGGCGAGCGCGAGCTGGCGCGCGGCATGGTCGAGTACGCGCTGCGCAGCCTGGGCGTGCCCGCCGAGCGCGCCCGCGCCGCCGTGCAACGCGACGGGCAGGTCAACCCGGAAGGAACCTGAGGCGGCCGCTGGCCGAACGCGGCGTTCCCTCGCATATACTCCGGGCGCATGTTGTCCCCGGCGGAATCCGCAGCCCTGCTCCTGAGCCTGTCGGTGGCCGCGCGCAGCGTGGCCTTCAACCTGCCGTTCGCCATACTCGTGGCCTGGCTGCTGACGCGCACGCGCTTCGCCGGCCGCACGCTGTTCGACGCCTTCGTGCACCTGCCGCTGGTTCTGCCGCCGGTCGTGGTTGGCTATCTACTGCTGGTGTTGTTCGGCGTACGGGGCCCCATCGGCGGCTGGCTGTACGACAACTTCGGCATCCAGCTGGCTTTCACCAGCACCGGGGCCGCACTGGCCACGGCGGTGATGTCGTTTCCGCTGGTGGTGCGCTCGATCCGCATCTCGCTCGACGCGCTCGACCGCGGGCTGGAGGACGCGGCGCGCACGCTTGGCGCAGGCCCGATCGACCGGTTCCTCTCCATCACGCTGCCGCTGATCGCGCCGGGTGTCCTGGCGGGCGCCGTGACCGCGTTCGCCGCGGGTCTGGGCGAGTTCGGTGCCGTGATCACTTTCGCCTCGAACATTCCCGGCGAGACCCGCACGCTGCCGCTGGCGCTGTACACGGCGCTGCAGACTCCCGACGGCGACACGCTTGCGGCACGGCTCGCGCTGATATCCTTTTCACTGGGCCTGGCCGGATTGCTGGTGGCGGAATTCCTCGCCCGGCGCCTGCAGCGCACGCTCGGCCGCTGATGCTGCGCGTCCAGCTCGTCAAGCGCCGCGGCGATTTCACTCTCGACGTGGACTTCTGCGCACCCGTACCCGGCATCACCGCGTTGTTCGGCCGCTCAGGCTGCGGCAAATCGACCGCGATCGCGTTGATCGCCGGCCTGCTCGCGCCCGACGAGGCGCGCGTGCAGGTGGGCGACGATGTGCTGGTGGACACCAGCCGGCATCTGCACGTGGACGCGCGTCACCGGCGCATCGGCGTGGTTTTCCAGGAAGCGCGGCTGTTTCCGCATCTGTCGGTGATGGACAACCTGCGCTACGGCGCGCGCCGCCTGCCGCGGGATGCGGCGCAGCCGATCCGCTTCGACGATGTCGTTGGCATGCTCGGCCTCGGCGATCTCACCGACCGGCGACCTCATCAGCTGTCCGGTGGCGAGAAGCAGCGCGTGGCGCTGGGGCGCGCATTGCTGGCGCAGCCGCGCCTGTTGTTACTCGACGAGCCGCTGGCTTCGCTGGACCAGGCGCGGCGGGAAGAAGTCCTGCCCTACTTCGAAAAGCTGCGCGACGCGCTGGCCATTCCCATCGTGTATGTCAGTCACCAGTTCGACGAAGTGCTGCGCCTGGCGACGCGCGTGGTGTTGCTGGGTAATGGACGCCTGCTCGCCGAGGGCGAGATCGCATCCGTGAGCCGTCATCCCGCGTTACGCGAGATCGTCGGGCCCGACGCCGTCGGTGCGGTCATGCAGGGAGTGGTTGAAGGGACCGACGACGCCGGGCTCACGAAAGTCCGGGTGGGCGATGCCGAGCTCGTGGTCGACGAGCCGGCGCTGCCTTTGACGGTGGGTCAGCGAATCCAGATCCAGGTACTGGCGCGGGACGTGATCGTCGCGGCCGCGCGTCCGTCGGGACTCTCGGTGCGCAACCTGGTGGCGGCACGCGTGGTGTCCGTCAAACCCGACGTCGGCCGCGCCGTGCTGGTCGAGCTCGACATCGGGCGCACGGCGACTTTGCTGGCACGCATCACGGCAAGTGCGGCGGAGGAGTTAGGGCTGACATCCGACAAACAGGTCTGGGCGCTCATAAAGGCGGTCTCCCTGCGCGGTCACGTGTTCACAGCACCAGCGCGCTGAGCGCCGGCAGACGATCCACTGCGAGGCCGAGTACGGCGGCGGTGGCGAGCGCGGCCAGCACGAAGCCGGCGTTGCGGGTGAGAGTCTCGATGCACATGGTCGTTGTCTCCAATTGAAAGGGATGCCTGATTTCCTGGACGGCATCTTGCGGATTCAACGGACGACCAACAAACGCGATGCCTGAATACGGCATCAAGAAAACTAAAGAGGGAGAGGTTGCTAGGCCTTGTGCGCGGCCGCGGCCCCGGCACCCGGTACGGACGCGGACTTCCGGGTGAACAGTTCGTGTGGCTTCGGGAAAGTCTTCGCCGAGTCGAAGATCCAGTCGCGGAAGCGTTTGACCTTGGGCATGACGAGATACGGCTCGGGACACACGAAGAAATAGGAGAAACGGAAGGGCAACAACGCGTCTCCCGCCAGCACCACGCGCCCCTGCTCGAGCGAACGCTGCACCAGCGACCAGCGCGCCAGCGCGAATCCGATGCCTTCCTCTGCGGCGGCGATCACGCCGGCCGAATCGTCGATGATGGGCGCACGCGCCAGCCAGGTGGCTTCCTCACCCTTTTCTATCCAGGCCTGCCAGGGTTCGTCCGTGCTGCCGAGCAGCGGGAAACGTTGCAGGTCTTCGCCGCGTGGTACGGGGCCGTATTTGGCGAGCAGCGCCGGCGAGGCGATCGGGATGACCCATTCATCCAGCAGTTTCTCGACGTGCAGGCCCGGCCAGCGGCCCAGGCCCATGCGGATGGCCACGTGCATTTCCGAGCGCGAGAAATCCACGGCCTCGCGCGAGGTATGAAAACGCAGCTCCACGCCCGTCTGGTCGTTGAAGCTGCCGACGCGCGGCAACAGCCAGCGTTGCAGGAATGAGGACAAAAGTGTGATCTGCAGCGGCCCCTCGGAGCGGTGCTGCTTGAGGTGCTGCATGGACGCCTCGAGCTCGTCCAGCCCGCGGCGCACCCCGGGCAGCAGCTGCTGGCCCTCGGCGGTGAGTTCGATACGGCGGCCGGCGCGCTTGAACAACTGTACCTGCAGGTAGTCCTCCAGCGACTTCACCTGCTGGCTCACGGCGGCCGGTGTGACG
>Ga0207675_100001199_pt1 | contig 25851 bp, 21 predicted proteins | sample KBSSwiS42_FD_184305 | JGI IMG/M metagenome (GOLD analysis project Ga0207675, IMG submission 184305) | Switchgrass rhizosphere microbial communities from Kellogg Biological Station, Michigan, USA - KBS Switchgrass S4-2 (SPAdes) (version 2) | ecosystem: Host-associated > Plants > Roots >...
GGCTCAGGATTGGCGTCGGTCGCCGTTTCCGGCTCCGCATCCGTGCCGGGCACGGTCGCGACCGGGGCCGAAAGCTCGATAACCGGCTGCTCGACAACCGGGGCCGGCGCCGGGTTGGCGGCGGCACGGGCGGCCATCTCGCGCTCGCGGCGCTCCTGCTCGACGGCGCGCGTCCGGGAGGGGAAGCGGTCCGCCATGTGTGGCGCCGGAACTTGCCGCCCGGTATTGCTCAGCAGCGGCGCGTATTCGACCAGGCTGCCGCTCGGAAAGGGCGGGAAGCTCGCGCCGAAGTACTGCGCTTGCCGCTGGTAGTCCGTGCGTAGCTCGCGGGCGGGGATGGTCTGGACGTGGCCACCGTCCACGCGGTAGCGCACACAGACGCTGTTCGTCGGACTCGCCGGACGCACGCCGATCACGATCGAGTTCCCGCGCCGCGGCAACACGGCATCCTCCTCCGGCGCGAGCGCGTCGGGCGTTCCGTACCACAGGGAGAGTCCTTCGTTGGTGAGGTTCACGGCTGGATCTCGGGCTCAGGAAATGATCGCGATGGCTGCTTCCTCGCGGATCCGGAGCGCGATGCGCTCGCAGACGCGAAAGATGTAGCGCGGCTCGAGGTTCGTCTGCAGATACTTCACGCACAGATCAGAACCCACCACGACCTCTACGGAGTTGGCGCTCAGGGACACGATGAAGCCCTGACCCTGGGGAACGGCGGAAGCCCGCAGCAACGGGCCCTGCAGGAAGGGCAGAATCCGATCACGCGGCATGATCAGGTTGGGGTTGGGCGTGCAAATCGCGGTGAACAGATCTTGCGCGAGACCGCAGGCGTAGGGCCCCTGGTATCCGGCCGCGTCGAGCGCACCGATCGCCGCAATGATGGCATCGACCACGCGGTTGCCGAGGTTATTGGGGTTCCCTGCTGCAATCGCTTGCATGAAGCGCCCGCCCGGGGCGCCTGCGGGCACGATTCCGCCCGGCGTACCGTTGCCATTGACGGTAAATACGGGCGGGATCGCACCCAGGCCGAGCACGGGAGCCGCGTTCAGGGGCCGGCCGTTGAAGATGAGGGCATCCTCGATGCGTGCGATATAGTTTGCGGCGCGCCGAAACATGCCGAGCGCCGCCTTCAAGCTCGGATCGCCGGCTTCATGCGAGCGCACATAAACGTTCACGGCAATCGTGGTGAGAAACAGCGTCGGATCGCTGTCTACGACGAGGCGATCAGGGGGAGCATTGGGGGGCACGTTGAGAGTCCCGAGCGCATACGCCGGCACCGCGACGGTGCTCGGGTCCTCCGGACCCACCAGCGGCAACATCTGCGCGGCGACGCGCGCTTTTTGTGCCTCTTCCGTCACCGCGCTGGTGATCAGGTTCCACTGTTCTTCGGTCCACCCGAGCTCGACAAGATCGTTGTGCATTCTGCTTCCCTCGATATCGCGTTTGTGGCGTCGCCCAACCCTATCGTCGGCGCAGCACGCGTCCACTCTTGAGCAATTGTCCTGAGCAGCTGTCCTTGGCAGCGCTCCATGCCGCTCTCTTCCCTGGAGCTACAGCACTTCCAGCGACAGCACGGCCTTGAAGTACCTGCTCCCCATCGCTTGGATTAACCCGCAATAGTAACCTTTCGCCGTCTGCTCCGGTACTCTGATGTTGATCTCGAAGTCCGCTTTGCCTTGTGCCGGGATGCTCGTCACACGAGGCAAGATCGTGACGCGCAGCGACGGGATCTCGTGGCCTTGGTCCGCGACGAAGTTTGTGCAGTACAGCGTCACTTCGATGGCTGTGCTCTCCTCGTTCGCCACCGAGAGCGTGGCTCGGCCGGTGTCCCCCGGCTGAACGGGCGCCGCACAACTCAGCAGCGGGACCTGATTCTCCGCGGGAAGGCCCTTTTCTCCCGTCGCTTCGTTGAAGGTGATGAGCAGCGTCTCGATCAGTTCGTGGGCTTGGCGCCGTATCTGGTCACGCTCCACGGCAAACGTCGGCACGGCTGCGTGCGTCTCGGGGCAGCGCTTGCCGGCCCAGCTCTCTGGGTTGAGGCCGTGCGGGTAGAGGCCTCGTGAGTAGGCGCTCTGCGGGTAGGCGCTCTCGGGATGAGAAGCAGTGGGAGCGCCCGCGGGGACGACGGCTGCAAGCCCGGGCAACGCCGTACCCGTGCTCGGGGCCGGGGTCCACAGGCTCAGCAGGGCGCCGACCAGCTCATGCGCTTGCCGGCGCAGATCCCCTTGTCCGGGCGCCACCGAGGGAACCGCGACACCCGTCACAGGGCATGTCGAGCCGACCGGGGCAGGCGAAGGATGGGCTCCGCCCGTGCTCATCACGGGGTAGGTCGAGCCGAGCGGGGCAGGCGAAGGATACGCTCCGCCGGCGCTCGTCACGCCCAAGCTCTCGGCGACATTGGGTATTACCCTGTCCAGGAGCGTGCCCGGGATCCCTCCCAGCTGACGAGCCAGGATCACGGATGCCTTGCGTAGGAGCTCGGGTACGGGTCGATCCGCCAACTCAGTGTCTCATTGCAGTGGGACCAGCCGAGGACGTAGCCCCCAGGGATGTGTCGCGCTGATTTCCCGTCCGCGGCGCCCGCAATCTACCGGCACAACAACACTGGAGAGTGCGGTTCAAGCCGCGACAACGGAGTGCCCTCGAGTCGGCTGCCAGGTGAGCCATCCCCTCGACCACCAGCTCCTGTTTCAGGGCCGCTGGTTCCCACCTCGAGCGCGACCCACTCCTCATATGCCCGTTCTGGAGAACCTAACCGGAGCCAGGGCGCGAGCGCAATGACCTCCAAGGGGACTAGTGCGCCGCAGCGGAATCGGTCAGCCCGACGGCGGCTTCGACGATCGATCCTCGTTGTCACGCACGAGCCGAGCCAGCGAGCGCATGAAGGCCGCCACCCAGGGGTTGCGATCGAGCTCGAGCGTAAGGGACGCTCCGGTGATCAGTTTCACCGTGACCTCGTCCACTGCCTTCACCGTGGCGGTGCGGGTGCCACCCGTGAAGACCGCCATCTCGCCGAACACGGAGCCCGCACTCAGGCGTCGGATCACCAGCTCGCGTCCTTCGATGAACTTGTACACGTCGCAGCTGCCGGACTCGATGATGTACGCGGTGTCGCCGCCTTCGCCCTCGGTGACGATGCTCTGACCGGGCGCATACACGCGCGACTCGAACCAGCCGCCGCCGTCGAGGAATTGCTCGAGATCGGCGCGCAGCGCCGCCACGCTCGGGTAGCGATCGTCACGCCGCGGAGCCAGGGCCTTGCTCGCGATGCGGCACAGCTCCGGGGGCAGCTGCGGCCAGATCGGGCTGTGCGCTGGGCTCGCCCAGGGTCGGCCGCTGCCGGCGGAGCCGATCAGCATGCGCTGGTTGTTCGGGGGCTCGCCGACCAGGATTTCGCACAGCACGCCACCCAGCCCGAACACGTCGGTGCGTTCGTCGATCTCGTCGATCAAGCCGAACATCTGCTCGGGCGCCATGTACGCGGGCGTACCGCGCGCTTGCCCCGCCTCCAGCGTCTGCCCTTCGGCGCGCACCAGCGACTCGCGATCGTCTTCGTCGCCCTGCCCGAGTGCCGCTGCTCTGCCCGCCGGCGGCGACGCCCCGGGGCTCGCTTCACCGGCAGTGGCTGCCGGCGGTTGCCGGCTGGTGCTCAAGAGCGCCATGCCCCAGTCCATCAGGTAGATTTGGCCGTGCTCGCCCACCATCACGTTTTCGGGCTTGATGTCGCAGTGGATGACGCCGCGCCCGTGCGCGAAGGAGAGCGCGTCACACAGGCGCAGCAGGATCTGTACCAGGTAGCGCAGTTGATCGAGCGGCTGCGTCGGCTCGCGCGGCTGCCGGGGCGCCCGCTCGTTGCGCAAGAGCTCGGCCAGGGTCCTGCCGGCGATCCACTTCATGACCAGGTACGGGCCGCGCTCGCCCGCGCTCTCGCCAAAATCGTAGATCGGGACGATGTTGGGATGGTCGAGCTGGCCGGTGACGCGGGCCTCTTGCGAGAACTCGCCGAGCGTGCGCTCGTCGCTCTCCAGATCGGGGCGCAGTACCTTGATGGCGACCTTGCGCCCGATGATGGGGTCGCGCGCGCCGCGAATCACCCCGACCCCGCCGCGGCTGATTTCCCCCAGCCAGCGGTAACGCTCCGCGGGCCCGCCGAGCTGCTTGGTAGCGCTCTCCTCGTCCTGGTTCTGTGGCACTGGCTGCTGCTCGACTCGTCGCGACCCTCGATCTCGGCTGCTCGACGCGAGCATGGTAATCGCTTGTTCCGCCAGCGTTGCCAGCAAAAAGAGCCGCCCACATCGGTCGCATGGCCGCTTCGGGCAAAGGGGGCGGTTCAGCCTGATGCGCGCGTCTCACCCGTACGGTCGAGCGCGAGCTTGAACAGCACCGGGCCCACCATCTCGTTGAGCGCCACGCTCGCGATCGCGAGCGAGCGGAAGCCCTCGCCGAACTCGGGAAAGGTGCGCGCGATGACCACTGTCAGACCGAGGGTGAGTCCTGCCTGCGAGAGTAGCGGGGACCAGCCCCAGCGGCGCATGACGGGCGGGTCGTTTGCCAGGCGGCTCGACCAGCGCGACGTCAGCACGACGGTGAGCGCGCGCACGCTGCACAGGGCGAGCGCGATCGGCCAGAGCTGGCGCAACAAGGGCACGTCGAGGTGCGCGCCGGCGGTGGCGAAGAACACGGTGAACACCAGGCTGCTGCTCTGCTCCACGGCGTGCAGCAGCTTGTCGCCCTGCAAGGACAGGTTCTGCACCACGAAGCCCGCCGTCATGAACGAGAGCAGCGGATCGATGTGGATGTAGCGCATGAACTCGGTGAAACCGAAGCCGAGCGCGAACAGGACCAGCATCAGGTTGCCTCCGACCAGGCGCTGATACGCCGCGAGCCCGAGGCCCAGCGTCGTGCCGACCGCGACGCTGCCGACGATCTCGTGCCCCAGCTCGCGCAGGTCATTGACCGAAACGCTGCCGCCCTCGCTCATGAGCGGGCGCACCGCCACGATCACGCACGCCATCAGCACCACCACGAGCACGTCGGAGGCCATGATGTGCGCCAGTGAGCAGGAGGCGAGCGGGCCCTTCGCGCGCGTCTGCGAGAGCACGCCCAGGCAGGCCGAGGGACTGCGGCTGACGGCCAGCGTGCCCCACAAGAGGGCCACGGAGATGAGCGCGGGCCAGGCGAGACTGCGCGCGAACGGCACGAAGTGCGAGAGCAGCAAGAATGCGCCGCTCAGGATCAGCATGCCGACCGCGCTCTGCAGCAAGAGCGCGTAGCCCACGCTGCGGCCGACCTCGCGCAGGGTCGTCACGCGCAGCTCGGCGCCGCCGCCGAGCGCGATCAGCGCGAGCGCCAGGGTGTTGATCGGCGAGAGGCGTTCCACGGTGGCGTGGTCGACCAGCTGCAACACGTGTGGCCCGCCCACGATGCCGGCCAGCAGGTAGCCGGACAGGTGCGGCAGGCCGAGCGTGCCGAGCAGCTCGCTCATCAGGGTCCCGCCGAGCAGCAAGAAGCCGATGGCGGTCACGGTCGGCAAGGCGCGCTCGGTCTGCGGCGCGGTCAGCGTCGCGCCCAGCACCATCAGAAACACGACGCCGAGCGCCAGCGCCTGCGACAGACGCGTGGCCACGCCGCCCTTGCGCTCGATGGCCCCGCTGCTCATGCCTCGGCCTCGCTCCCTTCTGGCTCGAGCGACAGGCGACCCGGCTCGGGCTCCCCCGCTTCGAGCTCTCCGGCGCGCCGCAGCGCGCGGCGCAGTGCCAGCGGGCCGATGAGCTCGCCCGCGAGCACGCCGATGACGCCGATGGCGAGCACGGTCTTGCTGGCGCCGCGATCGAAGCTGAGCGCCAGCGACACGGCGCAAGCCAGCGTGATCTCGCCCATCGACATCATGCCCAGACCGACGAGCGGCCCCGCCGGGCGTGCCGTGCGCGAGCACAGCGCAAGCAGCGCGCCGCGTACCAGCTCCGCCGAGAAGCGCGCGCCCAGGCCGAGCGGAATGAGCACCCACGAGAGCGGCGCCTCGCGCAACGTCACCAGCGCCCCCGCCAGCACCGCCAGCGGCAAGAGCACCGCCGACTCGGTCGGGCGCAGCATGCGCACCAGCTCCGGGCGGCGCGAGGACAGCACGCCCAGCGTCAGGCCGAGCGAAAAGGCCGCGCTGACGCCGGACAGGCCGAGCTCCGCGGCGACGCCGACGGCGAGCAGCAGCGTGCCGGCGATCACACCCCAGATCTCATCGCGCGTGAGGCCGCGCCCGATGAGCAGCACCGCCACCAGCCCCAGCACCCCGCCGATCGCCCAGGTGAGCGCGACGCGCCCCAGAAAGCCGATCGCGATCAAGCCGGGCTCGGGAGTCTGGGCGAGCAGCAAGGAGAGACCGAAGATCGGCACCAGCGCGCTCGCGCGCGCGTAGTCGGCGAGTGCATCGGAGAGCGGGCCTTTGGCGGCGTAGCGTTGCACCACCCAGCGCACGGCGTGGCGCGTGCTGGCGCAGGAGACGATGGCCATACCCCCGGCGATCAGACTGCGATCGGGGCTCAGCTCCGGGCGCAGCCGCGGCAGCGCGAACCAGACCGCGGCGCCCACCGCCGACCCGACCAGCGCCGCCGACAGCACGCCGACCAGAGCGCTGCCGAGCTGGATGCGTCGAGCGCCGATGCGCGTATAGCCCAGCCCCGATACCAGGGCGATCCAGGCCGCACCGACCAGGAGCAGCGGTCGGAAGGTGTCGAGCAGCGCTTCCGGGATCAGCCCCAGCACGTGCGAGCCAAACACGAAGCCCAGGCACAGATACTCCGCGCCCGAGGGCAAGCCGAAGCCCTGGATGGCGCGGCCGCCACGCACGATGCCGCCCATGTAGGACAGCACCAGCAACCCGAGCAGCAGAGCGATCGCGCTCATCGGGGCCGCACGCTCCCGGTGCGCAGCGCGCGCGCTTCTTCCGACTGCGTCGCCCGCAGCCCAGCGTCGCTGAGTCCCTCCAGGCAGGCCACCAGCAGCGCAGAGCGCCCGCCGCCCGAGCTGCAGGTGGCGGCCACACGGTAGCGCGTGCCGGCTGCTTCGACGGCCAGGAGCTCCGCGGTGGCGTCCGTTCCGGCGAGCTCCCCCGCGCGCGCCAGCACGTCGAGCACGCGCACGGGCGGCGCGTCGCCGCCGACCAGCACTTCCACCGCGAAGCGCGGCGCACTGCCGAGGCGCTCGAGCGCGCTGCCGAACAACAACAGATGCGGCACGCGGTGCTCGGTGCGATCGCTGGTCTCGAGCCGCAGCTCGAGCAGGTTGATGGCCGTGATGCGCCCGAGCCGTCCACGTACCTGGATGTACTCGCCGAGCGCGAGCCGGCGCCCGAACAGGGTCACGGCGCCGAGCAGCGCCGAGGCGAAGAGCGGCGTGGCGGCGAGCCCGAGCGCCACGAGCAGGATGGCGCCGCTGCGGCCGAGCGAGCCGTCGGCGCTGCCGGTGACGATCGGCGCGCCGAAGACCAGCGCCGCCAGCACGATCGCGGCGCGCAGGAGTATGCTGGCCGGGGCTGCGAGATCGGCGGGCAGCCAGGAGAGCACGGTCTCGCGCCGGGCCACGCTCTGCAGAAACAAGCCCACGAAGCGCACCAGCACGAACACCGCGAGCGCAGCCACGCTCGCCACCACCAGCAGCGGCAGCGCCGTCATGCTGCGCCCCATCAGCTGCGAGAGCGGCGCGAGCACGAAGCCCGTGAGCCGCTCGGTGTAGCCGCGCGTCGCCTCGAACAGCGAGAGCACGACCACGAGCCAGGCGTAGAAGATGCCAAACTGCCCGACCAGCTTGAGCAGGGTGAGCAAGATCAGCGCCGAGCTCTTCAGCACTGCCGGGCGCACCAGCTCGATGTTCTTGACGCTGATGGCGAGCGCGCGGTCACCATGCTCTTCCACCCAGAGCCGCAGGCGCTCGGCGATGATCGCCACGCGCTTGATCAGATAGAACGCGATCAGCGCGAAGAACACCAGGAGCGAGAACGAGAACACCGTCTCGGCGATGCGGCCGCGCTTGTGCTCGGAGGCGAGCGCGTTGCGGATCGCGCTGGCGGTCTTGCTGGCGTACGCCTCCACGTTGGCGTCACCCGCGAGCTCTGCGTCCTCGCTGCCGAGCTCGACGATCGAGAGCGGCCCGGCCGAGATGAGCGCGCCGTCAGCGGACAGCGCCACGCTCACCTCCGGCGGCTCGCTCTCGTGCGAGACCTGTTCCAGCGCATCGCTGGCGCGCTTGGCGCGCTCGCTCGCCGAGCGGCCGTGATGGGCCGTGGCGAGATTGAAGACGACCTCGTCGCCGAGCCGCACCGGGCTCGCTGCGTGGCTCGGGGCGGCGGGCTCGGCCGCGCCCAGGGTGAGCACCGCACCCAGCGCGAGCAGCAGCCGCGCAGCGCCGGAGCGCAACGCCCCGGCGCGCAGCCAGGCAGTGAGCAGAGCGAGGGGATCGGCCAAGGGGACGAAGGAGAGTAGCGACGGGGCTGCACCTCTGGAAAATTCCGGGCGCTGCGTCAGCTACTACGCTCGCTGCGGGCCGCTCGAGAAGGCCGGAGAATCGAGCGAGAGGACCGAATGACGGTCCTTACTTATATTTCGCTCATATTTGTGACAGTCGGGCGCTGCAGCCGGCGGGGCGTCCGGTGGCTCGCGCCTCAACAGCGCGCCAGCCGCTCCAGATAGTCGGCGGCTGCGGGCGCGCCGCTCGGTGTGAGCGTTTCCGCGATCTCGGACGCGCGCTTTCGCTGCGCGCCGATTTCCGACCAGGAGAGCTCGAGCAGCCGCTGCCCGAGCGCACGCTTCTTTGCCGGCTTCGGCCCCAGGCCGAGCTCGGCGATGCGCCGGCCATGAAAGAACTGATCGAGGATGTGCGGCACAATCAGCTGCGGCACGCCGGCTCGGAGCGCGGCGGCCGTCGTGCCCGCGCCGCCGTGGTGCACCACCAGATCCAGGCGCGGGAACAGGCGCGCGTGGTCGAGCGTGCCGACCGACAGCACGCGGCTCGGCAGCTCGAGCCCGGCGTCCTCGGCGTGCGCAGAGAAGAGCAGCACGCGCGCGGCGTGTGCCTCGGCGAAGGCCGTCACGGCCCGCACGACGCGCGCGCGTTCGACGCTCGGCATGCTGCCGAAGCCGACGTACACGAGTGGCCCGCCCCGCGACGATGGTGACGGTTGTGCCGGTCGTGCCGGTTGTGCCGGTTGTGCTGGTTGTGCTGGTTGTGCTGGTTGTGCTGGTTGTGAGGGTTGCAAGAACTCCTCCACCCGTGCGGGCAGCTCGGCGTTGCCGGCAGCGCGCGCCAGCGCGGCCACGTGAGCGCCGTGGCCGCGTGCGTCGCCCGGCAGGCTGCCGAGCAGCGCATCCTGAGCCAGGATGGCGTTGCAGGCGTGGGTGCTGAACCAGGGTCGGGCATCGGCAGCGAGGCCCTGCTCGCGCCGCGCGCGGCCCAGTGGCTCTGCCACCGCGCGCGTGAAGCCCCCGATCACGAGCGACCAGAGCGCGCGATTCGCCCAGCGCGGCAGCCCGAAGATCGGCAGCGCTGCCGGCGGGTGCGTCGCCGACGGCACGGCGCTCGCCGTGTAGCAGACGAAAGAGTAGTGGCTGCCCTGGCGTTCGGCGAGCAGCCGGGCAGCAAAGGACAGCCCCGCTGCCACGATCAGGTCGAAGCGTGGCAAGTGCGCCAAGAGCAAGTCGCGACACTGGCGCGCCGTCTCGTCGCCGAGCAGCTGCAGCTGGCGCGGCAGCGCCGTCACCGGGCTCTGCTCGGCGAGCGCGGCGTGCTCCAGGATCATGGCGTTCGAGTCGCTGCCGATCGGCAGCGCGTCAAAGCCCTCGGCGCGCAGCGTGCCGAGGAAGTTGGGGCAGGTGGCGAAGCTGACCTCGTGTCCGCGCCGGCGCAGCTCCTCGCCGAGGACGAGCAGCGGCTGCAGGTCGCCGCGCGAGCCGATCGGAGAGAGCAGCACCCTCACGCCGGCACCAGTCGCAGCGTGTGCACGGCATGCTGCGAGAGCGCAGCATCTTCCCAGTAGATCGGCACGCCCTCGCCCCGCTGCCACAGCGGCACCAGGTCGTCGTAGTGCGGGGACAGCGGGTTGCCCGACTGGCCGCCGAGCAGCACGAAGCGTGACGCCGACCAGTTGCCCACATCGATCAGCGAGCGCATGTGCGCGCTGACGGTCGAATGCCGCAGCGGCTGCCAGAACTCGAAGCCTGCCTGATTCACGGTCGTGCCGTCACCGTAGCCCGGCAGCGGGCCGCGGTTGAAGACCGGCGCGAGCAGCGGCTTTTGCCCCAGGCGGTGCGTGAGCGGCAAGGGCCGCAGCTTGCCCCAGGCCCAGCCGCGTTCGTCCGCGCCGAAATCCCTGCTCAGCTCGCGCACCACCTGACTGAGCACCAGGGCGAGCTCGCCCGGCCAGGACGCGAAGTAGCCGGCAGGCTGCTCCACGATCAGCCGGGCGAGGAAGCTCGCGCGGCGTGCATTCCAGCACGTGCCGGGGATGAGCGGGGTCACGCCCGCGCCCGCGGCGACGCGCCAGCTGTTCGGCGCCTTGACCCGGCACACGCGCTGACAGAGCTCGCCCAGAAACAGCTCGTACACGCTGGCCGCTGGCGAGTCGCCGGCGACTGAGCCGTCCCACGCGCCGAGCAGCGCCAGCGCGCGCGCGGACGCGGCGTCCAGCGCCGGAACGGCGAGCAGGCTCTGCCTCAGCTCGTGGAACGCGAGCGACACGAGGTCGGTTTGCAGCCGGCTCATGCGCTCGATGTTCCAGTCGTCGCGCGAGCTCAACTGCTCGGAGATGCGCGCTTGCCGGTAGCCGTCGAGGAAGTCGTGACCGAGAAACACCGGGCTCTGGCCATCGGCTATGGGCTGATTGTTGGCGCAGCACACGAACCCGCTGCTCGGATTCTCGAGCCAGGGCAACTCGCGGCTGCCGGCGGCCTGCGGCTGCCAGCCGACCTGCGGCTGCCAGCCGGGCAGCGGCAACGAGCCGCTGCCGGACTTGCGCCGGGGCACCTCCGTTGCGAGCACCCAGCCGATGCTGTCTGGATCGGCATACACCAGGCTGTAAGCACAAGCAGTGGACTCGGCGCAGCAGTCGCGAAAGTCCGCGAAGCTGCGCAGCGCGTGAAAGCCGAGCAGCGCCCGGGTGGGGCGTGGCTCGAGCCAGGTGGCGGCGAAGGAGAGCGCGTTCGCGCGCCCGAGCAACGGCAGGGGCTGGAACAAGCCGAGCTCGGGCTCGGCCGCGCGTGCCACGATCGGGCCGCGCGCCGTGCTGCGCACGCGCAGCGCCACGGGCGCCTGGCCGCGGACCGGGATCCACTCGCTGTGAGCGTTGCAGGGCACGAACGCCTCGCCCTCGCGCACCTGCTCGCCGTCTGCGCTCAGCTCCTCCAGGAACAGATCGACATTGTCCACGCTGGCGGAAGTCGAGCCCCAGGCGGCGTGGCCGTTGTGCCCGGTGAGGAAGGCCGGAACGCCTACCAGGCTGATGCCCGCCACGGCAAAGCTCGGACATTTCACCCGCGCCAGGTAGCCCAGGTTCGGCAGCGCGGCGGGCAGGTGCGGATCATTGGCGAGCAGCGTGCGCCCAGCCTCGGTCTTTTGCCCCGCGATGGCCCAGGCGTTCGAACCTCCGGAGCGACCGAGCAGCTCGCGTAGCGCCTCCAGATCGCGCGTCACGTACTCGTCGCGGGCAGGGCCCGCCGCGCGCCCCGGGGGCGAGGTCAGCGGCAGCTCGGGTCGATACTTCGGATCCAGATCGCGTACGGCCGCTTCGCCGTCGCGCTCGAGGAGCAGCAGGCGCGCGAGCTCCACGTCCCAGTTCGATGGCAACAGACAGCAGGTGAGCAAGCCGAAGCCGATCACGTCCGCCGGCTGCCAGCGCGTCGGCGCGATGCGCAACAGCACGTGCTCGTGACTGCGCGGCCCGTGCGACAGCGCGGCGTTGATGCCCGCCACGTAGGCGTCCAGCTGCTCGCGCAGGTCGCCCGCGAAGTGCTCGAGCTGAGCGCGTGCAGCTCGGTGAATGCCGATCGAGCGCACGGCGCGATCGACGCCGAGCGTCTCCGGCCCTGCCAGCTCCGAGAGTGTGCCGCGGACCACGCGCAGAGCGAGCTCGAGCTGCCCCGCGCGATCCTGCGCGTGGCAGAAGCCCAAGCCGAACCAGGCGTCGGCCGCGTCCTCGGCGTCGATGTACGCGACGCCGTGCACATCACGCCGCAGCGTGAGCGGCCGGCGCGCAGCGACTTTGAGCTCACCGTCGTGCTGCGGCCGGCGCTGGCCGAGCAAGAGCCGAAAAACCCGGCGCGCCCAGGCCGTCCGCGTCGTCTGCATGCCGGTGCGGCACAGTCTGCCGTGCTCGTCGCGAGAGCGCCAGCCGTACCCCTACTCCGCGCGCTCGGTGGTTGCGCTGTTGACGATTGCTCCGGCTGGCTTTAGACGGGCTGATCTTGACCCCCGCCTTGTCCTGGATCACCTGGATCGGTGCGTGCTTCGGCTTTGCCACGGCGCTGGGTTTGCTGTCCGGTGCTGCGCCCTGGCGGCGCTGGCTGAGCGCGGGGCTCGCCGTCCTCGCGCTCGCGACGCCGTTTGCGATTCATCAGGGACCGGTGTTGCGGGCGGCGGTGGCGCTGGAGTTGCTCTGGGTGTGCGTCAAGCTGATCGGCCTGGCGCGCGATCGGACGACTCGCCCCCCCGGGTTTCGCGTGCTGCAGTTGCTCGTGCTGCACGATCTGCGGCAAGACGGCGCTCTGCGCCAGCGCAGCGGCGATCGTGGCGACGGGGCAGGCAGGCTCGTGCGCCCCGGCTCGAGGCCGCTGCTCCTGCTCTTGCTCGTCGCGTGCCTGTGGGGGGCGGTTGCGGCCCCGGCGCTGTGGCTGGCGCTGTTCGTGGCGCCCACGCTGAGCGCGCCCTCGGACTGGCTCTTGCGCTGCGCGGCGGGCCTCGTTTTCGCTTACGCCGGCGTGGAGGGTGCGCTCGGCCTGTTCGAGCTCGTGTATCGAGCCTGCGGGCTGCGTCCGCCGGTCTTGCATCGGCATCCGATCCTGGCCACGTCCATCGCCGAGTTCTGGGGGCGGCGCTGGAATCGCATCGTGGGCAGCTGGCTGTTTGCGACGTTCTATCAGCCGCTGGCGGTGCGGGGCCGGCCCCTGTGGGGCCTGGCAGCGGCCTTCGCGGGCAGCGCCATGTTGCACTTGTATTTCACCTGGGCGGCGCTCGGCCTGGGCCCGGCGCTGTACATGGCGACCTTCTTTCTGGCGCAATTGCCGCTGCTCTGGCTCGAGCAGCGGCTGCGGCAGAGTCGCTGGCCCAAGCTCGCGCGGCGGCTGTGGACGCTCGCTTGGCTGGCGCTGGTCTCGCCGCTGTTCGTGGAGCCCATGCTCGACATCCTGGCGGGCGGCTTCGACCTGATCGGCAAGCTCGGCTGAGAGCGAGTTCAGGGTGCGCGGCCGGGCTCACGGTGTGCTAAGGGAGATGGGCCCGCGTACCGTCTCGGCTGATGTGAAGGCATGATCGCAGACGGACCGCGCGCCCCGCTCGATACCGTCACGGACATCGACACGCCCGAGCGCACGCGCTTCTCGTGTCGGCTCGCGGGACCCGGGCCGCGCGCGCTGGCCTACCTGATCGACTGCGCCGTGCGGGCAGCGGGGCTGGCGATGCTCGCGGCCATCGTGCTGGGCATGGGGGTGAACCGCGGGCGGCTGTCGGGGGTCGGTACGGGGCTGGCGCTGGTGGGGCTGTTCGCGCTCGAGTGGTGCTACTACGTGGCGTGCGAGCTCTGGATGCACGGGCAGAGCTTCGGCAAGCGGGCGCTCGGCTTGCGGGTGGTCTGCAACGACGGGCTGCCCATCGGGTTGCGCGAGAGCGTGCTGCGCAACTTGTTGCGCGCAGCGGATTTCTTGCCCAGCTGGCACGTGCTCGGCGGTCTGGTGATGAGCCTGGATCCGCAATTTCGCCGGCTCGGCGATCTGGTCGCGGGTACGTTCGTGATCGCGGAGAGCAGCGAGGCGATCCTGCCGGCGATCGCCATCTCGCCCGCGGCCACGCTCGAAGAGCTGCGTGCGCTGCCGGCGCGCGTCGCCTTCAGTGCGGGAGAGCTGGACGCCATCGATCATCTGATGCGCCGCAAGCACAGCCTGTCGCGCCCGCGTGAGCAGGAGCTCGCGGCGCTGCTCGCGCCGCGGCTGGCGCAGCGCCTGAATTTGACGTACGCCGATCCGGTGCGCTTTCTCGCGCTCCTGTATCATCGCGCGACGCATCCAAGGGGCGCATGAGGCCGGGGGCCGCATGAAAACGGGGGCCGCATGAAAACGAGAGACGAGTTCGTCGCGGAGCGAGAGGCGCGCTGGGCGGAGCTCGATCGCTTGCTGCACACGCCCGCCGAGCTGGGGCAAGGCGAGGCGACGCGGCGCGTGGCGGCGCTCTACCGCTCGCTGTCGGCGGACGTCATGCAGGTGCGCTCGCTCGGCTTCGGAGCGGATCTGCAGCGCCGGCTGGACGCGCTGGCGTCGCGCGCGCACGGCTTTTTGTACCGGGCCCCGGAGCGTCAGGGCAGCTTCGCCTTTCGCCAGATGCTGGCTGAGTTTCCGCGCGTGGTGCGTCGGCATTGGGGCTTCGTGGCGGCGGCGACCGTGCTGTTCTGGCTGCCCTTCGCGCTCGGCCTCGGCGGCACGCTGTGGCGTCAGGGGTTCGCCGAGCGCGTGCTGCCGCCGGAGATGCTGGAGTCGATGAGCTCCGCGTATGGCGAACACTTCGCAGCCGGGCGCCCCGACGGCGCAGACGCGACGATGGCCGGCTTTTACGTGTACAACAATGTCGGCATCGCGTTTCGTTGCTTTGCGACGGGCATCCTGTTCGGGGCCGGCAGCAGCTTTTTTCTGGTGTACAACGGCCTCGTCACCGGCACCGTGGTCGGCTGGGTGATCGCGCACGGCAATGGTCGCAACATCTTGACCTTCGTCTGCGGTCACTCTCCGTTCGAGCTCACGGCGATCGTGATCGCGGGCGCTGCGGGCCTGCAAATCGGCTATGCGCTGATCGATACCGGCGGCCTGCGCCGGCGTAGCTCGCTGATCAAAGCGGGCCGTTCGGCGATCGTTCTGGTGATCGGCGCGGGCGTGGCCTTGCTCGTGGCCGCGGGCGTGGAGGGGTTCTGGTCCGCGTCGGCGGCGCCGGACATCGCCAAGTGGAGCGTGGCGGTGCTCAACTCGCTGCTCGTGCTCGGCTATCTGAGCTTCGGCGGGCGCGAGCGGAGGGCGGCTTGAATCTCGGTGACGCGAACGTGGTGCTGCGGCCGCGCAGCACGCTCGAGAGCCTCGATCTCACGTTGCTGTTTCTGGTGCGCCTGGGCGGCCGCCAGTACCTCGGGTTGTGCGCGCTGGTACTGCTGCCGCCGTTCGTCCTGTGCGTGGGCGCCAAGTTCTGGCTCGACCTCGCCTGGGTCAACGTGTGGCTGCTCGCCGTGCCAGTCGGGCTCTGGCTGCAGGGCGTGTTCACGCTGGCCGCGGGCGACCTGATGTTTGCCGAGGCGCTGGCCCCGCGCGCCGTGCTGCGGCGTTTCCGGGCGCGGCTGGCTGGTTACACCTGGGCGTTGCTCGGCACGCGCTTGCTGATGGTGCTGGCGGCGAGCACGCTGCTACTCTGGCCCTGGGCTTGGTTGCACTACACGTTCCTGCCAGAGGCGCTGCTGCTCGAAGGTCTGTCGTCGGGGCGGGCAGCGGCGCGCGCCGGTCGCCTGCAGGTGGGTTCCCTCGTGGAGCGCCTCGGGCTGTGTTTCACGCAGATCGTCGGCATCGGACTTGCGCTGCTCGCTGCGCAGGTGCTCGGTCACGGCATCGTGCGCGACACGCTGCAGCTTCAGGTGCCGTGGGGCAATCTGCTGGAAGACGGCGGCTCGCTGTACGCCCTGGCGGGCTGGTTCGTGGCGCTGCCCGTGCTGACCACGCTGCGCTTCCTGCGCTACGTCGACGCCCGGACGCGCGCCGACGCCTGGGACGTGCAGGTGCGGCTGCAGCGCGCCGCGCAGGCGCTGGGGGCGGCTTGATCCGGCGCAGTATTCGCCGGAGTATTTACCGGAGTATCCAGCGCAGTGGTGCCTTGGCGCTGGCCCTGGCTCTCGCGGCGAGCGCGCGCGCGCAGGAGCCCGAGTCCGAGCCGGCGGCGGACACCTTAGCGACGGACAGCGCAACCAAGAGCCTGCTGGACGAGGCGGATCCACACGGCGTCGGCCCGCGACTGGAGGCCAGCCTGAGCGCCGGCGAGCTACCGTTTTGCCGCGACACCGAGCACCGTCTCAGCTCCAGCGAGCGCGCCCTGTGCGAGTTTGGCAACCCGGCGGCGGAGCGCTGCCCGGCCTTCATGGCGGCCTGCGCCGGCAGCGAGGCCCCGCCCGGCGACAGGCCCGTGTGGGTGCGCGTGCTCATCCTGCTCGCGCGCTGGGTCGGCTATGTGTTCTTCTGGGTGCTGCTGAGCGCGGCCGGGCTGATGTTGCTCTGGCTCGGCCTGCGGCTGTGGCGCGCGTCGCGGCCCACGGGCGCTGCGCCGGTGCGCAGTGGGACCAGCGCCGAGCCCGCTTCGCAGCCCGATGGGCCGGAGTTCGAGCGTGCCTTCGAAGCGCACCTGGCGCGTGCGCGCAGCCTGGCGGCGCAGGGGCAGTTCGCCGAAGCCGCCGCGGAGGTGCAGCTCGGTGTGGTGCTGCGGCTCGACGCGCTCGGCCTGATCCTGGCGCGGCGCGGGCGCACGAACGGCGACTACGCGCGTGATCTCGCGGCGCAGCCGGCGCTGCAGGCGGCCTTCGGCCAGCTCGCGCGCACCACCGAGGCGGTGCAGTTCGGCGGGCGCAGGCTCGATCAGAGCGCGTTCCAGCGCCTGCTCGAGCAAGCGGCACCGCTGCTCGGCGCGCTCGCACTGCTGCTCGGCGTACTGGCTGGGCCGCTCGCCTGTCAGCCGGAGTCGTCCGCGCCGAAGCCCTCGCTGCTGTCGCAGCTGTGCGGCGTCGGCGCCGATGGGCACTCGCTGTTCTGCGCGCTGTTCGACTCGGGGCAAGGGGTCAGCCAGCGCTTCCGTCCGCTCGCGGGGCAGGACGCCATCGCCGAGGACGTGGCGACGATCGTGGTACTGCCCAATCAGCTGGAAGAGGGCGCCTGGGCGCTGCTTCAGGCCTGGATCGCGAAAGGCGGCACGGCCGTCTTCGCCACGCCGGTCGAGAGCATCGATAAAGCGTTCGACGTGGGCCGCAGCCCCACGCCTTGCGGCGCCACTGCGGCGATCTCGCCCGGCGGCGAGCGCTTGCTGTTGGCCAGCGTGGGGCCGAGCCTCGTGGCGCCGACGCTGCGGCCCGTGCTGGCGACGTGTGATAACGGCGAGCCGTACATCGCCGAGGCAGGCTCGGGGGAGGGGCGTGTCATCTTCCTGCCGGTGCCGGAGCTGCTCAGCAACGCCAGCCTGGTCGCTCGAGACAACGCGCGTCTGCTCGTCAATCTACTGGACCTGCCCGAAGGGCGCGTGGAGATCATCGGCTCGTTGACGCGTGATGCCGTGCAGAGCCCGTTTTCGGCCGTCGCCGCAGCGGGCCTCACACCCTGGCTGTGCCAGCTGCTGCTGCTCGCGCTCGCCTTTGCCGCGTACCGCGGCGTACCCTTCGGACGCCGCGTGGAGACGCCGGGTCAGCTGCGGCGCCGTTTCAGCGAGCACGTGCAAGCGCTCGGCCAGCGCTGGGCCGATCAGCGTGCCTCGCGCAGCGCGCTCGCCGCCTACGCGGGCTATGGCCTCGAGTTGCTGCGCGAGCGCGTGCCCGCAGGCGCTGGTCGCAGCAGCGCAGAGCTGGCGCGTGCCATCGCGCAGAAGACCGGGCGCGAGCTCGCGTCCGTGGCGAAGACCTTGGAGCTGAGCCGCCGCGCCCAGGAGGGCGCGGGCAGCGGCAGCGAGACTGAAGACCTGCAAGCGCTGCGGGACCTCGGGCGCTTGATCGAAGAGCTGGGAGGACTCCGTTGAACGCCGAGACCATGCGCGAAACCTGCAGCGCCATCTGTGACGAAGTTGGTCGAGTCGTCGTCGGCCAGCCCGAGCTCGTGAGGCAAGTGCTGGTGGCGCTGCTCGCGCGCGGGCACGTGCTGATCGAGGGCGTGCCCGGCGTCGGCAAGACGCTGCTGGTACGCTGTCTGGCGGCCGTGCTCGGAGCAGAGTTCAAGCGCATCCAGTTCACGCCGGACCTGATGCCGACGGACGTCACCGGGGGTAACGTGTTCGACGCGCGCAAAGGCGAGTTCTATTTTGCGCGCGGCCCCGTCTTCACCCAGCTGCTCCTGGCAGACGAGATCAACCGCGCGCCCGCCAAGACGCAGTCCTCCTTGCTCGAGGCCATGCAGGAAGCCAGCGTCACGGTGGACGGCACGAGCCGGCCGCTGCCAGCGCCGTTCGTGGTGATCGCCACACAGAATCCGGTCGAATCGCAAGGCACGTATCCCTTGCCGGAGGCGCAGCTCGATCGCTTCTTGCTGCAGCTCCTGGTCACGCATCCATCGCAGCAAGTGGAGCAGCAGATCTTGCGCAACTACGTGGCCGGCTTCGACGCAGCCCGGCTGGAGGGCGCGCAGCTGCGGCGGATTGCCGACCCTGCCCTGGTGCTGGCGATGCAAGCCTTCGTGAGCCACGTACGCGTCGACGAGCAGATCGTGCAATACATCTGCGAGCTCGTGGCGCGCACGCGCCAGCACCCCTCGATCTTTCTCGGCTCCTCGCCGCGCGGCGCGCTCGGCCTGGTGGCGGCGGCGCGCACGCATGCTGCCGTACACGGCCGGGACTTCGTGATCCCCGACGACGTGCAGGCGTACGCCGCGCCCGTGCTGCGGCACCGCGTGATGCTGCAGCCGGACGCGGAGCTCCAGAACCAGCGCGCCGACGACGTCATCGAGGCTATCCTGCGCGAGGTGCCCGTCCCGCAGGGAGTGCGCTAGCTCGCATCATGCGCGGCTGGGTTCCGTCGCGGCGGTTGGTCGGGGCGCTGGCGTTGCCGGCGCTGTTTTCGCTCTGGGTCTGGTTCGAGCCCGCCTTTCTCCCGTACCTGTTCGCGCTCGACGGCTCGCTCGTGCTGCTCGGGCTGCTCGATGCCCTGACGGTGCGGCGCGCCGCGCTCGTCGTGCAGCGGGAAACGCCCGCGGTGCTCTCGATCGGCTGCGCCAATCCGATCCGCTTGCTGATCCGCTCGCGCTCCCGTCGCCCGCTCTCCGTGCAGCTGGACGACGGCCTGTTCGCGCACGCACGCGCCGAAGGCTTGCCCCTCGGTGGGCGGCTCGCGGCGCGCGCCAGCCTGACGCTCGAGTATCGGCTGTTTCCCGAGCGTCGCGGCGCCTATGAGCTCGGGCCTTGCCGTGTGCGCTATCCTTCGCTGCTCGGGCTCTGGACGCGGCAGTTCGACGTCGCTCCGCGCGTGCCCGTGCGCATCTACCCGGACCTGCTGCAGCTGCGCCGCTTCGAGCTGATGGCGCGCGAGAACCGCGCGGCCGATCTGGCGCGCGCCACGCGCCGCAAGGGCGGGGAGACGGAATTTGCGCGCCTGCGCGACTACGCGCCCGACGACGAGTATCGCAGCATCGACTGGAAGGCGACCGCGCGGCGCCAGAAGCTGACGGCGCGCGAGTACCAGCTGGAGAGCAACCAGGAGCTGGTCTTCATGCTGGACGCCGGCCGCATGATGAGCGCCGAGGTACAGGGCCTCACGCAGTTCGATCACGCGCTGAACGCGGCGCTGATGCTGGGTCATGTCGCCGCGCGCACCGGCGATCGCGTGGGCCTGCTCGCGTTCGGCAAGGGGCTCGAGGCCTACGTGCCGCCGGGTCGCGGCCACAGGGCTGCCGGGCGCTTGATTCAAGCCGCCTACGACCTGCACCCCCAGCTGGTCGAGTCCGACTACGAGGCAGCGTTCCACACGCTCTCGATCCGCCAGCAAAAGCGCGCGCTGGTGGTGCTCTTCACCCAGGTCGTGGACGACGCCGTGGCACGCGTGCTCCTGCTCGGCTGCCGCGCGCTCTCCCGGCGCCATCTGCCGCTGGTGGTGCTATTTCGCGACCTCGACATCGACGCGCTGCTGCGCCCCGTACGCGACGATCGCGCCGGCCTGTACGAGCGCGCTGCCGCCGCGGAGCTCTCGCGCTGGCGCGCCGGCTTCATCCGCGACCTGCGCCACGGCGGCGCCGTCGTGCTGGACGTCGGCCCCAAGGAGCTGACGGCCAAGCTCATCGATCGCTACTTCGACATCAAGGCGCGGCACCGTTTGTAGCACAGGAGCGTGCCGCCGGGCGGCAAGCAGAAGGGCTCGCGCAAGGGCTCGTGCTGGTCGGCGTTGACGTCACCAGGATGGGCCCATCTTCAGGAGCTCTGCCCGGTTTCAGCGGCAGCAGCAGCGGGCGGGAGCAGCAGCGGAGGCCAAGCCGGTGGAAATCGAGCTGCTGCGGAGCACGCCATGTTCCAAATCTCCAAGACGACAGCAGCAGCGCATTGCATGTTGCTGCCATGAAATTCGGATACACCATTCTGTACGTAGATGATGTGGAAAAGACGGTCGCGTTCTACGAGCATGCCTTCGGGCTCCAGCGCAAGATGGTCCAGCCTGACGAGTTTGGTGAGCTCGACACCGGGTCCACCAAGTTGTCCTTCGCGGCCAAGTCCCACGTGGAGTCGCTCTTCACCATTCCCTTTCAACGCTCCGGACCAGAGCACGACGCACCTCCGGTCGAGATCGGACTGGTGACCCACGACGTTCAGGCTGCTTTCGACAGGGCCATCGCAGCCGGGGCCGTCCTCGTGACCAAGCCAGCCAAGAAACCGTGGGGCCAGATCGTCGGATACGTGCGCGACAATAATGGCTTTCTCGTCGAGCTTTGCACTCCCATCGAGTAAGCGCGATGCCCACCAAGTCGAGCTTCTCCCGCAGGCGAGCCGAGACCGACGGGCCAGAAGAGACCGTGGTTCACCTTTACTGCGGCGCGCAGGCGCCGCGAGGCCACAGGCCAACTCGACCTGCGCGTTTCCAGCCGGGCGGGGTCGTAGACCGTCGCCAAACACGCGCTGTCGTCACGCCGGGGGGCCAGCCCCGTGCTAAGCTACTGGCCAATGGCGGACGCTCCGGAGCCCGAGGAAAGGTTTCTGCGCACGCTGGGTCAACGTCGCCCGGCAGCGGGCGGCAGCCCCCCTGGCGCTGCGGCGCGAGCCGCCATGACCGCCATGGCTCAGTATCGCACTCGAGTACCGAAGGGAGTCTTCATCTACGCCAGCCACGAGGCAGCCAACAGCGACTGGGACGACTGGCGGACGTTGGGCATGCTCAGCAATACGCGCGTGAAGGTGGATGGTTGAGTCCACTCGCCCAGCAACCTGGGACGACCTGCTGCGCGTGGCACGCGATCTCGCTGCAGAGGGCGCGCGCTACGCCTTGATCGGCGGCTATGCGATCGCCGCCCATGGCTACAACCGCTTTTCGGAGGACCTCGATCTGCTCGTCGACCCGAGTCCCGACAACACCGGCCGTTGGGTGCGAGCGCTCGCCAAGCTGCCGGACGCCGCCGCCGCCGAGCTCGCAGGAGACGACGAGATCTTCGAGCGCGAGGGTCGCTACGCGATCCGGATCAACGACGAAATCACCGTGGACGTGATGCCGGCCGCGTGCGGCCATGGCTGGCAGGAGCTCAGCCGTCACATCGTGCCGATCCAGGTCGATGACGTGACGATCCCGGTGCTTTCGCTCGAGGGGCTGCTGCTCACGAAGGAAGGAATGCGGGAAAAGGATCGTGCGGACCGCGCCGTGTTGCTCCGGGCGCTGGAAGCAACCCGGAAGTGAGCGCGCTCCGCTGCGCGTCCAGCGCGGTCGAGGCACTGTCACCCGCCGGCGAGATGTAGGGAGCTCGAGCGCGCACTGGTGTTCCACGACGAAGACGAGGCACTCGTCGTCTGCGCCTGGATCGGCTAACGTGCGCTCGTGGCGAAACGAAGCGAGAGAGCGTCGGGGCGGGGCGCGAGGCTGATCTCCTGCGCCCTGCTGGGCGCCGGCAGCGTGTGGCCGGCGTCCGCTGCTGCCGACGACAGCATTCCGGACACGGCCGCGTGGCGCAGCAACACCGGCGTCGTCACGGGCCTCGGCTTCATGTTGTTGCTCCCGCCGGACGGTAACGCGGGCGTGGGCGCGGACTTCTCGGCCCGCTATGGCATGCCCGCGGGTCCGTTCATTCTGGCGCCCGGCGCCCTGATCGGTGGCTACTACCTGCAGAGCCGCTTTGTTGGCGTGCTGATGGGCACGTTCCGCGTGACGGCGCCGCTCGGGCCACTCGCGCCCTTCGTGCAAGGTGGCATCGGGCCCGGCTTCATCACCAAGCCGGGTGACGGCGGCGCAGCCTGGATGGGCGGTGGCGGACTGGTCGTGCACATCGGAGACGTGGTCGCCATCGGCGTGGAGATCGACTATCAGGCCATCACGGGCACCGGCTACGAAACGTGGACGCTCGGCCCCACGATTGCGATCGGCGGCTGACACTACTGCGAGAGCTCGACGAAATCGGCGACAATTCGGAGACTTGCACCTTGGGAGTTACTCAGCAGACGCCAAGGCCACCAAGAGCCTGAGCAAGAGATCATGCCTGGCGCGTGGCGAGCCAGGGATGAATCTGATGACGACCCTGCAGGGGGGCGCGGGAGGACCCTATTTCTCCCGCGAAACGTAGTTCGTTTACGAACCATGGATCGATACGGCAGAGGGGCCCCGGGCAGCGCCCTGGCAGAGGGCTCTTCCTCGTCAACGCGCGGCCTCAGGCGCCGTCAGCGCGGCACTTGCTGCCAGATCACGTCATCCAGCAGCGCGGGCTCGTCTTTCTCGGGTCGAGCCTGCCCGGGACGCAGCTTCACCAGTTGGTCCGCTGCCTGTCGGAAGTTTCCCCACTGCTTGAAGAACAGCGGCACCTGAGCGGCGCTGCACTGGTCGCGCAGGTCTCGATACCAAAGCACCGCGTCCTTTGGACCTCGCGCCTGGACGCCGCTTTCACCGCCGAAGATCACCCAGTTGATCTGCCCCGCGCCGCCGCCGAGAAATGGCCGCAGGTCGAGGGCGCTCAACATGGGCTCGACACTCACGAAGCGAGTCACGCAGTCGCTCGCCAGGAGATGTGGCAGCCGTTGATCGGCCCATTGTTGGTTCTCGACGGTCGTGCCGAGCCACACGTTGCTCGGCCAGCGCGCGGGTCCGAGCTTGCGGATGTTGTTGGGGCGCTTGGTCAGGAGCAGCCAGTCGAGGTCCGGCGTCGCTGCGATGAGCGCGTACAGGCGCTCGAGCGCGGGCCGCTGTTCGCGTAGCCCCTCGAACACATCCATCATCGAGCCGCAGAAGATCTTGTAGCGAACGCCGTTGGCGACGGCCCGGCGTTGCCAGGCGAGCGGCTGCGACCAGCGTGCGTCGCTCGCATAGCCTCGCTGGCCACCAGGGCCCCACTCCACGGGATGGCCAAAGAGGCGCTGGCCGATGCGGCGAGCCATCACCATGGCGTAGCAATGGTCACAGGCCGGCGAGACTTGCACGCAACCCCACCACGGGTTGAAGACGTATTCGACCCATTGAATCTTGGTCTTGGCCATCCTCGTCCCTATCTAGCCCGTCCCCGGCGCGGCGCGAGCGCGGGATCGCGGCGAGGGGGGCGGGCCCGACGCCCGGGGAGGGGTGACCGAGGGGCCACCTAGCAGGGGGCCCGCGCCGCAGACATGCTTGGTGAGAGTCGAGCATGAACGGACAACTTCTCATCGATGCCATCGTGCAGCAGGTCACGGTGCTGATCGCGCAGCTCGCCACCTCGGGGGGGCTGCGGGCCCCGGTGGCGCAGATTGCGAACCAGGTGTTCGTGCAGCTCGCGCGCGAGCTCGAGTCGCAGGGCGTGAGCCGGAAGGTGAGCGCGGACATGTTCGGGATGGCCCTGCGCGCCTACCAGCGCAAGCTGCGGCGCTTGACCGAAGGGGTCACCGACCCCGGCTCCACCCTCTGGCGCACCGCCCTCGAGTTCATCCGCTCCGAGCCGCTGGTGACCCGTTTGCAGCTCACCGAGCGCTTTGCTCGCGACGAGGAGCGGCAGCTCTTGGCGGTGGTCCACGACTTGATCGAGAGCGGCCTGGTGTTTCGTTCTGGCTCAGGTGCCCGCGCCGTGTATCGCGCGGCCAGCGAGGCCGAGCTGGCAGAGGTGACGCGTTTCTCCTCCGAGCAAGGGCTCGAGGAGTGGTTGTGGCTGGTCGTGTATCGGGACGGACCGGTCTCGGAGCGGGAGCTCTCCGAGCGGGTGGCGTGCGCGCCGGCGGTCTTCTCTGCGGCGCTCGACGTGCTGCTGGCGGAAGGTCGCGTGCAGCGGCTGGGGGATGGTCGGCTGAGTGCGCAGGATTTCCTGGTGCCGCTCGGCTCTGCCCGGGGCTGGGAAGCCGCCGTGCTCGATCACCTGAAGGCGGTGGTGCAGACGGTGTGCCAGCGGCTGCAGGTGCTGGAGTCGGGCCTGGCCGACGAGGGCAAGATCGGCGGCAGCACTTACGGTTTCGACATCTGGCCGGGCCATCCCAACGAGCAGGAGGTGATGAACCTGCTGCGCTCCTTCCGCGAGCGCTCGGGCGAGCTGCGCTCGCGCGTGGAAGCTCATAACCGCCAGGCAGGTCTGCCAGCGGAGTTCTTGGAAGTGGTCAGCTACGTCGGCCAGTGTGTGCTGGAGCGTGAACGAGATGCGAGTGAGGAACGACATGAAGACGAATGAGGCAATGGGCTGGCGCGTGTCGCGCTACCGGCGCGCGCTGTGGCTCGCGCTGTTCGCGGCCGCTTGCGGCGGCAGCGTGACCAAGGCGCCCAGCGTGGGCAGCGAATCCCACTTCCTCGAGCACTGCCAGGGCGGCTGTCAAGGCGGGTTCGACTGCATCGGCGGGATCTGCACGCGCCCGTGCCTGACCGAGCAAGCCAGCTGCGCGGCCCTGGCCGTGAACGCGGCTTGTACCAATCAAAGTGTCGAGCCGGGCCAGGTCGCCGTGTGCGACGTGAGCTGCGCAGGGGGTACGGGTTGCGGCGCGCTCGGTGTCGACTACGCGTGCGAAAGCGGCTACTGCCGCAAGGCGAGCAGCTCGAGCAGCGGGGGAGCGGGCGGCGGCTCGGGCTCCATGGTCGGCTCGAGCGGCACTGGGCCGACAGCAGGCTCCTCTGGCACCAGCTCCGGCGGAGCCAGCGGCAACGTACCCGGCGTCGACTGTCGCCCCGTGGGGCGCTACGAGGTGGGCAAGGAGGGCGGCTACCTGCCTTGCTGCCCCGGCCTCACTCAGCTCAGCACCTGGGTCGAGGCATACGTCGACGGTGCCGACGTCAGGACCTGCGTGGACGCGCCGGTCAACAGCTACTCCTGCATCGCAGGCAGCTGTGGCGACGGCATCTGCGAAGACGCCGAAGCGCCGTGCGGCTGCGGCGTGGACTGCCCAGACTCCAACTGGCGAGCCAGCGACGCGAGCTGCGAGCACTTTCGCGATCAGAGCCCACCGCCGGATATACGGACGATCTCGATCACGAACGCGGGCAGTGTGCCGTTGTACATCGAAACCACAATCGCCGAGGACTGCAGTCCTTGGCTGCTGCAGGTGCAGCGTGACGGACAACCCGTCAACCTGTCGGGTGGCCCGGGATGTGGTGCCAGCTGTCAGAAGGTCATGGACGACGGCTGGCCCAATGGCGCGCGTTCTTGTGCTGGCCAGAACTGTGCGGGGCCCACACCGATACAGATCCAACCGGGCCAAACCCTGCAAGAGCCTGTCACTCTCGAGGTCGTGGCCCAGCAGCTGCCCCGCGCGTGTGCCGCGGGCATCACCAGC